>SL_3KL_010_SEDDRAFT_10005547_pt1 | contig 11309 bp, 7 predicted proteins | sample SodLakKL_010_SED_2_FD_10381 | JGI IMG/M metagenome (IMG submission 10381)
TGCAGCAGGTTCCGTGGGTTCCTGTTCTTCGGCTTCTGCTTCTTTAGCAGCAGCTTCTTCTGCTTTCAGGTTATCTTTTGCACGTTTCTTTGCCAACTCTGCGGCACGTGCTTCATTGATCAGGCGTTCCTCTTCAAGGATTTTTTTTGATTTTTCTTTATCAGAAAGCATTTCATCTTTCTTTGCCTGTTCGATTTTTTCTTGCTTCTCCGTGAGCCAGGCCTGAAATTTTTCTTCAACCTGTTCTTCTGTGAGAGCGCCTTTCTGGACACCTTTCAGGAGATGATGCTTTAGCATTACACCTTGATTGGAGAGGATGCTGCGAGCTGTGTCTGAAGGTTGCGCACCTACCTGGATCCAATAAAGTGAACGTTCAAAATCTAAGGTAATGGTGGTAGGGTGCGTCATGGGGTTGTATGTGCCAAGCCTTTCAATGTATTTTCCGTCCCGGGGTGCACGACCATCCGCTACTACCAGATGGTAAAAAGGTTGTCCTTTTTTACCTTTTCTCTGTAGTCTGATCTTTGTTGGCATTGTTTCAATGAATTAAGTTAAAAAATAGTGATTTTTACAAGGGTGCAAATATCTGATTTTTTTTTGAAATAAAAAAACATACTTTTAGAAATTAGTTGGTTTTGCAACCATCCTTTTGATTAATTTTATTGTTTAAAAATCCAACATATGGCCATTCCTGACTTCACTCATTTACATGTACATACACAGTTTTCGATTCTTGACGGCGCTTCTGCAATAGAACCGATGATAAAAAAGGCCGCTGATGACGGGATGAAAGCCCTGGCAATCACAGATCACGGAAACATGTACGGTGTATTGGAGTTTACTCAAACAGCAAAGAAACTTGGTGTCAAGCCCATCATTGGTTGCGAGATGTATGTTTCCGACGGCAGCCGTTTTAACAAAAGGGGAAAGGAAGACAGAAGCGGTCATCATCTGATTGTTCTTGCCAAAGACTTTCGTGGCTATAAAAACCTGTCACGTTTGTGCTCTTACGGCTATCTTGAAGGGTTTTATTACACTTCGCGCATCGATAAGGAGTTGTTGTTTAAGTACCATGAGGGTTTGATTATAACCTCTGCCTGTTTGGGAGGTGAGATACCACAAACCATTATGAAAAAAGGAGAAGAGGCTGCAGAGACGATTATCCGTGAATATCTGGATGTTTTTGGTGAAGATTTTTACCTGGAACTGCAACGTCACGGACTGGAGGATCAGGAACCTGTGAATCAGGTACTGATCCGGCTGGCTGCAAAATATAATATCTCGCTTATTGCCAGCAATGATTGTCATTACATCAATGCTGAAGATGCCAGGGCACACGACATACTGGTTTGCCTGCAGACCGGGCGTGACCTGGATGATGAAACGCGTATGCGCTATACCGGACAGGAGTATTTAAAGACACGTGCTGAAATGGCTGAACTTTTTTCTGATGTTCCTGAAGCCCTTGCTGGTACAATGGAAATTGCCAATAAGGTTGAGGATTATGACATTCGTGTCGAAAAGGTTTTATTGCCCGGTTTTCCTCTCGAAGAGGGGTTTTCCACAGAAGATGAATACCTGCGTCACTTGTCCTACCTGGGTGCCGCAAAGCGCTATCCGAATATAACGGATGAAATTCGTGAGCGCCTTGATTTCGAATTAAAAGTAATTAAGGAGATGGGATTTGCCGGATACTTCCTGATCGTTCAGGATTTCATCAATAAGGCTCGCGAAATGGATGTTGCAGTTGGTCCCGGCCGGGGAAGTGCAGCAGGCTCTGCTGTAGCCTACTGTACGGGGATCACGGATATCGACCCCATCAGGTACAAACTTCTTTTTGAGCGCTTTCTGAATCCGGAAAGGGTTTCAATGCCCGATATTGATATTGATTTTGATGATGAGGGACGAGAAAAGGTGTTGAAGTATGTGATTGATAAATACGGTCAGGAGCGTGTGGCGCAGATCGTCACATTTGGTACGATGGCTGCACGTTCCAGTATCCGCGATGTAGCGCGGGTCCTGAAACTGCCATTGTCGGAAGCCGATCGCCTGGCCAAACTTGTTCCGGAACGGGCGGGTACGTCACTTAAAGATGCATATAAACAGGTTCCTGAATTGGCAAAGGAGCTAAAGGAAGGCCAGCCGCTTGTAAAAGAAACCCTTGAATTTGCCAGAAGTCTTGAGGGTTCTTACCGTCAGACCGGAGTCCATGCCTGTGGGGTGATCATCGGGCCCTCAAATCTGATTGACTGCCTGCCACTCAGTACTCAAAAGGATACCGATCTGCCCGTTACGCAATATGATGGTAAATATGTGGAGTCGGTCGGGATGCTTAAAATGGATTTTCTCGGACTGAAGACACTTTCTATTATTAAAGAGGCGCTCAAAAACATCGAAAACAGATATGGAAGTAAAATCGATATTGATAATGTTCCTCTTGATGATAAGAAAACGTATGCGCTTTACCAGCGAGGAGAGACCGTTGGAACGTTTCAGTTTGAGTCACAGGGGATGCGTGAATACCTGAAGGAGTTGAAACCTACCAACATTGAGGACCTGATCGCGATGAATGCATTGTACAGGCCGGGTCCGATGGATTTTATCCCTACTTACATCAAGCGTAAACATGGCCATCAGAAAGTGGAGTATCCACATCAGTGGCTTGAAGATATTCTGAAACCAACATTCGGGATCATGGTTTATCAGGAGCAGATTATGGAGGCGGCCCGGATTATGGCCGGATACTCGCTGGCTAACGCGGATATTCTGCGACGCGCGATGGGTAAAAAGAAGGTTGATGAAATGGCCAGGCAAAAGGAATTCTTTATTGAGGGTGCGAAGAAGAAAGAGATTACGCAAAGTACCGCTGACAAGATTTTTGATATGATGGCCCGCTTTGCCGAATATGGTTTTAACAGGTCGCATTCGGCAGCCTATTCTGTGGTGGCATATCGGACAGCCTATCTCAAAGCAAATTACTCAGCTGAATATATGGCAGCCGTTCTTACACATAATTTCAGTGATATTAAAAAGATCACTCTTATGATGGAAGAGTGCCAGCGCCAGCAGATTCCGGTACTTGGACCCGATGTCAATGAAAGTACATTTAATTTTGTCGTGAACGATAAAGGGGAGATCAGGTTCGGCCTGGGAGCGATTAAAGGAGTTGGTGAAGGTGCTGTCGATAATATTGTAGAAGAACGCAATATTAATGGCCCGTACAAGAATATTTTTGACTTTGCCCGGCGTGTAAATCTTCGCAGTGTCAATAAGAAAGTGTTTGAGTCCCTTGCAAAAGCAGGTGCATTCGACTGTTTTGAAGACTGTCACAGGGCTCAGTTTTTTTATACTGAAGATAACGGTGCCATTATCTTTATCGATAAGATCATCAGACATACACAAAATGTTATTGCCAGGGAGAATACTTCGCAGATGAACCTCTTTGAAGAAACTTCCGAGATTGATCTGCCAGACCCGGAATTACCCGAATGTGAAAAATGGGGAAGTATGGAACTTTTGAAACAGGAAAAAGACGTTACCGGAATGTACATATCAGGACATCCTCTCGACAATTATAAAATCCACATTCAGTCTTATTGCAATGCACGGGTTGGCGACTTAAAAAACATGCACGCCAACAAAAACAAAGAACTCTCTATCGCCGGAATTATTACAGCCGCTTCCCATAAATTTACCAAGACAGGTAAGCCCTATGGGAACTTTCAGATCGAAGATTACTCGGATACCTGTCAATTGTTTCTTTTCTCAGAAGACTACCTGAAAATGAAGCATTTCCTGGAATCGCAAAATGTTGTTATGGTGAAAGCCCAGGTGCAGGCAAATCGTCGCAATCCTGCACAACTTGATATCAAAGTCAAAAGCATCAGTTTGCTCAGTGACCTTGTTGAGAAAGAGCATACGTCACTGATATTGACATTGCCTGTTTCCGATGTAAATGAACAGTTTGTGGAAAGGATGCATACAATGGTGAAAAAGTATAAGGGTAAGGCACGATTGAAGATTTCAATTCACGATCCTGTTGATAAATACTCGGTGGATATGCTGTCGCGCCAGGTTAAGGTAGAGCCGATCAGTTTTTTAAAAGAATTATTAAAACATTATGATGTCAAATACCGTTTAAATTGATCGGGGAACAATGTTTATTTCATACTTTTACAATGTTATTTCTATTTCTGTACACATAAAAATAAATGATTATGGCAGTTGAATTCACAGATTCGAACTTTGAAGAGCTTGTTGAGAAAGCAGACAAGCCTGTACTGGTTGATTTTTGGGCTGAATGGTGCGGTCCTTGCCGTATGGTAGCTCCCATTGTTGCTGAGCTTGCCGGGGAGTATAAAGATACCGTGATTGTTGGAAAAATTGACGTAGACAGCAATCCGAATGTCGCGATGAAATACGGCATTCGTAATATCCCTACCATTCTGTTTTTCAAAAATGGAGAAATTGCAGATAAACAGGTAGGAGCTGTGCCAAAGTCAGTACTTGCCGGAAAACTCGACAATCTTTTAAAATAGGTTAGGAATTGCAGCAAATTCTGTTATTGTTGCACAATTTTTTTTCTTTTGATCAAACAAATTGATCCTGAAGTGCCTGGGCGCTTTGGTAATCTTGAGTTGCTTGCCCGCCAAGTTGTTGAAGGCTTTATTACGGGGATGCATAAGAGCCCCTTTCACGGGTTTTCTGTCGAATTTGCCGAACACCGGATTTACAACCCGGGTGAAAGTACGAGGCATATCGACTGGAAACTCTATGCCAGGTCTGAAAAGCTTTTTGTTAAACGGTTTGAAGAGGAGACCAACCTGCGTTGTCAGATCGTAATTGATACGTCCTCTTCCATGTATTTTAAGGGCAAAGATGCTGATGGTATTGATTCATCAAAACTCAACTTTGCTATCGAGTGTGCCGCAGCACTGATCTACCTGCTCCGCAAACAGAGAGATGCAGTCGGGCTTAGTCTGATTTCTGATAAGACCGACCTGCATACAACTGCCCGCTCAAGCAGTGTTCACCATAAGATGCTTTATGGCCAGTTGAATCAGATATATCATGCAGGCAGGGAACAGCTTAACATTACAACCAATACAGCCGAACTGCTGCATCTGCTCGCTGAAAAGATCCACAAACGATCTCTGGTAATCATTTTTTCAGATATGATGGACAATGAAGCGAAACCTGAAGCACTCTTCTCCGCATTGCAGCATCTGAAGCACAATAAGCACGAGGTGGTACTTTTTCACGTTTATGATAAAGACCGCGAACTGGAGTTTTCTTATCAGAACAGGCCTTATCGGTTTGTTGATATGGAGACAGGGGAGAGCATACGCTTGAACCCCGGTGATCTGAAGGAGCAATATGTGCAGAGCATGAAAGCGTATTACCATCAACTGCGCCTAAAATGCATGCAGTACAAGATCGATTTTATCCCATCCGATATCAATGAAGGCTACGAAAAAATTATGCTGAATTTTCTCGTAAAACGTTCAAAGCTTTATTAAATAATAAAGTAAACCATGGAAACTTTATTCTTTATCACTGCAATGTCACCTTTTTCAATCTTATGCTTCCTGGTGGCAACATTGGTAGTTCTGCTATTGCTGGCTACTTTATGGTTTTTACGCTACCGGAAACGCTCGAAAAGAAGGCTAAACAAGCTGTTGGGTTTGATTACTGTGAGAAACTCACACGATTTGAAAGTGTTAAAAGAGAATGAAGAGAAATACAGAAATATTGTGAGATTGATGAATGAAGGCGTCATTCTCACCGATTCAGCACATCGAATTGTTTTTGTAAACCAGTGTGCCTGTAAGCAGTTAAAAAAGGCAGAAAAAGAACTAATTGGGAAAAAAATCAGTGAATTTACCGTTGGAAAAGCTGAAGCTACCCGCTTGAATGAATTGTTGGATAAAAACAGGGCAGGTACTGTTGCCAGAGAAGAGTTTATGATGTGCAGATCGCATGAAGAACCCTTCTGGGCAAGCCTGAGTTTTTCTTTTCCCGGTCACCTGCATAATCTGCATGATGGTGCGGTTATTGTAATGGTAGATGTTTCCGGACATATTATGCTTGAGCAAAAGATGCGTAAGATGACCAGCAATGTTGTGCAGAAAGTAAAGCAGCTAGATTGTGTTTTCGAGATGCAGCAAATGCTTGCCAAACCGGATCAGACTGTAGATGATATTCTCAGGAAATCCTTAAGGATTATTCCAAAAGGTTTGCGTCATGAAAATGAGATGCGTGTTGAGATTCTGTATAATGGCAAAGCATACCGGGCTCCTGGCTTTCATAAATCCAACTGGTATTACAGCATTCCACTTAAAACAGATCATCACAGAGTCGGGGAGATGATTGTAAGTTATATTGGCTCACATCCTCCTTTGCACTGTCAACCTTTCAGGATAGGGGAGAAAGTGTTGTTAAAGAACATTGCAGAAAAGATTATGATTGCCGTTACGATGGTTAATGAAAAAGCCGATCAAACGGGATGACTGCATTTGAACGGCTTTTAACCTAAGGTTGTCTTAAAGTACATCAACAATCTTTCCTGTTGCATAAACTCCTTTGTCCAATTTATCTTTAACCTGTGAAAAGGCATCAAGGGTATAGGCAACGTCTTCAAGTGAATGCACTGCAGTTGGTATCAGACGCAATATGATCATACCCTTTGGGATTACAGGATATGCAACAACGGAGCAGAATATATTGAAGTTTTCCCTGAGATCGTGGGCCAGGTTGGCTCCTTCTGATGTGTCGCCGCTCAGCACAACAGGTGTTACAGGCGATTGGGTATTTCCAATGTTAAAACCTCTTGCTTTAAGCCCGTTTTGCAAAGCATTGGTAATTGTCCACAATTTTTCCCTGAGTTCCGGCATGTTGCGCATCATGTCAAGGCGCTTGAGTGCACCAACAACCAATGGCATGGGAAGTGACTTGGCATATATCTGGCTGCGCATGTTGTACATCAGATAGGTGATTACTTCTTTCGGTCCGGCAACAAAAGCCCCGATAGAAGCAAAAGCCTTGGCAAAAGTGCCGAAAAATACATCAACGCCATCCTGGACACCAAGATGTTCCCCGGTTCCTGCTCCGGTTTTTCCCATGGTCCCAAACCCGTGCGCATCGTCTACCAACAGGCGGAAATTAAAATCTTGTTTCATGGCCACGATTTGATCCAGCTTACCCAGATCACCAGACATACCGAAGACCCCTTCGGTAATCACAAGAATTCCTCCCCCTGTTTCGTTTGTCATTTTTGTTGCCCGTTCGAGCTGTTTGCGCAAACTCTCCATGTCGTTGTGTGGAAAAACAAAACGTTTCCCGATATGCATCCGCAAACCGTCAATGATGCACGCGTGGGATTCCGCGTCATAAACAACTACATCGTTGCGGTCAAGTAATGAATCAATTATGGAGACCATTCCCTGGTAACCAAAATTCAGAAGATATGCAGATTCTTTACCGACATAGGCGGCCAGTTCACGTTCAAGTTTCTCATGAAGGTCTGTTTGACCGGACATCATGCGGGCACCCATAGGCAATGCCATTCCATACCTCTCGGCTGCTTCTGCATCCGCCTTTCTTATTTCCGGATGATTTGCAAGGCCGAGATAATTATTCAGGCTCCATACAAGCTTCTCCTTGCCACGAAATTTCATTCTGTTTGATATTTCACCTTCCAGTTTCGGAAAAGTAAAATAACCGTGAACCCGACTGGCATATTGACCCAATGGGCCAAGTTTTGAGGTTGCTTTATTAAAAATATCCATAACTCGGTAACTTTTTGATAAAATGATATTATTGTGAAAATCAGTTGATCAATGATTCAGTTTACGCTTCTGAAAAAACGGGTAACACTCCTAAGTCCAAAACAATTGAACATAATCTCTGAGCAAAAATAATCTATATTCTGTATCTACATAAATTTTTCTTTGAAGAGTTTTTCCAGAGCATACATTTCATCACGATGTTTTGTAGCTCCAATAAAATCGAGTTCTTTAGCAGATTTTTCCATCATTCGCTTGCTTTGATTGATGGCTTTTCGCAACTGATCCTTACTCATGTATTGTATCACGGGGTCTGCAGCTATGTCTGCCTGTTCCTTTTCAATGTATGCTTTGGCTTTTGAATGCCTGTCCATTACACTGGTCTGTCCGTGTATGGCTTCCACAGACTTTTGTATTTGTGCAGGTGTGATGTTGTATTTGGCATTGTATTGAAGTTGTTTTTCCCTCTTTCTGTTGGTTTCGTCTATGGCTCTTTGCATGGACCGGGTGATGCGATCAGCATACATAATTACCAGACTATTCAGGTTCCGTGCAGCTCTTCCGGCTGTTTGAATCAGGGATCTCTCTGAGCGCAGAAATCCTTCACTATCAGCATCAAGGATTGCAACAAGTGAGACTTCAGGGAGGTCAAGCCCTTCTCTTAGCAGGTTAACCCCGATCAGTACATCGAAATTTCCAAGCCTGAGGTCTCTTAATATTTCTACTCTTTCCAGTGTGTCTACATCAGAATGAATATATCGACATTTAATTCCCGCGCCTGTAAGGTACTTTGTGAGCTCTTCTGACATCCTTTTTGTAAGCGTGGTTACCAGCACACGTTCCCCTTTTATGCTTCTTTGATTGATCTCTTCCAGCAGGTCATCAATCTGGTTTGTTACCGGCCTCACTTGAATGGGTGGTTCCAGCAATCCTGTTGGCCTGATAAGCTGTTCAACAACTACACCTTCACTTTTATTGAGCTCATAATCGGCGGGTGTTGCGCTGACAAAGATCACCTGTCTCATCAGGTTTTCAAATTCGGCAAATTTTAGCGGTCTGTTGTCAAGGGCTGCCGGCAACCGGAAACCATATTCAACAAGGTTCTTTTTTCTGGAGAAATCTCCGCCGTACATTGCATGGACTTGTGAAATGGTTACATGGCTTTCATCCACTACCATCAGATAGTCTTCAGGGAAATAATCCAGCAGGCAAAAAGGGCGGGAGCCAGGTTTCCGGCCATCAAAGTATCTTGAATAGTTTTCAATTCCCGGACAATAGCCCAGTTCACGCATCATCTCCATATCATAATTAACCCGGTCTTCCAGCCGTTTGGCCTCAAACTCCTTACCATTGTTGTTCAGGAAAGCGATCTGTTCCATCAGATCATCCTGGATATCACGGATGGCTGCCTGCATCCTGTCACTGGAGGTGACAAAGATATTGGCAGGATAAATGGTCAGATGATCCAGCTTTTCATAAGTGGTCCCGCTTACAGGGTTAAAATACTCCAGGCTCTCTATCTCATCGCCCCAGAAAAGAATCCGATATGCTTGATCGGCATAAGCAGGGTATACATCTACTGTATCACCCTGAACCCTGAAAGTAGCACGCTTAAACTCCGTGGTTGTCCTGCTGTATAGACTGTTTACCAACCTGTGCAGCAACTTGTTCCTGCTGATGACCATACCTTTTGTGAGATGGATGATGTTTTCATGAAAATCATCCGGGTTGCCAATTCCGTAAATGCAGGATACAGAGCTCACCACAATAACGTCCCTGCGTCCTGAAAGCAGTGCACTGGTCGTACTTAGCCTCAGTTTCTCAATTTCATCATTGATGGAAAGATCTTTTTCAATGTATGTATTTGTAGTGGGAATATAAGCTTCCGGCTGGTAGTAATCGTAATAGGAAACGAAATATTCAACAGCATTTTCCGGAAAAAATTGTTTGAATTCACCATAGAGCTGCGCTGCAAGGGTTTTGTTATGACTCAGTACCAGTGTGGGACGTTGTATTCTTTCAATGACATTCGCCACGGTAAATGTTTTTCCTGACCCCGTGACTCCAAGCAATGTTTGAAAGGGTACATTGTCATGAATCCCGCGCACAAGCTGTGTAATTGCATCGGGCTGATCTCCGGTGGGAGAGAAGTCTGACGTAAGTTTGAAAGAGGCCATTGTAATAAGGAATTTCCCTCCCCGGACAATTTATTTTCCTGCTTTAAACAACAGCTCTTTCTCCTCCTTTGTAAGGCTGTCGTAACCGCTTTTGGATATTTTGTCAAGTATAAGGTCTATCTGCTTTTGTTTTTTTGCTCTTTGTTGGTTGTATTCATCGTCATCAAGCGGCCTGCCACGTGTATATTCAACCCTGAATCTGGGTTTCTTTTTGAAGATTCGGGCAAATCGATCCAGGTAAAACCCTATTACAAGTGCCGGATCTTTACCTTTCTTCAACAAACTACCATAAATAAAGCCCCACATGGCTCCGCCCAGGTGGGCAAGATGACCACCTGGATTGCCCTGATCAATGCTGATCAAGTCCAGTACAACAAAAAAGATCGCAATATACTTTAATCTGATCCTGCCCAGCAGCACCAAGGGAAGCTGATAGTCTGGCATATAAACTGCGATAGCAACAAATATGGCCAATACGGATGCTGATGCGCCAATAGCCAGTGAGAAAGCTACTACATTTTCAAATGCAGGAAAGATATTGAACGAGACAATGTAAAACAATGCGCCCCATAAGCCTCCTAGAATGTAGGTTGCTGTTAGCCTGTCCTGACCGATAAAGTCACTGAAGAGCCTTCCCCCGACATACAGGACAACCATGTTGAACAATATGTGGAAAAATTCAAAATGGAGAAACATATAGGTGATCAGGGTCCACGGCCGATGCAATACCACGTGGATATTGCTTGAAATACCCAACCATTCGCCAAGCGCACTGCCTGCACCATCCATGTTCCATAAAAAGAAAAAGACCCGGATCAGGTTGATAACAATGAATATCAATATATTGACTCCAATCAGCCGTGCTAGCACAGAACCTTTGATAAAAAAACTTTTTATTTCCTGAAAAACGGATGGTTGCATACCGATACTCCTAACTAATTAATAATAAATCTGTCGTTTTCTGCGCCAGTACCTGATGAGCAGGAAGCCGAAAAGCATGCCACCGAGGTGGGCAAAGTGTGCAATGTTTCCGTCGGAAGTGATCCCAAAATAAAGCTCCATGGCTCCATAAGCCATCACAAAAAATTTTGCTTTGATTGGGATAGCAAAGAAGAGGTATATATAGCTGTTCGGGAAAAACATACCAAAAGCCAGCAGAATACCAAATACGGCACCTGATGCGCCTACAGTGGGAATAAAGTATTTGCTCAGGAAGGCTACCATGGTGCTCTCCGAGGCTTCGGATATCATTCGATAGCTGCCCGTTTCAATAAAGTGTTTCAGATCGGCGGCGCTATAACCGGCTGCGAGCAGCTCCGAACGCAAGCTAAGGGCTTCAAGATAACTT
>SL_3KL_010_SEDDRAFT_10005548_pt1 | contig 11309 bp, 9 predicted proteins | sample SodLakKL_010_SED_2_FD_10381 | JGI IMG/M metagenome (IMG submission 10381)
GCCTGGTGGTCCATGAGCGGGCGGAAGCTTTGGGGACCGTCGTCCTCATGAACGACGAAATCTTCCCGGCCCGTGAGGTGATCAAGATCCACACCTCCCGGATGAATGCCTTCGCTGCGCCTGGTGTGGGCCCTCTGGGTGTAGCCGATCCGGATGCGGTGGTCATCGAACGGCGGCCCCGCCCCCGTAGCTGCGGGACGCCGGCCTTCGACCTCACCGGAGTGGACACCCTCCCTCGGGTGGAGGTGATCCATACCCACCTGGGCGCTGACGGAGCACTGATCCGAGGGGCGGTGGAGGCGGGAGCCCAGGGGATCGTCATGGCCGCAGTGGGACGAGGGGGCACGACCCCGGATCAGCGGGCAGCCCTGGACGAGGCCCGGTCGGCTGGGGTGGTAGTGGTTCGGAGCTCCCGGACCGGAGCGGGACGGGTGCCGGTAGGGCAGGGGAACGACGACGATGAGCTGGCCCCCATCCTGGGTGCCGGCGACCTGAGTCCTCAGAAAGCCCGGATCCTCCTCATGCTGGCCCTCACCCGTACCCGGGATGGCGACGAGTTGAGGGAGATCTTCCAGACGCACTGACCGCCAGCTCCCGCCTTGCCCTCGGACCAGTGCGGTTCAACATTCCCCCCCAATCGGTCGACGGTCCCGTGGCCGAACGGCTCCGCGACGATCCTGATGGATCGTCTTCGTGAACTATTGAGAAGGGTCATCATGAGGAAGACAATGCGACTTGGGATGTCCGTGGTGGGTGCGGTGGTGGCGTTCACCCTCCTGGCCGGTCCGGTTCTGGCCCAGGCCACACCCTACCGGACAGTGGATGAGGCCTGGGGCAATCTCCCCGGAGATCGGGAGTGGGGGGCGGTGAGCGCCATCTATCCCGCCCCTGACGGCCAGTCCATCTGGATCGCCGAGCGGTGTGGCGAGAATACCTGTATCCCCCATCCCGACGTGGACCCCATCCTCCAGTTCGACCTGGATGGGAACCTCCTGCAGAGCTTCGGCGCCGGTGAGTTTGCCTGGCCCCACGGGATGTACGTGGACCAGGAGGGGAACGTGTGGGTGACGGACGCCCTGGGCTTCGGCGATCAGCCCGATGGCTGGGGCCACATCATCATCAAGTTCAGCCCCGAGGGTGAAAAGCTCATGACGTTGGGCGAGCGAGGGGTGGCCGGAGACGGGCCCAATCACTTTGCCAAGCCCTCGGATATCGTAGTGGCGCCCAACGGCGATCTCTTCGTGGCTGACGGCCACGACGCTGGTGGAAACAACCGCATCGTGAAGCTGGACAGTGAGGGGAACTTCCTCATGGAGTGGGGCGAGACCGGAAGTGGGGACGGGCAGTTCAGCGACCCTCATGCCCTGGCCATCGATTCCCAGGGCCGGCTCCTCGTGGCCGACCGGGCCAACAACAAGCTTCAGATCTTCACCCAGGACGGGGAACACATCCAGTCCTGGACCCAGTTTGCCCGGATCAGCGGGATGTTCATCGATGAGAACGACATCCTCTATGCCGTGGATTCCGAGTCCAACCAGACCCGGAACCCGGGCTGGAAGCGAGGCGTCTACATCGGGAGTGTGGTGGACGGCTGGGTGACGGAGTTCATCCCGGACCCGGAGCCCGACCCGGACACCTCGGGAACGAGTGGCGGTGAGGGGGTGGCCGTGGATGCCCTGGGGAACGTCTACACTGCCGAGGTGGGTCCCCGGACCGTTCAGAAGCACATCCGCCGTGGAGGAGATGGATGACGATGGTGTAACCCCGCCGTCCACTGCGGAGCTCGACCCCGGTATGTCCCGGGTGTGGGCAATGACAACGCCCCCTCCAGGTTGGATTCTGGAGGGGGCGTTGGCGCGACCGGGGGAGTCGGGCTTTTCAGGTTCGCAGGAGGAAACGTCTGTCCACCCCTCAGCCCCGGAAGACCTGGAACTGCCGGCTGTACTTGATGATGAGGGACCGGTGCAGGGGACCGTCCAGCGTCTGGATTCCGCGGGCGTCGTTGTAGACGATGAAGAGTCCGGTCCCTGCCGTGTTGAGCCAGCCCAGCCGGATATTGGCGGACCAGTTCTCCTGCTGAGTCGAATACTGGACCAGGGACTGGAGGGACACCCGGGGGGTGAAGAAATACCCGGCCCGGACGGCGGCCAGCGTTACGTCGAAGTCACCCTCAGCCAACTCCACTTCGTTGTGGTCCAGTCGGAGTCCCAGGGTGGCCAGGGAGCCGTGGCGGTAGTTCAACTCTCCCGACACCGAGCGACGGTTTCCAGAGAGGAAATGGCCGGCGTCCAATCGGGCCCGGACGGAGAGGGGGGCGCTCAGATCCGTATTGAAGCGCCACGCCGCTTCCCAGCCGTCGTAGGTCCCAGGCTCCACCACCACTCCGTCGGAGATCTCAAAGGGGTTGACCAACCCCTCCCGGACCCAGTTGAAGGCCGGCTCGAAGTGGGCCCCCGTGGAGAACTCGAAGTGGGAGTCCACATGGAGGCGGGCCGACTGCTCGAAGCCGGTCTCCAGGCTCCGGTACGTGTTGTAGGAGACGTGGGGACGGATTTCCCGGAGCCAGGAGATGCTTTCGGGCCGGACATAGTGCATGAGGAACCCGGACCCGGTCCGGTAGTCGCGCCGGGGCACGAAGCCCACCTCCGGGTTGAAGTCTCCAGCAACCTCCCGGTAGGTGAGCATCCCCCGCCACTCCCGGCTCGTGTAGGATCCATTCATATGGAAGGCGTGGTCATCGCCTTCCAACCCTGGCGTGTCGGTACGGGCTGCGAAAGATGAGAGGGTCAGGGATTCCCCCAGCCCCACCTGCCCGTCCACCGCATAGGTCCGGTTGTAGGCGCCATCCAGCCCCCGGCTGTTCCGGTCGGATACAAAGGCCCCGATCTGGGATCGATTGGGGAGTTCCCGGGCCACTCGAGCCACGGAGTAGGCATTCCCGTGGGACTGACCGGGCTCCACGGGGCCATCCACCCCGGTCTGGATGTGAAGGAGTCCGACGTTGAAGCCCCCCGCTCGGCCTGAGAGACGTCCCCCTCCCCGAATGGGGACNGGTTGTCCTCCGTCGATCCCGATGCGCCGGCTGAAGAANAGTTCGGATCCGCCCGTGCCCACCTGGAAGTATCCGCTGTTCTCAAGGAAGAAGGGTCGCTTCTCCGGGAGGCGGATGGAAAATCGGCTCAGGTTCACCTCCTGATCATCGGCCTCCACCTGGGCAAAGTCGGTGTTGGCGGTCAGGTCCAGGGTCAGGCTCTGAGTCAGTTGGACCTTGGCGTCACCCCCGATCTCGGTGGGGTATCCGAAGGACTCGTCCCCTGCCACATAGTCCCGCTGAGCCGATTGCAGGATGTAGGGGCTCACCGTGGCCTGGCGGACGGCAGGGGGCTGGAGGCCCCGGAGAACGCCGGCCTGGCTGAGCCGGTACAGGGAGTACTGGCGGGAGATGGGAGCCCAGTAGCTTTCCTCGTTCAGCCGCCGAAGCCGTCGCATGACGTTGAGCCCCCAGGTGGCTTCTTCCGCCGTGGCGTAGCGAAGGGTGGAGAAGGGGATCCGGAACTCGGCGTACCAGCCCGACTCGTCCCGGGAGGTCGCCACGTCCCAGTCTCCGTCCCAGTTCAGGTTGAATCCGCCCCCGCCACCACCACCGCCGCCCCGCCCTTCGTTGGTCACCTGTCCATCGTACTCGATCCCTGAAGGATTGGTGCCGAAGACGAACCCGTTCTGGCCATCGTGGAAGGTGTCGAAGATGAGGACCACGGCGTCCGAATCATCCAACCGGGAGTCTCGGATCGCCGGCCCGTCCACGATCCGGTCGGGCTGACTGTCCCAGAGCCATACACCGACGTAGATGGCGTCCTGATCAAAGAGGATGCGGACTTCAGAGGGCTCGGAGGCCGGTGCGCCATCGTTGGGAACCCGCTGGATGAATCCCTCCATCGTCGGGGCCTCCATCCACACCTCCTCGTCCAGGACCCCGTCGATGACAGGGGGGATCACCACCGGGTGGGCCAGACCCTCTCGGTCGGTGTGGAGGTTGGGGTCAGGAGGCGATGAAGCCGAAGGAAGGGCTAGAGCCAACGCTGTCAGAAGGGGTAGCACTGCAAACATGAACAACGACACTCCGGTGGGGGTTTCAACGGGGTGCGGCCGGAAGGCCGGGAATATGAATGTAGATAATCAAAATGACGGAAAATGCCGTCCAGCACCAGAGCGGCTGCCCCCATCCTCCGAGCCCGTTAAATTCTGAGTNTAAGGTGAGGAGGCTGCTTTGGAAGGAGGGTACCGTGGCCCAGGAAAGTCGCGCTGGCGGGGGCGGCGGGGTGGGGCGCCGGCAGCGCCGACACCCGCCCTCCGTCCTCCTCCTCCGGGAGTGGGAGCAGCAGATGAGTTCGAGTGGGTGCTGTGGACGGATCCAGGGGGATCTGCTCGTTCAGCGAGGCGAGCCTGTCTTTCAGCAGCGCCGGACGATCATGGAGGCCATGGGTCCCCTCTACCTGGCCATCCGGGAGCGCTTTGGCCGGGAGGTGGAGCTTCGGGTGCTGGATCCCCGAAACCTCCTGGCGCTGATCCCCATTCTGATCCGCGACTTCCGGCGCTACGGGGTCGGGTGGCGGGAGGCACTTCGAACGTTGACCCGGATCTCCGTGAACTCGGTCATTGTCAATGGCCGGGTCTACGCTACGGGTCACTGGCCCGATCCCCGGGTGTTCTGTGACGAGCTTTTCTTGCTATTGGAGACAGAAGGCCATGACACCCATTGAGATAGCCGAGCTGAAGGAACGGATCCGTCGGGGCCTGGAGCTCCTGCAGGAGTTCTACGAGGGTCGGTACCGGGGCGCTCTGGCCCGGTCGAAGCGGGAGGAGGATGATCTCTTCATGCTCCTGGTCTTTTCCGAATCCATGGGCATCCCCAATCCAGCCGGCTACTACACGCTGGAGCTCCTCCCCATCCTCTACGAACGTTTCCACGACTGGCACCTTCGGATGGGAATGGAGAAGTCGCCGCTTGACCACTTCCAGTGCTGCTGAGATGAGCCATCTCAAGGATCGGCGGATCCTCTTTGTCGGGGGCAAGGGTGGCGTGGGAAAGACGACGACGGCCTCGGCGTTGGCTCTCCGGTTGGCCGCGGCAGGCCGCCGCTGCCTTCTGGTCTCCACCGATCCGGCTCATTCACTGGGAGATATCTTCGACCGGAAGTTGGGCGACGACCCTGTGGAGCTGGCCCCGAACCTCCATGGGATGGAGCTGGATCCCGATCAGGAGGTGGACCGGTACCTGNGTCAGGTCCGAGAGAACATGCAGGGCTATGTCCGGCCTTCCATGTACCATGAGATCGAACGACAACTGAAGCTGGCCCGCCACGCCCCGGGAGCGGTGGAGGCGGCCACCATGGATCGGATGGCCGAGCTCATGAGGTGGGCGGTGGAGACGGGCTCGGAGGGGGAGGGAGCGTACGACCTGGTGATCTTCGACACGGCGCCTACCGGCCACACCCTCCGGCTCCTCTCGCTTCCTGAGATCATGGCGGCATGGACCGATGGACTCCTCCGCCACAAGGATCGATCCGACGCCCTGGGGGAAGCCGTGAAGCGCCTGGGCGGGAAGGAAACGGGGCGTTCGTCGGAGGCCCCTGACCGAGAGGGTGCCGGCGATGAGTTGGCCTACATCGACCGGCCCGATGAGACACAGGAGGGAGATCCCCGCTCCCGGAAGATCCGGGAGGTCCTCCTGGCCCGGAGGCGAAAGTTCCTGAAGGCTCGCCGCCTTCTCCTGGACCCGGACGTGACGGCTTTCCTGTGGGTTCTGATTCCCGAGAAGCTTCCCATTCTGGAGTCGGAGAAGGCGCTCAAGATCCTTCGGGAGCACAAGGTCCCGGTGGCGGGGATGGTGGTGAATCGTGTTCTTCCAGAGGGCGACCTGGGCAGCTTTCTGGACCAGCGGCGGATGCAGGAGGAGGAATACCTCCAGTGGATCGAGAGGAGTTTCGGGAAACTTCGTCGTGTCCAGGTCCCCCTGCTCCCTCGAGATGTAGAGGGTCGGAAGAGCCTGGAGCGGATCGGGGAGTACCTGGCGCCCCTCGTGGGGGGGACCGACCGGCCTGAACGCGCTGGAGGGGGATCCACGGTGGATCCTGTCTGAGTCAGGGCAGCGCGAAGGCCGCCAGACCGGCCGGCATCTCAGCGCCTCCCACCGGCACCACGATGTACTGTTTTCCTTCGTGCATGTAGGTCATGGGCGCCGTGTTGCTGGTGGTGGGCATCTCTACCGTCCCCAGCGTCTCTCCCGTCATCTTGTCGATGGCGTGCATGAGGGGCCGGGCACCCCGTCCCTCAGCCGAGATCAGGAGGGTGCTGGTCACCAGCTTGGTGGCGTGGGCCCGCTGCCCTGTATTCGGAAGGTCCACCCCTTCCAGGAGCTCGTGGTTCTTCACGAAGTCCGGGGTGTCCCCGTTGGGGATCCACCAGAGGTGCTCGCCGGTGTTCATGTCGATGGCCGTGATCCGGCCGAAGGGCGGCTTCCAGAGGGGGAGTCCTGCCGGACCCGGCACCCCGCCTGGCCCAATGCTCACCCAGTCCACGTCGGAGGTGGGGTCCACATCCGTCCCGGGCATGAGTTGAGGTGCGCTGCATCCCTTTGTGGAGGCGGTGTAGAGAATCCCACTCACCGGATCCACCACGGTGCCACCGGGAATGTTGGTTCCTCCGTTGGCTCCAGGGCAATGGATGGAGGCCCGGATTCCTTCTTCCTCATCGGGGATGGCCGGCGGGTTGAAGAGGGGACCGATCCGGTACTCACTGATGATGTTCAGCGCCATCTCCCGGACCTCGGGGGTGAAATCGATGAGATCGTCCTCCGTGAGCCCCTGCATCTCGTAGGCCGCCGGTCGGGTGGGGAAGGGCTGGGTGGGTGAGGTGTGCTCCCCGGGCACGTCGGACTGGGGGACCTCCCGTTCCTCGATCTCCCACACCGGTTCCCCGGTCTCCCGGTTGAAGGTGTACGCGAAGGACTGCTTGGTGGTCTGCACCAGGGCCGGGATGTCGACTCCGTCCACCGTGATGTTCACCAGATTCGGGGCGTGGGGGTTGTCGTAGTTCCAGATGTCGTGGTGAACGGTCTGGAAGTGCCAGCGCCGTTCCCCGGTCTGGGCGTCCAGGGCCAGGATGCTGGTGGCGAAGAGGTTGTCGCCGGGGTGGTGACCGCCAAAATAGTCCACCGTGGGCGGATCGGTGGGGACGTAGACCAGTCCAAGCTCCGGATCCGCTGACATGGGGGCCCAGGCCGAGATGCTTCCCACCCACTGCCAGGCATCGTTCTCCCAGGTCTCGAACCCGTAGTCATCAGGGCTCTGTGGGATGACCTCGAAGGTCCAGAGATGTTCTCCTGTCCGGGCGTCAAACCCCATGATGTCACCCCGGACGTCGTGCTGGTGGAACTGGTAGTAGCCCTGTTCCATGGAGGCACCAACTACCACCACACCATTCACCACGATGGGGGGTGAGGAGTTGGTGATCCCGTCGGTGGAGACCGAATCGTGGATCCCGTAGTCGGGATCGTAGGGGTACCCCAGTGCCTCCAGCATGTCCACCGCCCCCGTCTCAGGGAAGCCCTCCAGCGGGAGGGGACCGCCGAACCCTTCCAGGGGCCTACCGGTCTTGGCGTCGATGGCGTGGAGGAAATAGCCAGGGGTCACGTGATAGATCACGCCTCGCCCATCAATCTCGTGGTAGGCCACGCCCTTCCCGTAATTCTTCCGAGGGGATCGTTCCCACCGCTGAGTAAAGGGCTCCCGGTAGGTCCACAGGGTCTCACCTGTGGCTGGATCCATGGCTACGGCGGTGCGGGTGTCTCCATGGACGGTATAGAGCATGCCATCCACGTAGATGGGGGTGGCTCGGGTCAGGTTCACGGTTTCCGTGCCGAAGTTGTCCCCCCTCCAGGTCCAGGCCAGTTGCAGGTCCTCGAAGTTGGAAGCGTCGATCTGGTCCAGGGATGAGTACCGGGTGCTCCAGGCATCGGCGCCCCAGTAGCGCCACTCGCCCTCAGGCGTCCCTCGATCCTGCCCGTCTACGGCCAGCGGAAGGAGGAAGAGGGCCGCCAGGGCCAGGCTCAGCCAGGAGCCAGGGGCTGTCAGGGTAAGGCGTCTCATCGTCTTGTTCGTCTCCTGTTTTCGTGCAGATCCACCAGAATTGACCTAAGCGATTTCTATGGAGAAGGGGGACGACCTGTGGAATCCAATCCGATCCGGTTTCCTGGGAGGATCCCCGTCAGGGCCAGCCCCTACCCAACCCTGGTCTGGGCGTGCAGGGCAGGGATCCGGGATCGCAACAGACTTCCGGAGCCCTGCTGATATTCCTCGAGTACTACTGGTTGGGCGGCGGCTCGATCTTGATCTGGGACAGCGCCTCCTCACTGGCTTTCATCTCCTCGTCTCCTTCGGGAAAGTCGTTCAGCTTGAGAAGATAGGAGACGATGGCCGTGTACTGTTCGTCCGTCAGGCCTCCAGGGCGGTCGAAGGGCATGGTGCTCCGGATGGAGCGGAAGAGATCGTGGACCGAACGGTTGGACCAGCTCAAGAGGAAGATCCGTCCGGTGAACTCCTGGGTCATGTGACAGAGGGCGCATTCGGCCTCGTAGACCTCCTGGCCGAAGCTGGCCTGCTCAGGAGAGTACACCCCGTCCAGGACGGAGCGCTCCTCCCCGGACTGGGCCAGGGCAGGTGAGGCGAAAAAGGCAGCGCCTGCCACCAGGACGGCCAGGGAGGAGAGAAGGACGGACGGTCTGATTCGAGTCATCTGAGCTGATCTCCGTGCAGTTCGATCCGGATGGGGTCCCCCCCTCCGGCCCTGCGTCCGGGAAGGCGGCCCACATTCACCTGGATGTCCTACACCGANTGTACCGAAAAAAGGTTCACCCATGCGATGCCTGTGAAGATGCGGCTTCCGATTCATCCCGCAAGGGATGGATCGGGCCAGGATGAGGGCCGGACCATCCCCTCCCGGGGTCGCTCATCCTCTGGAGGCAGGAGGCCGGTTCAGCGTCTCAGCCCTGTGATTCGGTGAGCGCCTCATCGGCTCCCGGGACCAGGATCTCCCCCAGGAGGAAGAGATCCGTCAGGAGGGCTCGCAGGTGGACGGAGGCGTTCAGGTTGTCGATGAGCTGGGAGCTGATGCGCGGTTGGGCCTCAACCAGGGAAAGAGCCGCCAGGGAGTTGGCAGCATCGTTGGCCACCACCGGGCTGAAGGCGGGAAGACCTGTCTGGTCCTCTTCGTCACCCTCCGACTCCAGGCGGGTCAGGAGTCCGTCCAACCGGGTCACGGCATCGATCATGGCCTGGAGGGATTCTCGAAGTTGTCCCCCATGAGTGGAACTCTTCTCGTCCTCGTAGCCCTGGGCAGCGTAGGCCAGGAAGAATTCGTAGCCTCGCTCGATGGTGTCGATGCACTCCAGGAGCTGGCGCTGTGGGTCGTCGTTCAGAGGGGACATCAATCTCCAGCAGCGTCGGAGGTGGGGGCAGGGGCCGGCTCGGGTGTGGGGGCGGGGCGGCGGCGGTCTGCGGCAGCCTCCTCCCCTACGGGCCAGAGCTCGGGGTCGTGGTGGGCCAGGTACTCTTCCCGGGTGATCCACCCCTTGAACATGGAGCGGCTGATCCACCACTTGTCGGGCCGGACGGCGAAGTAGATGTGGGCCATGAGGAGTCCCACGAACCCGACGGCGGCGAGACCGTGGAGGACGTAGACCCAACCCCAGAGCCGGTCCGAGACCCCGAGAACGTAGGGGTTTGCCTGCCAGAACCAGGTGTCCACCCGGAACATCATGAGAAGACCGGTGGCGATGACGGCGATCCCTGCCAACGCGGTTATGTGGTGGAAGGTGATGTTCTCCGGTCCCCACTTCCCGGGCTTGGGATGATCGGTCTCCTCCTTTCGGAAGAACCCCTTCAGCTGCTTCATGCCCTTTTCAAGGTCCTCCCGACCCAGCCACATGGTCCCCAGCGTTCCTCGCCGAATGGTGTCTACCGTGTGGTAGACCAGGTACCCAGTGAGAACGATCCCTGCGATCCAGTGGATCGTCACCCATGGAAATTGAAGTCCCAGGATGGGCACGAAGCCGGTTGCCAAGAGGGTGAGGGTGGAGATGGCAAGGACCCAGTGGCTGATCCGAGCGCTTCCATTGTGCCGGGTCACCTTCTCGGGAATGTCCCGGGCCTGTTCAGGGTCGATGCTGGGGGGCGCTTCCCCTGCATCCTTCTGTCTTCGGGCCAGAATGGCGTGACCCAGGATGAAAAGGGCTCCCAGGAAGACCACAACCCAGAAGAGGTCCCATCCCAGCCCCACCAGGACATCTTCGCCCCAGGGGTTCCGTGCACTTCGCAGAAAATCCATCGTTACGCTCTGGCCTCCCGGATGGCGCGCTTCACCAGGTTCTTGGTGAGGGCGACCTTGTATTCGTTGAACTGGAGGGGGCGGGCGCCCTGGACGGCGGCCTGGGCAGCCACTTCCAGCGTCTGCTCATTGGGCGCGTGGCCCGAGATGGCCTGTTCCGTCTCCTTCATCCGGAGGGGACGAGCGGCAACCCCCCCGACTGCGATGCGGGCGTCCTGGATGGTGCCATTGGCGACGTCCAGAGCCGCAGCCACGTTGACCAGGGCGAAGTCCCATGCCTTCCGGTCCGCCACTTTCTCGAAGTACATGGGGTGGCCGGCCCAGCGGGCGGGGATGTGGATGGCGGTGAGGAGATCGGTGGGCTGGAGGACGGTCATCCGGGTGATGTCGATGGAGGGACCGATGAAGAAATCCTCAGCGGCCACCGTTCGCCTCCCTCTCCGGGTATGAATCTCCATCTGGGCATCCACGGCCAGGAGGGCCGGCGCCGTGTCGGAGGGGGTGACGGCCACACACCGGCTGGCTTCCAGGATACAGTGTTCCCGGTTCAGTGCTCCCGGGGCGTTGGCGTAGCACGTGTTGCCTCCCGCCCGGTAGCAGGGCCAGCCACTCCGGTAATACCAGCACCGGGTGTCCTGGCAGAGGTTGCCTCCAAGCGTTCCCTGGTTCCGGATCTGGGGCGTGGCCACCTTTTCTGCGGCCTGTGCCACGATGGGGTACCGAGCGCGGATCTCAGAGTGGGTGGCCACATCGGTGAGGGTGGCCATGGCTCCAATCCGGATCCCGTCATCGGAGACCTCGATTCCCTTCAACTCCTGGATCCCTCCCAGGTCAACCACGTATCGGGGGCGCTTGGCCCGGTCCTTGAGCCAGTCGAAGGTGTCCATTCCCCCGGAGAGGACCCAGGCCTCTTCGCCATGTCGTCG
>SL_3KL_010_SEDDRAFT_10005549_pt1 | contig 11309 bp, 11 predicted proteins | sample SodLakKL_010_SED_2_FD_10381 | JGI IMG/M metagenome (IMG submission 10381)
AACACATCATGCGCTTGTCGACCGGATTCCTTCTGGTCCTGATGCTGGCCCTGGTCGGCTGTGCCGACCCGGATGAAGAGACCGCTGCGGTTGACGAACCCGCACCGCCGCCCGAGCCCGAGCCGGTGACCTGGCGTTTCGCCCTGGAGGAAATCGAGGGCAGTGTGCAGGATGCCTACGCGCAGGAGTTCGCCCGCCGTCTGGCCGAACGTTCCGACGGCATGATCGAGATCGAGATCTACCCCTACGGCTCGATCGGCACCTCGTCGCAGATTACCGAGATGATGCAGTCGGGCGCGCTCGAGCTGGCCTTCGCATCGCCCGGTCACCTGGCCGATGCGATTCCCGAAGTCGGCATATTCACGCTGCATTTCGTGCTGTCCGACGACAGTGAAGTCAATCGCCAGGTCCTGTCCGATTCGCGTCTGCATGAGCTATTCCATGACCCTTACCGCGACGAGGATCTCGAGTTGCTCGCCATCGTGCAGGAAGGCTGGATGGTATGGAGCGGCGACAAACCGCTGCGCACACCGGAGGATTTCGAGGACTTCCGGATCCGGACCATGACCTCGCCGATCCTGGTCGAGTCCTACCGGGCCTACGGTGCCAATCCCACGCCCATGCCCTACGCGGAGGTCTACAGCGGCTTGCAGCTTGGCCAGATCGACGGCCAGGTCAACCCGATTTTTGCCATCGAGGAAATGAGCTTTTACGAGGAGCAGGATGTCCTGACCTCCGGTCGCCATGCCCAGTTCGTGGCCACCGTGGCGGCGAGCCGCCAGTGGTGGGACAACCTGCCCGACGATCAGCGCGAAATGGTCGAGCAGACCCGTGATGAACTGGTCGAATGGATCGATCGCGAGCAGATGCGCTACAACGAGGAGCGCCTGCAGGCGATACTCGATGCCGGCGGTACCGAGTTCGTCGAACTGACCGACGAAGAGCGCGAGGTGTTTCGCGAGCTCAGTCTGGGCGTGCGCGACACCTACGTCGATCAGGCCGGCGAGCGTGGACAGGAAATTCTCGACACGCTGCTTGAACTGGTGGCCGAGTACGCCGGCGAGTGAATCCCTCACCGGCGTCAGCCGCCGGGCAGGGTCACTCTGCGTCTGCATCAAGCGGATCGACGGGCTCGCGCTCGGATAGAATTGCCGGGCGTGGTCTCGACGCCGCGAACGGTCGGTGCGGCGACCGTATTTGCGATCCTAGTGGGCCATCCGGTTAATTCGGTAACACTCAGAGCCACTGTGCCGGTGCGAATCAAGGCGCGTTTTGCAGGGAATGGTTGTTCCCTTTCCAAGAAACGCAACGCCGAGTCGCGCCGGCACAGTGGCTCCCAAAGGGCCGCCGCACAAGCGCTGTGGGCTGCGTTCCGCTCGCTTGAATTGGCGATGGCCAGTCCTGCACTCGCGCGCCTTGCCCACAACGCTTGTGCGACGGCTGAGTGTTACCGAATTAACCGGATGGCCCACTAGCCTCTTCGTGCACTTCCTCGAACTGAGCCATCTGTTCGTCGTCAGGAATCTCATGCCGGCATGCACCGCCTCGCGATCACCGCGATGCTCGCGCATCAGTTCGCGCATGGCTTGGCGCTGCTCGTCGCTGAGGTCGAGAACCTGCATGCCGTAGCCGCGACGGCAGCCTGCTGTGGGCATTCGAAACCGGCGTTAGAATCGAACGACACAATCCATCGATCAAGGAGACAGACATGCCCGTACGCAAGTCCAGTGCACAATGGAACGGCGACCTCAAGGCCGGAAACGGCACCATGAAGCTGGGTGGAGGCGCCTGGGAGGGGCAGTACTCGTTCGGCTCGCGTTTCGAGGAAGGTTCGGGAACCAACCCGGAAGAGTTGATTGCCGCCGCTCACGCCGGCTGCTTTTCGATGGCGCTGTCGAATATTCTCGCAGGTGCCGGTCACGCGCCGAAGTCAGTCAGTACCACCGCTGCGGTGAACCTGGAGATGGGAGACGATGGCCCCTCGATCAGTCGCATCGAACTGACCTGCGAGGCCGAGGTGCCGGGTATCGACGAGGCCGAGTTTCTCGAGCATGCCGAGGCGGCCAAGTCCGGATGTCCGGTGTCGAAAGTGCTGGCGGCGGCCGATATCAGCCTCAACGCCACCCTCAGGTAATCTTCATCCCCCGTCGGGCGGGGGATGAAAACGGACCGACAGCGTCAGTCGTTGCGGCGGTCCTGCCGGTTCGATCGGCGCTGGGGGGTCGATCCACGCGAAGGCGTTGTCCCTCGGCTGGTGGCCCTGTTGCTCGATGACGATCCACGCGGTGGCGCGCTGCGGCTTGAGCTGCTGCGCGACGGCGGGGTACTGGAACGCGTCGGTGCCGACGAGCCCGATGACTGGCCGCGCGACGGTACAGGCGTCGATCGCGAAGGACGGGGCGTGGCGGCCTGGGTTCGGCTGGACGATGTCGCCGATTGTCTCGAAGATTGCGGCGCTCGCGCCTGAGGCCGCGAGGTTTCCCGTGCGGGGGCCGCGTTGGCGCGTGGTGACGTGCTGCGTGCCCCGCTGCTGTCGGGACGGCTGGTACGGGCCTGGCTGCGTGCCTCGCTGGACGGCCGGGTGCTCGCCGCACGACTCGGGCTGGACTGGGAGCGTGCTGTCTGGCCGGAGCGCACGGCACCGGTCTGTGGCGGTGTCGCCTCGCTGCGCGTCGAGCCGGCGCTCCGTGCGCTGGCGGCGCGATCGGTCTGCGCCTGACGCTGGATTCGGTTGTCCGAGCGCGTGGCGCTGCTTCCCTGCCTCGATGCTTCCCGGCGCACGTTGCCTGACTGCTGCGTGACTGGCCGGTTGTCGGAACCGGACTGGCGCTGCACACGGCTGGACTCACCGCGTTGCGCCAGGCTGGCGCTGGCACTGCGAGACTGCGTCTGGCTGCGGGTCTGGGCGCGTTCACGCAAGGGAGCGGCTGCGCGCTGCTGATCGGCCCACTGCCGCTGCTGACTGACCGTGCGCGCCCGCTGCGGGCCGGTGGCGCGAGCCGAGGCCGAACGCGCACTGGCGGACCTGGCNCTNTCGCGCTGCTGTTGCTGCACGAAACGACGCTGGTCGATGCCGGGGCGATAGCTCACGCCACGCCGGTGCACCGGGTTGTGCTGCCAGTGGCGGGCGCTGGTGTGCCGTGCGATTTCCCGGCCAGAGCTGAAGTGCCGGTGGGTGTGAACATGCCGGTGGTAATGATAATGATGGTGATGCACGCTCACCACCTGGCGGCGTGACCAGTGGAAGGAACTGAAGTAAAAGGACGGTGCGACCCGGTAAGCCGGACCCCAGTAAAACACCATGCTGCTGCGGTAGGCCGGCGGATGACGCCAGTAGATCGGCGGATGGCTGGACCAGCGCCAGCTGGTGTAGACCACGCGCGGATCGTAATAGGGCACGTAGACCACCCGGCTGCGGGCCGGCTCGATGTAGATGTATTGGGTCTCGCGCACCACTCGAACGTTATCGTTGGACCGCAGGTGGCCCTGGGCGTAGGCTTCCGAGCGCAGGTACTGGACCGTGTCGATGACTTCTTCTTCCTGCATCAGAAATGCGTCGCCGAGTCGTTGCGTCCAGTCCAGGTCTTCGTCCATGCGCTTGAGCAACTCGGGGAATGCGACCAGGGCCTTGACGCTGGGATCCCAGTCCATGCGCTCGACGGCGGCGACCGCCTCTTCTCCGCGCATCGATGGATTGTGGCGCGACCAGCGTGCCGCCTGAACCACTTCCAGCGGATAGGTGGCGGCAATCAGTACATGCGACAGCACCGTGTCCGGATACAGTGCGATCGGGGCGAGCATCTGGTCGAGCTCGGCCTCGGTAAACGGCGCCGGTTCGGCTGACTGCGACGGGACGGACAGGCCGATCCCGATGATCAGCGCCAGCGAGATGGCAATGCTCTGGACGATTTTCATGGTGCTGCCTCCGGGCCACAGGCGGCCGTTTGGTGGTTTGATAGCACACGTTGTACACCAGCATGCCTGAAGTCCGGCTGAACGAACAATCACCTAAGTCAGCGCTGCAGCGACTCGAGGTGGCTCTTGAGCGTGGCGCCGGACAGCTCGCCGACGTGCTGGCGTTCGAGCTCGCCGGAGTCGTCGTAGAACAGGGTCGTGGGCAGCACGCGCACTCCGGCCCGGGGCGAGAACTCATTGTTGCGGTCGAGCAGGACATGGTCGAATGCCAGTCCCTGCGCCTGGAGGAACGAGCGCACCGTGGCGGCGTCCTCGCCCTGATTGAGCAGAATGAAAGTCGTGTTTTCGTGATCGTGCTGGGCGCGTTCGAATACCGGCATCTCGCGTCGACACGGCGGACACCAGGTCGCCCAGACGTTGATCACCAAGGGGCGGTTCCGATCCGGGCCCAGGGCCGCCAGACTGACCGGCTCGCCGTCCAGATTCAATGCGCTGGTGTCCGGCAGCCGTTCGACTTCCGCCGCGGTCATGACCGCGATGACTACGGCCAGGCTCCAGACGAGCAAGCCCGAGGCGCCGGCCATCAGCACTGGAACGAGCCGCTTGCGGTCGCGCCAGGTCATCCAGCCCAGCAGAAATGCGGCCGCGATGAGGCCGCCCACGGGGTCAAAGCCGCGATCGCGGATGTCGATCATGGCCAGCGGACCGCCGAAGCTGTCGAAATAGCGCAGCACGAAGACCAGGCGCGCGCCAATCAAGCCGACCAGTAGCAGGTTGAACAGGACATCGTTGATCGCCAGTTGCTGTCGGCGTCCCAGCCAGGCACCGCAGGCCAGCGCCACGGTTGCAGCGAGAAGGAACAGCAGCATGCCGAGGCTGAAGCCGAGCGGGCCGATGGATATGCCCTGGTCAAGGACGTGCATGGCAGGGTTCCGGGTGAATCAGCGCCTGTTGGGCCGCAGCCGGGCGCGGAGGTTCCCTGCTCGAGTGCCGATGCCAATCCCGTTTGCATCAGGAACAGGTAAAATCCCGACCATGAAAATCTTGCTGCTGATTGGCCTGGCGCTGGTGATTGTCGGGGGCGTATTCACCTTCGGACCCTGGCCGACCGGTGCCGGTTTGTTGATCATGCTGTGCAGTCTGCCGCCCATCTTTCTCGGGCTGTTCCTCTGGGTGCTGGGCGATTCCGGCAGCGATTGACCGGGAGTTCAGCCGATCGCCGGCTGCACGATCTGGGCCGTGACCGCGGCGAAGTGACAGATGCTGCCGCCGAGAACGAACAGGTGCCAGATCGCGTGGCTGTAGGCAATGCGTTCGTTGTGGTAGAACACCGTGCCGGCCGTGTAGAGCACGCCACCGGTAATCAGCCAACCCAGTGCCGCTGGCGTCAGTGCCTGCACCAGCGGGATGAAAGCCACCAGCGCCAGCCAGCCCATGGCGACGTAGGTGGCCGTTGACAGGACGCGATAACGGCCGGTGAAGAACAACTTGAAGACGATACCCATTACCGCCAGCGCCCAGATGACCCCGAACAGTGACCAGCCCCAGCCGCCGCGCATGGCGACGACGGTAAACGGTGTGTAAGTGCCGGCGATCAGCAGGAAGATGGCACAATGATCGAGCACTTTCAGCCGTGATTTCAAACGTGGATGCCGGGCTGCGTGGTAGAGCGTGGATGCCGTATAGAGCAGCACCAGCGAGGCGACGAATACCGATGCGCTGACGATCTCGCGGGCACCGGCGTAGATGGCGGTCAAGGTGATCAGTACCGCGCCGCCACCGATCGCCATGACCACGCCCAGGCCGTGGGTCAGGGCATTGGCGATTTCCTCGCGATGTGCTTCAAGGTCGGTCATCGCCATGATTTCGTGCATCGATCCACGCAACACATTACCTCACTCTGTGCCGCCGTGGTGAACCGGAGCGGCAGCCCGAACAATTCATGACATGTTCGGGCTAATGCATGCCGCGCAGGCGGGCGGCAGCGGCCACGCGCCGGATGGCGACCACAAAGGCGGCGGTGCGCAGGTCGGTATCGAATTCATTGGCCGCCGCTTCGAGGCCGTCATATGCCTCGTGCATGACCTGTCGCAGTTCGCGGTCGACGCGTTCGGCATCCCAGCGCATCTGCTGCAGGTTCTGCACCCACTCGAAGAACGACACGGTGACCCCGCCGGCATTGGCGTAGATGTCGGGTAGTACGGTGACGCCCTTGTCGGCCAGAATCACGTCGGCGTCCGGCGTGGTCGGGTGGTTGGCGCCCTCGGCGATCAACCGGCAACGGACCTGGTCGGCGTTGCGCTCGTGAATGGTGCCGCCGATCGCGGCCGGCACGAGGATGTCGACTTCCTGCGAGATCAACTCGTCGCGGTGTCGCTTTTCCATGCCGTCCACGTCGATATTCATGGTGCTGCCGGTCTGCTCGCGGACATCATTCAACTGGTCGGGATCGAAGCCTTCGGGATGGACGATGGTGCCGTGGACGTCGCTGACGGCGACGATGCGACAGCCAGCGTCGGCCAGGAAGCGCGCCGCCCAGTAGCCGACGTTACCGAAACCCTGCACCGCAACAGTGGCGCCATCGAGATCGAGGCCGATCTCGGGGGCGATGCGCTCAACGGCGAAGAACAGGCCGCGGCCGGTGGCCGAGAGCCGCCCCTGGGAACCGCCGAGCTCGAGGGGTTTGCCGGTGACCACGCCCGGGGAGTAGCCGTGGAACTTGGAATATTCGTCCATCATCCAGGCCATGACCCGGGCGTTGGTGCCCATGTCGGGCCCGGGTATATCCTCGTGATCGCCGATAAAACCCTCCATGCGGTGGGTGAAGCGACGCGTGAGCCGCTCCAGGTCGAGGTCGGAGAGGTCTTCCGGGTCGCACTGGATGCCGCCCTTGGCACCTCCGTAGGGCAGATTGACTACCGCGGTCTTCCAGCTCATCAGTGCGGCCAGGGCGCGCACCTCGTCGAGATCGGCGTCGGGGTGAAAGCGGATTCCACCCTTCATCGGCCCGCGTGAGTTGTCGTGCTGGACGCGATAGCCCTGGTAGATTCTGAGTTTGCCGTTCTCGGTCAGCAGAGGCAGTCGGACCATCATCTCGCGATACGGCGTTTTCAGTTCGGTGCGCTTTTCCTCCGACAGACCGATCAGGTCGGCGGCGCGGTCGAACAGCCGATTGACCGTGTCGAATGCAGACGGTCTGTCGGGCTTGCGCTCGTCGTTCATTCTGGCTCCTCCTGCGTAGGCAAATCTCGTCAAACATGTCTTGAGCACAGGTTACACGCTGCGGGTTTGCCAGGGGGCAACTTGAACGCGGGACCCGCTTGACGCACAATCAGGGGTTCCGATGCGTGGTCAGCGTGGGACGCTGACTGACAGAGTCGGGTGAACTCAGGGGTTGGCACACATATGGCCACGGCAATCCAACGTTCCAGGGACCCAGCTCGCGTGTTGTTTGTCGACGACTCGCGACTGATGCGCTATGCCGGGCATCGTTTCCTTGATGATCACTGCGACGTGGTGCTCGCCGAGGATGGTCGGCAGGCCTGGGAACGGCTCAACAGCGACGATCGTATCAGCCTGGTATTCACCGATCTGATGATGCCGATCATGGACGGTCACGAGTTGATTCGCCGCATTCGCTCTTCACCAAACGCCGCCATCAACCGAATGCCGATCCTGGTCGTTACCAGCCAGGAGGAGTCGGCGGCACGCGAACTGGCCATCAGCGAGGGCGCGACGGATTTCATTCCCAAGCCTTTCAGTCCCGATGATCTTCGCCACGCACTCGACGTGCGCGAGGGCGACTGCTTGCCGGGTCCGGAACGTGTCTCGGCGGTCAGCCCCGCGCCGGTGTTGGCCCGGGAACTGGCGCGCGAGCAAGGGGAGGAGCCGGACACCTACCTGTTTCGCCTCAAGCAGGCCCTGAGTTTTCACCAGCGCCAGCAGCTCGATCTGGCGCTGATGCATGTGCAACTTCAGAGCTACTGGCACACCCGGAATCGCTTCGGCCCGGCCTGGGCGGATGCGGTGATGCGCAACCTTCACCGCAGCCTGGTGTACGTGTTGCGTCACGAAGACAGCGTGCACCGAACCGCCCCCGACTTGCTGAGTATCATCCTGATGGGCACCCACCGCGAAGGTGCGCGTGTCCTGACCCGGCGGATTCGCCATCGCATCAGCGGGTCGAGCATGCGCCTGGCGAACATGTCGGTGCGCATGGATCTGCGCTTCGTGGTGCAGTTTCCCGACATCAATGCCGAGGAAGACCCGGCAGAATTGTTCGAAGAGGCCGAACGAATGATGCACTGGCGTACCACCAATACCGGAGATCGGCCGGGCCGCCGTCTTGCCAGTGTTACCCCGGACGAGCGTTGATGGGAATGTCCAGGCACCAAATCGAAAAACCAGTTCCAATGACCGAAAACCCTTTGTTCGAAACGGGCTTTCGTCACCGTTACGCGCCTGCGACGGTCTGCAGCGTGTGGTGCCCCCTCGCCCGGCGCCTCCCAGGCCAACTTTCTTAGCCGGAGTTCGTTGACTCGCGGACCGAAGATGTCAGTTCCAGCATGGCATCCAGCGTGAGTCCGAGCATGGTTGCCGCCCGTGTTCCGGATGCACTCTCGGTTGGTCCGAACAACTGCTCGATACCGTTTCGGTCGAGGTGGTCGGGGTGGTGGACTTCGGCAATGGTGGCGTAGTGCAGTTGCTCGTCTCCACGGCTGACTTCGAGGTCGAAAACGTGTAGCCCGAGAGGTGATGAATCATCGATGTTCATCAGGCTGCCGATGCCGGTGGTGGCCGGCACATCGCCGACCCAGAGGTGACGGCGTGTCACGGTCCAGCCGGCCTCGGCCAGGGTCGCTCCGATGGAACCACCGGCCAGTATGCGCTCGTGTGCTTGAGCCAATCGCGCATCGACCGAATCGCTGTAGCGTGTGACGGCAAAGGTACGGGTGACCTTTTCGCCATTTTCCAGGCTGTAGAGGCTGGCGATTCTGACGGCATCCGTCTGGGCCAGCAGTTCGATGCCGTAGCTGCCGAAACGTTGTTCGATGCGTTCGCTGTTGAGCAGGGGGGGCGAGTCGTCATCGGCCAGAGCCGGAGCCGCCACGCCCAGTAGCGCAGAAAAGGCCAACATCGTCACCTGATCAATCACTTTCATCGGAGTCGGGCAGGATGACATTGAGTTCGAGTACGTCCTGTTCGCCTTCCTTGTCCAGCCGCACCTGCACCGCCTCGTTGTCGACATTGACGTACTTGCGGATCACTTCCAGCAATTCGCGCTGGAGCAGCGGCAGATAGTCGGGACCGCCACGCTGGGCCCGCTCCTGGGCGACCAGGATGAGCAGGCGTTCCTTGGCCACGCTGGCCGAGGCGGGTTTGCGCTTGCGCATGAAGTCCAGCAGTCCCATGATCAGCTCCCGAACAGTCGCTTGAGGATGCCCTTGCGGTCGGCGTCGACAAAGCGCAACGGCCGCTCTTCGCCGAGCAGTCGGGCAACGGCATCGCCGTAGGCCTGGCCCGCCGGGGCGTTTTCATCGAGGATGACCGGCACGCCGGAATTTGATGACTGCAAGACCATCTCCGATTCCGGAATGACGCCGAGCACCGGCAGTCCGAGAATCTCCTCGATGTCATCCACGCTCATCATGTCGCCTTCTGCCACGCGCTGTGGCGAGTAACGGGTGATCAGCAAATGCTCCGCAATCGGTTCGCCACCCTGCTCGGCCCGCCTCGACTTGCTCGCCATGATGCCGAGCACGCGATCCGAATCGCGCACCGAACTGACCTCGGGATTGACCACGACGATGGCGCGGTCGGCGAAGTACATGGCCAGGTGCGCGCCGCGTTCAATGCCGGCCGGCGAGTCACAGACGATGTAGTCGAACTCCTTGCGCAACTCGTCGAGCACCTGCTCGACCCCGGTCTCGGTCAGTGCATCCTTGTCGCGGGTCTGCGAGGCGGCGAGGATGAACAGCGTGTCGTGGCGCTTGTCCTTGATCAGTGCCTGCCTCAGCGAGCAATCGCCCTGGATGACATTGACGAAATCGTAAACCACGCGCCGCTCGCAACCCATGATCAGGTCGAGATTGCGCAGGCCGACATCGAAATCCACCACCGCCACGCGCTTGCCGCGCTGGGCCAGGCCGGTGGCGATGCTGGCGCTGGTGGTGGTCTTGCCCACTCCCCCCTTGCCTGATGTGACGACGATGATCTCTGACAAGTGCGGATCCTCCTGGATTGAAAAGGGCTGGCGGCCCACGACCGACCCGGCATTCTAACCCAGCTGGACCGGCGTTCGACGGCCGCTTCGAACGGCTGTCTCAGCCATCGGCGAGTGGGGCCAGCTCGACCTGTTCGCCTTCAAGCCAGGTTTGTACCGGGCGGCCGCGCAGCTCGGTTGGCAGGCGCTCGAAGACCTTGTAGATGCCGGCCACCGAAACCAGCTCCGCCTGGAAGTCCAGGCTGTAGATACGGGCCGATCGGTCGCCCTGGGCACCGGCCAGGGCACGCCCGCGCAGTGCACCGTAGACATGCACCGAGCCGTCGGCGATCACCTCGGCACCGGCACCGACATTGCCCAGCACCACCAGATCGCCACCGCGCGCGTAGATCTGCTGGCCGGAACGTACCGGTCGGTCGATGCGCAGTGTGGCCACGGTTTCGGTTTGACGGGATGGCCTTGCACGCCGCGAACCCACCTCTTTCGCCTCAGCCGTGCGTCCGATCACGTTCAGCCCGGTCGCTTCCGCCAGTGCGGCGGCAGTCGGGCCGGCAATCAGGCCGGCGATCGGAAAGTCCTGGGCCTCGAGGCTGGCAACCAGTGAGCGGATGTCTTCGGCGGCAGGTGCGTCGATATCGGAGAGGTCGAGCAGCAGGGTGGCGTCTGCGAGCAGCCCCGGCGCCTGCTCCCGGCGTTGGACAAGCTCGGCACAGACGGCCGACGGGTCGACACAGTGGATGCGCAGCGAGAGCGCACCCAGTTGCACGAAGCGCAGTTCGGCGGCTTGGGGCATGCAGGGCGATCCGTGGAAAACGGTGGGCGATTATCGCATGGCTCGCGCGCGGCGCCAGTGGTGACGTCGCGGTCGTGTTTCTGCGGCGGGCTTGATGCCGGTCAACGGTCAAGCCGGCAGACTGTGGCAGTCTGAACTGGGCTGGTCGTATTTCCTTCTTTGAGGAGAGAGTCATGTTAGTAAAGTTGCTTGTTTCCGCAGCATCGGCAGTATTTGTGACGGTCCTGTTATCGAGCGCCCCGGTTCCCGCATATGCCGGGCAGGCAGAGGACGAGGAAGTCACCGATCGCATCCGGGTGGTGGCGCCGCGGGTGACACGAACCACGCGGCGAGTCGGCGGCTACGAGGTGGAGATGGTTGAGCGCAGTGACTACGCCG
>SL_3KL_010_SEDDRAFT_10005550_pt1 | contig 11308 bp, 8 predicted proteins | sample SodLakKL_010_SED_2_FD_10381 | JGI IMG/M metagenome (IMG submission 10381)
GGGTGAATGGGTGAAGGGGTGAAGGGGTGAAGGGGTGAAGGGGTGAAGGGGTGAAGGGGCTAACGGGTGAAAGGCGAGCCGGAATGACAAAACGACCAAGCCAACGAACCAACCAAAACCCGTGTGCATTGGATCACGTTTTCGGTGGATGGTGCGGGATCGTTCAAGCTGCATTCATCGTTTGTATCGCAAGTGCATTTATCATTGAACGATTGTTTAACCGAACTATCGAAAACAGCGATGAGGACCGTATTTCTGACATCCGCCGCCCTGGTGGTGGGAGCGATGATTTTGTCTGGCTGTGGTGGAGGCGAAGACGCTGCCGACACTTCGCAGAATCGCAACCAGTCCGATCGCACGCTGCCGGTGCGGGCGTCCGAGACTGCACCGCGTGATCTGTCGCGCGTTGTCCGGTTGTCGGCACCGGTCGAGCCGATGCGAACCATTCGACTGGCGGCCCGCACCGATGGTGTGATGACAGAGGTGCTGGTCGAAGAGGGTGATGAGGTCTCGGCCGAGGAAGTCCTGGCTCGTATCGACGTGCGTGAGCAGCGGGCCGAGCTGGCGCGAGCGCGCGCTTCGCTGTCCGAAAAGGAAGCGAACTTCGAGCGCATGGAGCAGTTGCGGGAGCGTGACTACATTGATGCCGCCCAGTACGAGACGGCACGTGCGGAACTGGAAATCGCGCGTTCGGATGTTGAACTGTGGCAGACGCGGGTTGATTTCGGCACCGTCATGTCGACCATCGACGGCACGGTCGTCGAACGCTACATCGAGCCCGGCGAGGCCGTTTCGCGCCATGAGCCCCTTTTTGCCATCGCTGACCTGTCGAGCCTGGTGGCAAGGCTCGGGGTGTCTGAACTGGATGTCGGCAATCTTCGCGTCGGTGACAGCGTCCTGGTTCAGGTCGACGCGGTCGATGGAGGTAACCCCATTGGTGGCATGATTCGCCGCATCTTCCCGGCGGCCGATGAAACCAGCCGTCTGATCACCGTTGAGGTTGAACTGCCCGAAGCGCGGGTGCTTGGACTGCGTCCTGGTTTCCTTGCCCGAGCCCGCTTGCTGGTCGATAGTCGCCCGGATGTGATGGCCGTGCCCTCGGTAGCCGTGGGTGAAGAGCGAGGTCAGCATTTCGTGATGGTCATCAATGGTGACGGCAAGCTCGAGCGCCGGGAGATCGAGGCTGGCGTGATCCGGGGGGCATGGCGTGAAGTGATCAGCGGATTGGAACCCGGGGAAGAGGTTGTTGCCGCCAATCCTCTTGAAATGAATAGCGGCGAGCGGGTTCGCGTCGTCGACTGGGTGGAGTGATGAGCCATGAGTGAACACGAGAACAAGCCCCAACCCGATCATCTCGATCCCGCCCGCGGCACGAAGTACTACAGCGGACTGACCCACTCGGCCATTCGCCGGCCGGTCGGCACGCTTGCCATTGCTTCGGTCGTGCTGGTGCTGGGGCTGTTCTTCGTCGACCGACTGCCGGTCAACCTGCTGCCCGAAGTGGAGTTCCCGCTGGTACGCATTACCGTCAACTATCCCGGTGTGGCGCCGGAGGTGATGGAGGAGCAGGTCACGCGAGTACTCGAGCGCAACCTGTCGTCGGTGGAGAATCTGTCCGGCATTTCGTCGCGCGCGTCGGAAGGTCGCACCAATGTCAATCTGATCTTCGAGCACGGAGTCGATCTCGATATCGCCATGCAGAATGCCGCGCGCCAGCTCGAGGTGGCGCGTCAGCAGTTGCCATCCGATATCCAGCCACCGCGACTGCGAAAGTGGGATCCGGGTGAATGGGCCATCTGGCGGGCCGGTTTTTCCTCGCCCACGCGCGAGCCGCGCGAGGTGCGCGACTGGGTCGAGCAACGTCTGGTGCCGCAGCTGCAGTCGATCAACGGCGTGGCCTCGGTGGAGGCCGCCGGCGGCCAGGTCCGCGAGATCGAGGTGGTGCTCGATCAGGATCGATTGCGCTACTACCGGCTGACCCTGAGTGACGTGGCCGACCAGCTCGCCGCAGAAAACATCAACATAGCCGCCGGTAACATCACCTCGCCGAACTTCGATGTCATGGCTCGCACCGACGGGCGTTTTTCCAGCCCGGAGGAGATCGGCGATGTCCTGCTGACCGTGCCTGGCACCGAGCGCCGCATTCGCCTGCACGAGATTGCTGACGTGCGCGACGGCTTTGCCGAGCAACGCCTGTTCGTTCGTCTGAATGGCACGGCAGCCACGCAGCTTTCGATCTACAAGCTGCCCGAGGCCAATGTGGTCCAGGTGGTCGATGCCGTCAACGACCGCATGGCCCAGCTCGACGAGTCCGGTTTCATGCCACCCGATATCCAGTGGGAAGCCACACGCGATGGCGCGTATTTTGTGCGTGGCTCGGTTGATGCGGTGGCGACCGCTGCCATCCTCGGTGCGGTGCTGGCGATGATCGTGGTGCTGGCCTTCCTGGGTTCACTACGCAAGAGTTTCGTGATCGGCCTGTCGATTCCGCTGGCCATCCTGTTCACCTTCGTGCTGATGGGGCTGGGCGGATTGACGCTGAACGTGATCAGCCTGGGTGGTCTGGCACTGGGTGTGGGTTTGTTGCTCGACAATGCCATCGTCATGCTCGAGAACATCTCGCGCCACAGTGAGAAACTGAAGAAATCCTCACAGCAGGCGGCCCATGACGGTGCCCAGGAAGTGATTTCGGCCATTACCGCCGGTACGCTGACCAACCTGGCGGCGGTCGTGCCCTTCCTGCTGGTAACCGGCATGGCCGCGCTGGTATTCCAGGAACTGATCCTGACTATCTCGTTTGCCGTGGTCGCCTCCCTGGCCGTGGCGCTGACCCTGGTGCCGATGCTGTCGGCACAGTTCGGCAAGGTGAAATATCAATCCGGGCTCAATCGCACGGCCATCTACCGCGGCTTCGACCAGTTCATCGACTGGTTGATCGTGCGCTACCGTGCCCTGCTCAAACCCGTCCTGACGTGGCGCTGGGCGGTGGTGGCTGCATCAATCGGCCTGTTGGTGATTGCCGTGCTGGGCATGGGCCGACTGGGCAACGAGTTCCTGCCCCAGCTCGACGACGGCCAGGTCAACGTGCGTATTCATTTGCCGCCGGGCACCACGCCGGAGCAGACCGATGAAGCCTCGCGCATGGTGGAGAACGAGATTCGCAACATGCCGCATGTCGAGAGCGTGTTTGCCATCGTCGGTGGACACCTGCACGGTGGCGTGGTTTCCGAGCGGCCGGGCACGGCGCGCATGGACGTGGTACTCACCGATGCCTCCGAACGCCCCGACATGCCCGCCGGCCTGTGGGTGGCCGAGGCACAGGATCGCCTGCGCGAACTCGACATTCCCAACGCGCGCACGTGGATCCGCCCGCCGCGCATTCCGGGTTTGAACTTCGGCGCACGGGGAACCGACATGGACGTGATGATCGTTGGCGAGGATCTCGAAACTCTCGAGAACCTGGCCCGGGAGATGGTCGATCAACTCGACGGCGTGACTGGACTGGAAGACCTGGAAATGGCGCGCGATGACCGCACGCCGCTGTTGAGCGTGGAGGTCGACCGGGATCGGGCCGCCGCCATGGGCATGAACGTGGGCGAGGTCGGCCGATCGCTGCGTGATGCGGTGACCGGTGCCATTCCCACCCGCTATCAGACCGGTGTCAATGAATACGATGTCCGTGTGCGTTTGCCGCGCGAGGTGACCGGCGACGAACAGCAACTCAGCCAGGTCATAGTCTCCTCGGCCAACGGCCGTGTGGTTCAGCTCGGCGATGTCGCCCGGTTCGACATGGGCGAGGGCCCGGCGCACATCGAGCGCGAGAACCAGGTCCGCGTGCAACGCGTGACCGGCAACTTCAACACCGCGCTCAACGACGCCGGATCGATCATGAACGAGATTCGTGAACGGGTCGACGCCATGGACATCCCCGACCAATACGGGCTGATCTTTGCCGGGCAGTTCGAGACGGTGGAAGAGACCGATCGCGAGATGACCACCGTCATCCTGCTTGCGCTGTTCCTGGTGTTTGTGGTGCTGGCCGTGCAGTACGAGCGCCTGTCCAACCCCATCGTCATCATGGCGGCTGCCCCATTGAGCCTGATCGGCGTGGTGGCCATGCTGGCGATCACCGGCACGCCGCTGTCGGCACCGGCCTTCCTGGGGGTGATCCTGCTGATTGGCATCGTGGTCAACAATGCCATCCTGCTGGTCGAGTACATCGAACGTGGCCGGAAACGCGGACTGTCCACTCCCGATGCCGTGGTCGAGGCCGGCGGCATTCGACTGCGACCCATCCTGATGACCACGCTGACCACCGTCGCCGGCATGACGCCGCTGGCCATTGGCATGGGTTCGGGTGCGAACCTGATGCAACCGCTGGCCGTGGCCGTCATTGGCGGTTTGCTGGTGGCTATGTTGTTGACGCTGTTCCTGATCCCCTGCCTGTACGTGATTGTGCAGAACGCCAGCGACTGGCTGATCGAAAAACTGACTGGCAAACGACCGGATCCCACGCTTGACCGGGAGGCTGAAGTCCAGCCGGGCTAAACTGGGATTTGCGGCCCGCTATCGTGGTGGATCGATGGCGCCGGCGATGGAGTTGTTGAGTCGGAACCAGCCGGTGATGCTGGCCCGATGGGTATGGGCCGGTAACACCTCGTGCGGAATCTCCTCGCTCATGAACAGCGCCATGGTGCCGGCACGCGGCTGGATGCGGGTGATCTCATCGTCGCTGTCGGGGTGGTAGAGCACCAGTTCGCCGCCGTCGCCCGGTCGCCATTTATCGTTGAGGTAGAGCACCACCGAGACAATGCGGTTGGCCGCTCCCCGGAAGCTGTCGTAGTGGCGTCGGTAGAAGGCGCCAGGCGGGTAGTGGGCGAAGTGGCCCTCGAATTCGAACAGGCCCAGGAACAGTTCGCGATTGAGGTTCAGCCGTAGTTCTTCCATGCGGTCGAGCAAGCGGCGTTGCATCGGTCGTTCGCGGGTCAGCCAGTAGATGCGGTCGCGGCGAATATCGCTATCGACCTGGAAGTCGGTCTCGCGGCCGATGCCGGCGCGTTCGAAGCGCTCCTGCTCGACCAGTTCGATCAATTCCGAGCGCAGTGCACCGAGCAAGTCGCCGCAGACGATGTTATCGCCTGCCCACCAGCCCTGGTGGCGCAATCCGCTGGTCGCCGCGAGGATGTTGCAGGCTGACACCACGGCACTCACGGCAGGTTCTCCGGCAGACGCAGCGGCGGCTCGGCCATTTCCCCGAGTTGTTCCTTCAGTTGCTCGATCACGGTTTCCCAGTGCCGGTCCTCGCCGAACCACGGAAAGGCAGCGGGAAAGGCCGGGTCATCCCAGCGCCGCGCCAGCCAGGCCTGATAATAGATCATTCTCAGGGTTCGGAGCGGCTCGATCAGATGCAACTCCCGGGCGTCGAAGTCCTGGAACTGGCGGTACTCGGTCAGCACCCATCCAAATTGTTGCTCGCGCTCGTGGCGATCACCGGAGACCAGCATCCACAGGTCCTGGATGGCCGGGCCCGTGAGGCAGTCGTCGAGATCGACGAAATGCGCCTGCTCCTCGCGCCACAGGATGTTGCCCGGGTGACAGTCGCCGTGCAGCCGCAGTTCGCGGACGTTGCCGGCGCGTTCGTAAGCGGCGCGAATCGCCTCGAGGAGCTGCCTGCAAAGCTGTTCGAAAGGCTTTTCCAGGTGGAAGGGCAGCCATTTGTTTTCGATCAGCCATTGCGCCGGCTCGTCACCACGCTCGGCAACGGTCAGTCGGGGGCGGTGGTTGAATGCGCCTGATGCGCCAATGGCATGCATGCGTCCCAGTACTCTTCCCAGGTGGCGCAGGGTCGGTTCATGGGCCAGTTCGGGGGCGTGACCGCCGCGGCGCGGAAACACGGCAAAGCGAAACCCGCTGTAGCGCTGCAGAGTGGTGCCGCCGAGGATCAGTGGGGCGACCACCGACAAGCCGCCGTCAACCAGTTCCGCGGAGAAGCGGTGCTCTTCCTCGATGGCGTCATCCGACCAGCGTCCGGGGCGGTAGAACTTGACCACCACCGGTTCACGCTCATCCAGCCCGACCTGCCAGACCCGATTTTCGTAGCTGCCCAGGGGCAGCAGGCGACCGTCGGTCAGCAATCCCAGGCTCTCGATAGACTCCAGAACGGTTTCCGGCCCGAGCCCGGCGAACGGCCGCGTGGACTGTTCAGGCAAGGTTTTCTCCGCTCGTCTGCACGCTGGTATCCCTCGTTGGCTTATGATGCATGGCATGGCCGACCGCGACAGCTTGTCGTCGCCGGTGCCGGCAGGTTTCCACAAGGAGCATTGTGGCATGAAAACGTGCGCCTTCGTTCTGGCGACCATGTTGATCGCGGGTAGCGGCTCCCTGGCCGCAGAGGAGCGCGATCGCGAGGAACGCAAGCGGCAGCAGGAGGAGTTGCAGGCATTGTCGTGCCGGGACGACATGGATCGACCGGAAAGCTGGCTCGATCGATCGCATTCCTACCTTGGCCAGCGTCTGTGCGAGCCGGCTGCCTGGTTCGATGGCTTCTTTGGCGACGATAGAGCGCTGGAGGAGACCCCGGTCGGGACATTTTTCCGATTTCGCAATTCTGTGCTGTGGGATCAGACCGAGGGCACGAGCCTGGGAGTTCAGGTCCGCGCCAATGTGATCCTGCCGCGCGTTTCGGAACGCGTACGACTGCTGATCAGCCGCGATGCCGACTTCAGCGACGAGTTCGGTGACGGTCCGCCGGTGGGTGATCCCGATGAGCGCACCCGGCTGGGTCTGCGCTTCCTGGGAACCGAGCGGGCACGCAGCCGTTTCGACATCGACGGCACGGTACGCGTCAGCGGTACCGACCTGAATCCGAGGGTGCGCGGGCGCTACCGCTACGTGCAGGGGCTCACTACGCATACCCTGGCCCGTGCAACCCAGTCGCTGTTCTGGGAGTACGAGGATGGCCTGGGCACGACATCACGCGTGGATTGGGAATGGCTGCCCGATCGTGATCGTCTGGTCCGCTGGACTGGGGAGGGCACCTGGTCAGAGGCCTCCCGCGGTGTGGATTGGCGAAGTGCCCTGGTTGGTTTCCAGCAGCTTGATTCGCGCACCGCCCTGCGCGGCGAACTCGGCTCGTTCGGATTCACCCACCCAAAGTTCCGGGTCGAGGAGTACTTCGTCGCGCTGCGTTATCGGCGCCAGTTCCTGCGCCACTGGTTGTTTTACGAGATCCAGCCGGAGCATGCCTGGCCGCGCGATTTTGACACCGGCGAACCGCGTCGCAGCGACTGGCGACTGACTTTTACCCTGGAAGTCCAGTTCGAGAACGAACGCGCTCGCCGTGAGCGGCTGCGACGCTATGCCGGCGACGAGGTCGATATGGACGATTGGCGCCTTGAGCCGATCCCTGTCGAGGCTCCGGGGGAGGAGCGGGTCGATGATCCGGTGCTGGAGGAAGTCGATCTCGAAGCCGAAGCCGAAGACGAAGCCGAAGACGAAGAAGACGGTGATGACCGGGACGATGATGGCAGCTTGGAGCGCTGAATACGACGCGGTCGAAGACGCTTAACGCAGCGGTGCCTGGCGAAACCACGATACCCGCAACTCGAGGTCTCGCGGGCTGCGGCCGACGTAAACGAAGTCCAGGTGCGGCCAGACCGGCATGCGTCCCTTTTTCGAGAAGCGTGTGTTCTCGAGCTCCAGCAGCACCCCTATGCATGGCCAGTTCCGATCGCGGGCGTAGTCTTCGAGCAAGGTCCGAGACCGCTTCACGAGGTAGTAGACCAGCCGTGAACTGCGCCATTGCTGGCCAATGAAAGAGCGGTAGTAATAGAGGGGTTGGCCTATCTGGGGCATGTTGCACGGCACGGCTGTGCCGACACCGGCAACCCTGCCGGCATCGTCACGGGCCATCAGTACGGCCTGACTGGCCCGTTGATCGGCCTGTTGCGGATCGGTCAACGCGCCTTCGGCCAGCCAGAAATCGATCAGGTCGCGACGGTCTTCTCCGCCCAGGGCATTGCCCCAGGCGGAGATGTACTTGAAGGTGCTCATGTGTCGCTTTTCGTCACCTTCTGGAACAGCCTTATCGTTGCCTGCCGCGCGCGCCCATCAGCAGGCGCGGGTGCTCATTGGCCAGCGTGGCAAGCTGTTCGTCACCAAGCACTTCGACCAGTTTCAACAGCCACTCGGCCTCGGCCGCCTGGACCTGGTCGCTGATTTCGCGATACTGCTCGAGCAGGTCAGCCAGCTTGTCACGGTCGGCAGTACCGATGGCGGCCCGAACTTCCTGGCGGTGACCGCCGAGCACCTGCCGCTCGTCCCGGCGAGCCACATCCAGCATCTCGTGCTGTTCGTCGAGTCGCTCACGTTGGGTTTCGGTCAGTTCCAGTGCCTCGATCAGGCTGTCGTCATGCCACCACGCGCCTCGCGGGCGCTGCTGCCGGGCCGTTTCTGGCCGCGTCTCCAATTCACCAGCTTCGTACTGGTGTCGAAGTTCACGCATTCGTTCGCGGCGCTGGGCAGGCGATGGCCGGCCATCGGTTTCGGATGATTCGGGCTGTCCGTCGGGATCGTTTCCGGGGGCGGTTTCGATCCCGGACACTGCGGTCAACGGCAGACCGGCCAGCATCGTGCACAGTCCAATCGTTCCAGCCCATCGGGCAAGCTGCGATCTCAGGTTCATGTCATTGCTCCTCGAAGCGATCCTGGAACAGTTCGTCTTCCAGCACCTGGACTTCGTAGGCACCCATGTCGATGGCGTCCCCGGAGACGCGGTCGAAACCGGTACCGCGCTGATCGAACTCCGGCACGTTGGACAGGGTGGAGCCGGCGTCTATTACCGGGCTGCCTTCTTCCGGGCGATGGGTTTGCGTTAGCCCGCCATTGTTGGCCAGTGGCTCGAGCTCGGGAGCGACATCGACGATATTCCCTCCACCATCGGTATAGTCGGAGTATTTCGCGCCGGCAATCAGCGAGCTCGATACACCACAGTCACCGCCGGAGATGTCCTGGAGGGAGCCGTCCGCCTCATTGGCAAGAATCGTATTGCGGACCAGGCAGGTTCCACTTTCGGAAGCTGAAATGCCACCCCCGGCCTCAGTGGCTTCGTTGTCGACGATGGTCGAGTATTTCGCCTGCAAGGTAAAACCGCCGACCTGGCGGATGCCGCCGCCCTCAAAGGCACCGATATTGCCGGACAGGGTGGAATTGGTCACTGACATTTGCGCATTGTCATCGAGGTCGGCGAAAATCGCTCCGCCATTACCGACGCCACCGATCCCAGCCGTGTTGTTGCTGAACTCGGAATGCTCGATGAGCACGTCGCCATCCGAGTTGGAGGCGCTGATGCTGAGGCCGGCACCGCCACGGGCCTGGTTTCCGAAAAAGGCGGTGTAGCTCAGGCCTAATTCGTCAAACGCACCACTGATGCGCAAACCGCCGCCGAATCCGCCGCTGTCCTGATCGGCCGCCTGGTTGTATTTGAAAAGACCTTCCTGGATACCCACAGTGGAGTTATTGGCGGTGATCTGGGCGCCGCCGCCTCCTGCGACAGCTTCGTTGAAGCCGAACACCAGCTCGCCACCGTAGAGCTGGGAATTGGTCAGTTCAGCGTACAGGCCGCCCCCAGTGCCTTCCGTGCTTTCATTGAAGTTGAATGAGTTCTCGCCAAAGCTCACTTCGCTGTCCGAGACTGACAGAGCCAGCCCGCCGCCATCGGAAATTGCCGAATTGCCGACGAATTCGTTGTACTTGATTTCAGGCTGATTGGCGTTGTCGGCAACGATCATCGCGCCGCCACCTACGGAATCTTCATCTCCGGTTGCTACGTTGTCAAAGAACTCGTTGTACTTGACGAAAAACAGCTGGGAGTCGGTTGTCTCAAGGGCCAGGCCACCACCGTACTTGGCCTGGTTGTTGCTGAAGGTGTTGTCCTCGATCTGGACCTGACCGCTGTCGATATCCGAGAATACCGCGCCGCCACCGGCCGCAGTCGCCTCGTTGTTGCTGAATACGCTGTCGCGAATTCGCATGGCGCCCCCGGATGGGGGAACATGGTACACGGCGCCGCCGCTGATGACCGCCGTATTGCCCGAGAGAACCGATTCGATGATTTCGAGTTCGTCGGCCGCGCTGCTGATGGCGCCGCCAGTTGAGGCGTCACCGTCGATCAACTCGATATTGCGCAGCGTAAAGCGCGATACACCTGGCTCCACATTGAAGTGGCGGCTCTGGCCTGAAGCGGTGATGGTGATGCGGTCGTCACCATCGACGGTCATCGATTCTTCTACGACCAGCTCACCCTGGCCGGCATCGTCGAGATCGATCTCGCCCGACAGTTGGCTCCAGAACTCGATGGTCGGGTTGCTGCCGGGTACCGAGCACGTACCGACAGCCGATCCGCTGTTGATGGTGATGATCGCGCCTCTCAGCGTGCAGGTGTCGCTATCGGAGGCAGCGCCGCTCAAAGACGTGACGGTGACGGTGTCGGCCAGCGCGGGGCCGGCAGCCAGCGCACTGCTGATGGCCAGAGTCAGTGGCACGACCTTGGGCCGCACGTGATTGCCAACCTCGTATTTTGCGTTCCTGATGGAATGGTTCAATTGCATGGTGATTCGTCCTCCCGGTGAACAAATATTGCTTACAGTCTGACATAACGCAATTTAGTCTTCCAATGTGCCAACTATTTACGGGGATTCCGTTGCCTGTGGTGGAGGGCAGCGGTACTGCTACCATGTCAGGCCTTGATGTACCTTTAGGGAGAATCTTCGATGAAACTGGATGCCGGGTTCATACGCCTGCCCCATCGTTTCGATACCGAGTCGCTTGTGGCTTCCGTTCGTGCCTTGCCCGAAGAGGCCTGGCAAGCTCATCCCCGGGGCTGGGCGGGTGTGCGAGTGGTGCCGCTGGTCACCGCAGAGGGCCAATCCGACCCGCGCCCGGTGGAAGGACGGTTCCGGCCGACCTCGTGGTTGCAGGACTTGCCGGACCTCGCTCGCCTCTTGGGGCGCCTGGACCTGGTCGTCGGGCGAACCCTCCTGGTCGAGCTCGGCCCGGGGGCGGAGACTGAACGAATCGTTGAGGCCGGCTACTACTGGCATCGTCGCGTTCGCTTGTTTCTGCCGCTGTCCGGGGGGGAGGGCGCCGATTGGCATAGCGGCCAGGAGCGGGCCAGTCTGGCGGACGGGCAGGCCTGGGTGATCGATGGCTGGCGCGGCACAAGGATCGAGGCTTCCCCCGACGAGCCGCTGCTGTTCCTGGCAACCGAAACGGTGGGGTCGGCGGCATTCTGGTCGACGCTCAACAGTGC
>SL_3KL_010_SEDDRAFT_10005551_pt1 | contig 11308 bp, 8 predicted proteins | sample SodLakKL_010_SED_2_FD_10381 | JGI IMG/M metagenome (IMG submission 10381)
CCGGGAATCCCGGCAATCAGGCAAGCCGATGGAACAACCAGAAGCAGCCCGGCTAACCAGGCCCAGAGGGCGAACAGACCCCGCCTCATGGACTTGAGCGCCCGCAGCGCGAGGGGGCGAAAACCACCGGCCAGCAGATGCAGCAGCTGCCGTACCATGCCGATTTCCTGGCCGAGCTTGCCGCTTTCAAACAGCTCGCGACAGGCCGGTCGCCGTATCTTGCCGCTGGAGGTCTTCGGGATAGCCTGAGGCGGTTGCAGGGAAATCACATCCGGCGCTGAATCCATGAGCGAGACACTGGCCTCCACGATGGCTTCCCGAATGCGTTCCCGCTCACCCTTGTCGGTTTCCCGGGTTTCGGCCACAACAACCAGGCGCTCCGGCCCACCGGCCAGGTCAGGACTGGCAAAAACCGCCACATTGTTGCGTCGAACGCCGGGAATGGCAGAGACCGCCTGTTCCAGCTCATAAGGGTAATAGTTGCGCCCGCCGCGAATGATCATGTCCTTGACCCGGCCGGTAAGATAAAGCTCACCCTCATCCAGATAGGCCAGGTCACCGGAATTCAGCCAGCCATCCTCCATCAGTTTGGAGGTGGCTTCGGGATTGTTGAAATAGCCGCGGGTGCAGGAGGGCCCCCGAAACTGGAGCGATCCCTGGCGACGATCCGGCAAGGGGCGACCGTTGTCATCCACGACACGAATGTCATGCCCCGGCAGCGCCTGCCCACAGGCGACAAATACCCGCGCCTGGGTATCGTCCTCCCCGGCCGGCCTGGCCTCCCCCTCTTCTTCGAAGGCATCACGCTTGATGCGGTCCAGTATCGGTGGCCGCTCCAGTGGCGGAAAGGTCAGACCTACCGAGGACTCGGCCAGCCCGTACACCGGCTTCATGCTTTCCTGACGAAAACCATGGGGCCCAAAACGCTCCTGAAAGGCCTTCAGTGTTCGCTCGGCGACCGGCTCGGCACCATTAAAGGCCACTCGCCATCTGGAAAGATCCAGGCCTTCCAGCTCCTCGAGCTGGAGACGGTTGGCACACAAGTCGTAGGCAAAATTGGGCGCGGCGGACAGGGTGCCGCTATGGCGGTGTATGGCCCACAGCCAACGCTGAGGCCGGGCCATGAACTGCAACGGCGACATGAGAAACAGGGGTACGCCGTAATACATCGTTCCCAGACAAGCCCCAATCAATCCCATGTCGTGATACAAGGGCAACCAGCTGACAAAACGGTCCTCATGGCTGACCTGAATCACCGAGCCCATGGCACGAATATTGGCCAGCAGATTGGCGTGGGAGAGGATGACCCCCTTGGGGTTTCCGGTGGTGCCGGAAGTGTATTGCAGAAAGGCGGTATCTTGGCCTGCGCGGGGTACCCGGGGCGCAAATGTGGCGGATTCCCGCAGGGCCGGGACCGTTACCACCTGCTCCAGCCCGTCGGCCAGGGTCTTGAGCAATTGACCCGCCTGCGCCGTCTCCCGGGAGGCGATAAAACAGCGACAGCCGGCATTCTCCACCACCCCGGCAATGCGATGGAAATGATCCTCCATCTGACCGACCCGGACAGGCGGGTACAGCGGTACTGGCACGGCACCGGCCCACATCACACCATGGAAGGCAAAGAAGAAGTCCAGGCCGGTGGGCAACATCAGCGCGACCCGATCACCCGGCCCCACCCCGCGATCTCGCAGACCGGCTGCCACCTGGGCGCTACCCTCACGCAAGCCCCGGTAGCTGAGAACCGGTGAGTCGCTGGCCGATTCATACAAGGTAACGCAGGGTCGCTCCCCCACCCGGTCGGCATGCCAATCGAGCACCTCACTGAGGGTCTGGGCTTGGTCCGGAACCACCGGAACACCGTCGGATTCACTGATGTCCGGCATGCGGGAAAACGCACTGCCAGGATCGTCCTCGGCACCGGCCTCGCCCATGGCGTCCAGCAGCTGCCGCGGGTACTGCGCGCTGACCGCGGCCTCGTCCGGGATACGGACACCGAAATGCCGCTCAATCCGAAGCATGAGCTCGACCCGGCCAAGACTGTCCAGACCGGCATCGCGCTCCAGGTCACTGTCCAGGTGCAGCTCCAGTATTTCCCGCCCCGGATGCAGGGACTGGGCGACAGCCCGTATCAGTTTCAGTAAGCCTGTGGCGCGGCTTTCCCGGTCCGTCAACATAAGTATCCTCCGATGATTTCGACGGCCTCTCCCTACGGTGAGACAAGTTCAGTTCGGCCGACACAAGCTCCTGAATCTCAGCATAGTGCATGGATCGACACCAAAGGCTGAATCCGGAGAAGTTTCGGCACCACCGTCGCAGCGGGGGTACAGCGGATTTGGTTATCATGAAGGCCGTATCCGGAATCTCGCCACCAGGGAGCCATCATGTCCAGCCGTTCAACCCCCATGCACCGGGTCTTCCTGATCTTGCTGACCGGCACAGCACCGCTGATGGCAGTGGCGCAGACGGACCGGGAACCGGATGTCGGCTATGTGGTGACACCGGATCCAGTGGTTACGGCCATGCTGGAACTGGCCGCCGTGGGCCCGGACGATCTGGTGGTGGATCTGGGGTCGGGCGATGGGCGCATTCCCATTGTTGCGGCCCGGGATTTCGGTGCCACTGGCTGGGGCGTGGAGATCAATCGAGACCTGGTGATCCGCTCAAAAAAACGGGCAGAAGAAGACGGGGTTGCCGACAGGGTGCACTTTGACCACGCGGATATCTTTGAAACCGACTTCAGCCAGGCAAATGTTGTTGCCCTCTATCTGCTGCCGGAACTGAACCTGCGCCTGCGCCCCCAGATTCTGGCCATGGCACCGGGTACCCGAGTGGTCTCGCATGAATTCGACATGGGCGACTGGTCACCGGACCGCAAGGAACAGGTGGGCAATCGACCGATCTACCTGTGGATGGTGCCGATCCGCATTGCCGGTGACTGGGTGATCAGCGACGGTGAAAACCGCCTCAAGCTGTCCCTGGAGCAGAACTTCCAGCATTTTGGCGGTCGNGCGCGATGGGAAGACGGGGAGTCAGCGGTACGGGACGCGCGTATCGACGGCAATGCCTTTTCGTTCAGCCTGCAGCTGGACGGCAAATGGCTGGTATTCCGGGGACGGGCCACCGGCGATTCCATTGAACAACTGGAATCAGCCCCCGCCTTGAGCGGCTTTCGACCGCTTACCCAATGGGAAATGACACGGGTGACGGCGGCCGATGATTGAAAGACGGGCAAACAGGCTCGGCGTCTCCATCGTCCTGGTCATGCTACTGAGCCTGGGCGCCTGCACCGGGCCGCAAGCCACGAGGGTCCCGCCGCTCGCGGATCACCATGTTCACTTGCGCAGTGAAATCGCAGCCGTCGACCTGCCCCGTGTTCAGCTTGCCCGTGGCTATTCCCACCATGAACTCAGCCCCGGTCTCCAGGACGCCGACGACTTGATCCGGCAGCTGGACCAGCGAGGTATTCACTATGCTGCCATTCTCTCGCTCGGCTATATGTATGCCCTGCCGGACATCAATTTCGAGGACGAATACGCCCGGGTGCGGCGGGAGAATGACTTCACCGCGGAACAGGCCGCGGCCTACCCTCATCGCCTGGTGGCCTTCTGTGGCATCAGCCCACTGGCGGACTATGCCCTCAAGGAAATCGAACGATGCGCCGGCTTGTCCGTGGTGGGCATCAAGATGCACATGGCCAACTCAGGAGTGGAGCTGGACCGGGACAGTCATTTCCAGGCCCTGGCGGACGCGGTGGCTCGGGCGAATGCCCTGGACCTGGCTCTGGTCATTCACCTGCGCCCTCGCGGACCCCGCTACGACAAGGCCTGGGTACAGCAGTTCCTGGATGAAATCATGCCGCTGGCCCCGGATGTCACCGTTCAGCTTGCCCATATGGGGGGCGGTGGCGGTATGGACCGGGCAACCCGACAGGCCGTCGCCGTGCTGGCGGCCGGTGCGGCCGATTTTCCCAACCTCTACTTTGATCTGTCGGGCGCGTTCCTGCGAGATCAAGATGTGCCCGCCACCCATAAGGGACCACCGCAACAGCGCATGAATCGCCGGGCCGTAGCCGACGCGATTCGCCAGTTGGACCCCGAGCGGGTCCTGTTTGGTTCGGACTGGGACAGTCTCCGCTATCGCGACACCCTGGAGCCCGCCTGGCGCATGCCCGGGCTCAGCCGGGAGTCGCTGAAAACCGTCTTGTGCGGCCTCGCGCCCTACTTCCTCACGCTAAAAAATACGGCCGACCCACGCCCAACGGGCCACGAAGCCCACACGGGCTGCTATCATGGCAAGTAACTGCCTTCCCAACGAAGCTATCCAACAGGCATACTGCCGCCTGGAGGGGGGCGTATACGGGGTGCGCATGGTTGACCGGGAATCGAACAAAGGGCTCTCCGCCAAGGCCTGCAATGAATTGATCGAGGCTGCTTGCCGAATTGCTTCCGTGGAAGAACTGCATGCGTTGTGCAGTCAATTCTGCGAGGAGGCAGGTTTCGACTATTTCCTCTATGGGGCCGTGCTACCCAGTTCAATGGTACGGCCCCAGACCATTATCATCAGTGGCTATCCGTCCGACTGGTGGACTCACTACCAGCAACGGGGCTACATGAGTATTGACCCGGTGGTTCAGCACACCACCAGTGGCCAGGCCCTCCCTCTGATCTGGAATGACATCAATCCTGCCGCTCATCCGGAAAGCGGATTGGTACGCAACTTCCTTCAGGAAGCTGCCGATTTCGGCCTGGCATCCGGCATCAGTTTCCCGGTTCACGGGCAGCACGGGGAAAATGCCGTTCTCAGCTTTACCAGTAACCAGCCTCACACCCTGTCCCGCCCACGCATTATTGAAGCCATGCCCTACGGCCAATTGCTTGCCAGTTATGTACACGAAGCGGCACGCAGGGTCTTCAATAGTGGCAGCGTCATGCTTGATCGCCCGATACTCACCGAACGGGAAACCGAATGTCTACTATGGGCCGCCGAGGGCAAGACCAGTTGGGACACGGCGCAGATATTGGGCATTTCGGAACGCACGGTTCAGTTCCATTTGAGAAACGCAGCCCACAAACTGAATGTGAGTAACCGCGCACAAGCCGTTGCCCGTGCGGTCGCTCAAGGTCACATAACGCCGCAGTTCTGATTTTTCGCAAGCCCCCACCTTTAAAGAATCGGCTGCCGCTCGCTCACCTGTCAGTTCTAACAGTTTCGATTCATCGTCAAAGCGTATTCACTGATGCCCATCCCAAACCGAGAGGGTCATCATGAATACAACTGTCATCGATCATGCACGCGGTGGACGGCTCGATCCGTCTGCCATGCACAATATGTTCCGACTTCGTCACAATGTTTTCTTCCAACGCCTGCGTTGGGCGGTGACCAGTCGCAAGGGTCTGGAAAGAGATCACTACGATGATCTGGACCCTGTCTACATCGTCTCCCGGGGTCAGGGGCGCCAGGTCACCGGTTGTGTTCGCCTGTTGCCTACTACCGGTGAGTACATGCTGCGGGACACGTTCCCTCAATTGCTGGCCGGTGAAGAAGCGCCGAGCTCACCTGACATCTGGGACATTAGTCGCCTCGCCGTGGACCGTCCATCGGCCTCCAGCCGACAGGCGGCAGACTCCATCAACCGTGTCACCGTGGACCTGGTAGTGGGGGTGCTGGACCATGCCCTGGAAAACGGCATTGACCGCTATGTCGCCGTGGTGAGCGTGGCCCTGGAACGCATCCTCCGTCGACTGGGGCTCCCTATTCGTCGCTTCGGCCACGGCAAATCCCAATGGGTGGGTGACACCCTGTCAGTTGCCATCTGGATCGATGTCAACGAACACAACCGCAACACCATCGCCGCCAGGAATTCCCAACGGAGAGCAGCATGACCGTACTCATCATAGGATCAGGAGAAGCCGCTCGCAGTTCGGCCCACGCACTACCTGCCGACACGGACCTCATGCATCAGTGCCCCACACTGGAAGCGGGCCTTACGCTGCTTAGCATCGAACCGAAACAGTACTCTGCTGTCTTCGTCGAGCAGGCAGAAAGTTGTAGAACGTCCATTAGCCGTCGTATCAGCGATACCGGCACGCCAGCCGCCATCATATTCATCGACTCACCCGGCAATATCGAGGTCGGCACGGCCAGCGGGCGCAAGACCTCCGTATCACCTCCCATGTGCAGCATTGAGCGGACTGAATCCGGAGCCTATCGATTACATTGCGCCATGGCACAGGCGCACAAGCAGCCCAGCGGCAACCCGGGTTTGCAGGAAGCACTGGAGGAATACCCACCGGTGTTCGCGTACACCGCCCCCTGTCGACGACGAGGTTGAAGCAGTCAATCCCTGTTGCAGGGGCGGCCCCTGTCACTTCTGACAGGTCCGTAATTGGCAGGGGTTCGCTAGGCTGTGTGGTACATGAGCGGAATTCCGCGCCAACGGAGGCTGCCCTTGCCACCTTATAGCAACCATGATGACGAAACCGGCTTACTGAATGACGAGGCCTTCCGGGCGGCCGTAGGTGATTGCACCTGCCTTGCCGAGACGCTGGAGGGGCGAACATCGCTGGCCGTGCTGTCGATCAAGCTGGACCGGGTGGTGGAAGTTGAGCAGGCGCGGGGACCAGACATTCTTGACGGTCTGGTCCAGGCTGCGGCTGAGCGGCTCAACGGGTGCGTGCGCGCCGGTGACCTCATCAGTCGCACCGGACGCGCTCAGTTCCGGATACTGTTGCAGCCGCTGCACAACGCGGAGCTGGCTGCATCCATCGCCGAAAAGGTGTGCCGGACACTCAGCCTGCCCTACACCGTTCAGCGAACCCGTTTACATATGTCTGCTTCCGTGGGGATCGGCCTGTTTCCTCATGACAGTGACAATGTGGATCGGCTCATTGAGCGAGCGGATCATGCCCTGAAACACGCTCTGGTTCTGGGTGACAGTTTCCAGTTCGATGACCAAAGCCTGAGCGCGTCCCTTGGGCAATTGACTGAAAACGATGACGACCCCCGTGACGCGCTCTACAACGGTGAGTTCGAAGTCTATTATCAGCCACGAGTGGACCTTCTCAACAACAAGGTATGCTCTGCCGAGGCGCTGATTCGCTGGCACCATCCGATTCGCGGCCTGGTGCCACCCAATGAGTTCATCCCCCTGGCAGAATCCACCGGACTTATCCACGAACTGGGTGCCTGGGTACTTGACCAGGCCTGCCAGCAAGCCCTGGCCTGGCAAACTCTCGGCAATGACGCGATCGCAATCTCGGTCAATGTCTCTGGCCGGCAGCTCGACCACCCGGATTTCCCGGAAATGGTGGACCGTATCCTTGAGCGAACCGGCCTGCCACCTAATATGCTGGAGTTGGAAATCACCGAAAGTACCATCATGCGTCGGCCGGATGATGTCGCCCATATCCTGCACCGGATCCGCAGAAGCGGGGTCACCATTGCACTGGATGACTTCGGAACCGGTCATTCCTCACTGGCCTATCTCAGGCATTTTCCGCTGGACACCCTCAAGATTGACCGCAGTTTCATCCTGGATCTCTCTGGCCCAGACCAGAATGTGGTGCTGCTGCGCAGCATTGTGGACCTGGCCCACGCACTGGGGTTGCATGTGGTCGCGGAAGGGGTGGAAACCGAAGCTCAGCTGGCAATTCTGCGGGCCCATCAATGTGATGAAATTCAGGGCTTCCTGATCTCCCCGGCTGTGCCGGCGGGGGAATTCAGTCGCCGATTTCTCACCCAGGATTACAGAGTACCGCTAAGCGGGATAATCAAACCGCTGAAACTGAACGGTATCCATTGATACGAGAACCGCCTGCAGGCATTGAGTTACAATCACGCCATCATGGCGACTCGTATCATTCTGGTTCTTATCCTCATGTCGGCAGTGGTCGGCTGGGTCCTCCTTGCCCAGGAAAACACCGACCCCATCGACAGCCAGACCGCGCCGGCCGGCGGCCTGGAGCATTTCCGAGACAGCGTGCAGAGCGGCACCCACCCCTGTGAGGGCACAGAGCGTTGCCTGGTGGTGTACCTCGCCCCCTGGTGCCCCCACTGCAACAGCAGTATCCCGCTGGTTCGGGAGATCCGGGATCAGATCGGGGAGAATGACGACACCGGCATGATGGTAATCGTCGGCCCGCTGGGCGGCAGTTTCGCGGGCTATGACGATATGGCCCGGCGCCTTGACGGACCGGTTTACCTGGATCGATCTGGAGAAGCCTGGGAGGACTACCTGGGCAGCTTGAGCGGTGTGCCCGCCTGGGCCGTCTTTGATGGCCGCGGGCAAATCACCCAAAGTTTCACCGGCGGTACCCCGCAAAGCAGCCAGGCCATGGTGCAGCATGTGCTCACCGATCAACTGGGCCTGGCCGCCTATTTCGAGGACTGAACTTCGGCCAGGCCGGGTTCCGGTTCAGTTCTCCCCACTTGGCCGCTCCCCCAGCACCAGTTCACGTTGAATCGTCTCATTGCCCCGCAACAAGGTCAGTCTCACCCGATCCCCTGGACGACTCGCTTCCAGACTGGCCAATAGCTCAGCCACATTACCCACCGCGTCATCATTGATGGCCACCAGAATATCGCCCTCCACAGGCACGCGATGCCCCCCGTGGCGTACCACACGACCATCGCGACCATCCCGAACACCAGCAGCGTCAGCATTACCACCGGGCAGTGTGCGCGTAATCAGGATGCCTGGCACGGCGGGGCGGCCAGCAGCACGAGCCAGGCGTTCGTTCATGGCGATGCCATGGATATCGATCCAGCCACGTACCACCCGTCCTTCATTGACGATTGCATTGGCGATACGAACAACCGTGCGCGAGGGGATGGATAGACTAATGCCAACACTGCCGGCCGCCGGGGATATCATCATGGAATTGATGCCCACCATCTCGCCCTGGGAATTGAACAGCGGGCCACCGGAATTGCCCGGATTAATCGCGACATCGGACTGGACAAGGTCGCGGATAATGAAACCGGAGCGCAGCTGTACCGGCCGATTCAAGGCCGAGACCACACCATCGGTCAGCGTGCCGTCCAGGCCGAAGGGGTTACCCAGGGCCAGTACACGCTGCCCCACTTGCAGGACATCACTGTCACCCACACGAACACGGCTCAGCGGCCGCCCCATTGGATCGAAACGAAGCACTGCCAGATCCATCTCCGGGTCGTTGCCCATCAATTCGGCCGGATAACGGCTACCGTCGTACAGGGTCACGATGAGGCGCTGGGCGCCGGCCACCACATGATGGTTGGTCACCACGATGCCACGCCGATCGAGAATGGCGCCGCTGCCCTCGCCTCCCCGCGGCACCGTACCAAGGAAGCGCAGGCGATAGGCACTCAGTGAGGTGACATTGACCACCGCCCGGTGATTTTCCCGGTAGATCGCCACTGCTCGCAGTTCTTCCTGGGTAAGTCCTTCCGTTCGGATGGGCGCGAGTGGCGGGTCTTCGGGAATACCAACGGTCAGGGTCGGTTCGATGTCGTCGAAATACTCCGGCGCCGCCTCCACGCTGATAAGACGCGCGCAGCCAGACAGCAATACCAGCAGACACAGTACGGCACACTTGCCGGCAGAAGCCGTATTCATTTTGGGTTTTCTCCCGGCGCTATCCAGACGCCTTGTTGTCACAGGGGCTGCCTACTCTGGTGCCTGCTCGCATCGCCGACCCGCTTCCAGCCAGGCGACCAGCCGGCGTGCATCGTCCTCATCCGCCGCTAGGGCGCTGCTCCATATGGTGCGCTGCAGACGCGCCTCCGCGTCCAGCGGTGTCTCCTGACTGATGTAGCCCTCTGCCTGCAGAAATTCTGCCAGCTCTTCCCGTTTGTCATTGCGAAAACCACTGATCGCCTTGTTGGCCAGCGCCTTAATCAGGGCCTGGCCATCACCGTTCAGAGTGTCGGCCTGTTCACACACCCGATCCATGAAGGTGTCACTCACCGCGCCCGAGGCCTCCAGCGCGGCCCGGTCCACCGGCTTGCCTCGCCCATGCAGGCAAGCGCGCTGCCAGACATGGGCCGCCTTGCAACGACCGGCAAGTTGCTTGCGCCTGTCACTGTCCGGGATAGCCCGCCCTGCCACATCCGATTGCAGCAGGGCTTCCAGTTGACCCAGTGTTCTGACCCGGTAGCGCTGCATGAGTTGATACAGCAGCGCCAGATCATCCCGCAGCAGGTGAAAGAGCGGGATCGAGCCGGGTGATTGCCAGACATCGATGGGCGGAATACCGACTTTCGCCGCCCATTGTTCCGGCGTGGCATCGCCCGGCTCGGGCAGTGCTTCAATGGGCGGCAACTCATAATCAGCCGCACGGCTTGCTGCCGGGCCGAAGCGCACATCGGCCAGATCCACATGATGCGGATTGAGGCCGGCCAGTTGCTCCCAGAACACGCGCTCCTGCTGACGAGCGCTGAGATAGAAAATCTGCCGGCCTTCCTCCTCGGCCAGGGCCGAGAGGCTTTCGGCCACTGCCCGGAAACGGCTCTCATCACTGGTGGTCAGGGCTTCGTCCAGAAACAGGGGCAGCGCTTCGTATTGCTGCTCCAGCTGTCGTGTCCAGGCCAGGCGAACGGACAGCAACAGCTGCATGCGCGTTCCGGATGACAGTTCGGACAGGCGACGATGGCCTCCGAGTTTCAGATCCCGGGCCATCAGGCCCTGCTCTTCATCCAGGGCCACATCAAAGGCGTGGTGAGTAAAGCGCTGAAACAACTGACGGGCATCGGCCAACACGGCCGGTTCATGTTCGCTCTGATACGCCGCTTCCACGTCATCCAGCAGGAACTGCCCGGCCTCGGCCAGCATGGCCTGCTGATACTGTTCAGCCAGGGCATTATGTGCCAGTGCCTCATCGGCCATGGCCTTCTCAAGCGCCTGATCCTTGCCCGCGCTGCGCAGCTGCTGGCGAATGGCACTGACCTCCTGCAGTCGTTGCTCCAGCAGCTCGGCCTGTTCATCGGCCTCATGAACCGCGGCCTCAAGTGCGGCCTGCTCGCCGGCCTCGGCCTGACGCAAGCGCTCCGGTGCCTGGCTCAGTGCTTCCCGCAATTCCCGCTCACGCCGATCCAGTGCGCGAACTGTGTCCCGGGTCTCACGCCACTCATCCAGACGGGCCAGGCGCTCATCCAGGCCCGCCTGATCTTGTTCATCCGAACCAAAGCGGGCAAACACTGCCCGTCGCTCGGCTTCCAGCTCTTCCCCTTGCCGTTCAAGCGCCCGCTCACGATCACCGGCGCTGGCCATATCGCGCTCGGCGGCTTCGGCTTGATCTACACGAGCCATGAGATCGTTGAGTGCGGCTTC
>SL_3KL_010_SEDDRAFT_10005552_pt1 | contig 11307 bp, 12 predicted proteins | sample SodLakKL_010_SED_2_FD_10381 | JGI IMG/M metagenome (IMG submission 10381)
GGGCAGTCTTCTTCAGGCATGACCAGGCCGGGAAAATCCTGCAGGGTCAATATCTCCAGCGGGAGATCCTGCAGCAGTTCTTTTATTTCAATAACCTTGTTATGATTGTTAGTTGCGAGCACTATTTTTTTCAAAAAATATCAGCTCCTCTAACCTGGCAGAAAGCGCCTGCTCTGATCAACGGGATCGGGTTTCCGATAATAATTAGCTTTTCAGGGGCAGCTAATAATGTGCCGATCTATGTCAGGACCGAGGACTTCTTTTTGCTTTGCAGTTATTTCCCCTACCCCCAGAAGGGCCAGATCAAGCATTTTATCCAGCTGTTCGCGGCTAAACGGTTTTTCTTCAGCCGAACCCTGCACTTCAATCAGCTTTCCTTCCGCAGTCATAACTATATTCATGTCAACCCCGGCCTGTGAATCTTCACTATAATCCAGGTCAAGAAGGTAAGCATCATCAAAAAGGCCGACACTGACCGCTGAAAGATAGTCATGGAGAGGAAAACTGTTAAGCTGCTCCTTTTGCAGCAGGAAGTATAAGGCTTCAGCCAGGGCCACAAAAGCACCGCTTATGGCCGCCGTTCGGGTTCCCCCGTCAGCCTGGATCACATCGCAGTCAAGGCGAATAGTTCTTACACCCAGGGCTTGCAGGTTAACCACGGCCCGCAGCGAACGCCCGATTAAACGCTGTATTTCCAGGCTGCGGGCATTAACACCGCCTCTTTCCCTGGTCATGCGGACATCAGTAGAACGGGGCAGCATGGCATACTCGGCTGTTACCCAACCCTGCCCGCTGCCATTAAGAAAGGGAGGAACCTTTTCTTCAACCGAAGCGGTACAAATAACCCTGGTATCGCCGAGTTCGATTAAAGCGGAACCTTCCGGGTATTTTAGATATGAACGGGTAATTGTAATCGGACGCAGCTCGTTTAAATTCCTACCGTCAGTTCGCATTTTCCAGTTCCTTTCTTCAGCAATTTGACTGTCCTTCCCTTCCTATTCCCCATACCAGAGCTATTTCCTTCCTTTTTAAGCCATCGACAGGTATAATAACTATATTGGTTTTGCCTGGATCAGGCTGGAGGAGAAAAAGAAGAAAAACAGAATAATATAATTAGTTCTGATATAAGGAGGCGCAAATTTGGAAACTACCCATATTTTACTTGCCGTTCTGATTTTAGTCGTTTTATATGTTATTTACAGTTTTAACCGCCTGATTAGTATGCGCAATATGGCCGACAAAGCTTATTCGAACATCGATACACTGCTTCAAAAAAGATTTGACCTGGTGCCCAACCTGGTTAATACGGTTAAAGGTTACATGGAACATGAAAGGGAACTTCTCGAAGCCGTTACCCGGGCCCGGACAGAGTGGCTAAACGCTTCGAATATAAAAGAAAATGCCGGAGCAGACCAAACTGCAGAGAGAGCGATAAAAAGCCTTTTTGCCGTATCGGAAAACTATCCCGATTTGAAAGCAAATCAGAATTTCATGATGCTGCAGGAAGAGCTGACCGGTATTGAAAATAAAATTGCTTATGCCAGGCAGCGCTATAACCGCACAGTTATGGCTATAAACACGGCTGTGCAGAGGTTTCCAACCAACCTGATTGCCCGGCTCTTTAAATTTCAAACCCGGGAGTACTTTGCGGTTGAATCAGACCAGGCGCGATCGGCACCCCAGATAAATATGCAAGGCGGTGATAATAAATGATGGATCCAATTTACGGCCGCATAGCCTCCAATAAGAGGAAAACCTTTTTTCTGTTTTTACTCTATGCCGTACTGTTCGTATTGATAGGCTATTTTATTGGCATTTATATCGGCGATCCCATCGTAGGAATCATCCTGGCTGCCCTGATCTTTATCATACTCTTTCTAATCAGTTATTTCAGCGGGCAAAGTGTGGTAACAAAGATGGCCGGGGCACGTGAGGTTAGCAAGCAGCAGGAACCATTTTTGTACAACACGGTGGAAGCCATGAGTATTGCATCCGGCAAACCGATGCCTAAAATATTCATCATTGAAACCGAGGTGCCCAATGCCTTTGCTGCCGGACGTAATCCGCAAAACTCAATTATTGCCGTTACCCGCGGGCTGATGAACCGTTTAAACCGCCAGGAACTGGAAGGAGTAATAGCCCACGAAATGGCTCATATCCATAATTACGATGTTTTACTGGCTACAGTAGCCATTGTCTTAGCCGGGACTATCGTTTTTGTCAGCGTAATCGCCCGCCGGATGATATTTTTTGGCGGTATGGGGCGGGGTGGCCGCAGGGGCGGCCAGGGCCAGATTATAATGTTGATTGTTTTAATCGTTGTCGCTATCCTGGCGCCCATTTTTGCGCAGCTTCTGAAATTTGCCATATCCCGGCAGCGGGAATACATGGCCGATGCCACGGCAGCTAACTTTACCGGTTACCCCGAAGGATTGGCCAGCGCCCTGGAAAAGATTACAGATCAACAGGTTAAAAACAGCCCCATAGAAAATAAAGCCCTGGAAGGGCTATATATTGTAAATCCAGCGCTGGGAGCCAGGTCGGGTAACAGGGCCAGTGTTCTATTTGCAACCCACCCTCCGGCAGAAGAAAGAGTAAAGCGTTTACGGGCTATGTAATAAAAGGCCTGTAACTGCCCGGATATGACAGCCTGGCTGCAGTGGCCGAGTTACAGGCTGCTACCACCATTTTTATCTCCTGGTGCTGTAAGAATTTGATCGTTTAAAAAACCGAAACGGCGCACCTCTTCATTGGGACGGGGACCGTAAGGCATCCGGGCCGTATCACTGAAATAGACAATGCTTTCATGGTGCAGATTCCGGCTTATTTCTTTTACCACCGTCAGACCACCGACTCCGGAATCAATAACTCCGATTGCTTTGTGGGCATTAATTAGTTGTTTTTTTGAGTTTGTCATTACTACTTTGCCTTCATTCTAGAAAAATAACCGCCCATTATCTTACGGGTATCGAAAATAGAAACAACCGCTTTGGGATCGTATTTATCAACAGTTTTTAAAAATGCGGGCAGTTCTTTTCTTTTCAATAAAACCTGCAGGCTTTTGTGCGCACCTTCTCTTCCATAGCAGGGCATAGTTGTAACACCATAATCCTCTTCACGCAGGGACTCTTCCAGGCCGTTGCTCTCGTCTTGGGTAACGATATGAACTTGAACATATCCTACAGCAATCATCTCTTCTATCCTGCTGCCAACCAGATTACCGGCAGCAAAACCAAATCCATAAACAATTATATTAGTCCACTGGTCCAGGTTTGTTATGACCATGCTAAGAGCTATCAGGTAAATAATAACTTCAAAGAAGCCAATTATGGCAGCTGTTACACTATTACCCCGGGTCAAATAAATTATTCGAATGGTCCCCAGGCTTACATGGGCAATCTTAGCTACAAAAATAGCAAGGTAGGTCAATAAAACGGGTAAAAAAGGCACTTGTAATCCTCCCCTAAAATATAAATGGTTCATCTCTAACAAATACCAAGCGTAATTGTAACAAGTAGAGCAGCTGCTGTCAAAGAAATAATATTGTGCAAGAAATAATATTGTGCACATAAAAAGCCGGAACCAGTTTCCACATCGATCATACTGGTTCCGGCATTTTTTTATACCAGTAACAATAAAATTTACATAATGGTATCCATGTTAGCCGATCGGGAAGCTATTATTTCCAGGGCATGAACATTTTTTACCCTTATTAAAGTCCCTTTCATCCCCAGCGACCTGGATTCAATAATTCCGGCACTTTCAAACTTACGTAAAGCATTGACAATGACCGAACGGGTAATACCGAGACCATCAGCAATCTTGCTGGCAATAACAATGCTTTCATTGTTATTGATATTTTTTAGAATTTCACGCATCGCCTCGACTTCAGAATAGGAGAGACTTTCAAAAGCCCCTTCAGCCAGTTTTTTATTCCTGCTATATTCTTCGTCCCGATCGACAGTCTGCTGCAAAAGGATCATGGCAATCAGGGCTGTCCCAACCTCGGCTATAATTAAATGCTTCTCTTTTAAAAACAGATTCGGATGGTACAAAAACAAAACAGCAAGAGGCCTGGTATCACTTTTGATTGGAATAACACTGTAAAGCAGATTGTTATCCTGAGCTGATGACTGCCCTGCTTGATCATCAAAAATCCCTGCGGAATAGCGTTCATTGAGTATCGGTTCAGCTGTCTTAACCAGGGCCGGTAAACTGTCACCGGTACTTATCGACCCTGTCTGCATTAATTGTTCCAGATAACTATCAAGCTTTACACTGCCTTTTTGACCGGTTATAAGAATTCCATCTTTATCTAAAATGAATACCGCTGAACCGGTAATTTCAGCAATTATTTTGGCTCCTTCTTCAAGAGCATTAGACTGCTCGGTGGATTGGAGAAATTCAGACTTTACCTGCCTGATTTGTTCTAACAATACATTATTTCCCACCTAATACACCTCCTTGCCCTTGTTTATATTACAAAATATTAAATATGTCAACAATATTCACAAATTACTATCAACATTGAATGTTCTAAACCTGCTCCGCCACTCTTTTTCATTTTATTTTGAGAAATACTGCTTCCTGAAAGTATACTCAACCAGCCTGTATACTTCCTTCAGGGGAAGACCTGATTGCATGGCTATAGCCCGACAGTCTTCGTATTCAGGAGAAAAATGGATGGGAAACTCTTGATCCCAAGCTGGAACATACTTAACCTTCACCGGACCCCACTTGGTCTGCACCGATTTCGTTTCACGGGGCCGCCAAATCTTTCTTGCCGTGCTATGACGAATGCCAAGGGTGGTAGTTTCCGAAAAGATTAGATCCTGTAAGGTCCTGATTTTATCCGGTGGAGAAATTACGGTTAACTGGACCCCGGGACGATTCTTTTTCATCTGCACAGGAGTATAGTAGACATCCAGTGCCCCGGAGCCAAGCAGTTTTTCCATCAAGTAGCTGTAGATTTCTGGATTTAGATCATCAATATTAGTTTCAATTAAAACCATTTCTTCTGCACAGGTATTATATTCCGGCTCCTTGCAGCCAAGTAAAACGCGCAGGTAATTTGGATAACCTGGATCGATGCTGCCGGCACCATAGCCGACAGCTTCAATGCTGAAGTTAGGAAAGGGACCAAAGGAATCGGCCAGGGTAGCTGCCAGGGCCGCCCCGGTCGGGGTGACCAGCTCATAACCGGCTTCACTGCCCTCAACAGGCACCCGCCGCCCGGCCAGTATCTCCAGGGTAGCCGGAGCAGGCAGGGGCAACCTGCCATGAGATGATTCTATCTCGCCCCTGCTGACAGGTAGGGGGAACAAATAATTTGATCCGCTTCGAGTAGAAAAACAGCTGCACAGGTGCCGACAATATCAACGATGGCATCCACTGCTCCCACTTCGTGAAAATGTACTTCATCCCTGGTTATGCCATGCACCTTAGCTTCAGCTTCGGCCAGGCAGTTAAAAACAGCTGCGCTTTTTTCAAATACCGGGGGTGGGAGATCGGCCTGCCCGATGATTGCCAGTATATCACTCAGGCGCCTTTCAACAGCAACACGATCATCAAGGTTAACCAGAAACCTGCTTCCGGCAATCCCTCCCCGGCTTACTTTTTCTGACTGCAGGCTGTAGCCCGGCAGTTTTAACCCCCCGAGCAAGCCCTGCAGGCTGGCCAGCGCCAACCCGCTGTCAAGTAAAGCACCGAGGATCATATCGCCACTGATCCCGTTGCAGCAGTCGAAATAGATAATCCTGTTTCCTTTTTTTCTGTTAGGATCTTTACCGGTAAAATTCTTACTGATCAATCCTTCACACCTTCTCCCAACCGGTTGATCAGGGCGGCCATATAACCGGCGCCGTAGCCGTTATCGATATTGACTACGGCCACCCCGGAAGCGCAGCTGTTCAACATGGTCAGAAGGGGAGCAAGCCCGTCAAAGTGCGCCCCGTAACCGACACTGGTAGGAACGGCCACCACCGGGCAGGCAGAAAGGCCCCCGACCACGCTGGCCAGGGCTCCTTCCATACCGGCTACAACAATTATTACCCGGGCTTTGCTGATTTTGTCCCAGCTGTCAAATAGACGGTGAATACCGGCCACCCCGACATCGTAAAAACGTTCAACACGGCTGCCTACCAGTTCGGCAGTGAGCGCCGCCTCCTCGGCTACAGGCATGTCGGCAGTTCCTGCCGAAACAACCGCCACCAGGCCAATCGGTTCCGCCTCTGCTTTGGTGCGGAGAACGACCGCCTTTGCCTGCCGGTAATATTCTGCCCCCGGATGTACAGCTTTAACCGCCTCATAAGCTGCCGGTTCAGCCCTTGTAGCCAGGACCGTGCCGCCGGTAGCAGCCAGGCGGCCGAATATGGTCACAATTTGTTCAGTAGTTTTTCCAGGACAGTAGATAACTTCCGGAAAACCCCGGCGTAGGTGACGCTGGTGATCAACCCGGGCAAACCCAAGGTCTTCATAAGGCAGCATCTGCAGCTTTTCCACTGCCTGTTCAACGCTTACATGGCCGGTCTGAACCGATTTTAAAAGCTCTTTTAATGAATTCTGGTTGATCGCAGTAAGCCCCTTTCATCCTTTCCATTTTATAAATTATAACACAAGCGGTCATATCCCAAATATCCTGCAGGATTCTTATTGCCTACGGCTAATATAAACTTTGAATATGTTCATCTAATATTAGAAATATCAAATCAATGGACTTGGCCTCAGCTGCAAGCAATTTAGATTATGGACTTTTCACCAGGTGTATGCTTTAATAATGTTAAGATTTGACAAACCCGGGTAAAGGCTGGTGATTGATTTGGCAAGGAAAAATAATACAATGACTGCCCCGAGCATAGAAGTTAAGGACCTGAGTCACTGGTATGGCAATCTCCAGGCGGTTAAAGAAGTCAGTTTCGATGTATATCCGGGTGAAATACTGGGTTTTCTTGGTCCCAACGGGGCCGGTAAATCGACCACTATCAAAGTTTTAACCGGGCAGCTGGCTTTACAAGAGGGCAGGGCAAAAATTCTGAGACGCGATATTGGCCGGGAAGATCCTGTCCTGCAGTCACAAATCGGGGTCAGTTTTGAAGAAAAAAACCTCTACCTGGAAATGTCTGCTCTTGAAAACCTAAACTTTTTTGCCTCTCTCTTCGGCATCCGTGACGCTGGTTCTGCTGAAGCCCTGCAGCGGGTGGGACTAAGCGATCGAGCAAAAGATCGTGTATCCAGCTTTTCAAAAGGAATGCGGCAGCGCCTGATGATTGCCCGGGCTTTCATTAATAAGCCCAGCGTTTTATTCCTCGATGAACCGACAGACGGGCTTGACCCGGTAACTGCCAATCAAATCAGGAAAACGATCAGGGAAGAAGCAGACAGGGGCGCTGCTGTGCTGCTCACAACCCACAACATGCATGAAGCCGATGAACTTTCGGACCGGGTCGCCTTTATTAATGAGGGTGAAATTGTTGCCCTGGATACAGCGGAAAGACTGAAATTAGAATACGGTAAACGGTCCATACGGGTCAGGCTGCGTGACGGCGACGGGGTGCGGGAAGAAAAACTGCCCCTGGACGGTGAGCAGTCGTCGGCCCGGCTGAGTGAACTGGCTGCCTCACCCGACCTGATGACGATTCATACTGAAGAAGCCACCCTGGAGGCGATATTTATCCACTTAACCGGCAGGGGGCTGGTAGGATGAGCAGCAATATTTCCGCCGGCAGGCTCCTCATAGCCCTCATTAAAAAAGATATCCGGGTTTACAGCCGAAACATGATCTACCTGTTTTTAATGGTGCTTGGACTGGCCTTTTTTGTAGCTATTTACTGGCTGGTGCCTGATCAGGTGGAAGAAGATATTACTTTTGCCATTACACCACCGCTGGCCACTTTGATCAGCGAGGGTAAGGAAACGCTTTTAGAACACGGTGTTCCTGAGTACATGCTGGAAGAAATCGAAGAAGTGGAAGCTGCCTTCAAGGAAGAAGAAGGGTTTTTGCTGGTGGAAGTTGAGAATGAAGATATTTTAAAAAAGGTGATCGGCAGGGAACTGGATGTCTACAAAACGGACCAGGACCAGATTATTATCCATGATCCGGGCGGGGATAAGGAAATTCCGGCCGGTGCCAGTAAGATAGTACCGGACATTGGCATGTCGTTTCCCTCTTCTTTTTTAAGCGATACAGTCCTGGGACATGAAAAACCAACTGTTACTGTTTTCGCCGATGCCGCAGTGCCTGAAGAAATCAGGGGCGCAATGGAGGCTCTTATCCGTGAAATGGCGTACCAGCTGGCTGGAAAAGACCTGCCGGTGGAAATGCCTGATGAAGAAACCATCATTCTAGGACAGGATCGGATTGGTGATCAAATATCGATGCGGGCTAAAATGCGGCCGTTGATTGCCTTTTTTATCTTGATGATGGAAACCTTCTCCCTGGCTTCACTTATATCCAATGAAGTTTTACAGCGGACAGTTACAGCCCTGCTGGTTACACCGGTACGGACCTGGCACTTTTTGATGGCCAAGACTTTATTTGGAACTGCCCTGGCCATGGGACAGGCAGTAATAGTATTAATCCTTGTCGGGGCCTTTAGCGCTACCAACTGGCTTTTACTGCTGGTAATTGTGCTGCTTGGTTCACTGCTATTTACAGCAGTAGCGATGCTTGTCGGGGCTTCCGGAAAAGATTTCATCGGCCAGTTAATGTACAGTATGTTATTCTTAATTCCGTTGATGATTCCTTCTTTTGCAGTTCTATTTCCGGGAACAGTAGCCACATGGGTGAACCTGCTGCCCACTTATCCGATTGTCCGGCTGCTCCATGACGTGACCATTTACGGGATTCACTGGTTGGATTCTATCAACCTGATGATTTATGCTGCACTGTGGACCCTGGCAATCTACGGCGCCGGACTTTTTGTTTTAAAAAGAAAGGTGGCTGCGCTGTGAGTATAAAACGCGTATTAAGGATACTCTTAAAAGATTTTTCTGTTGAACCGCGAAAGTCCTTTTTTATCTGGGCCTTAATCATGCCTTTCGCTTTAACCCTGCTTTTTCAGTTTGCTTTCGGGTCGCTGTTTGAACCAAAACCCAGGCTGGGAATTGTTGACCAGGGGAATTCAGTGATTACAACCGAGGTTCAGGAACTGGAAGGCTTTGAAGTATTGATTTTAACAGAAACTGACGATTTGATAGATAAGGTAAAGCAGCACGACCTTGATGCCGGTCTGATCTTAAGCGCTGATTTTGATCGGGAAGTTAAAGCCGGTGAAAAACCGCTGCTCGAATTCTATATCAGCGGTGAAAGCCTTGCTTCCAACCGAATAATCGTCAGTGTTACCACCATCGAAATAATCCGGGGCCTGGAGGACAGTGAAGCTCCGGTTGAAGTTGAAACAGTTTACCTGGGCGAGCCCGGTTTGCCTTTATCTATACGCCTGGTTCCTTTAATAGTGTTCTATGCCCTGGTCATGGCCGGGATGTGGGTGCCCAGTTCCAGCCTGGTTGAAGAAAAAGAGAAAGGAACGATGACCGCCCTGCTGGTCACATCGGTCAGGATCAGTGAAGTGCTCCTGGCCAAGTGGCTGCTTGGGTTTATTTTCGCAACATTTCTGGCAGCTGCTACCCTGCTCTTAAACCAGGCCTTTGGGCCGCGCCCCCTGGAAGTAATGGTTGTGATCATACTGGCCGCAGCCCTCACTTCCATGATCGGCCTTTTGATCGGTATTTATTCTAAAACAGCAACCATGTTATTTACCCTGATCAAAAGCCTGGGTATATTCTTGTTCATTCCTGTTGTTTTTTACCTTTTTCCGGAATGGCCGCAGTGGATCGCTAAATTCTTTCCGCTCTACTGGATTATCAGCCCGATCTGGGAAGTATCAATCAAGGGCGAACCCTTGAGCCTGGTCTGGTTTGAAATGATGATTGCCGCAGCCATTACCCTGGGCCTGATTCCCCTGGCGCTTTTGCTAAAAAAACGGATGTTGACCTGAAGTAATGGTGCATTTTTATCATTAGATGTTTTTTGAGTCCCTTAAAGACCCTGGCTCTTTAACCTACTTTCCCAATATATAATTATTATTTTACTGCTGCTTTCAGGTTCTAATGCTGTTTATCCCAAAAAGAACTGTTCATTAAAGCGGAGCGCCATTTTTCACGCAGATCAGGGTAGCGTTCTGTCATTTCGTTTAAAAGCTGCTTCATTTCACCACGCTTGGTTTTATTACTAACCGGGCAGGGATTATTTATTACAGGCAGGTTTTCCCTTCGAGACAGGGCGGTAAGAGTACTTTCAGGAAGTTGAATAAGGGGGCGAATCTGGTATAGATCGGCACGATCAAGGTAGGTCACCGGTTTAAAAGTATCCATCCGGCCGGTATAAATCAGGTTTAGCAAAAAAGTTTGTATCGCATCATCAAGGTGGTGGCCCAGGGCGACCTTGTTACATTGCAGTTTTTTAGCCGCCTGGTGCAGGGCACCGTGGCGCATGTTGGCGCAGAGAGCACAGGGGTTTTTTTCCTGCCTGCGTTCGAAAACAATTTTGGCAATCGCCGTTTGCTCTATGTGAAAGCCGATACCCTTTTTTCGGGTCAAACTGGATAAGGGTTCCAGATCGACATCCCAGCCCAGGTGGATATATATGGCCTGTAAGTCAAAATCAAAAGGGGCATGCTTTCGAAAAAGGTCTAAGATATAAAGCAAAGCAGCGCTGTCTTTACCCCCGGAAGTGCCAACTGCCACCCGGTCGCCTTCTGCGATCATCTGAAATTCATAGATTGTTCTTTTAACCCTGGTCAGAAACCATTTTCTGTCGCTGCGGCGCAAATAACNGGCATCCTTTCGCTTATAATGCAGCCCAAATATTTTATTTTTTTTAGTATATCATTTTAAAGAGAAAAGATATGCGGCAGGTCGAAAGTTTTATGAGGGTTATATACTTATTCTTTCTATAGCTCTAGATCATGTAAAAAAGCAATACGACTTAATTGTACGGCAGGGGCGTGTCATAAAACCTGTGATCTAACACGCCCCTGTTAGGGTCCAATGTAAATCAGTTGATCAATTGCTGCGTTCGCCCGGCATGCTGTGTTTGTGCACCAGCAGTTCGAAACGAGGAAGCTTGAAACGGTTTTTTCTTTTCCAGTTAAGGAAACTGCGGGCCTGTTTTTCAGCCGTAGTTACCACCTGCAGACGACGCATTCTGCCCCCAAGTTTTTCCAGGTGAGCAGCAAAGCCGGAAGCTGCCTTTTCTGAGACAAAACGCATTCCCTCGGTATTAACCACCATCTGACTGTAATTCCGGGG
>SL_3KL_010_SEDDRAFT_10005554_pt1 | contig 11306 bp, 9 predicted proteins | sample SodLakKL_010_SED_2_FD_10381 | JGI IMG/M metagenome (IMG submission 10381)
CAAAATCTAGCAGTTTTGGTAAATAGGCCATACACGTCGCCAAGATAAACATTGTCAGGAGTTACCTCTTCTCCTTCCTTGCTTCTATTGATACCGCCGCGACCAGCTCGCCGCACGTGTACCTGCAAATTCTCCAGCGCTTCAATTTGCTCTCTTCTTTTCTTTTTTGAATTCTTTCTCAAAGTAGCAATTTCTTTTTCAAACCCTCCGGCATCTTGAAGTGGAGAAATAACTTGAAAGAGCTTGATAATTGCCTCCACTTTGTTTTCCATCTTTTCTATCTTCTTTATTTCCTCTTCCAGTTTTTTCAATTTAGGTTGAAGGTCAGACATTACTTTTTTTGAAACGAAGATAAATACTTTTTTCATGATAATTTTTTTAAGATTAAAAAATATTGGACCAATTACCAAAATCACCTCTGAGACGATCTTGGTAATTAGTCCAATTTAATCTTTTTTATAAAAGAACAGATTAATATTTATTTATATCACATATTTATATAATTGTCAACAACACAGTAATATATAATTTATTTAATAAGAAAAAATAAGGTTTAAACCTTATTTTAAATAAATGCGGAGAGGGGGGGATTCGAACCCCCGATACGCCATAAAGACGTATAACAGATTAGCAATCTGCCGCTTTCAGCCACTCAGCCACCTCTCCTTTCAAACTTATTTTAATTATGATATAATTACTATATAAATACTTAATCACTTTGTCAAACTATGGATAAAGACAAAATAAACAAAAATATACTTTCTTGGGAAATTTTTGAGTATAAAAAACCTGAAAGAGGTAAGTATTGGTATTTTCTGGCAGCCTTATTTGTTTTTTTAGTAATCTTTTTTAGTTTTTTTACCATTTCTGGCTGGTCTTTAGTTTTTTTAGGTCCTGACTCTAATTTTCTTTTTGCATTAATTGTTATTATTGCTTTTGGAATTATATTAATTAATGAAAGTCAAGAACCAATTATTTTAAAATTTACCCTAACGCCGGAAGGTGTAAAAATTGGTAAGCAATTTTATGACTACGATGAGTTTAGACATTTTTATGTTATCTATAAGCCAAAACAAAGTGTAAAGCAATTATATTTAGAATTTAAAAACCAAATACGTCCTCGCCTATCTATCCCTTTGCGCCGCATGGATGCTTTAACTGTAAGAAATTATTTAGTTAAATATTTAGATGAGAACCTGGAAAGAAATCATCCGCCTCTCTCTGAACAATTGACACGTATTTTAAGACTATAGTATAATCAGTTATTGTTTGTCTCCGTAGTTCAACGGATAGAACGCAAGATTGCGGATCTTGTAATCCAGGTTCGAGTCCTGGCGGAGACACATTTTTTAAAAGTCCCTCCTTATGATATGAGTAAGATTAATTTAAATACACCAATAAGTGAATTAAAAGGAGTTGGTAAAACACTATCTAAAAAGTTTGATTTATTAGGTCTAAAAACAGTTTATGACCTAATTTTTTATTTTCCTTTTCGTTATGACGATTTTAGTCAAAAAATGAAAATAAAAGATTTAAAAAATAATGATAAAGCTTCAATAGTTGGTACTATTGAATTAATAAAAAATAAAAAAAGCTGGCGACAAAAAAAATATATTACCGAGGCTTTAGTCTCAGATGATAGTGGACAAATAAAAGTTATTTGGTTTAATCAAGCCTTTCTGACAAAAAATTTACAAGCCGGTGATAGTATTTCTCTAGCAGGAATAATAAAAGATAATTATGGTCAATTAACATTAATATCTCCACAATATGAAAAAGAAAAAAATGAAAAAATCAATACATTTGGCTTAATACCAATATATAGTTTAAGTTCTAATCTGACTCAAAAAAAACTACGTTTTTTTATCAAACAAATTATTTATTTAGCTAATAAAATACCTGAATGGATACCAGAAGAAATTGCAAAGAATTTAAATTTAATGCCACTAAGTCAAGCGATTGCTGAAATTCATTTTCCAAAAAATAAGGAAAATATAAAAAAAGCTAGACAAAGGCTAGAATTTGGTGAACTTTTCTTAAGGCAAATTAAAACATTAATTGCTAAACAAAATTTAAAAAAACAGAGCACTGTTTCTATTGATTTTAAAGAAGATTTAACTAAAAAATTTGTAAAAAGTCTTCCCTTTACTTTAACTAATGATCAAAAAAAGACAGCTTGGGAAATTATTTCTGANTTAAAAAGAAATCAAGCCATGTCAAGACTTCTTGAAGGTGATGTTGGTTCTGGTAAAACTATTGTAGCAGCTATTGCTATGCTTAATGTAGTAAAAAATAATTATCAATGTGCTTTAATGGCTCCTACAGAAATCCTAGCAAGACAACATTATCAAAACTTGAAAGAAATATTTAAAGATTATTCAATTAAAATTTCACTACTTCTTAGTAAAAATATTGAAGCTAATTTTCCCTTAAAAGAAAAGAAAAAAGAAGCTATTAAAAAAGCTTATAGTGAAAGCGATATTATCATCGGAACCCATGCATTACTTTTCCAAAGCCATCCAGAAAGACTGGCATTAGCAGTAATTGATGAACAGCATCGTTTTGGAGTTTTTCAAAGACAATATTTAAGTCAAAGAAATGATAAAAAAAGTGCCCCCCATTTTCTCTCTCTTACTGCTACACCAATTCCTCGCTCTTTAGCCCTAGCATTTTATGGTGATCTTGACTTATCAATTATTAAAGAACAACCAAAGGAAAGAAAAAAAATCATCACTGAAATTATTAAAGAAGAAAAAAGAGATAAAGCATACAATTTTATTAAAGAAAAATTAAAATTAAAGCAACAAGCTTTTGTTGTTTGTCCCTTAATTGAAAACTCTGAAAAACTAGAACTTAAATCAGCTAAAGAAGAACTAAAAAGATTAAAAAAATATGTCTTCCCTGAGTTTTCTCTAGAACTACTACATGGTAAATTAAAAAGTCAAGAAAAGGAAAAAATAATGAAAGATTTTTTAAATAAAAAAATTGATATTTTAGTAAGCACTTCAGTAGTAGAGGTTGGTATTGATATTAAAAACGCTTCAATTATGATGATTGAAGGAGCGGAACGTTTTGGTTTAGCACAACTGCATCAATTTAGAGGTCGGGTTGGTAGAAGTAATATTCAATCATATTGTTTCCTTTTTACCAGTCAGGAAATAAAAAGCGAGAAAACCTTTAAAAGACTCAGTGCTCTTAGTCAATACAGCGATGGCTTATCACTAGCTAAAATAGATTTAGATCTGCGCGGTAGTGGAGATATATATGGTAAAATGCAAAGTGGTTTTAGTGAATTAAAATTAGCTTCTCTGTTTGATTATGAGTTAATTAAAAAAACTAGAGAAGAGGCTGAAAAGATAATAAATAAAGACCCACAACTTGAAAATTATAAAAGCATAAAAGAAAAATTGGGTAAGTGGGAAGAAAAACTTCATCTAGAGTAGTATTGACAAAATTTAATAAATAAGTTATTTTATAATCATTAAATATTCGTTCTTTTTATAAACCTTAAAAAATACTGATATGAATGAAACTATCACAGCTTATTATGACGGAATTGAAGTTCTGGTTCTACCAGAGAACTCATTTCTAAACAAAAATGGCACACCAATCGCTGCGATTGAAAAAATTGATGACAATGTTGCAGACGGAATCCAAACCCCGAAGCACGTCCCTTTTGACAACCTGTCATTTCATAATGGAAAGAAATGCCAGGCAGTAAAAATGCTCAGAAATCTGCTTCTCAGAGAGAAAAAACAAACAAAGATAAAAAATAAAAAAACGATAAAGAGGCCGGCAACTTTGTAGAAAAAAAACAAAAGAGCTCAACTAATGAGCTCTTTTTTATTTAATTTATTTTAAATTAATAATTATTTTTCTAAATAATTTAATAAATCATTTAAATCATTTATTTTTTCAATTTTAATATTAGCTACTTTAGTTTTTATTTTTTCTTTTTTGGAAACAATGGCGTTTTTAAATCCTAACTTACTAGCTTCATTAAGGCGTTGCTCAAGACGAAATATTGGTCTAATTTCTCCCCCTAAACCAACTTCAGCCATTAATATAGTATTGGTTTTAAAACTTTTATTTAGAAAGGATGAGATAATAGCTCCACAAACTGCTAGATCAATTGCGGGATCATTAATTTTTAGACCACCAACTGCGTTTAAAATTATATCTTTGGAAATTAAATCTAATTTTAATCTCTTACTTATCACTGCGCTTAAAACTTGAAGACGATTTACATCCAAACCACTTGTTTTTCTTTGCGGATAACCAAAAATAGTTTGACTAACAAGCGCCTGAATATTTACTAAAAATGGTCGACTACCTTCAAGCACTCCAGTAATCACTGAACCAGGCAAGCTCTCTTCTTGGCCAGCTAAAAAAATTGCGCCCGGATCTAGTACTTCCTTAAAACCTTCTTTTCTCATCTCTAAGACTCCTAATTCATTTACTGAACCAAAACGATTTTTACTAGCTCGAAGTAGTGAATAATGGCTACCAGTTTCATGCTCTAGTGATAAAACTGTATCAACAATATGCTCCAATGATTTTGGTCCAGCTACTTGACCGTCTTTGGTTATATGACCAATTAAAAGCACAGCTATTTCTTGACTCTTAGCTAATTCTAAAAATTTTACTGCCACTGCTCTTATTTGAGAAATATTACCTGGTTCTGAAGGTAGTAGTGAGGAATAAATGGTTTGAATTGAATCAACTACTATTAGCTTTGGCTTCATTTTAGAGGCAGTAGCAATAATTTTTTCCACACTGGTTTCACTAATAAATCGTAGATTCTCTAAGGAACAATTAATCCTATCTAAACGATTTTTTACCTGGCTAGCTGATTCTTCACCACTAACATATAAAACCATTCCATGATTGCTAATTTTACTAGCAATTTGAGCAGCTAAAGTAGATTTACCAATTCCTGGTTCACCACTTAAAAGTAAAAAAGAATCATATAGTAAACCTCCTCCTAAAACTCTATCTACTTCTGGCCAATTCATTTTTAAACGTTGAGTTTCTTGATTTTTTAAATTTCTCAAATCAGTCACCTCAGCACTAGATATTTTTTTTATAATCTCTTTGGATTGACTGTGACTGTCTTTAATTTGTTCATTTAATGTTCCCCAAGAACCACATTCCAAACAACGCCCACTCCATTTAGGAAACTGGGCGTCACATTTTGAACAAACATATAAAGATTTGATAGCCATAATATAAAATAAAGGGCTTAGTTTTTAATCTTGCCAATAAATAGCACTTACCTTCCATCTATTATTTTCTTTTTCTAATTCAACCAATAAATCTTGCCTAAAATTATTTTCTCCATCTATTTCATCGCCTGTTTCTCTTCTATGGGTAGTTACCTTAATTTCTGCTTGTCCATCCTCTTCATTATAATTAATAGTTTCTGTGCTAAGAGCTTGAGTGGTAATTCCATAATAGAAATCTTCTGGATTTTCATCTCTTAGTCGTGTTATATAAGTATCTGCCCAATCTTTTAAACTCCTAGTCATAAAAAGTTTTGCATCTGTAATGTTTGCAAAGTTAGATTGACTAGAAAATGAGCCAAAACGTTCAGCAAATGACATAGCTAGCCTAGAAACATCTTCTAATCCTGGAGTGTGTTCTTCTTCTTGACTAATATCATAAATTTCTAAACCTCTTGGTCTGTCTCCTGGAGTAATAATTGGGTCATCTGATACTGGTAAACCAATGTCTTCACTTGGTGGATCCTCAGGTTCTGGCACTTCTTCAATTTCGGTACCTCTGAAAAAAGTAAAATAGATTAAAAGAATTAATAATATTAAAGCTATACTGACAATTATAATTCCAATTTTTCTTGTTTTATTCATATGTTTATTATTATTTATTCATCTTTATTTTCCTCTTTTTGTTTTTCTTTAAATTCTTTCTTGGCTTCTTCAATTTCTAAAATTTGTCTTGGATCAGAAGTAATTAATTGATCTTCAGTATAAGAGGCGACTACCTTCATAGCTACATGTTTGTTACCAGCAAAAAATATACCTTCACCAACACCACATTCAAGTAGTAAATATTTCTCTCCTTCAGTTAGCATAAAGGTTTTTTTAACTAAATTAATAGCTGCCGGAGATTGTTTCATTAAAATTTGCAGGGCCGAATTATTTACAATTGCTTGACCATATGGTGAGGTTAAAAAATCATTAACATCTTGGGTTATTGTAGTAACTCCTAGATAATATTTACGACAACGTTTTACTAAAGCAAAAATAAATTTAGCACTGTCTTCATATTGCATCATCCACCAAGCCTCGTCAATTACTAATATTCTTTTTTTAGTTTCACTTCTAACTTCATTCCAAATATAGTTAATAATAGTATAAACACCAATTGGTCTAAGTTCATCTTCAAGGTCTCTTACAGAAAAACAAACTAATTGATTGCTCATTTCAACATTGGTTGGGTGATTAAGTAGCCCAGAAAAAGTTCCTTCAGTATATTTTTTTAAACGACTAGACAATTCTCTTCCCCCTTCCATACCTTCTAAAACTTCACCTAAATCAGTCATAATTGGTGACTCAATTGTACTTAAATCACTATCGGAGGTTATATCAGATTTAGCATAGGTTTCCAAAAGAGCTCTATCAACTAATGAATCCTCTTCATTTGTTAACTCACCTAGCATTAACCGCACTAGACCCTTTAATGTAATAACAGCGCCTCTAATTATGTCTTTAGGTTTAGCTTCACCACCAACTGCTTTAGGTAAATCAAAAGGATTAATTTTATTTTCTGAGGATAAGGATATATTTACATAAGTTCCACCTACCGCTTCAGTTAGATGTTTATATTCATACTCAGGGTCAATTACTATAACATCTGTTCCCATCATAAGGGATCTTAAAATCTCTAACTTAATTGCATAACTTTTTCCAGCACCAGAAGTAGCAAAAACTACTGAATTAGCATTCTCTAAACTAAAACGATCAAATAATATTAAACTATTGTTGTGACGATTAATACCAAATAAAATTCCTCTGTCACTTGTTAATTCACTAGATATAAAAGGGAAAGATGAAGCAATTGGCGAAGAATTTAAATTAAATGTAATATATAATTCATCATTTCCTAAAGGTAAAGTAGAATTAAAACCTTGCTCAGCTTGAAAATAAACACGACGTGAGAAAACTAATTTAGAACCCAGCATATCCTCAATTTGCTCTGTCATTCTATCTAAATTCTCTAAATTATCAGCATAAAGAGTTATATATAAACCAAATTGATAAAACTTTTCTGTTCCTTGGGTTAAAGAATCACGCAAACCCTCAACATCTCTAAGAGCAGTTTCTAGCATTGGATCTCTTGCAGCCCCTTTTTCTGCATTAGCTACAATCTGAGCCTCTAAATTACCAACCTTATCCCTTAGTTGCTTTAAAATAATTGAACTTTTAACTGGATAAAAAAACATAGAAACATCAAAGCTGTAATTTATATTAATTATTGGCGCAAACCAACCAACATTAATATAGCGAGGATAGGTAACTACAAAAACTGTTCTAACAAATTTACTACCTAAATTTATATGACTAGGATTAACCTTAAAGCTAGCCGGAGATATAATATCCTTGACTGTTAAAATTCCTTGACGAAAAGCCTTCTCTTCTTCAATAATTTCTCTGGTTAGTTCTGGATCTTTTTCAATATCTGGGGAGTCTTTTTGCTTATTAAGAGATACCGGCTGAGTTAATTTTATTGATTTTTTTTTCTTTTTACTGAAATTTATCATAAATTATTTAAATTTAATCTTTTTCAACTCTTATTTTTTCAATATCATCAAGCGGTTGATTATCAGCTACCTCTGGATTATAACTTTGATAATAAAGTTCAATTAAGGCTTGTGTGTCTAGCCTAGCAATACCGACGCCAATAGAATCCATTCCATTATAAACACTTTCTAAGCGACGATTAAGCATTTCCTTATATTTTTTAAAAGTTTTTTCTCTTAAAGTTAAAGCTGTGGCTGGTTTTATAGCTTGTAGTAGTAGAGAGAAAAATCCTTTTCTTTTATCTGTTAAAGGATTATAGGGTACAACTAAATAAAATCTTTTATTCATTATTTTTCCAAGCGAAGTTAATTCATTAATATAGTTTATATATTCAGCCGTATGAATTTTAAGTAATTGATTAACTTGCTCCTTCTCCTTCTTTTTTAAAAACTCAAGATAGTAATCTATATTTAATTCTCTTGATTGAACTACAATTTGTAAAGGAAAGTCAATGGTGTTTATGAAATTAACATAAGAAGAAATAACAGCATTTTGCTCATCTTCACTTTTCAGAGAAAAGTTAATAGAAGAAGCAAGTAAAACTGCTCGCAGGGTTCCATCACGCATAATAACTACGTCATCTTTAATCTCAGCAATATCTAAATGTTCCTGTGTGGACACTCTTACTTTATTTTTTGCTAATTTGTCAGGTTTATTTTTGCTCATATTAATTATTTTCTTGACCACGATAGCGACCCTTTGTATCAACTACTAAAGAAAGATCGGCTAATCTTGAACGACGATAAAGTTGTTTTTTAGGAGGTGGACTTTCATCTGTTTTTATATTTCTTACAGATTTAAGCTCAACTGGTAATGCGCGATTATTCCATACTCTAGTACGTGGTTTTTTTGATGTTTGAATTATATTTAAAAAGAAAAAATGAAACTGAGTGCCATTTACTTTAGCAAAAGCAAATATTGCAGCAATTCCTACAACAACAACTCCAACAATTAGGAAATATGTAAATAGTAGCAAAGCATATAAAATTGCTAAAATTACTGCAGCACCAACAAAAATTAAAAACTGACGAACCGTAATGGGGCCAATTACTTTATTTTCTACATTTATAAATTGTGGTACTACAAATCTTTGCATATTAATAATAAGATAATTTAGCATTAAGATCCATAACCGCTCTCACTTCCTCCCATGACAATGATTCTTTATTTTTTTCTAACCTTTCTTCAGTTAATTTTTGTAAACTTATTCCTTTTTTCACCGCCTCTTGACCAAGTAGAATATATAATCTATTAACTGGACTTTTCTTCCATGCTAAAATTCCTTTAATTTTTTTATCAAAACCATCTTTTTCCAGTAATTCAATTTTTTTTCTTATTTTAAGAGTTGCTTCCTGTGGCTCCTCACTTAATCTTCTAAAATTAACTAAACTTAAATACTTTAACTCATCAATCGGACCCATAACTTTTGGTGCTGTTTTTATATCTTCAATTTTCTTTTTAGAGCCACTATCAGAAACTGGCCTTGGTTTAGACGACCAAATTTTTTCTTCTTTTTTTTCTTCAGTCTTAATTTGTTTTTCTTCTGTCTTAGGCTCTTGCTCTTTTTTGGGAGCTTCTTTAATTTTTTGTTTTTCTTCTTCTGATTTTTCTTTTTTAGGGGTTTTAAAAATTTGATTCATTAATCCCTTTTTAGGAGGTGGAGCAAAACTCATTCTATCATCTTTTATTTCTTCTTTTTCTTCTTTAGGTTTATCTTCTTTTTTTTCTTCTATTCTTTTAATCTCTTCTTTTCTTCCTTCTATTTTTTTAATTTTTTCAGGAGCCGGGATAGAAGGAGTTCTACCAGCTTCAATTTCTTTTTTTAAATTAAATTCTGCCTCCTTTTCAGTTTTTTCTTTAGTTATTAGTTTAGTTAAATCATCTGATTGAGTTAATGGAGTTGATTCAACTGAAAATTTTTCCTCTTTTGGTGGTTCTGTTTCTAAATTAGCAATATAGTTAATTGTAGTTTTTATTAAATGATCAACCTCTTCTTGACTTAATCCAAGTCCACCTGATTTTTCAGGTTTTTCTAAAACTAGGCGAGTATCAATGCGAGAACGAACCCCTCTAAGAAATGTTGTCAGTACTTTAATTGAGCGATTATATAAATTTTTATCAGAAAAACTAATTCCAGAATTTTTTAAAATTATTTCTGCCTGTTTTTCTTCTTGTTTAAAACTTGGTGTTATGCCTAAATATCCTGAAACAGTAAAAAATAATTTTTCTTTTAATTCTTCACTTAATTTATTAGCATTTTCCGGATTTAGTGAAAACTCAGAAACTAAATGAGATGCTAAATTATTAATATTTATTTTCTTTACCATTACTTTCATTACCGTTGATGCTAAATTTACTTTATATTTTTCCTCTAAATCAGATAAGGTCTTCATAGCTACTGGTGAAGATATTTTCTCCCTTAACTCTTTAGGTAAGCTTTTAAATTGTTTTAAATAGTCAAACATTTTAATTTTTTTTACTTTTTTGCAATCTATCAAGTTCTTGTTTGATAGCTTTGTAGCCTAAACTATCCTTAGGGTAATCTTGCATCATCTTCTTTAGTTCTACAGCTGAGCTTCTTTTAATCTCTTCTAGTTCTTTACTTTTTATCTCTTTTAAACTTTTATCTTTTGCTTCCTTTGTTTGTTTATTTTCTATTGTCTTTTTTTGCTTGATTTTATTTTTTAAATTTCTGTCAAAATCTTTTTCTTTTTTATCGCTTAAAACATCTAAAACCTCTTGACTACCACCTTTTACAGGAATAATTTCCCAATATTTCATAGGCACCCCTTCCATACTTTCTGGAAAAAATACTAAATTACGATATGTTTTTAAAACTCTATTTAATATATTTTTTTCTGCTTTTTTTAATTTAGAGACATTTTTTGCTGAATTTAAATAATTTGCTAAAACTAAATTATCTGGCATATCACTACCATGGGTTTTAATAAAGTCTTTTAGAAAATTAGCAACGGTAGCAGGCTTTTCTTTATCTTCTATAATAATTTTTTCTTTACTAATTAATTCTTGATTATTATAAAAAGCTTCAATTGCTTTTTCCTCTAGCATATCATTTTCATTGAAGGCAGCAAAACTTGCAATATTAAAACCTCTCACATCTTCTTCAGGGTAAGAAAAAATTAAAAAAAGATTTTCTGAAAAAACTGAAAAAATTAAATCATGAATATCTGATTTTTCCAATTCTATTTGCCCTGTTTCTTCGCCTATAATCTCAATGGCTGGCTCAATTATTTTTTTATCAATTTCTTTAACAATTAAATTAGATTTTTCTGGTGATAATTTAAATTTCTTATTTAAGTATTCGGAAATATCAGAAATTCTTAGTTCATCAATTGCTAAAAGTATTAAAACAAAAGATAAATCAACACCATATTGATCTTCTAGATCTTTAGTTAATTTTATTGCTTTATTACCCCCAAAAACATCTTTTATCTCGGAAGATAATTCTTCAAATTTTTCTAGACA
>SL_3KL_010_SEDDRAFT_10005555_pt1 | contig 11304 bp, 7 predicted proteins | sample SodLakKL_010_SED_2_FD_10381 | JGI IMG/M metagenome (IMG submission 10381)
CCCGTTCGCCGTGACCACCGGAAGCTCGCGCAGGCGTTCGATCGAGCCGCGCCAGTCCTGCGGATAGCGCAGGTTGACAGGATAACGCTCAAGGCCTTCGACGGTATCCGTCACATCCATGCCGCCCACCGCCGTCTGGATCACCGACTGCAGGTCGGTGACGGTGACACCATGACGGGCGGCCTGCCGTCGATCCACTTCGATCTCGATGTAGCGCCCTGTGCCGGTGCGCTCGGCATAGGCCGAGGCGGTACCGGGCAACTCGCCCAGCACCCGCTCCACGTCACGGCCGATGCGCTCGATCTCGTGCAGGTCCGGGCCGGCGATCTTCACGCCCACCGCTGAGCGTACCCCGGTGGAAAGCATGTCGATGCGGGTCTTGATGGGTGGCACCCAGACGTTGGAGGCACCGGGAATCTGCACCACCTCGTCCAGTTCCCGGATCAGGTCGTCCTTGGTCAGGCCCTCACGCCACTGGTCCCGGGGCTTGAACCGGATCACCGTCTCCAGCATGCCGATGGGTGCCGGGTCCGTTGCGGTTTCCGCTCGGCCTGCCTTGCCGAACACCTGGTCCACCTCGGGTACGGTCTTGATCAGCCGGTTGGTCTGTTGCAGGAACTCACGGACCTTGCCGATNGATGCTCCGGGGTTGAGCGTGGGCATGTACATCAGATCGCCCTCGTCCATGTCGGGCATGAACTCGGTGCCGAGTCGGCTGGCAGGGTAGACCATGCTGGCTGCAAGCAGCAGTGCCAGCAGCAGCGTTACCCAGGGGTACCGGAGCAGGCCTTCCAGGGCGGGGCGATAGAGGGCGATCAGGCTGCGGCTGACCGGATGTGCGGATTCGGGGCGGATGCGGCCGCGTACCAGATAGCCCATCAGCACCGGTACCAGGGTGATACCGAGCCCGGCGGCCGCCGCCATGGCGTAGGCGCCGGTGAACGCCAGCGGGTGGAACAGTCGACCCTCCTGTCCTTCGAGGGTGAACAACGGCAGGAAGCTCACCACGATAATGAGCAGTGCGAAGAAAAGCGGCCGTCCCGTCTCCTTCGCCGCGATGGCAACCGTGGTCCAGCGGTCCTCTCCGGGGGGCGCGCGCTCCAGCCGCTTGTGCAGGTTTTCCACCATCACGATCGCGGCGTCCACCATGGCGCCGATGGTGACCGCTATCCCGCCCAGGGACATGATGTTGGCATTGATTCCCTGCTGCTGCATGATCAGCAGCGCCGCCATGATGCCGATTGGCAGACTGACGATGGCCACCAGCGCCGAGCGCAGGTGCAGCAGGAACACGGCGCATACCAGTGCGATGATCAGAAACTCCTGTACCAGCTTTTCGGACAGATGGCGCACGGAACCCTGGATCAGTTCGGAACGGTCGTAGGTCTCCACGACCTCCACTCCGTCCGGAAGACCGGGCTGGAGTTCTTCCAGGCGTTGCTTCACCCGTTCAATGGTGGCGAGCGCGTTCTCGCCGTGGCGCATGACTACGAAGCCGCCCACCACCTCGCCTTCGCCATCCAGTTCGGCGATGCCGCGTCGCGCCCTCGGGCCCGTGCGTACTTCGGCGACGTCCTCCAGCAGTACAGGGGTTCCGTCTCCGGCACGACCCACAGGCACCAGGCGCAGGTCCTCGATTCCCTTCAGAAAGCCCAGGGACCACACCATGTACTCGGCCTCGGCCATCTCCACCACTGAGCCGCCGGCCTCACGGTTGGCTGCCCGGATCGACTGGCGGATTTCATCCAGGGTGAGGGCGTAGGCACGGGCCCGGTTGGGGTCAAGCAGCACCTGGTATTGGCGCACCATGCCGCCCAGGGGAGCAACCTCGGCAACCCCTTCCACCGACTGCAGTTCGAAGCGGAGGAACCAGTCCTGTAGGGAACGCAGTTGTGCCAGGTCATGGTTGCCGGTGTGGTCCACCAGCACATACTGGTAGACCCAGCCAACGCCGGTGGCGTCCGGTCCCAGCGCAGGCCGCGCTTCCGGCGGCAGATCCGGGGCAACCTGGCTCAGGTACTCCAGTACCCGGGCACGGGCCCAGTACGGGTCGGTGCCGTCCTCGAACAGCACATAGACAAAGGAGTCACCGAACATGGAGAAGCCACGCACGTCCCGGGCCCTGGGAACCGAGAGCAACGCGGTGGTCAACGGGTAGGTTACCTGGTCCTCCACCACCTGGGGCGCCTGACCGGCGAAACCGGTATGCACGATGACCTGGACGTCGGAAAGATCGGGGATCGCATCCAGCGGCGTCTGCCGCAGGCTGAACACGCCCCAGAGCACGAACACCCCCGTGAGCAGAATCACCAGCAGGCGATTGTCCAGCGACCACTGCACAATGCGGTCAATCATGGTCCATCTCCCTCTGGTCATCCAGCGGTTCGATGGCGGTGACCTCGTAACCGAATGTGTCGGCCTCCCGGGCCCGGAAACGGATTTTCATATGCGGCTGGACCTTGTCGAGATCCACCCCCTCGGCGACCAGGAAGTTCATGGTCATACCCGGCATGTCCAGGTCCGGGATCGGACCGTGGGAGATGTTTATCTCCCGGTTCTCCCGATCGACGCTGTTGACCACCGCCTCAGCCCAGTCATCCGACCCCGAACCTTTCCCGTTGCCGTTGACGGCTTCGATACCCGTAACCCGGTACACGCCGGGTTCCGGTTCCGTAATCCGGAAACGCACTTCTGCTCCGGGCTCGATGCCCTCTAGATCAAGGTCCGCCGCGAGTTCGAAGTCCATGGTCATTTCCGGCCAGTCCAGTTCCGGGATCGGTTCATGGGAGAGGTTGATGGTTTCGGCATCCGCATCTACCGCATTCACCACGCCCCTTGACGTGATTTCCTGCCTTTCATCGTCCGACTCCACCGCTTCCATGCGGCCGAGTTCGGCCACGACATCGGACTCCGAGTCGATCAGGAACTGACCGGATGTCACTACCCGCTCGCCCTCTTCCAGACCATCCAGGATCTCCAGCCGGTCGCCGGCATTTTGGCCCACACGGATCTCCCGGGCCTGAAAGCGGCCTTTCCCCCTGTATACGATCACCCGGGTCTGATGACCGGTGCGGATAACCGCCTCGGCCGGCACGTGCACCACGTCGTTGATGGGTTCCGCGTCCAGACGTACGGCCGCATACATGCCCGGCTTCAGCTGTTCATCGGGGTTGTCCAGCACCAGTCGGGCCCGCACTGTCCGGGTCGGTGACGCCAGCGAGGGGTAGATGTAGTCGATGCGCCCCTGCAGGCTTTCACCCGGATGGTAGGGCAGCAGAACCTCCGCTGCCTGACCGACGGTGACGCCGTTTGCCTGCTGTTCGAAGAGATCGGCCAGTACCCAGACGCGGGATAGATCGGCGATGGTCATGATGGAGTCCGCGGGCCTGACGAACATGCCATGGCGGACGTGCAGTTCCTGCACCACGCCAGCGTGTCTGGCACGGACCGAGATCGTCTGTCGTACCTCGCCGCTGCGCTCCACCCCGGCTATCTCGTCGGGGCCCATGCCCAGTGCACGCAGCCTTTGTCGTGCCGATTCGACGCCGCCGCCACGCCGAACGGCCTGCAGGAACTCCTCCTGGGCATTGACTAGCACGGGTGAGTACAACCGGAACAGCAGTTGTCCGGCCTCCACGCGCTCGCCGGTTGTGCGCACGCGCAGTTCTTCGATCCAGCCGTCGACACGCAGGTGGACGTGCGACAGACCGGCCTCGTCGTAGTCCACGAATCCGAAGGCGTCCACCTGCCGGACAAGCTTGCCGCGTTCGGCAGGTGCGGTGCGCAGGTTCATGTTCTGCAGGACTGCCGTCCGGATACGAACCGTCCCGGGTTCTTCCTCTGCATCATCGTCGTCGGCATAGACCGGGATGTAATCCATGCCCATATGATCCTGGCGGGGCTCCGGCGAGGTGATGGAGGAGTCCATGGGGTTGCGGTAATAGAGGATCTCGCGGTCGTTGTCCGAAGCCTCGGCCTGTTCGTGGTCCATATCGTGGTGCAGATACCACCAGGTTGCGCCGCTGCCGGTCACTGCGCCGAGGAGCAGCAGGATCAGCGTTATCAATGGTGTCTTCATTGTTCCTCTCCCAGCAGGTACAGGAGTTCCGCCTGCGTCTGGCGCCGGTCGCTGAACACCCGCAGGCTGTCAAGACGTGTCTGCAGGTTCATGACCCGGGCCCTGATCAGGTCGGAGAAGGCGATGGTGCCGGCGCGGTAGGCCTGGTCGGCCGCCTCCGCGTTGGCGCGGGCGGATTCGAGCAGGCGATCACGGAAACGTGTGTCGCGCTCGTCGAGCCGGTGCAGCCGGCTGAGGATGGCCGCGTGCCGTGCGTCCAGATCCCGCGCCTGTTCCGTGAGAGCCAGCATGGCGGCGTCCCGTTGATGCTGGCTTGCAGCCACTTCGCTGTCCTGGCGTTGCCGACTGAACAGAGGCAGATCCACCATCAACATGCCGGACAATCGGTCTACGCCGCCCTGAGCACGGGCGCCGGGCGCGCGGCCGTAGCTGAGTTGCAGACTCCACTCGGCTCTGTAGCCCTGACGGGCGAGCTCGATGCCCTGGCGGCCGTCCTCCACCGCCGCCTCTTCAGCCCGGAGCAGGGGATGCGCCCGGATACCGTCCTCGTGCGGCAAGGGGAGTTCCGGGAACGTCCCGGTCAGCGGCCTGGCGGCGACCTCGTGGCCGACCCAGCGAGCGAGTTCCGCCTCGGCCGCCGATTCGGCCGCATGCACCGTGCTGATGCGGTCTTCCAGGCGCTCGAGTTCAAGCTCCACCTCCAGTACGGCCTGTTGCGTGCCACGCCCGGCAGCGAATTCCCGTTCGGTGATCTCCAGCAGCTCCTGGAATAGCTCACGTGTCTCCGCCAGTACCGCAAGCGCCCTTCGCTGGTAAAGCAGTTCCAGGTAGGCCTGGCGCACACCGCGCAGGGCCGTGCGTCCCGCGTCACGCGCCCGGGCCAGTTCGGCCGTGGCCCGGGTGCGCTCGCGGGCGCTGGAAAGCGCCCGGGTATCGCCGCGTGGAAAGGTCTGGCGCAGACCGATGGTGATCTGGGTCATTGGTGTCCGGTCGAGTCGGAATCCGTCGTCGATGGGCAGGTTCATGGCCTCGCCGATCAACACGGGGTTGGGTAGACTGCGGGCCGCCTCGGCCGAGTTTTCCCGTGCTGCGGCCAGTTCGTGATAACGGGCGGTGGTCGGGTCTCGCTCCAGCGCGAGATGTTCGGCCTGTTTAATGGACAACGGCGCCGAGGTCAGCTTGGCGGGACTGGCCAGCAGCAGTATCAGGAGCAGGCAGAGCCACCCCCGGGTCGGGTTCGGAGACATGGTTTGCTTCCTCGCTGCGAGACCGGACGTGGCCGGCCAGCGCGTGGGTCACGTTTCCCTGCATGCGGCCCGGAGGCGCGCGTCAGGACGACCATGGATCAGAGGAAGAAGACGCGTTTGGGAGGTTGCAAGTCGGGGGAGGGGTGTGCCGGCTTTGCCGGGAAGCCATGGTGGTTCGGAGAATGACCGATAATCAGGGGCTCGCTGTCCGTGCGGGCAGACACGCCGGCTATACAACCTATGCAGTCGGGGCAGACGCCGGATTCGGCGTTGGTGTGACAATCCGAGCCAGTGCCATTCGTCGCCTCGGCTACCTCGGAGCCGACGAACTCTGGGTTCTGGTAGTCGCCCATGACGTGCGATGGCGCAACAAAGAACGCTGCAATCAGGACAAGACAGAGCAGCAGATAGGATGGCGAGCGCATGACAGTTCCAAACTAGCCTTATGGCCGGATGCGGTCAAGCGGCATCATTCCGCGACCGGACCGATGCATCCTTGCGTGGCCCGGTCAACAGAGCCTGACAGTGTTTCAAACATAGAAGTCCAGATCTTCCTGATGCTTCAGCAGATCCCGCAGCTTGTGCGGATTGTCGCCGAAGAAATAGACCAGCCCCCAGTGGGTACCAAAGGCCGTGCGCTTGGTTACGGTTTCCTCCACGGGCGGCGTCAGTTCATGGAAATCGAAGTACTCGTGATCCTCGGTTTCCTCGGGAATCTGCAGCCTGCTGACAACACGCAGCCTCGGATAGACCCCGAAGCAGCCGGCGTAGCCCCGGGCATCGACCACGGGCTGCGGGAAAAACGCGTCGATTTCCTCGTCCGTCGCCTTGGGATCAAAGGCGAGCACCAGCCCCTGATAGGCGTTGAAGCCGTATGCGCGCTCCAGCAGTTCAAAGACCTTGAAGCCCGGCGGCCGGTACGCCACCTCGCCGAAGTACAAGGTGCCGTCGCTGGTCACGAAGTATTCGGGGTGTACGAAGCCGAATTCGATATCGAAGGTCTTGATCAGTTTCTCGATTTCCTTGGTGATCAGGGGCCGCCAGCTTTCCAGTTCCGGTGTGGCCGGCACGAACACCGAATAGCCGAGGGTCACGTACTCGGAAATGTTGAGGAAACGGATCTTGCCCTTGTGGATCCATGCTTCGACCGCGAACTCCCAGCCGTCCAGGTGGCTTTCCATGAGTACGGGAAATTCCTCCTCGGGGATGTTATCCACCTCGTCCGGAGTGCGAATCACCCGATGGCCCAGGCAACCGGCCTTGTCGAAGGCCTTGAGGTGGATGGGGTCGTTGGGGTCGCCATCGAGTTTGAGCAATGTCTGGTTGACGCGTTTCAGAAAGCGGATTACATCGCTCCTGTCATGCGCTTCCTCGAAAATGCCCACGCGGATCCCGCCGAGTTGGGCGCGCCGTTTCATCAGCGCCTTGTCACGGAACAGCATGGCCTGGCCATGCAGCCTCGGGTTTTTCATCAACACGGCGTTGATGGCGCCCGCCCATTCCACCGTTTCCTCGAACAGGGGGATGGCCACGTCAACGCCTTCCTCCTTGAGGCGCTCGGCGATGTCCAGCGAGGTGTCATTGAGGCGCTCGAAATCCCACTTGATGTAGGGGATGTCGTGTTTTGTGGCGTATTCCTCGGCCCACTTCGGGGCTACCACGACGTAGCGCCGGTCGAAACGATCCAGCGCGTCTATGGCGTTGAGACTCCAGCCCAGCAGGGCAATATAGCCCTTATCCGGATTCTTCTCCGTCATTGATTGACTCCTGACTCGGTTGCGAATGTGGGGGTGTGGCGCATCCGGCGCGCACCGCCCCTGTTACCATGGTGTGGAGAGGTTGTGTTGGATGGGGTTGGCGCGTTGATCTTTCCACTTCCCGGTTGTGTGGCTGCTCGCTTCCGGCTGGTAAGTGCATGGTCAGCTAAGCCCTTGATCGCGCATTTGCGAGTGGTGTTGTGTCCCTCATGGAGAGGGAAGTTCAGGCTACCGAACCCGCGGCGCCTCTCCCCGCGCTTCCCGGCTTGGACCGGGCGCGTACGTTTGAATGGATCAGTGTCTCCCTAAAGCCTAGACCATCAATACCCGAGTCGAAGTCCGTATGCGAAAACTGCAATACTCCGGTTCGGGGAATGCTGGTCTGTTCACGTGTTCGCGCTCTAGTCAATGCTGGCAGCCTGGCGCACTTGCGGCGCTTGACCGTAAAGTTAAGTACCGCGCGGTGCATCGCGGCGGGCAGCCTACCCGCTGCACGGCCGTCGCGTACGTGAGAATTGTCGATATCTCGACCGTCAGAACCGTGCTGAAGTCCGGCCGCATAAGGAGTACGTGATGAAGTTCGAAACCAAGGTCATACATTCCGGTTATCAGCCAGAACCTACCACCAAGGCGGTTGCAGTCCCCATCTACCAGACGACGTCCTATGCCTTCGACGACACACAGCACGGCGCCGATCTGTTCGATCTCAAGGTGGAAGGCAACATCTACACACGCATCATGAATCCCACCAACGCGGTACTGGAGCAGCGGGTCGCGGACATGGAGGGTGGTATTGCAGGGCTGGCGGTGAGTTCGGGCATGGCCGCGATCGCCTATGCCATCGAGACCATTGCCGAGGCTGGCGACAACATTGTCACCACCAGCGAACTCTACGGAGGCACCTATAACTTCTTCTCGCACGCGCTGCCGCGCCGGGGTGTGGAAGTGCGGTTCGTCGCCCACAACGACCTGGAAGGAATGGCGGCACGCATTGACGAGCGCACCAAGGCGGTGTTCTGCGAGACCATCGGAAATCCGTCCGGGAATGTCATGGATATCGAGGCCATGGTGGCCCTCGCCCATGACCGTGGAGTCCCGCTGATTGTCGACAATACCGTACCCACCCCATACCTGTGGCGTCCCATCGAACAGGGCGCGGATATCATCATCCATTCACTGACCAAGTTCATGGGTGGTCACGGCACCACGGTAGCGGGTGTGGTGGTGGACTCCGGGCGCTTTCCCTGGGCCGAACACGCGAACAAATTCAGCATGCTCACGCAGCCGGATCCGTCCTACCACGGAGTGGTGTACACCGAGGCGCTGGGTGCGGCGGCCTTCATCGGCCGTTGCCGAGTGGGGCCGCTGCGCAATACCGGCTCCGCGTTGTCGCCCTTCAACGCCTTTCAGATTCTGCAGGGGATAGAAACCCTGCCGTTGCGTATGGACAGGCACTGCGAGAATGCCATGACCGTCGCCCGGCACCTGGAGGCCCACGAACAGGTTACCTGGGTCAAGTATGCTGGCCTGGAGAACAGTCCGGATCACCGCCTGGCGCAGAAGTACATGGGTGGCCGCGCATCCGGGATTCTCAGCTTCGGCATCCGGGGTGGCGCAGAGGCGGGGGCGAAGTTCATCGATGCGCTTCAGCTGATTACCCGTCTGGTCAACATCGGCGACGCCAAGTCCTTGGCCTGTCATCCTGCGACCACGACGCATCGCCAACTCAGCGAAGAGGAACTACTGACGGCCGGGGTGACGCGTGACATGGTGCGGATCTCGGTGGGACTCGAGCACGTCGACGATATTCTGGGAGACATCGATCAGGCCCTCCACGCGGCCCGCTAGGGAGACGCCGATTCATTTCCGCAATCGCGCTCGAGTCGCATGGCAGCCTGGCAGGCGCGGTGCCGGTTCGGTAGCTCGGGCTACCGGGCCGGCGACGCAACACCGCAAGGCGGCCATGCGGCCGAGCCCCGGGGTTGGCACCGCACGCCCCGTCACGGCGAGCAGATCGGCGTGCGCAGTAGAAGGGCAGTAAGATATGCGGGCTAGAACCCGCCGCTGGTGGGTGGCGACGTCGGGGCCCCCTATCGGGAGGTTGTCGACTGCGAGTGGGGGCAGCGCTTCACGTTCGGGCGGGCGCCTCGCGATCCAGCAGCGCGCGTTTGCGTTCCACGCCCCATCGATAACCGGACAGTCCGCCGTCATTGCGTACAACCCGGTGGCAGGGGATGGCGACTGCCAGCGGGTTGGCGGCGCAGGCCCCGGCCACGGCCCGGGCCGCCGCCGGTGACCCGATGCGCCTGGCAATCTGCGTGTAGCTCATGGTCTCGCCGGCCGGTATTTCGCGCAGTGCCTGCCAGACACGCTGCTGGAAGACGGTGCCCTGTATGTCCAGCGGCAGATCGAGGCCCAGCCGGGGCGCTTCCACGAAGCCCACTACCCGGGCCACCAGCTGCTCGAAACCCGCCTCACCGCCGATCAGGTTGGCGCGCGGAAAGCGGTCCTGGAGATTGCGGGCCAGCGCATCGGGGTCATCGCCGAGGCTGATGGCACAGACGCCGCGCGAGCTTGCGGCGACAAGAATCGCCCCCAGCGAGCACTGGCCGATGGCAAAGCGGATGTCGGTATTCGCGCCGCCGGCGCGGTAGTTCCTGGGTGTCATTCCGAGTACCTGGTCCGATGACTCGTAGAACCGCCCGCTCGAGTTGTAACCGGCGGCGTAGATGGCGTCCGTCACTCCCCGGCCTCGGTCCAGCTCTTCACGGAGGCGTTTGCTTCGGTGTGCGGCGGCATAGGCCCTAGGGGTCAGACCGGTGACAGCCTTGAAAACGCGATGGGTGTGGTATGTGCTGAGCCCCGTGTGTCGCGCCAGCATTCCGAGAGTGGGCGCTTCGTCGGCTGTTTCGATAAGCCGGCAGAGTCCGGTAACGGTGGCCGCATGCTGTTCGGCAAGTGACGGTTGGTCCGGCCTGCAACGTCTGCATGGACGAAACCCCGCCTCTTCGGCATCCCGCGCGGTTCGGTGAAACCGAACGTGTTCGGGTCTGGCGGTGCGCGATGCACAGGACGGGCGACAGTACACCCCGGTAGTTTTCACCGAATAGTAGAAGGTGCCGTCAGCACTGGCATCGCGGCTGACCACAGCCTCCCAGCGGCGATCGTTCCGAGTCGCTTCGGCCAGCAAGAGATTCCTGTTGTACATGATCCGGTGAACCTCCCGGTCATCGTGCCATGCCGGTAGTCCGGAGGCTATGCCCATTCCGGGAGTCGCACACTCCGGGACTTGCTCTCGAATCCGAAGGTGCCGCAATACATCCGCGGGGCACGCATGCCGGCTGACTTGTGGCTCCCTACCTGTAGTGACGTGAACATGCGATGCTTGTGGAAACACTGAAGTATTCACGCGGCCGCTTGAATACTTCAGTGTTTCCACATGGTTCCCTGTGTGGCGCCGGCAGCGAGGAACGCGTCATGAAGCACATCTATCTCGACCTCTGGCAGACTCGGGCCGAACATCCGTTCCCCGGGCTGACCACCCATGCCTACCTGCTTATTCGCGAGGCGGGCAACGTCTTGTTCTACAACACGGGCCACACGGATGAGCTGGAGCACATGGGGGAACTTGGTGGCGTCGCCCGGCAGTATCTGAGCCACCGGGACGAGGTCGGACCCTCGCTGACCCGGATAAGGCAGATGTTCGGCGCCACCCTGTACTGCCACCGCATCGAGGAAGATGCGGTGCGGGGGGTTACGCCGGTCGACGTGACGTTCGAGAGCAGGGAGGTTCACCCGGGGGGTATCGAGGTCATCCCCACACCCGGCCACACACCGGGGAGCGCATGCTTTCTGGTGAAATCGCCGCACCAGAAAACCTACCTGTTCACGGGCGACACCATTTACATCGGCGATGACGGCTCCTGGAGGAACGGTTTTCTGCCCGGCACCAGCAACAAGCCTGACCTGGTGGAAAGCCTCAGGCTGCTGCGAGAGCTGGAACCGGACGTGGTCATCTCCAGCGCTACCGGAGGGCGTTACCCCTACCGTGAAGTCCGCCCCGGCGCATGGAAGCTGGCGGTGGACGAGGCCCTGGCGTCGTTGCTGTAGGGTGCCGCGTTGGCACCTTATCGCACGCTGTCGGTCCTTGCCAGCCCACATATCTCACCGCCGTTCGTCGCGAGGACGCCGAGATGCCGCTGTGGCGGGGCGCACGGACCGG
>SL_3KL_010_SEDDRAFT_10005556_pt1 | contig 11300 bp, 13 predicted proteins | sample SodLakKL_010_SED_2_FD_10381 | JGI IMG/M metagenome (IMG submission 10381)
TATTTTTAATAATATTAAATTTTATATTTTTTAATGTGCCTATCTTATATATTACAACATTTTTATCAATTGTATATATTCTATCACATCTAACAAAACTATCTATATCTAATTTGCCTTCTTCAAAATCTTCTTTTTTAATAGTTATTGTATATTTATCTAATCTGTTTTGAGAAGTTATTTGAAGTATAATTACATCTTCTCCATCTAAGGTTGAAAGAACTAAAGCAGGTCTTTTAAAGTTTTTTAAATCAGAAAAAGGAAAAGGAACAACAACAATGTCTCCTTCTATAAATTTTTCCATGCTTCATCTTCCTCTTTTGTAAGCCAATCTTTTGCAAAAGCAGATTCGTAAGTGTTTGGTTTATTTGTATTAAGTAGATTAACTTTAATTTTTAGATACATGGTATAATTTAATATTTCTTCAAGTATTGGCTCAGGAGCTTTATTAATTTCTTTTATTAAAGATTCTTTTACATTCATATTTATCACAAATATATATTAGTCTCAATAAATTTATAAAATAACACTTTATTAGATTATTTAATACGTTTGTATTAATAAACTATTTATTTATAAAAAATAGAATGCATCGAGAGAGATTTGAACTCTCGATCTCCATATTATGGATATGCCATAATAAATAAATACTTTATAAAATTATTATTTTTGAGCAATAAAAAAGAAATCTTGAGAATTGTTTAAATATTCTTTTTTTTCTGCAAACTTTATTTGTAATTGAATAAATTTTTGTTTATCTTTTAGATCGTTCATTTCATATTTTCCTAAAAGATTATATATTCCTAAAATCTTTTTAATTTTGAATTTTTTACTTAAAAGAGATTTTTTTAATTCTTCTAAAGTAAACTCATGGCTTGTGTGTCCTTTCTTTTGACCTTTCCATACAATATATCTATTTCCTGTCTTCATATTTTTTAAGAAAAGTTCATAATTTTCTTCTATTAGTTCATGATTTTTACAATAAATTAACCTATTATTTACAGTACCTATAAATATACCGTTTTTTTTAAGAACTTTGTATGTTTCTTTCATAGCTTTTTTATAATCTTAACAGTAATCTAAGATTGCATTCATCATAATTACAACATCAAAAGAATTATCTTTAAATTGAGACATATCAACAACTGAATTTTTAATAAACTCTGCATTTGAATATTCTTTAAGATTATTTTTTGCTTTATTTAGCATTTTTAAAGATATATCTGACAAAACAACTTTATGACCTAGTTTTAATAATGGTTTTGAAAATCTGCCAATTCCTGCACCAGCATCTAATATGTTTAGTTTTTTTTTAGGAATGTTTTTTAACATAAAATGTTCTATAATCTTATCACACACCCTATCATCATGATCAGAGTAACTATCTGCAATCTTATTATAGAATGTTTCAACTTCTTTATCCATATTAATCAAATAACTCATCTTTACTTAAGTTTGTTTGCTTTAAAATAGCTAATAAAGTACCAGGAGATATTCTTTGATGTAATGGTACTACAGTAATATATATTCTATCTTTAGTTATTTTTTTTAATCTAACATGACTTCCTTTTTTTCCAACAACCTTAAAGTTTTTCTTTTCTAATATTTTTATTAGTTCTTTACCAGAAAGAATTGGAAATTTACTCATTTATAAATCTCCTATGCAGGAATTTCTAATGAATACATTTTTGCAGGAAATATATTTTTAATTACTTTTTTTACATCTTCATCTTCTAAAAATAGTTCCACTGCTTCTTTAAGATTTGCAAGTGCTCTTTTTTCATTAGTACCTTGACTAACGACATTAAGTTCTAGACAATATGCAACATAAATCTTATCTTCTTTTGTTATTATTGCAGATAATTTCATATATTTCACCTAATATATTTACTATTGATTATGTTTAAAAATAGAATGCCTCGAGAGAGATTTGAACTCTCGATCTCTAGATTATGAGTCTAGCGCTTTAGACCACTAAGCTACCGAGGCACAAAAAAGTAAATAGTTATAAACAATTATATGTTACAATCATTTTATATATTTTTGGGTAGTTTGTTTTTCATTTGTCCAACAAATCAAACAAAAACTAAATCGTTTTTTCTTCTGTAAGATCTTCTAAAACTTTTATCATCATCAACGGATAGGTGATAGTTACATCTCCAAAAACATTAACAGCATCAGCATTATCTTTTATCTTTCCCCAAGACTTTGCTTCTTGTGTGGTTGCTCCTGAAAGGCTTCCTGATTGTGGACTTGCGGTTGTCATATACAGAACATAGTCTGCACCCCCATTTATAAGGGTTGTTAATATCACATGATGTTTTGATACTCCTCCACCCAAAGCAATGATTCCTTTTTTTTCGTCGTGTGTAGTAGTAAATATTATTTCTTCAAAATCTTTTATAACATCAATTTCAAACTCAGGATTTTCTTTTTTAAAAAGATAAAGATCAAACCCAAAGGAACCATCTGTTATTGCTGGACAAAAAACAGGAATTCCTTTTTTTGCTGCTTGATATAAGAATGAGTTTTCATCATCTATCTTCAATCCGATTTCTTTTAACAATTCACATACAGACCATTTTTTCTTAATCTTATATATTTCTGTTAACATCTCTTGCATGTAACTTTCAAGATTTTGATAACTTTCGTTTTTAACAAGAATATTTCCAACTCTATTTTCTCCTTTTTCATAAAGTTCTTGATCGTCTGAATAAAATGATGCGAGTGTAAATTTTTCTCCTATAGCTTTCATTATATCTTCTTCTATTGACCCAACAGTTGTACAAATAACATCACACAACCCATATTTTATAGTTTGTGCAAAAAAACCTCTTAGTCCTGTTGTTACAAGATTTGAAGTAAAGCTTAAGTAGATCTTGGCTCCGTTTTTTTTCATCTTTTTTACAAGTTCTGATGCTCTATAAAGTTCATGTGATTGAAAGCCAACAGATTCATAATTATTTACAAGTTCTTTTACTTTTAGGTCTTTTTTCCATAAAAAGTCTTTTGTAAATACCATTATCTTTCACGAATAATTTTAAAAAAAAAGAGAAAAAAAGAAGGTGGTTTATTTTCATAAACTCTTCTTCTTATCTATAATACATCTAAACCAAAGTCGTCATCATATTGTTTAGAAAAGGTTTGGTTGTTTCCACCTGTAAACTTTTTACTTCCTTTGATAAATGGAGATTTTACTCCTGTAAAAATAGCAATTACTTCTATTTTGTTTTCAAAGGTAGGATCAATTCTTGCAGCCCAAATAACTGCTGCGTTAGAATCTACTTGTTCTGTTAACATTTCACCAACAGCGTTTGCTTCTCCTAAAGTAAGTTCTGTTCCACCTGTTATGTGTACTAAACATCCTGTTGCTCCTGTTATATCAACATCAAGTAATGCGTTTTTCAAAGTGTCATCTACAACTTCTTCTATTTTGTTTACTGATTGAGATTCTCCAACAGCAATAACACTTAGTCCTTTTCCACCCATGACTGTTCTAATATCTGCATAGTCTAGATTAATTAAACTTGGAATTGTAATTGTTTCTGTAATTCCTCTTACAGTTCTTGCAATTACTTCGTCAGCTACTCTAAATGCGTCTTGCATTGGTAGGTTTGGAACTAATTCTACTAGTCTGTTATTATCTAAAACAACAACAGTATCACAAATATCTTTTAATAAATCAATTCCTTCTTCTGCTTTTATTAATCTTGCTCTTTCTAAAGCAAAAGGATATGTAACAATTGCAACAACGATTGCTCCTTGTTGTTTAGCTATTTGTGCAATTACTGGTGAGGCTCCTGTTCCTGTTCCGCCACCCATTCCAGCAGTAATAAATAACATGTCTACTCCATCTAAAACTTCTTCTAAAGCTGCTTTAGATACTTCTGCTGCTTTTGCTCCTATTTCTGGATATGCTCCAGCTCCTAAACCATTAGTTACTGATTTTCCTATTAATAGTTTTGTTATATCGTCTGAAATTATCCCTAAGTGTTGTCTATCAGTATTTATTGCAACTAGTTCTGCTCCTGCAGCTCCCATTGCACAGATTCTGTTTACAGAGTTGTTTCCTGCACCACCAATTCCTATTACCATTATTTTTGGTACCGCAAATTCTCCTTCTTCTTTTGTATCATAGTCTAAAGAAGAGGATGTTTTTTCAGTATGAATTGCTTTTTGTACTATAGATTTCAAATTAAACCACCTCAATTTTTTTAAGTATTTTTCTGCGTTTATATAAAAAGAAGCCTAAAAAACGCTTATTTTAAATAATAACTCAAAAAATACATTTTTTTCTCTTTAAATATTATCTACGAAAGGGTTTTTAAACATATCGTTTATTAATTATATTGTGAACAGACTGGGAAGTTTGCGGTCTCCTGTACCAGAAATCCGCATATGCTGGAGTTATGCTAAAGCTGAGGAAAATAAGATGTTTGATTATTCTCTGCATAGTTGCTGACGACTCGTCCAAGGAGAACGATCGCGCTATCTAACCCTGCCAGGCCTGGAAAGGAGCAGCAGTATGTTAGCCGGTTGTTGCTTTTTGGAGTGCGGGTTCGAGATTATGCGGAGGTTGATAGTCAGCAACCCTGTTTTTCGAAGCTTTGGTGTTCACATTTTTTTAGAGTTTACTTTTTCTTTTTAAAAAAATAAAAATACGTGACGTATTTATAAAAATTATTTTAAAAAACAAAAATAAAGAGTAAATAACGAACTAAAAACAAAAAAAAGCGTTTAAAACCTTTATTTTTAAAAAAAAGAGGCAAAAAATACACAAAAACAAAAAAAAGACTTTTTAAAAACAAAAATAATCACATTTTTAACAAAACAGGCATTTTACAAAAAAACATATAATAAAAAAACATTACTACTCTATTATTTATATAATATAAATATTTGTGATAATATATGATAAACATAAAAATAATAAACAACAAAGAAGAAAAAAAAATAAGTGTTAAAGAAAACTTATCTGCACAAGATATTATAAATGAAGTAGATAACAGTTTACTAAAAGATGCTGTTGTTGTAAAAATAAATAATATTCTTTCTGATATTAAAACAACTGTTGATAAAGATTCAACAATAGAGGTCATTTCTTTTAATCACGATAAAGGAAAAGAAGTTTATTGGCATAGCTCTTCTCACATCTTAGCTTTAGCTGTAAAAAGATTGTTTCCTATAGTTAAGATTGGTTTTGGTCCTGCTATTGATAGTGGGTTTTATTATGATTTTGATAAAGATCCTTTTACTGAAGAAGATTTATTAAAAATAGAAAAAGAGATTAAAAAAATTATTAAAGAGAAACTTGTTTTTGAAAAATTAGTTGTTGATTATGATAAAGCAAAAGAAATGTTTAAAGAGGAACCATACAAACTTGAACTTCTTGAAGATATTGAAGAAAAACAAGTTACAATCTACAAGTTAGGTGAGCTGCAGGATATTTGTAGAGGGCCACATGTAAAAGACACAGGTAAGATAAAATCAGTAAAGTTATTGCGTGCTTCTGGTGCTTATTGGAAGGGTGATTCTAAAAACAAACAATTACAAAGAATTTACGGTGTGTCTTTTCCAANCAAACAAGATCTTCAAGATTTTGTTTTTAAGATAGAGGAAGCAAAAAAAAGAGATCATAGAAAAATTGGCAAAGAACTTGATTTATTTAGTTTTCATGAAGAAGCGCCAGGTATGCCTTTTTTCCATAATAATGGTACGATTATTTTTAATGAGTTAGTTAGTTTTGTAAGAAAAATAATGATAAGAGAGGGTTATGAAATAAATATGACTCCTCTGATTTTACATGAAAAACTTTGGCATCAGTCTGGTCACTGGAATCATTATAAAGACAACATGTATTTTACAAAGATTGACGATTGTATACAGGCTGTAAAACCAATGAATTGTCCTGGAAATCTTTTAATCTATAAAGCACATCAATATTCTTATAAAGATCTTCCAATAAAAGCAGGAGAGTTTGGATTAGTTCATAGACATGAGCTTTCTGGTGTTTTATCTGGTTTGTTTAGAGTTAGATTTATGACACAAGATGATGCGCATGTTTTTTGTACTGAAGAACAAATTGAAGAAGAGATTGAAAAACTTATTGATTTTGTTGATGAAATATATTCTACTTTTGGTTTTAAATACCATATGGAGTTATCTACAAAACCTGCAAACGCAATGGGTGATAACCAACTTTGGGATTTAGCTGAGAAAAAACTAAAAAATGTTCTTGATAAAACTAAAAAANAATATAAAATAAATGAAGGAGACGGAGCGTTTTATGGTCCTAAGATAGATGTTCATATGACTGATGCTATTAAAAGAACATGGCAGTGCGGAACTATACAATTAGATTTTCAAATGCCTGAAAAATTTGATTTAACTTATGAAGGGCCAAATAATGAAAAAAAAAGACCAGTTATGATACATCGTGCAATCTTAGGAAGTGTTGAAAGATTCATGGGTGTTTTGATTGAACATTTTGCTGGAAAGTTTCCTTTATGGTTAGCTCCTGTTCAGGTTATTGTTCTTCCTATTGCTGATAGACATATTGATTATGCAAACAAAGTTTGTTCTTCTTTAAAGGAAAAAGGAATAAGAACAGATATAGATCCTAAACAACAAACAATGAACAAAAAAATAAGAAATGCAGAGTTAAGAAAAATAAACTATATTTTAGTTGTTGGTAATAAGGAACAAGAAAACAACACAATAAACATAAGAACAAGAGATAATAAAATATTAGGAGAAAAAAAGTTACTAGGTTTTATAGAGGATCTTAAAAAAGAAATAGAAGAAAAAAGAAATTAACAACAATAAAATTTATCAGGTGTTTTTTTCTCATCAATTTCTCCAAAAGGATTTCCATATTTTTTTGTGTTTTCTATCATTTCTTTAATATTTTCTGGTTCTATTTTTTCTTTTGCTAGTTTTTTTCTTAGTTTTTTTATAAGTTCTGATAGATCTATTTTTACAGGACAGTTTTCTTTACATAGTTTACAGGATGTACAAAAGAAAGCTCCATTTTCATAGGCATTTTGTTTATCTTCTCTAAATGAAGATGTGATGACTCCTTTTGGTCCTGAAAAGTCTTTACTTCCATATTTGGTAAATATTTGATGATATACAGGACAAAGATTTACACAAGCTCCGCAGTTAATACAATATAATAGTTCTTCAAATTCCGTTTTTAGTAAATCACTTCTTTTATTATCTAATAATATTAAATGAACTTCTTTTGCTCCTTGAGCACCAATGATTAGTTTTTTTTGAATATCTGCTGTTTTACTTGGTCCTGAAATTATACTAACATATACAGGATAATTTTGACCAGAGGCAAAGATGCTTGACGCTTGAACAATTTTTTGTGCTTCTTCTCTATTTTCTACTATTTTATCCCATCCGGTTACTACTATATGTTTATCAACGATTCTAGATATTAAAGAAATATTACCTTCATTTTCTAAAATAAAAATACTTCCATCAGCAGAAATGACGTTTGCGCCTGTCAACCCAACTTTGGCTTTATATATTTTATCTCTTAAAAATTGTCTTGCAAAGGCTGCGATTGCTTCTGGTGTTGGTTGAACTTCTTTATCAAATTTTTCTTTAATAGTTTTTACAATGTTTTCTGGTGTAAGATGCATTCCTGGAGTCACAGGATGCAAACTTTTTTCATCACTTATTTGAACAATAAAATCTCCAAGGTCTGTTTCTAATATTTCTTTATCTTTTAACATTTTTTCTATTTCTATTTCTTTTATAACATTTGATTTTGATTTAGTAATTAATTTTTCAGAACCAATTATTTTTTTAATTGCATTTTCAAATTCTTGTTTATCTTTTACTTCAATAACGTTTATTCCGTTTTCTTCTAAGTTTTTTATTGCTTTTTTTTTAAGTTCTTCTATATTATCAATTGCTTTTTCTTTTATTTTTCGCAATTCAGTTCTCATTTGTTCTTTTTGATTTTCATCTATAAGTAGATCTCTTTTTCTTTTATAGTCGTACATTATAGGCAAAATCAATTTTTGAGTTATTTGACATTTTTCAATATCTTTTTCTAAGTTCATTCTTCTTCACCTATTATAAGTTGACTTATTTCTTTTACTTTTAGATCTTTTGAGTTTTCTTTTAAGTTTAGATAGCACATAGGGCAGGTTGTTGTTAAACATTTTGCTTTTGTTTCTTTTGCCATTTCTATTCTTTCTTTGGCTATTGAGTTTGCAAGTGGTGTATAGTTTGATTTTACTCCTGATCCTCCTCCACAACAAAAAGAATAGTTTTCTGTAAGTTTCATTTCTTTTATATTTCCTATTTTTTTAAGAATATTTCTAGGTTCCTGATATATTTCACAGTATCTTCCTAGATGACATGGGTCATGATATGTAAGATCTATGTCTAGTGATTCTATATTTATTTTTTTTTCTTTTATTGCTTTATCGATAGTTTGAGTAATATGTTCTACTTGTAGATCCCATTTTTCTAAAAATTTAGGATATGTATTTTTGAAAGTATGATAGCATGCTGGACAAGAGGTGATAATTTTATTTACACTGTGTTCTTTAAAAATCTTATAGTTTTTTTTAATAAGTTCAATTGCTTCTTCTTCGTGTCCACAGTTTAGTATTGGACTTCCGCAACAGACTTCTAGGTCTTTAAGTGTAATGTATTCTATATCTATCTTTGTTAGTATTTTTTTATAGTTATCGTTAATGTCTTTTAAAACAAACTTTGTTAAACATCCTGGATAATACAGAGTATTTTTTCCAAGATTTTTTATTGATTTTATTAGTCCCATAGGTCACACCTTAAATAATACATTATATAATAGGTATTATAAAATATAATGCAATTAATATAAGCATTGCTCCTGCAATTAATTTCATCCATTTTTTGTATTTGTTTATATTTTTGTTTAGGTGTTCTATTTTTAACCATGAAAAATAAACTCCAAAAATAATTACAAGTAATGGTATAACATACACTAGGTTATATAGAGCAATCCACAATAATCTTGAAACTCCAACAATTCCTGATTCTGCAAGTATAGTTGAAAAAATTAAAGGAAATATTGCTGTACAGGGCAGTTCTACTAAAGATGCTAATAGTGCAAACATTATTGTAGAAACAATTGTTGCTTTTTTAAGATATTTTTCTAAAATTGGTTTTGCAAACTTTGGTATCTCTAGTGATATTCCTTTTCCATAAAAGAAAAAGTCTTTAATTAGTATCAATCCTACAAGTCCTGCAATTATGGATAATATTATTCTAATCATTAATCCATATCTTAAAACAAAAATACTTAATAATGAAGTTAGCATAAGAACAGCTAAAAAGTAAAAAATATAGATGACTGCAACAAAGACAAGTCCTATTTTAAGTGTTTTTTTAAAGGAACCTATCGACAACATATATATTATTAAAAATAATAAAACAGTTATTGAACAAACATTCAGACTATCTAAAAATCCTAAGATAATAGTTGCAAAAAAGATTGATTTATCTTCAAATCCAACATCTACGTCCCAAATCCCTAAGATACTTGTTTGTACTCTTGTTTTTTCTAGTTCTTCAAAATCTTCTGGTTTTTGAGGTCCTTCTGGATCAAAATCTATTCCTAATTTTGTTGCAACAATATATTCTATATAATTAGTTATTTGTCTTTCATATCCTACAAAATAATCTTCTTCTATAAATACTGTTGGTATATAACCCACTCTATCTTCTGGAACCTTATATTCTTTTATTAAATCTTCAAATAATTTTCTTTCTCTTTGCAGATTATATTTATTCAAAATTACATCGTCATATTTTTCTTTTAAATTATCAAGAAAAAGTTCCATTTGAGCACATGCTGGACAACCAGGCGAATAAAAATAATTTATTTCTACTTGTTCTTTTGATTGGTCTATGGTTGTTTGTGCATTTATGTTTGTTATGTTACTTAACATAAATAAAGATAAAAAACACAAAACTAAAACTATTAGATATTTTTTATTCATATTTTCACCTTAAATCCTTCTATTAGTTTAATAATATTTTCCTGTCCTTTTTTTTCTATAACAACGATGTTTTTTTCTTTGAGTTTTTTAATAATTCTGTGTGTTTTTATTTTGCCAAATTTTTTGGATAGTTTTTTTTGTTCTATTACGTTGTTATTTTTTATTATTTCTTTTAATATTTTTTTTTCATCTTCATTTAATACAGAGAAAATTGTTTTTTGATTATGAACTATTATTTTTTCTTTTTTACTTAATGATATAGAATAAAGATAATAAAATAAAGAAGCAGTAAAAATTATTGATAAAGTTATAAAAAAAAGGACCATGTTTTGAGAAACAACTTTTGGACATGTACAAGCATTTCCTGATAATTGGTCATATATTAACAAATTAAATAAAATCATCAAACAAACAAATGAAATAAAAGATATCAATAGCACTAATTTTTTATCCATAATAAAATATATAACAAACAAAATGTTTTTAAACATATTTTTTGTGAAATCTAGAGTTACAAAAAAAAGAAACTCTTTTTGTCATGTTTTTTAAAGGTTACAAAAAAAAGAAACTAAACAAAATCAAAGCACAAACAAAGCACCTAAAGAGAAAAGATAAATTGCATTTAAGGCACCTTCGCCAATCAACACACCAAACAAACATTTAATATAAGAAATTCTTAAAGAACTAGATGCATAAATTATAAGATCTGTAGGAAAAAAAGGAGTAAAACTCCAAACAACAATTATTGGAAATTCTTTTTTTTTAAGTCTTTCTTTTATATATGGTATCTTTTTTGGATATTTGTTTTTTAAAAATTTATCAAATCCAAGAAATTGTAAAAAATAATACGCAATGGTTAAAGAAAAAACAATTCCTATAAGATTATAAACAAAAGCTTCAAAGGGAGAAAAAAATAAAAGAGAAGCTATTGTAAAAGGAGTAGATGGTGTTAAAAAAAGTCCAGTTAATGCAAGTATAAAAATATATATAATAACTGCAAGAAGTTTATACTCTGCAAGAAAAACATTTAAAAAACCAAGATTAAACAAATCTCTTTTTATTAAAAATAGTAGACCTACAACAATTACTAACAATAACCAAAAAATAAAGGTTTTTTTCTTAAATTTGTTTTTCATTAATTTAATCTCTTTTTTTTATAAATGCTGGAGACAGGATTCGAACCTGTGAAGCACTAAGCACCAGATCTTGAGTCTGGCCCCTTTGACCGCTCGGGAACTCCAGCAAAAAAAGAATATTATATATATATATTATGTTAAAAACACTTTATAA
>SL_3KL_010_SEDDRAFT_10005557_pt1 | contig 11298 bp, 17 predicted proteins | sample SodLakKL_010_SED_2_FD_10381 | JGI IMG/M metagenome (IMG submission 10381)
TGACGGCTTTCGGTTTGCGGGCAAGGGTAGCCCGAAAAGGTGGTGAAAGCGTCGCTTTGTCGCTGCAGGATGGTGCATTTCGTCGCCGGATCTCGTTTAAGGGTTTAGGTCCGAATGAACCCAAGGTCAGACATGCGCCCCGCCCAGCTCTTTTCCGGTCTTGCCAGCTCGCTCCCCTTTACGGCAGTGCCGTCGGATTACCCGCCGCCGATCATGGACGTATATCTGCATGCCTTGCCGCTGGGAGAGTCGCAGAAACGCGATGTGCTGTATTTCAACGCCGCCCGCTTTGTGCGCCTGAGCGAGGCCGAGATCGCAAGCCACCATGGACGGGCGCCGCTGTGAGGCGCACCGCACTCGGTGTTCTTGACGGATCGCCCATGGTTTTGCGCCTGATGTGGGTTTCGATGGTCCTGGCCGTGTTCCTGCTCGTCCTGGCCTGGGCGCTGGCGCTGTTGTTCCTGCCGGGCGAGCACTTTCAAACGATGGGCTGGAGCACCGCGCTTGACCAGGGAGGGGAGACAGAAGCGCTGGCCCGGGTGGAACTGGTTCAGGAGGAGTGGCGGCGACTCACGTGGGAACTGGGGCAGAGACCGCCGCCTGTGGAAGGCCACGTGCGGCACTGAAGCCCCCCGGCGCGCCGAGCAACGAGCGGCGGCTCAGTCCTCGGCTTCCTCTGAATCCCAGCCGTAGTCGAAGGTGATTTCCTCGCCTTCGGCAATGTCGCGGATCGCGTACAGGTCCGTGCCCCACCAGTCGGCGTTGGGGTGGGCGGCATGATTGAGAAAGCGCATTTCGTTGTCGCCGTCGATGCCTTCCCAGCGTTCGCGCGTCTCGTTCCAGATCCACAGCACGTGCATGCCGTTTTTCTGCGTGCGGCGGCCGCGATAGCTGCCGATGTACTCGTCCTTGTCGATGCCGCAGCGCGCGAACAGCCCGCGACCGTGGATCGGCGAGGAGCGCACCACGGCGCGCGGGTTGCTGTCATAGCGGCCCTTTGCTGCTTTTTTCCGGGCCGATTTTTTCCTCGGCGCGCTCATGCCGGTTGCAGCCGCGGCGGATCACCGGCGTGGCAGATTCCATGCGCGCGCCGCGCGCGGCCGGAATGCCGGGATTTGAACTCCGAGCCCAGCGCCGCGACCGCGGCCTGGGTCAGCGGGTAGACGTGGCGCAGGCGGCCGTTCTCGGCGATGGTCCAGGCGATCAGGCCGACCGCGGGGTCGCTTTGTTCAGTCAGTCCGTCCTCGACCCCGGTGAGCCCGGCGTCCTGGGTCAGGGCCTGCTGCTGCCGGTCCAGCACCAGGTCCGGATCGAAGCTGACCTGCCAGTCCAGTCCATGCGCATCGGCCAGGCCGGTCAGGGTGCGAAAGGCGCGCTGCCAAAGCGGATACTCATCCGGTGGCTGTTGGCAGCGATCAAAGACCACGAAACGGACATCCAGCCGCTGGGTCGCACTCACCCAGCGGGCGCTCAGGCCGGCCGGCAGGGAGAAGTCCATGTCCGCATCCGGCCGCAGCAGTACCTGCTCCACCACCGGCCAGAAGCCCGACAACCCGGCCGCGTCCATTTGCACATGCTGCAGCGCGAGCAGGTCGTTGACGGTCAGCAATTGACCGTGCACGGACTCCGCGCCGCTGAATTGTTGCAGCAGGGCCCGTGCCGGCGGGGCCACGCTTCCCCGGTCGAACAGCTCGGCCTCGAGTCTTTGCTCCAGCGCCGGCCCGGCCTCCGGGTCCAGCGCCAGCAACAGTGGTATGCCGACGAAGCGACCCTGCGGCGGAACTTGCGGAGCCGCCAGCCGGCGGTCAGGCAGGCGGCCATCGTGAGCGCCGACGGCGAGAATTCTTGCCGCCGTGCCCTGCTCGCGCACCAGCGGGGCAGCCAGGTCGGCCATGGCGGCCCAGACCGGCAGACCCGGACGCAGCATCTCGGCCGGCTCCAGCAGGCTGCCGGCGGCAACCAGCACGGACTGTTCCACGCCCGGGACGGCGCGCGCCAGGTCTTCGGCCAGGGCCTCGGCCAGCCTCGCGGCCTGCTCGCGGCCGAGCATGCGCTCGGACACCGAGTCCGGCGCAAGCTCGAAGCCCGCCAGCAGGCGGATATCATAGAAATCGATCTTCATCGCAACAGGCGCGTGTCAATCCATGACCGGAACTCGAAAACAACAGGATGTCCCCGCGCTGACCTGGCTCGAGTCGAGTTTCGACGGTCTGTCCAGACCAGCGCTGTACGCCATTCTAGCGGCCCGGGTCGAGGTCTTTGTCGTGGAACAGGACTGCCCCTACCAGGATCTCGACGGCCTGGACGCCAGCGCGCTGCATCTATGGGCCGCCGATCCGGCCGGAAGGATTGCGGCCTACGCCCGAATCCTGCCGCCGGGTTTGCGTTTCCCCGAGGCGTCGATCGGGCGGGTCCTGACCAGCCTGGCGTTGCGACGCACGGGCCTGGGCCGGGAGTTGATGGAGCGGGCCGTCGACCTGGCCGGCAGGCGCTTTCCGGGGTCGGGGCTGAGGATTTCAGCCCAGCAGTACCTGCAGCGCTTCTACACCAGTCTCGGTTTCGAGTTCGTTCGCGGACCCTATCCGGAGGACGGGATTCCGCATATCGAGATGCTAAGAACCGAACAAGGAGAACGGTGAGCGGCTTCTGCTGCCGCCACCGCCGCCGCGTCGGCGGCGGCGCATCCGGGCCAGCAGGGCTTGTTCCCGGGCCTTGAGAAAGTCGCCGCGGTCGAGTTCAGCCGGGTCCATGCCGCGGCGCTTGGCTTCGGAAGCGCGGTATTTGACGAAGTCTTCGTAGGCTTCGATCTCCGGCTCCAGTTCGCGACACAAAAGTTCGACCATGATGGCATCGTCCAGATAGCCGAGCCCCGGAACGTTGTCGGGGATCAGGTCTTCCGGGTTGTTGAAATAAGCCAGCGCGGCCAGCACACGGCCCCGGCCGACTTCCTTCATGCCCCAGCCCTGATCCTCGAGCATGTCGATCAGCACGTTGATCTTGCCCAGGCGGGTGCGGATGTAGTCCGATCCGACTTTCTCATCCACCTCCTTGAGCAGTTCGCGGGCACCCCCGATGATGGCATCGCGGTGGAGTTCGCGCGCGCCGTCCATGGCGCTGCGGGCGAGATTGCGGAAATGCTCGATGTCCTTGTCGCTCAGGTCCAGCGTGATGCGTAGGCTCATGGATTCGGTGTCCTTTCAGATCGATTCAAGCAGGGCGATGCCAGCCAGACTAGGGCCTGAACTCGCCGGCGTCAATATGCCGGAAGTTTAAGCGGCAATGATGAACAGCGCCACGCAGCAGCCGAAGCCCAGCGTCCAGACCAGTGAACGCGCCAGGGCAAGATCGGCGATGTAGCAGACCAGGTAAGCAATTCGGCTGGCCACAAAGGCGATGGCAAGTCCATCCACCCAGGCCTGGGTGGCGCCGGCCAGGTGGGCGATGATGACCGCTGCGGCGAACAGCGGGAAAATCTCGAAACTGTTCTGCTGGGCCCACAGGGCGCGCTGCCGGTAACCCTCGAAACTCTGGTACCACGCGCGCGGCCGGTGGTTGTCGAAGCCCTTGGCGCCGGCCTTGGCGACAAAGACCGCGAGGTAGGGCAGGACCGCGGCGACCAGGATGCACCAGAGGGCGATTGTCATCGAGCGAACTCCATGGGCGGATTGCAAACCGCCAATGATAAAGCGCAGGCTTGATGCCGGGATGCCGGCATTCGACCGATTTTTACCGGAAGCGCCCGGGCTGGCCCGGAACCGGATGCAGGAAGCCCGAGGCCTCGGTGGTGCGTGCCCGGCCCCGCTCGTCGCTCAACTGCACCTGCATGGTCCAGTCGATGCGCCTGAGCGGCTCCTGGTTCTCGCGCGCCGCCGCATCGGGGTCGAAGCGATCCAGCAGGCTCAAGCCCTCGGGCTCGCCGATCCCGCGCAGGGTCAGGATTTCCCGGCCGCGCGGGGTGATTTCGAAGTCGGGTTCGTGGGCCACGCTCAGCAGCCGCTGGTCGCCGCTGCTCAGCCGCACTTCAATCGCGGTCAACGGAAACGGGCTGTCGTTGACGTTGCGCAACCCGAGCAGCAGCGTGATCCGGTCACCCTGGCGTTCCAGCGACTCCAGCGTGACCAGCGGCAATTCCCCGCGGACCTGGCGCGGGCCGGAGGCGCAGGCGGTCAGCATGACCAGCGCCAGGACGGCGAGAACGCCGAATTTGATCAGATGTGCATGCATGCTGCCTATGATACGAGACCCTGACGCCCAGACTCGTCACTACTCATGCTGAACTCTTTCCCGCGGGATTTCACCGCCCTGGTCCAGGGCAGCAGCCGCGGCATCGGCCTTGCGCTGGTGCAGCGCTTGCTGGATCAAGAACGGGTCGGCCGGGTGGTGGCCTGCGCGCGCAGGCCCGATACTTCGAGCGGCCTGGCCCGGCTGGGCGAGAAGCACGCCGGGCGACTGAAGACCTTTCGGCTGGACATCACCGATCCGCGCCAGCTTGAAGCGCTGGCCGATGGGTTGCGAGCCGAGCAGTTGCGTCCGCACCTGGTCATCAACGTGGCCGGCATCCTGCACGGCGATGACGGTCTGGCGCCCGAGAAGCGCCTGGAAGACCTGGATTTCGAGCAGATGCAGCGGGTTTTCGCGGTCAACACGCTGGGCCCGGCCATGCTGTGCCGTCACCTCCTGCCGTTGATGGCGACTGACGGCAAGGCCGTGCTGGCTGCCTTGTCGGCGCGCGTCGGCTCGATCGGGGACAACCGCCTGGGCGGCTGGTATGCCTACCGCTCGAGCAAGTCGGCGCTGAACCAGATCCTGAAAACGGCTTCGATCGAGGCGCGTCGGCGGTTCAAGAACGTGGTGCTGGCGGCGCTGCATCCGGGCACGACCGATACCGACCTGTCGCGGCCGTTCCAGGCCAACGTGCCGGAAGACAAGCTGTTCAGCACCCGCTTCGTCGCCGAGCGCTTGCTTCAGGTGATCGACCAGCTTGGTGCCGATGACAGCGGCGGTTTTTTCGCCTGGGACGGCCAGACCATCCCCTGGTAGCCCCGGGTTCCAGCAAGCCTGGTATGCCGGGGCCGGGTCGAAATCTGGTAGCGTGGAGACAGTCACCGAAAACCAGGACGAAGGTCAGCCATGGGCGAACAGCGCTTGAGTGTCGAGGAGGTCGTGGATCGCGCCCTGGCGCAGCTCGACGGCAAGATCGTCATGGGCCTGCCGCTGGCGCTGGGCAAACCCAACCGGCTGGTCAATGCCTTCTACCAGAGAGCGAAAGCCGACCGTGCGATCCGCCTGGAGATCGTGACCGCGCTGTCGCTGGACATCCCCCAGCCCGGTCACTGGCTGGAAGCGCGCATGGCGGGTCCGTTCCTCGAGCGCCATTTCGGCGCCGATTATCCGCGCCTGGACTATCTGCGCGACCTGGCTGACGAGGCCTTGCCGGACAATGTCCGCGTCATCGAGTTCTACCTGCAGTCCGGTGCCGCGCTCGGCCACGCGCAGCGCCAGCGCGACTACATTTCCTCGAACTACACCCACGTGGCGCGCGACCTGGTCGACCGCGGCGTCAACCTGACCCTGCAGCTGGTGGCCGGACCGGTAGAGGGGCGTTTCAGCCTGTCGAGCAATCCGGACGTCAGCCTGGACCTGCGCCGGCGGCTGGACGCCGCCGGACGCCGCTGCTTCAACATCGGCCAGGTCCACCCGGATCTGCCCTTCATGGCCGGCGATGCCGTGATCGATCCGGATTTCTTCGACCTGCTGATCGACACCGATCCCGGGCAGCGCCTGTTCGCCCTGCCGCGTACCCCGGTCGAGACGCAGGACCACGCGGTCGGTTTCCATGCCAGCCGGTTGGTCGCCGACGACGGCACGCTGCAGATCGGCATCGGCTCGCTCAGCGATGCGCTGATCCACAGCCTGATCCTGCGTCATCGCGACAACGCGCGCTACCGCGCCGTTCTGGCGGAGCTTGCGCCGGCGCCTTGCGCGCTCGACGAGCACGGGCGCTTCAGCGCCGGGCTGTATGGCGCCAGCGAGATGTTCATGGATGCCTTCATGCACCTGTACCGTGCCGGCATTCTCAAGCGCGAGGTGTTCGACGACCTGGAACTGCAGCAGAGGGTCAACGCGGGTGAATCCCTGGAGGAGGCCGGCAGCGGGGCAATCATGGACGGCGGTTTCTTTCTCGGTTCCAACGAGTTCTACGATTTCCTGCGCAAGCTGAACCGCTCGGAGCGGCCGCGTTTCCGCATGCACGGCGTCGGCCGCATGAACCAGCTCTACGGCGGTAATGAGCGCCTGGAGATCGCCCAGCGCCAGCATGCGCGCTTCATCAACACCTGCATGATGGTGACCGCGACCGGTGCGGCGGTGTCTGACGGATTGGCCGATCACCAGGTGGTCTCCGGCGTCGGCGGTCAGTACAACTTCGTGGCCATGGCGCACGCCATGGACGACGGGCGGTCGATCCTGATGCTGCGCGCCGTGCGCGAGAGCGGCGGAAAGCGCCACTCCAACATCGTCTGGGAGTACCCACACACAACCATTCCACGCCACCTGCGCGACCTGGTGGTGACCGAGTACGGCGTGGCCGATCTGCGCGGCCGCACGGACGAGGAGTGCATCCAGGCGTTGGTCGGAATCATGGACGCCGAATTCCAGGATGAACTGGTGGAGCGGGCGAAATCGGCCGGCAAACTGGCGCGGAACTGGCAGGTCCCGGCCGCCGCCCGGCGCAATACGCCGGAGCGGGTGGCAAGTGTGTTCGCGCCGCCGATGTTTCCGGATTGGCCCTTCGGCAGCGACTTCAGCGAAGTCGAGCGGCGGCTGATTCCGGCTCTCAAGCAGCTCAAGGCCTGGTCGCAACGGCGCCGGAGCCTGCTCGCGGCGCTGTGGCGCGGTCGACCCGGGCAATACCCGGAGGAACTGGCCCGCCTCGCCCTGGAGCGTCCGGACACGCTGCGCGAGCGCGCTTATGCCCGTTTGCTGGCGGCCGCGCTCGCAGCTTCGGGCCAGGATTGACGATCCAGCCACCGCGCGATCGCCAGTGCGCTGCTGTCCGGCTCGCGCATCCAGCGGTAGTGGTCGGCCGGACCTGCCAGCTGGTCGCGGGTCAGCACGGCCTGTTCGTGATCGGCTGAGGCCAGTTTTCCCTTCAGCCAGTCCAGCGAAGACTGCGGCACGAACCAGTCGTCGGCCATGCGCAGGCTGAAGGCCGGGACTTTCAGATCGCGCATGGCCTGCTCCAGATCGTGTTCGATGCCGGGCGGGGCGTAGATACCGCTGCGCCCGCTCGAGGTCCAGTCGCGGATGACGCCGCGTGCCTCGCGTCCGGCAAATCCGAGCCGGCGCCCGGGGTAGTGACCGACGGCTGCGGCCACGCCGGGCATGCCGACAAACAGTGCCGGCAGCCCCCAGCGCATCCAGCCGGCAAAGGATTTCCAGTATGGGGCGCCGCCGGCCACGATCAACAGGCCGCGGCAGGCGTCGGGCCGGCGCGCACCCAGCATGCAGGCCAGCTGCGAACCCAGGCTGTGACCGCCCAGAACCAGGGGCTGATCGCCGCCGACGGCCTGGATGCCTTCCAGCGCGCTCAGCAGGTCCTGCTCCAGCAATTCCCGGTAGGCCCAGTCGGAGGTGCGGCTGGCGCGCAGGCTGGAAGACCCGATGCCGCGCCATTCATGCACGTAGGTCTCGAGCCCGTGTCCGGCCAGCGCCTGGCCGAAGTCGATGTACTGGCGGGCGCTGACGCCCATGCCGGGCAGGAACAACAGCCGCGCCCGGGCCTGCGCCGCGGGCACGTGAACCAGTTCGAAGCGATGGCGGTCCGGCGTGACGACCTCGAGCACCGGTTGCTGGTGGGGCATAGCGTGCGATGCCTGATCAGGAATTCGGCAGTCTAACGCCTGGTCGTCCCGGGAACAGGGGGAATGCAGCGGCCCGGCCTTGAGGCTGTCGTCCCGGTCGGGCCGCTGGCGCTGGCGGTGCTCAGTCGACTTCGTCTTCGATTTCTTCCAGCGCGTCCTCGGCGTCTTCGCCCAGCTCGTCCAGAGCATCGCGCGCGTCCTCGACCGCCTCGTCGATGTCGCGACCGGCTTCTTCCGCTGGCCCGGGCTCGCGGCAGCCGGTCAGGGCGATGGTGGCCATGAAGGCGATGGCGAGGCTGAAACCGATTGATCGCAGCATCGTCCTCATGAGTCGGAGTCCTCCATCAGTTCGTTCAGCTTTTCAGCGATGGTTTCCTTGCTGTCGCCGTACTTTTCCCGGATGCGGGCGATCAACTCGTCCTTGTTACCTTCGGCTTTCTTCACCTCGTCGTCGGTGAGGTCGCCCCAAGTCTGCTTGATTTTCGCCGAAACCCGGTCCCAGCGGCCCTGAGCTTGATCCTTGTTCATGTCATTCCTCGTCTATTGAGCACAACAACCACTGACTGTAGTGCCCTTAGGTCGAGCGTGCGATAACCCAGGTTAAGGCGTCACGGACGACATCGGCCTAGCATTCGATCATCACTCGCAATGCAAGGAGATGGCATGTTTTCGTGGGCCCTGATGTTTTTGATCATCGCAATCGTGGCAGGAGTGCTGGGTATGTCGGGCATTGCCGGGGTGGCGGTGGAGATCGCATGGATCCTGTTCGTGGTGGGTCTGATCCTGGCGGTCATTTTCTTCATTGTGGGGCGGCGGCCACCGGTGTAGCCGGCGCGGTCTGGGCGGGCAGGCCCGGCCGGCTGAGATAGCCGACTTGGAAGCCCGACAAGGTCTCGAGCGCGCCGATATCCAGCAGGCGCACCTGGCCATCGGCCATGTGGACCAGTCCCAATCTCCGCAAACGACCCAGGGTTCGGCTGACATGCACGGACGAGAGTCCCAGCATGTCGCCGATCACGTCCTGGGTGAGCGGCAGTTCGAATGCCCCCGTCTCGGCGCCGAGACGTGTTCGCAGCTCGAGGAGAAAATGCGCCATGCGCTCCAGCGCGGGGCGCCGGGCAACGTTGGTGATGCGTTCGGTCAACAGGCCCTGTTCGGCAGTCAAGGTGAGCAGGAGAGCTCCCGCCAGCCGTGGACGGGCCAGCAACTCGTCGATTCGCTCGCGCGGAAACGGGCAGGCCACGATGTCGGTAAAGGCCAGCAGGTCGGATTGGGCCTGTTCGGAGCCCAGCTCGCGCAGTCGCATGATCTGACCCGGCAGGTAAAGATCCAGCACCTGGCGGCGGCCATCGGCGAAGTGGCGGACGATGCCGGCCCAGCCCTTGACCAGGGTGAATAGCTGCGTGGCGGTCGAACCTGCTTTGCACAGTACCGTGCCGGCTGCATAGCTCCTGGGATCCAGTTCCAGTTCACTCAGAAGAGCGATCTCCTCGGCTCCCAGCACCGCAAACTGCGTGAATCGATCAACGATGCAGCTGACGATGGGCATCGGCTCCAGGCCTCCAGAATCTGCTTGACGGGATAATACGAAAGTTCCGCCGTCCGTGCCCTGTCGCGTTCAGCGGAAGTCGGGGTCGCGCTTCTCCATCTTTGCCCGCATCGCCTCGCGCTGGTTTCGTCCCAGCAGCAGCTTGAGCTGCAGCCAGCGCTCGCGGCGCAGGGCGCGTCGCTCCGAGCCGGTGCGGGTGTCCCGGAAAAGGCGCTTGGCGGCGCGCACCGCGTCGGGCGACTGCGCCGCCAGCGTGCTGGCGAATGCCTCGGCCGCCGCAAGCGGCTCGGGCGCGACCCGGCTGACCAGATTCAGAGCGAGCGCCTCCTCGGCATCGAACTTGCGGCCGGTCATGGCCAGTTCCATGGCCACATCCACCGGCACCAGCGCGCGCAAGGTCACCGCCGCCCCCATGTCCGGGATGAGTCCCCACTGGATCTCCATCACCGAGAACACGCAGCCGGGCTCGGAAAAGCGGAAATCACAGCCCAGGGCCAGCTGCAGGCCGCCGCCGAAGCAGTAGCCGTGAGTGACCGCGATCACCGGGACCGGCAGATCGCGCCAGGCCAGACAAAGACGCTGGAACAGGTTGTCCTTGCTCAACCAGGGCAGGAATCCGGCCAGCAGCCGGCCCGGCCGTCGCGTCACGCTGGCAAAATCCAGCCCGGCGCAAAAGGCCTGGCCTTCGCCGGACAGGATGACGGCGCGAATACCGGTCTGTTTGCGAACGCGCTTCGCCGCCTCGACCAGTGCGTACATCATGTCCAGGTCCAGGCCGTTGAATTTGTCCGGCCGGCTCAGCGCCACACGGGCGATGTGCCGGTCGAATTCCACCGTGACGCGGTTGCGAATGCGCTCCATGATCTGCTCTCCTCTCCGGGGTGGAAATCTCTTGCGCACCATAGCGGATCGCGGCGCTGGTCTGGAGATTGGATTGACCCTGTCTGAATAACTGGCCGCGGCCGCCGGGGCGCCTGTCTTACCGGGATATGTGCATGACTCGGACACTGGGGAGCGGCGGCGGCGCTACCCAAGGTCGCGTCCGGGCTGCTCGCTGGTCGGCCAGCTCAGCGCTGCCCGCGATTTCGAGCGCCGGTCGGGGCGTCAGGCGATGTCACCAGTGCCAGCCTGGCCGAGGCTATGGGGCTGGTCGGATTTTCCCGCGCGCCGCAAGCGCGTCGGAACAAGGCGTGCGAGCCGGGCAGTTGCTCGGCATGAGCGTAAAGCTCCCGCAACTGCGTGGCGAGAAGGCGTTCTTGTTGGCCCGGAGGATGGGTCCGGGCACGGTCTTCCAGCTTCTGGACCTCGGTTGCCAGACGCCAGAGGAATTCGGTTTGGAGGGACATGGTGCACGACCTGCCGTGGGGCCGTAGGACTGACTGATGAGTTTGGATGAAAATGGCCGGGTGGTGAAGGGGACTTCGTCCAGTCTGCGTGTAGGAAATTTCAGACAGCGTGTAGGAGTTTTCCTACAAGGCAATCTGTTTGACCACCCAAAGGGTTGATATTTTGGGTTTTATTTGGGTTTTGGGGAAAGGCGCCAGGCGTGCGGTGCTTCGGTGCCTGCTGAACCGGCTGGGGCCGGCCTAAGAAGATGGTGGGCGATGCTGGGTTCGAACCAGCGACCCCTGCCGTGTGAAGACAGTGCTCTCCCGCTGAGCTAATCGCCCGAACAATTTCGAGTTGCGTATGATAATGCGGTTTTGCAACGCTGGCAAACCGCCGTGGTCCGAGGTTTGTCGGTCAACCATCTGGAGCCCCGGCCGTGCTTCGTTTCCTGCTGCTGCTGATCTTCGTTTATGTCGGATTGACGGCAGTGTTGTTCGTGTTCCAGCCGCGGCTGGTGTTCCTGCCGCACATCGGCGGACGCGAACTGGCGGCGACCCC
>SL_3KL_010_SEDDRAFT_10005558_pt1 | contig 11297 bp, 10 predicted proteins | sample SodLakKL_010_SED_2_FD_10381 | JGI IMG/M metagenome (IMG submission 10381)
AAAAAAATCGGGTAATTCTGCTATAGTATTTGTCAGAAAGTAAGATTTTGATGATTATAATTAATAGACAGGTGTTAAATATTCCTGCATTGAATTTGAAATTATCATATTGAATCGAAAGCTTCAAGGTGACAAAAATGACACTTCAAGAAAGAATAAAGCGTGATGTTTTATCCGTTGCTACAGTTACTTTTTCACTTCTATTATTAGGTATATTATCGCTTCCGGAGGCCTGTATGGCCAATAGCCCTGAGATGAAACTGACACCATCTCAATCCGATACAGTTGAATGGGAAAGGCCCCGGCTTGATGAGCGCATGGAAGAGCGTGAACAGCTCGTTCAAAGCGGGATCATAGCCCAGGGAATTCAAGATCCGGAAGTGATAGAGGCGATGCTGCATGTGCCCCGTCACAAATTTGTCAATCAGGGTCAGCAGCGCCGTGCCTATATGAACGAACCGCTTCCCATTGGCCACGGCCAAACCATATCACAGCCCTATATTGTGGCTTTTATGGCCGAGATGCTGGAAATTAAGCCGGGCGACAAAGTGCTCGAAATCGGAACGGGCAGCGGATACCATGCTGCCGTGCTTTCTGAACTTACTCCCCACGTCTTTTCGATTGAAATTATTGAACCACTTGCCGTACAGGCGCGATCCGTCTATGATGAGCTGGGTTATACATACATTCAAACCAAGACAGGCGATGGCTATTACGGCTGGGAAGAACACGCACCGTTTGATAAAATAATCGTAACCGCCGCTGCCGGACATATTCCGCCACCGCTTATAGAACAACTGAAACCGGGTGGTATTATGGCCATTCCCGTTGGCAGCCCTTACCAGACTCAAACCCTGATGAAGGTTACTAAAACCGAAGACGGCCAGACTCGTACAGAAAGACTGTTGCCTGTCCGGTTTGTACCGATGACGGGGGCCGCGCAGGATTGACTCACCCCCTGTCCCCCTCTCTGCGCAGTTGTGCATGTTTGCTGTACGCAAACTGCACTCCTTTGCAAAGAGGGGGAACTCCGTGGTTAAATATGTTAATGGAAAAAAGCTGTGTACTGAAAAGAAAATCTTAAGATTTAGAATGCTAAAAACACCAAAACTACTTCGGAATTATTTTAGAAGTCCCCCCTCTTTTCGAATCCGCCACCGGCGGTTCGAAGAGAGGGGGACAGGGGGTGAGTCCGCATGAGCCCGAAATATAATCTCTACAGCGCCATATCGGTCTTCTTTCTATCCGTTGCCGTCATCGCGCTGCAGCTGATAATTATGCGAGCACTGTCGGTTACGCACTATTACCACTTTTCTTACCTGGTAATCAGTACCGCACTGCTCGGTTTTGGCGCAAGCGGTACATTTCTTGCTCTTTTTTTTGATCGGCTGAAGAAAAATTTTGGCTTCTGGAATCAGCTTTTTTTCCTCTTTTTTGTGATTTCGGTTCCGGTGGCCTATTTGGCGGCTCAGTCATTGCCTCTGGATACACAATACGTTCTCTACAGCGGCCGCCAGCTTTCGCTTCTTATTGGCTACAACCTGCTGATGTTTATTCCTTTCTTTTTCGGAGGTACGATTCTCGGTTTTATGATCTCCTTTTTCAAAAAGGAAGTGCCCGAACTGTACGCCGCCAATCTTGTCGGGAGCGGAATAGGCGGTGTTTTTGCACTCGGTCTGATGTACCTGGTGCCGGCTACCCAACTCCCGCTTCTCATCACTCCGCTCGCTTTTCTGGCGATGATTTTCTTTTTCCTCTCCACCGGCTGGAAACCACTCATTCGGTCCCTTTTCATTGTGGGAGCCGGATTAATCGTCAGTATTGCCGCCATCGTTTCGGATCCGCCCGAATATATCGATCCCTACAAAGAGCTGGCACAGTTTCAGCAGCTGGAGCGCCAGGGCGATGCGGAACAGGTTGAAGCGCGATTTGGCCCGCGCGGACAACTCGATATCTTTTCGTCACGCACGTTTCACTATACGCTTTTTGCAGGGCTGCACGCCACTGTTAACCCGCCTCCACAGCTTGCGCTCCTGATTGACGGAATGGTGGCCGGCTCCATCTTTACGATTCAGGATGAAGAAGATGCTGCCATCATGGATTTCACACCGCAATCTCTGCCCTACAGGATGCTGGATCAACCCGGGGTTTTACTGCTTGGCGAGGTAACAGGAGTGAATGTCTGGCTCGCAAAACGGATGGGCGCTAAAGAGATTACTGCGGTGCAGACAAATCCACAGCTCATTCAGCTGCTTAAGGAGGAGCTTTCGGAAATTAGCGGTGGGGTGTACAGTTTGGAGAATGTCCGCATTGTGAACAGTGATCCGCGTCTTTACCTGGAGAAGTCGGGGTCGCAATACGACCTGATTCAATTTGTGGCCGGTGAAGCTATGGCTGTGGGAACCGGCGGCCTCCAGGGTTTGAATGAAGATTTCCTGCTCACCACAAATGCAATTTCAAGGGCAAGAAGCCTGCTTACAGATAACGGGCTGATCAGCATTACGCGNGGTATCCAGTCGCCACCCCGCGATAACATCAAATTGATCTCTCTTTTCACCGAGGCTATTTCGGATTTCAGTGGTGATGATCCGTCAGATCATCTGCTTATCAGCCGCAACTACCTGGCCGCGAACACCCTGCTGAGTAACAGCCCGGTATCAGATGAGCGGCTTGANCTATTCCATGAACAAACCTACACCCAGCAGCTCGATGTGGAATACTACCCCGGCATTCGGTCGCAGGATATTACACAGATGAACCGCATCGACGGGCCGGATGGAGAGCCTTACTCCTATATACATCACGCTGTAATGCAAATCATGTCGGAAAACCCGGAAGCGTTTTATGATGATTGGGCTTACGAGGTTCGTGCCCCGACCGATCTACGCCCCTACTTTCATGATTTTTTCAAATGGAGCTCGCTGTCCCTCTTTCTGGAAACATACGGCAGNGAGTGGTTCCAGCGGCTTGAACTGGGATATGTAATCCTGGTCGTAACCTTTTTACAGCTCGCAATAGCAGCTTTCCTGCTGATACTGCTGCCGCTCTTTTTCCGGCGGGCGCACTTTTCTGCAACAAAGAATAAGTTGCCGGCCCTGCTCTATTTTTTCTTCATCGGCACCGGATTCATGCTGATTGAAATATCACTAATCCAGGTATTCACCCGATTTCTGGGCGATCCGATTTTTAGCGCGGCTGCCATTCTCTCTTCCATTTTGGTATTCTCCGGCCTGGGAAGCTACATGCAGAAGCGGGTACCCTTCAGTGTGATCCGGCGCACACAAATTGCATCTGCTGCGATCGCTATCCTGATGCTGATCTACCTGGTTGCTGCCGAACCGCTGCTCTGGTTGTTTATCGGGACGGGAACAGCTGTTCGCTTTCTGCTTACCATCCTGTTGTTGGTGCCGGTCTCCTTCTTTTTTGGATGGATGTTTCCGGCCGGAATTCAGATTCTGGACGAATCGGACGATGAGCTGATCCCCTGGGCGTGGGGCGTGGACGGGTTTGCATCCGTGTCAGCCGCCCCTCTTGCCATTATCCTCTCCATGTCGATCGGTTTCAATAATGTCATTTTGATCGGGATCGTTTGCTACGTCGGGGCGGGGTTAATCAGCTTTTTGTGGCGGTCGGAAGCGTGAGTTGTGTAACAATTACGTTAACATTAATATACAATGATATTGAATTTTTTGATTGCATTGATATCAATGATTAATACGTAAAATAGATGTTATGGCAAGCATTACTGTTCGAAATATCGATGATAGCTTCACAAGCGGTTCTCCATATTTTGAAATCACTACTTCTTCACCCTGCAGTGCAATTTTGATTGGATGCTGGCAGAAAGCACTCCCGGATCTTACAGATAGAGCTCTGCGATTTTAAGAACCTTCACAATCAGATTACATCAACCATTTATATATCACTTCAAGATTCCTTATTTTAATTAGCTATTAAAAGACAGGATTATTGCGGGTGATCATACGTCCCCGTTAAATTGAAGAAACTAATTAACCATAAAGATATTAACTAGTCATGGCGAAAGAATTTGATGTTTGTGTAATCGGAACCGGGCCCGGCGGATATGTTGCCGCTATTCGTGCTTCTCAGCTCGGTTTAAAAACAGCAGTAGTGGAAAAGAGATTTTTGGGGGGCGTTTGCCTGAATATTGGATGTATTCCAACCAAAGCCCTTCTTCGCTCAGCAGAAGTGTATGAGTCGATCGCTCACGCCGAAGATTATGGAATAGAAGTAAAAAGCTTCTCTGCTAACTTTGAAGGTATGATCAAAAGAAGCCGGGGCGTTGCCGACAAAATGAGCAAAGGTGTCCAGTTCCTGATGAAAGCCAATAAAATTGAAGTTCTTAATGGAACCGGTGTTTTTAAGTCTTCTAAAGAATTAGCTGTAAATGACGACAAGGGAAAAGAGATTGAAACGGTTAAAGCCAAGCATTTCATTATCGCTACCGGTGCACGCCCTCGTGAGCTGCCAAATCTGAAGATTGACGGCACAATGATCATCGACTCTGAAAAGGCGATGCAGCTCGAAAAGCAGCCCAAGAAAATGGTAATTATTGGCGCCGGCGCTATCGGTGTTGAGTTTGCCTACTTCTACAACTCAATCGGTACTGAAGTGACGTTGGTAGAACTTCAAAAAACGCTTGTTCCTGTCGAAGATGCCGATATTGGAAAAGAACTCGGCAAGATCTACAAAAAGAAAGGAATGAATATCCTTACCGAAAGCACCGTTGAGAAAGTAGAGAAGAAAGGCAAAGGTGTGAAAGTGACCATTAAAACCAAAAAAGGTGAAGAGGTTGTTGAAGCCGATGTTGTTCTGTCTGCTGTAGGTGTAACCGGAAACGTGGAAAATCTAGGCCTGGATAAAGCCGGAGTGAAGCACGAAAAAGGGGATATTATCGTAGACAAGAAAACTTACAAAACGTCGGCCGATGGAATCTATGCGATTGGTGATGTGATCGGTGCTCCCTGGCTGGCACACAAGGCATCGCATGAAGCCGTTGTGCTTGCAGAGCAGCTTGCCGGTAAAAAACCTCATCCTATTAACTATAGCAATATTCCGGGCTGTACCTATTGCGAGCCACAGGTTGCTTCCGTCGGGTTAACCGAACAGCAGGCCAAAGATGAAGGCTACGATGTAATGGTTGGAAAATTCCCGTTCTCAGCCAGCGGAAAAGCCGCAGGATTGGGCCATGAAGAGGGTTTTGTGAAAGTGATATTCGACGCCAAATACGGCGAATGGCTGGGATGCCATATGATCGGTTCACATGTTACCGAACTGATTGCGGAAGCCGTTGTGGCACGCGACCTCGAAACTACCGGACATGAGATTATAAGCGCAGTTCACCCACATCCAACCATGAGCGAAGCGGTGATGGAAGCCGTTGCCGAAGCGTATGGAGAGGGAGTGCATCTGGGGTCGAAGCCTAAGAAAAAATGATCGCGGTTTGAGCTGATTTATGGATTTCGCGGATTGGGCGGGTTGTTTACCCGCCCTTTTTTTGACCTTATTTAAGAGCCGGACTTCTTAATTAAGGCGGGTAGTAATTTCCCCTACATAAGCCATCGGGAAATTCCTGATTAACAATTATCTACATCTCTTCTTAACAATTTCCGAATAGATTATTTAATGAGAGTCGATCTTATTATATATCAACGAATTTTGTGAGGGCTTGTAATGGAAAAAAAAGCCGCGTCTACCGGTATTGAGAGAAACAAAAATCCAAATATAGAACTTCGAAACTATTACACCATATTATGGGAGGTAGGTTTAATACTTACCCTGCTTCTGTTTATTCTGCTTGTTCGAATCGAGTTCAGCACGTCAGTTCAACAGGATTATGTACTTGATGTTATGGAAGAAGTGGAGATTGAAGAGATTGTCCAAACCAGGCAAAATATCACCGTTCCTCCCCCGCCAAGGCCGCCTGTTCCTGTTGCTGTTCCCAATCATGAAATCATAGAAGATATTGATCTCAATATCGATGCTGAACTCGACTTCAGCGCATCAGCCTATATTCCACCACCACCGGCAACTCAAGCTGATGAAATAGATGATGATGAGAACGAGTTTTTTGTTTTTGTTGAACAAATGCCTGAACTGATTGGCGGACTGGGCGCCATTCAAAGTAAAGTGAATTACCCTGAAATGGCCCGCAGGGCCAGAATACAGGGTCGGGTTCATGTTCAGTTTATCGTCAATCAAAGAGGGGAAGTTGAAAATCCAGTGGTTGTACGCGGCATTGGCGGTGGCTGTGATGAAGAGGCTCTGCGTGTTGTAAAAGAAGCCAAATTTGTACCCGGCCACCAAAGGGGGCGGCCCGTACGCGTTCAGTATACTCTGCCGGTTATTTTTATACTCAGAGATTGAAATGAAGCACCCTGCACTCACTGCTTTCCTCGATTTTCAGCCAAAAGCTCCCTCTTAATGCTAAAAGGGGAGCTTTTGAAAGGATGTTTGCTATTTCAATTTCTCTAAGGTGAGGCGGCTTTCTAACCCTTCGTGTCGTTTGAATCTATTTTCATGATTTTTGGTTATCTTCTAACCTATGAAAAATGTTGTTGATCTGTACGATTTAGGAACTATGCCATACAGGCCTGCCTGGGAGTTGCAAAAATCGCTTCAGAAAATACTTATCGATCAAAAAAAGGCTCGCAGAGATAACCCTGCCGTGTCCGGTGAAAAGAACGATATTCTGCTTTTTGTAGAGCACCCGCACGTTTATACCCTTGGGAAAAGCGGGAATTCAACACATCTGTTAAAAGCGATTGAAGAGCTTTCGCAAATTAATGCCGAATTTATAGAGATCGATCGTGGCGGCGATATCACCTACCATGGCCCCGGGCAGATCGTGGGTTATCCGATATTGGATCTCGACCGGCACTTCACCGATATTCACAAATATCTGCGATATCTTGAGGAGGTAATCATTCGTACCTGCGCCGAATATAGCATAGAGGCCGGGCGAATTGAAGGCCTGACCGGTGTTTGGGTTGGTGATGAAAAAATTGCCGCAATGGGCATACGCTGTTCACGCTGGGTTACCATGCACGGTTTTGCACTCAATGTGAACACAGATTTGAGTTATTTTAATCATATTGTTCCTTGCGGTATCTCAAATAAGGCAGTTACAAGTATTTCAAAGCTCTTAAACTGCACCATTGATTCAACTGAAGTAAAAAAACATCTGCTGCGACATTTTTCCGAGGTATTTGGGGTTGAGATCAATGAGAGTGCTCAAAAATCTGAACCCATCAAACAATTTTCTTACCTTTAAGGGCTAAACGGTTAATGCCATAAAAAAGGCAAACACAGAACATATTATGATTAAAGAGCTTGATGTAATTGAAAAAGCGGGTCCCGCAGAACGGCGCCCGGATTGGCTGCGCGTAAAACTGCCTTCCGGTGAAAAATTTAAAGAGGTTTCACAGACCATTCGGGATAATAACCTAAATACGGTTTGCTCGGAGGCGCGTTGTCCGAATATGGGGGAATGCTGGGGAGCCGGTACAGCTACTTTTATGATTCTGGGTGATGTTTGTACCCGCTCCTGCTCGTTTTGTGCCGTAAAAACAGGCCGGCCGGTGCAGGGCCTGGATTGGGACGAGCCCCGCCGCGTTGCTGATGCCGCATCAAAAATGAAATTGAAGCATGTAGTTCTCACTTCCGTAAACAGAGATGAACGAAAAGACGGTGGCGCCCCGATTTTTGCCGAGTGCCATAAAGTACTTCGCGAAACCATCGAGGGTGTGACTATTGAATCTCTAATACCCGACTTCAGAGGTGTATGGGATGCCCTTCAAATCGTTATAGACACCCCGCCTAACGTACTTAGCCATAATCTTGAAACCGTACCCCGCCTTTATCGAACCGTAAGGCCTCAGGCTAAATATGAGCGATCGCTCGAACTTCTGAAACGGGTTAAGGAGAAGGGTATTCGCTCTAAAACTGGAATTATGGTAGGCCTTGGTGAAACCCGGGAAGAAGTTATCCAGCTGATGCAGGATTGTGTAGACCACAACGTTGATGTTCTTACCATTGGTCAATATATGCAGCCTACCAAGATGCACCACCCGGTTGTAGAGTGGGTTCACCCCAATCAATTTGCAGAATACAAAGAGATCGGCGAAGCACTGGGCCTCGATCATGTTGAGAGCGGACCCCTTGTCCGGTCATCATATCACGCTGAACGACACCTTTAAAGATTGCACCTGTAACGGTATTAGCAGGTACGATTTCTCATAACGAGATCATTTTAAGGATCATCTAAACCGGAACCGCTTCCAATGCTCTCAATAGTTGTAGTTTTTATTATCTGCTATCTTATTGGCTCCATACCAAGCTCACTTTGGATGGGGAAGATCTTTTTTGCGGTAGATATCCGTGAGCATGGCAGCGGCAACGCAGGGGCAACAAACACCTTTCGCATTTTAGGCTGGAAAGCCGGAGCCATTGTGCTTCTGTTTGATTTCGGTAAGGGCTTGCTTTGTACAACTGTCATCAGCGGGCTTGCCTACAGCATTGGCAGCGGTCCTGTTAGTTTTTACGGCAACTGGGATGTTGATGCAATGCTTCTCATTTTAAGCGGCATGGGAGCCGTGGCCGGGCATATGTTTCCCATATATGCGCGTTTTAGCGGCGGTAAAGGCGCTGCCACTGCATGTGGTATGCTTTACGGAATCGAGCCGGTCTCCATCAGTATCTCTTTAGCCCTCTTCCTCATTGTTATGTTCACGACCAGATATGTATCTCTCGGGTCTATTTTGGCGGCATTTATCTATCCGTTTTCTCAACTTGTTCTGCGTTATGTTTATGGGTGGGAAATTGATGGAAGTATAATCATATTCAGCAGTGTAATAGCGCTTGGAATTATAATCAAACACAAAGGAAACATTCATCGTCTTCTGAAGGGCACTGAAAACAGAGTTAAATCGTTTAAACCTTCAAAAGGAAGACTTAAAGAGCAGGAATCTGCAGAGTGAAGAAAATAAGCATCTTAGGAGCAGGCAGTTTTGGCACGGCAATGGCTGTTGTGCTTGGAACCAAAGGTTCTCCCGTTACCATTTGGGCCAGGGAGGATGACGTCGTCTCCGGTATCAACAAGAATCATCAGAATCCGCAATACCTCACAAATGTGAGGCTGCCTGAGGGTGTAATTGCCAGTGGTTCAATAGAAGAAGCCCTGCACGGTGCAGAAATGATTCTGTTTGCAACACCATCACATGCTCTGCGGGATGTGGCCAATCAGGCAAAACCATTTATAACCGGCTTTGAAGTTATTGTTACGGTTTCAAAAGGGATAGAGAAAGACAGTCTGATGACGCCTACTCAGATCCTGGTCGATGCTTTGGATGGTGCGATCCTGGAAGATCAAATCGGAGTACTTACAGGCCCCAGCCATGCCGAAGAGGTCGGACAGTTTAAACCCACTACGGTTGTAGCATCTGCCTATTCAAAGCGCGCGGCGCGAATCATCCAGGAGACCTTTATGACCCCAAGATTTCGGGTCTACCTTAATCACGATATTATCGGAGCAGAAATTGGAGGTGCGCTTAAAAATATCATGGCTATTGCTTCCGGTATTGTAGACGGTGCTGAACTCGGCGACAATGCAAAAGCAGCGCTTATGACGCGCGGATTGCACGAAATGAAACGGATGGGCACGGCTTTAGGTGCTTCTCAGGATACCTTTTCAGGCCTCACCGGCATGGGAGATCTGATTGTAACCTGCACAAGCGAACACAGCCGTAACCGTTATGTTGGTTACAACATTGGTAAAGGAAAAACGCTCGATGAAATTATTTCAGGCATGAATATGGTTGCTGAAGGAGTAAAGACGACACAGTCGGTTTGCCAATGGGCTGAAAGAAATAATATTGAAATGCCCATTACATCGGCCGTACACAAAGTACTTTTTGATAAAATGAACCCCAAAGATGCAGTTAACGAGCTAATGACTCGGAACGCGAAAGATGAAATCATGATTTAGTTCTTTTCATCAGGAATTCAAATCAGCACAGGATCTTTCAAAAAATTGTTTGTTTATGTTATTGCCAAATGGTGAAATAGTAATCTCACAGATGAGTACGGCAGACCTTCGAAACCTTGTTCAAAGGGGGGAAGGAGCCTTTCTCGAATTTAAAAAAACAGTGCCCTCTGCCGAAAAGATTGCCAGGGAGATCGCCGCATTTGCAAATACCAAAGGCGGTACCATCCTGATCGGAGTTGACGACAACAAGAGAATAACGGGCGTATCTTCTTACTTTGAAGAGGAGTTTCTTCTGATGGAAGCCTCTCAAAAACACTGTGTTCCTGCAGTACCTTTGGAAATTGAGCTGCTGCATACCGAAACCTGCGATGTAATGGTCGTAAAGGTTGCTGAGGTGGAAAAAAAGCCGATTTTCAATAAGGGCAAAAAGAAGAGACTCGTCTACATCAGGCAGCTGGATGAAAGCATACTGGCCAGCGACGAACAAACAGAGGTTCTGAAACTAACCTATTCAGATGAAGGAGTAACCTTCGAATATGGCAAGAACGAACAGATGTTATTTCGATATCTGAATGAGTATGACGAAATTACGGTTTCAAAATTTGCACAAATTATAAACGTAACAACCTATCGTGCGTCAAAAATTCTGGTTAACTTAGTCAGTGCCGGTGTACTTAAACTGTTCAGGCGATACGAAACAGATTATTTTGCGTTTGCAAAAACAACGAAGTAAACAGAGTAGCATTTATTATGGCTTTACAAGAAGATAATTTAGACGATGTTATTGCTTCACTTGTCGATGAAGAACCCGATAACGAAGCAGAAGCTGATGTAGAGGTCCCGGTAAAAAAGTACGACTTTCCGGTATCTCTGACCGAAAGAGCGGCACGTCAAATAAAGAAAATCAAGGAGAATGAAAGCCTCGATGAGGAGTTATACCTGCGCGTTGCCGTTGAGGGAGGAGGTTGTTCAGGACTTAGCTATAAGCTGGGGTTCGATATTAAAACCGATGAGGATGAGCTGGTAACCAGCCAGGGGATGGAAATTGTGATAAATCCCAAGCACATGATGTACCTCGACGGAATTGTAATTGACTATCCTGACGGACTTGACGCAAGAGGCTTTACGTTCGATAACCCAAATGCAAGTGAATCATGCGGCTGCGGATCTTCATTTGCGGTTTAAAAAACTGAGCTTCTGAAGCAGAGTCTAATTTCTGAGCTGATTTTTCATTTTCCCTGTCTCCTCTGTAATCTCTTTCTCTTCAAAGTCCGTTTCAATCACTTTTCCC
>SL_3KL_010_SEDDRAFT_10005559_pt1 | contig 11296 bp, 7 predicted proteins | sample SodLakKL_010_SED_2_FD_10381 | JGI IMG/M metagenome (IMG submission 10381)
GCCCAGAGGGGCAAGCCCACCCGCTGTTCCTCCTCAGCCGTCACCTGGAGGGGGCCGGCATCGATGACCGTCTCCTCGGTCACCCAGGAGAAGCCTTCCAAGAAGAATGCGCCTGCCGCCAGGGCCAGGAGCACGATCCCAAGCACGATCCAGCCGTTCCTTCCCATGGCCTACTCCTCCTTGCTTTCCAGGGCCTCTGAAGCCGAGCGGACGCTCGGTCCGTCATGTTCAGCCCCCGTGAGGAATACCGACAGAGACGCCCAGACGCCAAAGCAGGAAGTTGGCCTGGGAACGCCGGGCATCAAACTGGATGGATCCATCCGGCCCGTCGATGATCCCGCCCTCCGTCAGGTAGTCTCGTCGTCCGTTCTCCTGGTGGGAAAGACCGAAGTCGATGGCCACCGGGTAGCGCTGGACCCGCCCCAGGGGGTACTCGATCCCGGCCCCGGCGTTCCAGGCGAAGCCCCCATCACTGTAGTTCCGGGTCTGGAATTGGGATTCGTGATCCTGGAGCCCCTGAATACGGGAATCCGTTGAGAAGTACCCCAGCCCCACCCCGGCATTCCCATACAAGCGCCCACCTCCAACGGGGATGCCCACTTCCGGGCCCACCCCCAGCAGGAGGATGTTGTTGGAGGTAGTGAGGTCCACCTGGATTCGACATCCCACGGTTTCGCTCAGGCAGACCCGACGGGTTTCGTTCCCGTAGTTGAGGACGGCCCCCTGGACACGGATGGCCAGGACCCCATCCTGAACCAGGTTCCACCGGAAGGATCCGTGGAGGCCAAATCCCAATCCCACATAGTCGTTGAATTCCCCACGTGGCTGAGCCAGGGCCAAGGCTCCTCCAGCAGCCATCCTCGGTGTCTCAGGGGCAGCGGCCGGGTCAGAGGTCCGGGCTTGTCCCTCCAACCCGGAAGGTGCCCACCCAGGAAGCAGCAGGGCCAGGAGGACGAGGAGGCAGGAACGAAGGTGGCGGAGGACTGTGAATGGAGCGGAAGCCGTCATGGGCAGGTCTCCTGCAGAGTTGGTTCGGGTTCCCCTGCGGGTCGAGGGGTGCTGAGGAGCTCGGAGCGCGCCGGCCTGGCCGCACCTCGGGAAGGAGGTCTGCCAGCGCGCTTCGCTCTCCGCAGAGGGTGACACCATGGAAGCCTGTCCCCTCCAGCCCCTACGGCGCAACGGCACAAGGGAATCCGCCATTTGCCCCTACGACGCCGCCCTGCCCCGGAATCCCGGAACAGGGCGGCAGACGAGCCGGGATGGGCCCCCATGGGACTGGGGTGGATTCCGACGTTAGAACCCTGCCCACTCTCGGCCGAGCCTCTGGAGAAATGGCTCAGAGCTTCACATTGATCCTGGTGTAGATGTACTGACCGTTCATGCTGAGTCCCGACGTGCTATAGAAAGGGAAGATCCCCAGGAAATCGTAGCCGTCGGGCCGTACCGGGGGACGCTTGTTCGTCAAGTTCTCCACGCCCAGGAAGAGCCCGAGCCGCTCAGAGATGGTGTACCCCAGGCTTCCGTTCCACACCACGTGGGGACCGTTGTCCAGGAAGACATCCGGCTGGCCGGCCTGCCCTTCCTCCAGGCGAAACGCCTGGACGCCGTAGAAATTTGCTGACAGTGCCACGTTGAAGGGACCCTGGACGTAGCGGGACCGAACGGTGGCCCGATCCTTGGGTCGTCCATTCTCAAGAACGTATCGGTCACCACTCCCGAACACCTGATCCCGGATCTCTCCGATGACGTCGGGGACCTGAACATTGGTCACCTCCACGGTGTTCCGGTTGTACTGACCCAGGATCTCCACATACCGATCGACTCCTACGGGCTGGCGAAGGCGGGCGCTGACGTCGATCCCCCGGGTCCGGGTATCCACCGAGTTGGTGAAGAACTTCACCGTAGGGGCACCGAAGTCCGCCAGAAGTGCTTCCACCGTGGGTCCGCTCAGCGAGCCGGTAAGGATGATCCGGTCATCCACATCGATCTGATACCCGTCCAGAGTGAAGGTCAGGTTCTCTGTAGGAGAGAAGGCCAGTCCCGCGCTCAGGTTCAGCGAGGTCTCCTCCCGCAGGGGCTCGGCCCCCAGTGCTCGGGCTTCAGGAGACTCCACCGGAATCTCTCCGATCTCGTAGGCCTCCTGGTCACCAGTGGGTTCCCCATCCTCATCCAGAACCGACCGGAAGCCGGTAGAGACGTGGCTGTAGTAGCTCTGGTTGAGATTCGGCGCTCGGAACCCGGTGCTCACGGCCCCGCGCAGAATGAACGACTCATGAGGCTGGATCCGGGTGGCCAGCTTCCCGGTAACGGTGCTCCCGAAGTCCGAATAGTTCTCGAAACGAGCCGCTCCTGCCAGGCGGAAGCCAGATGTGACATCCGCCTCCACGTCGGCGTAGACCCCGACATTGGTTCGCCACTCATCCACCTCCTGGTCCGGCCGGAATCCGGTGAAGACCTGAGCTCCCGGCGCAGCCACTCCGCCACTTCGGTTCAGGTGCCCCCCATTCACCCACGACGCCGGTTCTCCGGCATGAAGCTGGAAGTTATCGGCTCGGAAGGCGGTTCCCAGGGCCACGTTCAAGGGGGAGTGGGTCCCGATCTCCACCTCCCGGACCACGTCGGCCGCCAGGATCCCCTGATTGGCCGCTACAGCGCCGGCATACATGTCGGTCTTGTTGGGGATGGGATCGACCCCGGCAGGCCATGGTCCGGGAGCACAGGGAGAATCCAGGCACGGCCCCAAAGACACGTTCAAGGAATTGTAGATGTCCGTGTCCAGCCGGTTCCGACCCCACTGCCCACTCAGATCGTAGGCCCAGTCTCCGGCAAAGCCCTCCAGGCCCAGCACGGCCTGCAGGTCCGAGGTCTCCCCGCGGAAGCTGGGGAGAAAGCCTACCGAATGGATTTCGGGCCAGTTCCGATTGTCGATCCCCCGACGATAGAAGCCGGAGGAGAGGTCCCGCCGCCAGCTGTATCCCCCGAAGGCATAGAGGTTGTGCGCCCCATCTCCTCGCAGATCGTAGCTGGAATTGAGGAAGAAGCCCACGTTGTCGGTCTCACCGTCCCCGGTGAGATGGTTTGGCTGAGGAGCCTGGTTACGCTTTTCCACCACCCGGAGGATCCCCTCGCTGTCCCGCTCCGTCACATCTGCATCGCCGGGAACGACCTGATCCCGGGGGTCCGCTCCGGAACGGAAGGTGGGCTCTCGATGGGAGTACATGCCGGAGATGACCATGGTCCCACGATCCTCTCCCAGACCAAACCCCCAGCTCCCCGACGCCTCGATCCGCTCTCCATCGGGATCGAAATCCGATGGTCGGTACTGCCCCAGGGTGAGATTGAATTCTGGCGCGTGGATATCGTCCCGAAGCTGGACGTTGACCACCCCGGCAATGGCATCAGAGCCATATTGGGCTGCAGCCCCGTCCCGGAGAATCTCCATTCCGCCCAACGCTGACGGAACCAGTGCATTCATGTCCACACCGCTGGAGCCCGAGCCACCGGACGCGGCACCGAAGACGTGGACAATGGCGGTGGAGTGGCGCCGCTTCCCGTTGACCAGGACCAGGGAGTGGTCCGGGCTCAGCCCTCGAAGTTGAAAGGGTCGGATCCCGGAGGTCAGATCGGCGATCTGGGGCCGAGGAAAGTACACCGAGGGAGAGAGTTCCGAGAGTACCGTCCCCATCTCCAGTTGTGGGGATGCCAGTTCCAGCTCCGCACGGGAGTATACATCCACCGGGACCACCAGTTCGTCTGCGGCGGTGATACCTGTCCGGGATCCCACCGTCACATGGATCCCCTCCATGATCACCGCTTCCGGTGACACCCGTAGAGTCTCGTTCACCGTTCCCCCTTCTACCACCTCAATGGAGATCTCGGCAGTGGAGTACCCCAGGGACTGGACCTGAAGTGTGTGGGCCCCGGTCGGGACATTCCCGATGTTGAATGCACCACGCGCGTTGGTCAGGGCACCCCGCCCCGTACCCATCACACTGACCTGCGCTCCTGAAACCGGGGAACCGTCATCGGAAAGAACCCTCCCCGACACCGTCCCGGTCTGGGCCTCCACCACGACCGGCGCCGCCAGCCAGAGAGCGAGGGCCACGGCTGCAAGCACAATTGGAATGCGCATTCCGCCTCCGCATGAAGAAGTTGGACCTGGGCCAGGGATCCGTCCTGAGTCCCTGGGACCCGTCTATAAGCCCAGATTGGGGCGGGAATGATTCTTACGCAAGCCTTACAATTATGGATGATCACAGATACTGCAGGCCTGCTTCCCGGTCCCGCACACCACAACACCGTTCATTTCCTTACTTTTATATTACTTTAATGTGATTCCATGACGCATCGTGGGGTCTGTCCTCTGCCGTGGAGTCCCGTCCCCCGCTGGCCAACTCCCGGTCCACCCGACGGCCATCAGGGGCGCTACCACTGGCGCCGGAGGAGGACAGTCCAGAGATTGGCCTCCATTGGGGGAAATGTTCACCTGTCGGCCTCCCCCTCATCGGCACGTCAACCTCGCTTCCCGGAGCAGGAATATGATCTGGATTCTTCTGGCTGTACTCGTACTCCTGGCCCTCTTCCTGGTCGTCAACTACAACAAGCTGGTGAAGTTCAGGGAGCGGTACAGAAACGCCTTCGCTCAGATCGATGTCCAACTCAAGCGACGGTACGACCTGATCCCCAACCTGGTGGAGACCGCCAAGGGGTACATGAAGCACGAACGGGAGACGTTGGAGGCCGTAACCCAGGCTCGAACCCGGGCCCAGCAGGCCGAGAGCAAGGCAGCTCAGGCCCCTGGCGAACCGGAGGCCATGAAAGGACTCCTGGCCGCTGAACAAGCTTTGACCGGCGCCATGGGCAAGTTCTTCGCCCTCTCAGAGAGCTATCCGGACTTGAAGGCGAACCAGAACATGCTGAGTCTGCAGGAGGAGCTTTCCACGACAGAGAACCGGATCGCCTTTGCCCGCCAGGCCTACAACGATGCGGTCATGCGGTACAACACCCTCCGAGCCTCGGTCCCCACCAACATCGTGGCCAACGCCTTCAACTTCGGCCCAGCCGAGCTCTTCGAGATCGAGCTCGAGGAGGAACGGGAGGCCCCTGAAGTCTCCTTCTGATGGATTTCTTTGAAGCGCAGGATCATGCCCGGCGCCAGACGTTCGTTCTGGTAGGGCTCTTCGTAGCTGCCGTGATCTCCATCGTGATCGGTGTCTACCTGGTTCTACTCCTGGCCGGCGGGATGGGGATGGGGGTCAACTTCGGATTTGACCCGATCCTCTTCGGTGTCGTGGCCATCGGTACGTTGGGCCTCATTGCCGGAGGAAGTGCAACCCGGACAGCCCAGCTTCGAAAAGGGGGGTCGGCGGTGGCCGAACTCCTGGGGGCCCGACCGGTGGACCCGGCCACCCGGAATGAAGGAGAACGGCGATTGGTGAACGTGGTGGAGGAGATGTCGCTGGCCTCCGGCACACCGGTCCCGGCCATCTACGTGCTGGAGAACGAACCTGGCATCAATGCCTTCGCCGCCGGTTACAGCATTCACGATGCTGCGGTGGCCGTCACCCGGGGGACTCTGGACCAACTGAACCGGGAGGAATTGCAGGGCGTTGTGGCCCATGAGTTCAGCCATATTCTGAATGGAGACATGCGCCTGAACATTCGCCTGGTGGGCCTCCTGTTCGGAATCCTCCTTCTCGCCGTGGTAGGGCGGGGCCTCCTCCGGGGGCAGATGGTTCGGCGAAGGAGAAGCAACTCGAAGGGACTTTTCCTCGGTCTCGCCCTCATCGTCCTGGGTTATGTGGGTGTGTTCTTCGGGAAACTCATCAAGGCGGCTGTTTCTCGGCAGCGCGAATTCCTGGCCGATGCGGCGGCGGTGGAATTCACCCGAAACCCACGCGGCATTGGCGGTGCTCTCCGGAAAATTGCCGACAGTCAGGCCGGATCCCGAATCCAGGATCACCACGCAGAGGAGTTGAGCCACCTCTTCTTTGCCGATGGGGTGGGAGGGGCGCTGGCCCGGAGCATGGCCACCCATCCCCCCATTGAAGAGCGCATCCGGCGCCTCGACCCGGATCTTGCCGCCGCCAACCGGACCGACTCGTCTCGAACTCCTGGGCCTCCTGCTTCCCCCGCAAACGGCACAGCGGTACAGGCAGGTGCCTCCGGTTTTGCCGGGAGCCCCGGAGCCCGTCCGGTGCCCGGAGGGGGTGGTGAGGGCTCAGCAGCGTCTGGCGGCACCCACTCTGGTCCGGGGCTCCAGGCCGGGGCCGGCGTCGCCGCTGCAGCTAATCTCATGGCCTCCGTGGGTACACCCTGCAAGGAACACATGGAGTGGGTAGAGGGGCTCATGGAGGAGATCCCTTCCCAGATCAGGGATGCTGCCCACGAGCCTGCCGGCGCCCAGGCAATCCTCCTGTCACTTCTGGGAGGCAGGAACGACGAAAGCGATGAGATCCGACGAACCGTGGCGGCCGAACTGGGCTCAGAGGTGGAGCGATCCCTCGAGGTGTTGGGGCCCCTCCTACTCGACCTTCCACCAGAGGCCCGCCTCCCCGTCGTGGACCTCAGCTTGCCGGCCCTCCACGGGCTGACGGTGGAGCAGGCCGATGGCTTTCGCCGTTCTGTGGACCGGGTCATCCGCGCTGACGGGGAACTCCGGGTCTTCGACTTCGCCGTGACCCACGTCCTCTGGCGCCACCTTCCCGGGAGGGGAGATCGGGTACGGCGGAGGCACTCGGGCTCCAGCTCCCTGGGTTCCTTCCGCAACGAGCTACAGATGCTCCTCTCAGCCTTCGCCCGCGGGTCCGGCGCCGATGAAGACGGGACTCAGGCCGCCTTCCGCGAAGGACTGAGGAGCCTGGGGAAGGAGGGATCCACCCTCACCCTCCTTCCAACCCATGCCACAGGTCTGACCGAGCTGGACCACGCCCTGGACAGGTTGGAGCGGGCCAAGCTGGAGGTCAGGAAGAAAGTCCTGGAAGCATGCGCCGCTGCCGTACTCCATGACGGCCGAGCTCGGACCCAGGAGATTGAACTCCTCCGGGCGGTAGCTGAAAGCCTCGAGTTGCCACTTCCCCCCCTGGTGGCCTCCGACCCCCGGGCCTGACGGATCTGACCGCGACGGGTCGGCCCACGCCACGGCCGGAAAGCAACCGACGGATGCTGTAGGTGTAGCAAGGGTTGGAACCACTCTCCCCAACCCTGGCTGCCGTCAGCGCTTCCCTCATGCCTTCCTCTGAGCCCAACCCCCTTTCCCCCTCCGGATCCAGAGGCATCCGCCCGGTTCCCATGACCCTCCTGGGGTTGGCCCTCCCACTCCTCATGGCTTCCGCTTTCCTGGTGTGGCTCGGGGGAACGCACGAGCTACCGACAGAGTTGGCGCCGCCTCCTGCAGCGTCCATGGCACCGACGCCTGCTCCCCCCCCGCTGTCAGTGGTGACGGTGCCGGTCCTCTACGACCTGTCAGGAGTGGACCGTCAGTTGACGGACCAGATCCCGGAGCGCATAGGAGACCTGGGAGACCGAATCCCTGCCTCCGATCTGCCGGGCCTCTCCTTCGCTTTTGAAGCGACCCGGGGACCAGTCCAGGTGGATGTGCACGGTGATACCCTGACGTTGACGACGGAGCTGGCCTATGAGGGTCGAGGCTGGTACGAGTCCGGGTTTTTCCCCACGGTCCGGGCCGGCTGCCCGGCAGGAAGCACCCTCCGACCCCGAGCCCGAGTCACCCTACGAGCACACCTGGCCATCGCCCCGGATTGGACGCTGGATCCGACCCTCCAGGTCCACGCGGTGGAGCCGCTCACCTCCACCGACCGGGATCGCTGCCGGCCGGCCGGGCTCCAGGTCGATCTCACGGAGTTCCTCATGCAACTGGTGACAGAGGCCCTGGAGGGGCACCTGGCCTCCATGGAGAACTCTCTTTCCCAGGTATCCCTGCGGGTCCCGGCAGACCATGCCTGGAGAGANCTCGTCACGCCCATCGGCATCGGTCCAGAGATATGGCTNGCCCTGGAACCCAGTGGGGTGGCCCTGGCAGGCGTCTCGGGAGAAGAAGGGATGGAGGGCGAACGATGGCTCCGAGCCGAGGTCGAGCTGCAACTCCAACCTCGAGTCCGCCTGGGTGCCAGACCGGAGATGGCCGACAGGACACTTCCCGACCTGAGTGACGATCTCCAGGGACGCCGAGGCCAGGCCACCGTCCAGGGGGAGGTGAGCTACACCACCCTCTCCCAGCTCCTCACAGAGGAGCTTTCCCGGCAACCACTGAGTTTCATGGGCCGGCAGTTGCACATCGAGGAAGCTCGGGTCTGGGGAGCAGCCGGAGGCGCCCTGGTGATCGAAATCCAGGCAAACGGCCCCCTCTCGGGCCGCCTCTGGTTGGCCGGAACACCTCGACTGGACCCGGAGTCAGGAGAAATCCGCGTTCCAGACCTGGAACTCTTCCTGGCCCAGGGGAATATTCTGGCCCGGCTGGCCATGGGAACCCTGCGCCCACGACTCACGCGAATGGCTCGAGACTGGGTTGCCTGGGCACCGGAGGAGTGGACTCAGCCTGGAACTCTGCTGGCGGCCCAGGATCTGAGCCATACCATCTCGCCGAACATGCGGCTGGAAGGGAGTCTGGCGGCGTTGGAACTGAGCCAGATCCAGGCCACACCGGGAGCCCTCCTTCTTCACTCCACCGTGGAAGGGACCCTTCGGCTCAGGGTGGAAGGAGCTTGAACTCCCGGACCATGGGAGGAGCTGGCTGGAAGGTGGCAGGGAAGAGGTAGAAGACCCGATCAGGTTCGAACAGGGGTGGCGTTCACGGGTCCTCCCCCCGAGATTCCTCGGCTTGCGTAGGCTCCGCCACAACAGATCCGACACCTGCGGCGGCTCGAGATCGGGGACAAGGCCATCGGACGCTCACATCCCATCTTGATCAGCCAGGAACCCTCGGCTCCAGGGAATCGAGTGAAACGACAGCATGTGATTGCAGCGGCCCTGACGGCAGTGATCCTCATCGCCGATCTGATCACCAAGTCCTGGGCCCTCCGCGCCCTGGGCGATGGTCGTCGGATCGAACTCCTGGGAGGATGGGTCCCCCTGACCCTGGCCTTCAATCGAGGTGCCGCCTTCGGCCTGTCCATCGGCGACGATCCGCGCTGGGTCTTCATCCCGATCACAGTGCTGGCAGTGGGATTCCTCCTGGTCCTCATCATCCGGGCCGGACCTGGGCAACACCTCCAGAGCCTTGCGGCCGCTCTCGTCCTGGGCGGGGCCCTGGGCAACCTCTACGACCGGGTCCGCTGGGACCAGGGCGTGGTGGACTTCATCGGGCCCATCAACCTGGGGTTCATGCACTGGCCCATCTTCAATGTGGCGGACATGGGGATCACGGTGGGTGCCATTCTCCTGGCCATCCACTTCTGGCGGGAGGAGGCAGAGTATCGTCGGGCTGACGACGCCAACTCCGAGCCCGAGTTGGATCGGGTGGATCAACGTTGACTCCTGAACCTCCACACCCTCCACATCCATGAGCCAGGAAGCTGAGCAGGATCGTGAACCGGCAGCCTTCGTCCTGGGGGACCTGATCGAGCTCCCTGAGAGCCTCCAGTTCCTGAACTGGGAATTCCTGGGAAGCTCCCTCCTGAACTGGGCCCTGGCCATCCTGGTCCTCCTCCTGGCCCACCCGGCCCTCAAAGTCCTCCTCTCTGCCGTGGCAGGCCGGCTGGAGGCCCTGTCCCGGAGGACGCCTGGGCGGGTGGACGACATCCTGGCCACCCTCCTCCGGAAGACCAAGGGATTCGTGGTCTTCATCCTGGCCCTCTGGATCGCCTCCCTCACCCTGAGCCCCGATTGGGCGTCTCGAATGGCCGTGCTGGCCCAGTTGGCCATCCTGATCCAGGCAGGCTTGTGGGCTGCAGAGGTAGTCCACTGGACCCTGGACCGCTACCGAAGCCGCCACCTGGATGACGACCCCGGCGCCGCCACTGCCATCGGCGCCATGGGATTCCTGGCCCAGGTGGGAGTCTGGTCCATCATCATCCTCACCGCGCTCTCGGCCCTGGATTTCGAGATCGGGCCGGCCCTCGCCGGCCTGGGAGTGGGTGGTATCGCCGTAGCCTTGGCTCTGCAGAACATCCTGGGTGACCTCTTCGCCTCCCTGTCCATCATCTTCGACCGTCCCTTCGTCATCGGTGACTTCATCATCGTTGGCGATCACATGGGGACGGTGGAGCACGTGGGATTGAAGACCACCCGGATCCGGTCGATTTCCGGGGAGCAACTCATCTTCTCCAACTCGGACCTGCTCTCGGCTCGGGTCCGGAACTTCAAGAGGATGGAGGAGCGGCGGATCCTCTTCAACTTCGGAGTCCAGTACGACACGGGATCTGAGAAACTCGAGGCCATTCCCCAGGTGGCGAAGGATGCGGTGGAGGCCACGGAGAACGCCCGTTTCGATCGTGCCCATTTCGCCGACTTCGGTGACTCCTCGCTGGACTTCGAGGTAGTCTACTTCATGACCGTTCCCGACTTCCNTGCGTATAGGGACGCCCAACAGTCCATCAACATGGAGCTCTACCGACGGTTCGAAGAGATGGGGATCAGNTTCGCCTTCCCCACCCGGACCCTCCACCTCCATGTGGATGAAGTCGAGGCCGATTTGAAAACCCGCTTCCTCCAGGAAGACGATGGGGAGGATGCAGAACCAACGTCCCCACCAGACTGAGATCGATCGTCGGACCGTTCCATCCCGGAAGGGAACCGGTCAGTCCAGGGCAGTCGCCAGGAGTTCCCTGAACTCTGGATCGGATTCGGCCTCCCTCGAGGCCAAGAGCCGACGGATCCGATGGGCACGACCCGGCCGGTTCCAGATGAGAACCCCCGAAGTCCGACCCTGACGCCTGAACCGGGCCAGCCCGGAGCCGGTGATTGCTTCAGGTAGAGCCCTCTCCACCTGGTCCTCCGGTGAAGGGAAACCCAGAACCTCCAGGGTGAGACCACCGATCCCCGAATAGAAATAGGGAAGGGGATCATAGCAGACTTCCGCCCCCGTCATGGCCTGACCGGCCAACATACCCGATTCGTTGGCGTGCTCCTCGTGAGCCACCAACTCCAGCTGCCCGGTCATACTGGAGGGGAATCGAGCCACATCCCCGGCAGCAAAGATTCGAGGGTCGCGAGTCCGGAGCCCGGCATCGACCACGATCCCGCCATCCACGGGGAGGCCCGCGTCCCGAGCCACTTCAGTCCTGGGATTTGCACCGATCCCCGCTGCCACAGCCGCCACCGGCTCGGAGAGAGCCCC
>SL_3KL_010_SEDDRAFT_10005560_pt1 | contig 11295 bp, 9 predicted proteins | sample SodLakKL_010_SED_2_FD_10381 | JGI IMG/M metagenome (IMG submission 10381)
CTTACATCCCCGAACTGGTTGCCAGCCGGCTTCCTGTCGTGACCGGATCGACCGGCTTTGACTGGCCGGGTGGACGGGTTCCGTTTTCGGAAATGCTTTCCGGAAAAGGATTGCAGTGGGTACATGCCAGTAATTTCAGCCTTGGGATGTGCCTCATCCACGAGATGATCCGGACTCTGGGCATGGTCGGCACACTCTGCGATGAGTATGACTTTGCCATCCATGAAATCCATCACAAAGATAAAAAGGATGCACCCAGCGGGACGGCCTTGGCATGGAGCAAGTGGCTGGGTACACAGCCGGAAATCACATCTGAGCCTGAAATCACATCTGAGCGAACCGGTGATGTCATAGGCGAACACACCATGACGCTTGCCACGCCTTTCGAACGGATTCAGCTCCGTCATTCGGCACGCGACCGGAAACTGTTTGCGTCCGGCGCTCTGTGGGCGGTACGGCAGGTGCTGCAGGGCCACTTGTTGCCGGGTCCGGGACTTTTTGATTTCCAGGATCTGGTCCTGCGTCACATCAGAAAGCAAAAGGGTCACGAATAAGTCCCGAGTAAGTCATAAATAATCAAAAACCAGAACACAACAAAAAAGAGTACAACATGCAAAATCAACAAATCAATCAACCTGTATGGACGGCCATGATCACACCGCTGACGACTACCGGTCAGCCGGATCTGGCAAGTTTCGAACGGCTGCTTCGCGAGCAGGAGGATGCCTGCAACGGTGTGCTGATCCTCGGAAGCACCGGCGAGGCACTTAATCTGTCTAATGAAGAGCGGCGGCTGATCGTGGAGTTCACAACCTCACTGAATCTCGATGTGCCTGTGATGGTCGGTGTGGGTGGACACCATCTGCCAGATGTTATTTCCTGGCTGAGTTACCTGGAAACCTGTCGCATTGATGCCTACCTGATGGTAACACCGCTTTATGCCAAACCAGGACAAGAGGGGCAGTATCATTGGTTTTCGACACTTTTGGATTTCGTCAGCCGCCCGGTTATGCTCTATAATATTCCGGGACGGACCGGTACGGCGCTCAATCTGGAAACCGTCCAGAGACTGCGTGCCCATCGCAATTTCTGGTCCATTAAGGAGGCCAGTGGATCCGTATCGGATTTCTGTGAATATGCCAGAATGTCAGATGGCGCTGTAATTTACAGCGGCGATGATGGGATGCTTCCTGATTTTGCGGGTCACGGAGCAGCCGGAGTGGTTTCGGTGGCTGGAAATGTCTGGCCCCGGGAAACCCGGCTTTTCAGCAAACTGGCACTTGCGGGTTCACTGAACGAGGAAGATATGGCTCTTTGGAAACGTGCTGCCGGATCGCTTTTTGTCGCGTCAAATCCTGTTCCGGCAAAAGCCGTACTTGCCGTGGAAAGCCGCATTCGCACCCCGGAGGTCAAGCTGCCCCTTCACAGAAATGACATGACTGCACTTGACATGGTCTGCAGCTGTTCGGATTTAATCCGTAACTGGTACCGGGAGCGTGAAAAAAACAATTACGCAGATCATGCGGATATCCGATCCCACAATCATGAATAAACAGACATGGCTGATCAGAATCAGGACAATAGCTTACACAGATTACAGAAAATGGATTGTACAATGAATGAACTGAAAGAAAACAAGACTGTTGAAAACAAAGATTGTAAACAGACGCTGCGCGACCTGGAGAGCGGAAAAATCCGGAGTGCTGTAAAGGAAAACGGACGCTGGATAGCCAATATCGAAGTTAAGGAAGCCATTTTGGAGGCATTCCGGTCAGGTGAAATGATCGAACACGGATCGTTTGTCGACAAACACAATCTGCTGCCGCAAAAATTTACGCTGGACCGCAAAGTGCGCGTCGTACCCGGCGGGACTTCGGTGCGTTCCGGCGCCTATGTCGCCCCGGGAGTGATCATCATGCCGCCATCCTATGTCAACGTCGGTGCTTTCGTGGATGAGCACACAATGATCGATTCCCATGTGCTGGTTGGATCCTGTGCGCAGATCGGCAAGCGGGTGCACCTTTCTGCCGGCGTGCAGATCGGTGGCGTGCTGGAGCCGGTCAGCGAGTCGCCCGTCATCGTGGAGGACGATGCCTTTGTGGGTGCCGGATCGGTGCTGGTGGAAGGCGTTCAGGTTTCCCGGCGCGCCGTCATTGCCCCGGGAGTGATGCTATCGCGGAGTGTCCCGGTCTACGACTGCGTGAACGAACGGAAGCTGGAGCAGTACGAGCCGATTCCGGAGGATGCCGTGGTTGTGCCTGGAAGCCGGCCGGTATCAGAGCACTTTGACTGGGCCAGAAAGAGCGGTTTCCAGGTTTCCTGTGCACTCATCATCAAATATCGCGACGAAAAAAGCAATGCTTCACTGGAACTGGAAGGTGCACTGCGATGAGCCCGGACAACGAACGGCACACGCTGAACAAGTCAAATGGGTCAGCATTCATTCGACCTGCGCAGCGTATGGAAATGCTCCCGGAATATGTATTCGGCCGGCTGAATGCCGAAAAACAGCGCCGCAGAGCCGAAGGCATCGATATCATCGACTTTGGCATGGGAAATCCGGATATGCCGGCCTCGACCGATGCCATTGATAAAATCCGCGAGGTTCTGGACGATGATAAGGCACACCGTTACTCGCGGGCCACCGGCATTCCCCATCTGCTCCGCGCTGTGGCAGATCACTACAAGTTCGCATACGGGGTGGATCTGGACTCCGAGTCCGAGATCATATCCACCATAGGCAGCAAGGAGGGGCTGTCGCATCTCTCACTGGCCCTATTGGGTCCGGGCGACCACTGTGTTGTTCCAGAGCCCTATTTCCCCGTGCATATGTGGAGCGCGGTTATTGCCGGGGCCGGTGTCACTACCATTCCCGTGACTGACAATGCGGCTGATATGATCAAGGCCCTCGGGCAACTGGATGAACCACCGAAAGCGCTGTATCTCAACTACCCCCACAATCCCACGGGCACCACAGTCGACCTTCCGTTCTTTGAGGAGATGGTGGATTGGTGCCGCAAGCATTCTGTAATCCTGGTTCATGATTTTGCCTATAAGGATATCACTTTTGATGGATACCGGGCACCCAGCGTCCTTCAGGTTCCTGGTGCAAAGGAGATTGCCGTGGAGTTTTTTACTATGAGCAAATCCTTCAATATGGCGGGATGGCGGTGCGGTTTTTGCATGGGTAATCCCCGCATTATCGCACTGTTGTCACGGATCAAGGCATTTTTTGATTACGGGATGTTTACCCCGATACAAGTTGCTGCCATCATTTCGTTGCGTAAAAATACTGATGAAGTCAGGGAATTGGCCCGTAAATACGAAACCCGCAGGGATGTGCTGCTGAATGGTCTTGCGAGAGCCGGATGGCACATCCCGTCCTGCAGCGGCGCCATGTTCGTATGGGCACCCATCCCGGAACCCTGGCGTGCCATGGGTGCGTACCGCTTCGCCGAGTGGCTTCTCGATGAGGCCGAAGTGCTTGTGACACCGGGTACCGGATTCGGTGAGGCAGGGGAGGGATACGTTCGGATGAGCCTGGTTGAAAATACGCACCGCATACGGCAGGCCATTCGGCAGATCCATCGTGCCATGCGTCAAATTCCTCCTTGACGCATCCCGCCGTATTCCTTAACTTATATAAAAATCTATATACGTAGTCCTGCAGACAACTCCGGGATTGCGTATATTCAACCGAAATCCATTCAAATAAATATTGTTGTTATGCCTTTGTACGAATACCGATGCAAGGAATGCGGGAACGTGGTAGAATTCCGCTCCTCCATGTCCGCCAAAGAGGAAATGGCTGCCACGTTGCAATGCAAATCATGCGGATCCGGCGACTTTACCCAGGTTTTCAGCGGCATCGCCCTCACCAATGATTCCAAGTCGGCCGGCCCGGCACACCCGCCACCATCAGGCGGATGCTGCCCCGGCGGGATGTGCAACCTGCAATAATCCGACATGAACAAGACCCTTCCCCTCGTCCTGTTGCTGTTGCTCCTGCTGGTTGCAGGCAGTTGCAGCACCGTGCAACGCCTCATGGGCTACGAAGAGCCCGATATCCGCTACACGGACATGAGTATTGAGCGGCTTTCACTCGAGGAAATCGATCTGAAATTCCATTTCGAGATCGACAATCCGAACCGGGTGGGCGTTACGCTTGAAGAATACGCGTATCGTTTTCTCATCAACGACCGCGACTTCCTGTCCGGCTCGCACCGCGAACAGCTCGAAATCGCCTCTCAGGGGAGCGGCTCCATAGCTCTCCCCCTGACGCTGTCCTACCGCGACGTCTACGAGTCGGTATCCTCCATCGCCCGCGCTGACAGTTTCAGATACACCCTGAACACCGAAGTCGGGGTAAACATACCGGTTTATGGGAAAACAATGGTCCCGGTTACGGTGGAGGGATCCCTGCCGCGTCTTCAGATGCCGGAAGTCGGTTTTGCCGGCTTCGATGTGCATTCGCTTTCGTTGTCCGGGGTGGATATGACCCTGACCCTGAATGTCAGCAATCCAAACCCCATGGGCATGAAGCTGTCCGATCTCAACCTGGCCGCATCCATCAGCGGATATGATCTGGCCGATCTGAACGTCGGAGATATCGCGGTGGCGTCCGGTGACAACCTGACCGTGCCCGTTCGTTTCAGCATGGGTCTGGGCGGGCTCGGCAGCACCCTGATCGACATGCTGCGCGGCAACCGTGATTTCAGTTACGAGGTCAAGGGTGACGGGTTGGTCGAACTGGACCATCCCGCCTTCCGGGATAAGAAACGGCTGCCGTTCCACCTGATGGGCGACTATCGCATCGCCGACTGACCATACCGCCGACTGACCATACCGCCGACTGACCGAAAACAAAAACCTGAGGAATTCCCATGAAGAGTACGTCTGTAGAAGCCGTGGCATTGCGGTCACGGTCTGCGGTCCCGGAGACACCCACAATTTCAGGCAATCCATTGTCACCGGTATCGGGAAGTGTTGCCGTCCTTCTCATCGCGGCCCTTTTTATCCTGGGTGGATGCGGCTCCGGCCCCGGCAACGGCGAGCGTCCGTCCGCTGCACCGGATCCGGAAAGTCCGATGCAAATGGAAACCGGCCAGGACGAGCAAGTGGTTGCGGATGCCCCTTCGCACGTTTTCTGGTCCAGGCTTCACGAACATTGCGGTGAGGCGTTTGAAGGCCGGCTCGTCACCGCCGCCCCGGGTTTTGATCTGCTGGACGGGAGCGAGCGCCTGATCGTGCATTTCCGAAGCTGTTCCGATTTCGAAACACGCTTGCCGTTCCATATCGAAGAGGGGCCGGATGCCTGGGACCGCTCACGTACGTGGGTCTTTTTCAATCATGGCGCCGATGGAATCGAACTGCGGCACGACCATCGCCACCAGGACGGATCCGAAGAAGAGAACACCTGGTATGGCGGGGATGCCATCGAGGGCGGGACGTACTGGCAGCGCTTTGTCTATCCGCCCCGGACCGAAGAAATGGGTGTTTTCATGGGATGGCGCGTTGAAATTCACCCGAATGAGCGCTTCACATATGGAACCATGCGCGATGAGGAATGGACCTTCCGCGTCGATTTTGACCTGAGCCAAAACGTCGATCCGCCACCACCCCCGTGGGGATTTTGATTATCCCGGAATCAATCAGATCATCCCGGGATCAATGGAACAGAAGGCGATCTTTTGAACTTAGGCGTGGGTCGGCTCTGAGGTGAAGATCGCATCCAGCCGGACCCGCTCGGTCCGGACCGCTTCCGCAAGGGAAGTCAGGTTTTCATCGCCGTATGCCTTGCCTTTGGCGATTTCCGCGCAATAGTCCATGCTTTCGACCAGGTTGTTGTAGAGCCTGCGGATGCGCTTCATGCCTTTGGGGTCATCAGGATCCGTAATGGTGATCTGCTGGGCGATGTAATCCACGTACATGGCCATCTCCTTGGCAAACATGTGCGGACGCTCCGCTGGTACAAGCGACGGGACGCGGCCGTAGATGTGATCCACCATCTCACGCAGGGTGTAGGTGCGGGTGAACCATGCAAGGTTGGGACCGGGACAGATGGCCTGTGGACCGCGGTCTTCGTTGATGATTCCCAGAGCGATCAGGGATCCGTTGCCAAGATGGCTGCACAGGCAGGCCTTTTCCAGTACTTCGGAGCGGCGCTTCTTCCGGGCGGCACCGTCCATGCCTGACCGGTCAATTTCTGCCAGTTTGATTACCTGGTATTGTGAAGATGCGGTACAGATAGGCTCTTCGGTAAATTCCGTGTTGAATTGCAGAAATCCTTTCGGGCACTGCGAACCGGGCTTGCCGTTCCTTGCACGCTTCTCGATCCACTGATGCGAGCCGGAGTCGCGCACGTTGTTGAAGGGTATACCCAGCGGTGATGCCCCACTGAGATAGAGATCGTCCTCCCCGGCATTCTTGAGCAACTCCAGGGTGGGCGCGTCGATCGGTGTGGCTTCGGGGACCAGCAGGAAAGGGGTGCCCCAGCCGGTGCGGTCCATGTCGTACTCGCGCAGCATCCGCTCGTTCTCGCCGGAGTTGCCGATGCCGCCCTGGACGGTCACCAGCGGCTCTACGCCGCGGGCCGATTCGGGATACTCCCAGCCCATGCTTTCGTAGAACGAGTCGATAAGCGGCTGGAAGGTTTGCGTGAGCTGGTCTTTTTTCTCGTGGAATTCACGAAGGATGAACGGCAGAAGCTGTCCCTCGGATGCAAAAGCGTGTCCGCCGCAGTTCAGCCCCGACTCGATACGGAATTCGGAAATTTCCAGACCTTTCTTGGCGAGGAACTTGCCCTGGATGAGCGCGGAGCGGAAATCGCTTACCTTGAGGATGATCTTTTTCGTGAGCTCGCCGGCGGCATCACGGTAGAAATCACGAAATTCGCCCATGTAGGCGAACAGGCGCGGATTGAATCCGGCCGAAAGCACCACCGACCCACGCACGTTGCTCATGGCAAACCCGCGGAAAGCGGCGTTGGCGTCACTGAACTCGGCGCTCATGGGCTGGCCGCCGCTGCCATTGAGCAGACGGTCGAGCTTGGTCATGATGTTCACGTCGATGGCCCCGGGTTGCATCATGGAGGAGAGTCTCTGTTCCAGCGCTTCACGGTCCAACGATGGCGCCATGGCCTTGAGCTGTTCCCAGCCATTTTTCAGGGTGGATGTGTCCGGAAGCATCTCGAAATATTTTGCCTTGTCGTTTTCCGAGAAAAACGGCTCGTTGCACAGTGCTTCGAATTTCAGGCGGACGATCTCGTCGACGGTGTTCAGATAGGCGGTGATGCGTCTGGCCCGGCCATCCTCGGCGTTGCGCGCGATACTTTCAAAAGGCAGGTCGTATTCGCCCGCGTAGTATTTTCGGATCCGCTCGACCAGCAGGTCGTCGACGATGGAAATCACGGAATCGATGCCAAAAGGTGCGACGCGGATGGGAGTGTCAATGGAATGTCCGGTCCCCATTACCGGAATATGGAACGTGTGTGCAAGTGTTGTCATGGCAACAGAATAAAAATCAACAAAAGATTAAAAAGTAAAATAAACCCGACTTTGTATGGATATACCAACCGAAATGACAGCCAAAAAAAGTGCGACAGTCCGGAAATAATAACAGGTAAGTATCAAATTATACTTACCATATCCACAGAATACAAATAAAATGGGAAAGCATCCACACCCAATTTGCATTGCTTCTTCGAAAGTTATGAACATGATAACTGGCGGATTTATTATTTGTAAGTTATTGTTATAGAAAATCGACCGGAATAGATCCTGCATCATCAAGGTAATATGCCAAAACACGTGATGGTCATTGCTAACAACAAATTTACAATTAAGGAAATGTTTAAAACATCGAAGTATATCGCCACCGCTTTTGCAGCGTTACTAGCTCTAACTCTGGTAACGGCATGCAATTCAACCAGCGACCCGGAAATCCAAACGGAAACACCTCCCGGCGTGGACGCCCGCTATTTTCCCATGCCAGAGCACAATCTGGAACGCTTTTCCTCTGATGCACAGGATTTCTACGTCCAGACGGTCCTGGAAGGACTCAGCGTGCCTTGGGCCATGGCGTTCCTGCCCGATGACCGCGTGCTGATCACCGAACGCTCCGGCGCCATCCATATCGTCGAGAACGGCGAGCTTCGCGAGGAGCCGCTGGCAGACACGCCCGAGGTGCACGCGCACGGACAGGGCGGGATGCTCGACATCGTCCTGCATCCGGATTACGAAAACAACGGCTGGATCTACATCACCTACTCGCGTCCCGTCGACAGCGGCGGCTCCAACACCGCCCTCAAGCGGATGCGCCTGGATGGCTACGGTTTCACCGATGCGGAGCTTCTCTTTGCCGGCGAACCCGGCTACGACACCCGTCATCACTTCGGCAGCCGCATCGTGTTTGACGACGACGGATACGTCTATTTCTCCATCGGCGACCGCGGCGTGATGGCATCGGCGCAGGACCTGTCCACCCATTCCGGCGTGGTCATCCGCCTGCACGACGACGGCCGGGTGCCGTCCGACAACCCCTTCGTGGATCCCGCCAGCCTGCCTGAGGGACAGACCGAAGCGCGTCCCGAGATCTATGCCTACGGCTCGCGCAACATCCAGGGCATGCAGCTGCATCCTGAAACCCGCGAGGTCTGGTCGCACGAACACGGTCCGCGCGGCGGCGACGAGATCAACATCATCCGTCCGGGCCTCAACTACGGCTGGCCCGAGATCACGCACGGCATCAACTACGATGGCAGTGTCATCACCCCGGACACGGCCCGCGACGGCATGGAGCAGCCGCTGCTGCACTGGACGCCCTCCATCGCACCGTCGGGCATGGCCTTTGTCACCGGTGACCGCTATCCCGGCTGGACCAACAGCGTTATGGTCGGAACACTGGCCCCGCGCTATCTGCACCGGGTGGAACTCGATGGTGAGCGTGTCGTGGCAGAGGAAGAGCTGCTGCAGGGCATCGGACGGGTGCGGGATGTGCGCCTGGCCCCGGACAACTACCTCTATGTCGCCGCTGAAAATCCGGGCATCATCTACCGGCTGATTCCGGCTGAATAGTTATATCAGGAGTCGTTTCACTCCAACCGGGTTGCAATGTCCAACCGGGCCAGAATGTCCAACCGGGCCAGAATGTCCAACCGGACGATAATGTCCAACCGGACGATAATGTCCAACCGGGCCAGAATGTCCAATCGGACGATAATGTTCAATCGGGCCACAAGATCCGAACGCCTGCAATGACGCAAAACGACTCCATACGAAAAGAAACGGACTATCCGCTCCTGCACAATCCCGGCTGGATGGAGGTGATGATGCGTCATTACGAGCTGGATGCGTCCGAGTTTGCACTGCGCTTTGCAGGAACCGAGGACTGGCCGGTCCGCGAGATCGCCGAACAACGGCACTGCTATCCGAGAGCGCAGGATAAACTGGGTCCGCTGCACCGGCCCGGCATGATTTATCTCCGCGAAGCACTGGAACAGGCCTCGGGATATGCAACCGCGACATGGCGTGCGCGTAACTGGGTCACGACCGGCGAAAAATCCAAACGCAGCGCCGTTTCCAAAGACGATTCCTGCTCCGGCGCCAGATTGCACGACAACCCCGATTCGCCATCGGAACCGGACACCATCTTCCGCGTGGCCGATCTCACTGGCGGACTCGGAATTGATTCGGCCGCTTTTGCCCTTGCCGGAGCGCACGTAGACTACTGCGAACGCCAGCCGCTGCTCGCTGCCATCGCACGGCACAATCACGGCCTTCAGGAACTCACTTCACGCATCCGCTGGCACACCGGAGATGGTCTTGCCTGGCTGGCAGGCCAACGGACATCCGGGCAATCACGGGAGCAGGAGCAAAGGCAGAAACGCGACCTGGTGTATATCGATCCGTCACGCCGGACTGGCGGCAAGCGTGTGCTGTCGCTGCAGGAAAGCGAGCCCGATGTCACCCGCCACATGGCACTGATCCGTTCCGCAGCACATCGCTGTCTCGTCAAGCTTTCACCCATGATGGATCCGGTGGATGCGGCCCGCTCCCTGGACGACTGCGTCGCCGTGATCGCCGTGTCGGTCGACGGTGAACTCAAGGAGCTGCTGGCGGACTGCGTACCCGCGCAAAAGCAGGAAGTCCCGGATCAGCGCCGGCCGCCGCTGCACGTTGCCGTGATGCTGGATGCTTCCGGCAAGGAGCGCTTCCGTTTCACCAGCGAATCCGGCGCATCGGGCACCGCAAAAACATATCCGGAACAACCGTCACATACCGATCCGCAAACGTCCCATCAATATTCACATCCGCCACATCTGCAGTCACATCCGCACCCGTCCCCGTCAACGTCCGCCCCCCCGCCTTCGGCCCAGCCACCCGCCACCCTGCTGTTCGAACCGGACCCGTCCCTGTTCAAGATGCGGCTGATCGATGAGGTGGCCCGCCGCTACGGCCTGGTCCGCATCCACCCGGGAATCGGATACCTCACCGATGGGCAGTTGCCAACCCCATCCGGACCGCCATCCCCATCCGGACCGCCAACCCCATCCACCCCGCCAACCCCATCCACCCCCGAGGCTTTTCCCGGCAAGGTGTTTCGAATCCGCCGGACATTGCCCTTCAAACCGCGTCACCTGAAGAAATGGCTGGGAGAGGCCGGGCTTACCAGGGTGCACATCCATCAGCGCGGATTTCCCCTCACGGTCGATCAGCTGTACAAGAAACTGGGCTGCCGGATGGGGGAGGATGCGCACCTGTTCGCAACGACGGCGCACGACGGACAGAAAGTGGTCATCGTGACCGACCGGATCGGGTGAGACCTCCGGCAATATGGTCATTTCCGGGCTTTAGGTATTCCCCTGAATGTCCTATTATTCGGGTGGCCGAGCCGCGGAATCCCGGATGTTACACACCATGTGAAGCCGGCAACGCAGGCGCGGACCGGCGGCGGTTCATGAGAGCCACCGGCTGGCACACAGGAGCATGATTATAATTGTCATGGACATTCTATGTGACCTTATGAATCAAAAAATTTTAAACACATGAAAGGTATCGTACTTGCCGGGGGGACCGGCTCGCGGCTCTATCCGCTCACCAAGGTGACCAACAAGCACCTGCTTCCGGTCGGCTCCAAACCGATGATCAACTATCCGATCGGGAAACTGACCGGCGCAGGCATCCAGGAGATCCTGATCGTCACCGGCACCGAACACATGGGCGACGTGGTCAGCCTGCTCGGGTCGGGGAAGGACTTCGGATGCCGCTTCACCTACAAGGTGCAGGACGAGGCGGG
>SL_3KL_010_SEDDRAFT_10005561_pt1 | contig 11293 bp, 7 predicted proteins | sample SodLakKL_010_SED_2_FD_10381 | JGI IMG/M metagenome (IMG submission 10381)
TGAACACCCCGAAAAGACAGGGTTTGCACATCTGTTTGAACATCTGATGTTTGAAGGTTCTCTTAATATCCCTGAATTTGATAATGCCCTGCAGATGGCAGGTGGAGAGAACAATGCCTTTACAACCAATGATATTACCAATTATTATCTTACCATTCCACGACAAAATATTGAAACTGCCTTGTGGCTTGAGTCGGACCGGATGCTTGAACTTGCTTTTTCGGAAGAAAAGCTGAATATTCAGAAAGATGTCGTTTCTGAAGAATACCGTCAATCCTATCTTAATCAGCCCTACGGTGATGTATGGGCATTGCTTCGTTCATTGGTTTACAGGGTACATCCTTACCAATGGCCTACCATCGGAAAGAGTATTGATCATGTAAAAAACGCAACTCTTGACCAGGTGAAGGATTTCTTTTACCGGTTCTACAGGCCCAATAATGCAATTATGGTATTGACCGGTGATATTGAACCTGCCATGGCATATGATCTGGTTAACAAATGGTTTAGCGATATCCCACGTGGTAATGAATACAACAGAAATTTACCGGCCGAACCACTTCAAAAGACTGAACGTCGTTTAAGTGTAGAACGTAATGTACCTTTTGATGAGATCTATTTGGCGTTCCCCACTGGTAAAAGACTTGACCAAAGTTTTTATACAGCTGATTTGCTTACAGATATACTTGCCGGAGGTTCATCGGCAAGGCTTATGGAAAACCTTGTTAAGAAAAAGAAAATTTTCAGTGAAGCCAATTCCTGGGTAACTGGTAGTATTGATAATGGATTTTTGGCTGTTATGGGGAAATTGCATAAAGGCCAGTCCATTAAAGATGCAGAAAATGCAATATGGGAAGAATTACATGATTTAAAAAACAATATGGTTTCAGAAAGGGAGCTTCAAAAAGTAAAAAATAAACTTGAAGCTTCCAATACTTTTGCAGAGGTGGGTATTCTTTCTAAAGCAATGAATCTTGCTTACTATGAGCTTCTTGGAGATGCTGAAATGCTGAACCATCAGAATGAAAAGTATTTTGCCATAGATGCCGGCGAACTTCAAAAGGCGGCCAATGAAATTATCAATCCTGATAAAGCCAATATATTGCACTACCTGGCAAAATCCAGTAATTGAACTTAATACGGAACTATGGAAATGGCTGAAAGATTTAAGGCACCGCAGCTTAAACTTATTGGAGATGTAAATTTTTTGCAACCCAACGCCGGGTATCTGAAAAATGGGATTCCGGTATTCATGCAAAAAGGAGGGAGCCAGGAAATCATAAAGTTTGAGTTGGTTTTTAAATCAGGAAACTATCATCAGTCTAAACCCTTACAAGCATACACAACAGCAAATCTTCTTAAGGCCGGCACCAAATACAAAACTTCAGAGCAAATCAACCAATTATGGGATTTTTACGGTGTTACTCTCCAGATGGATGCACAAAAAGATATTATTTCGATAGGTTTTGTTGCTCTTGTCAGGCATTTTAAACCTGCATTGGAACTCCTGATTGAAATAATTACATCGCCAGTTTTCCCCGAGGATGAAGTGCATCTTTTTCTCAGAAACCTAAAACAAAAACACCTCGTCAATATGAGAAAGGTTCAGTTTATTGCCCGTATGCATTTTGCTGAACTAATCTTCGGACCTTCACATCCTTATGGGAAAAGACTTGAAGAGGATGACTTTGAAAAACTTGTAAGGGATGATCTTGTCGATTTTCATCATAGGTTTTTTCATCCGGATAATGTAGTATGTTTTATTGCAGGAAATTATCCCAAAGAATTGATTGAAATAATTAACAAAACACTTGATGCTTTCAACCATATACCACAAAAACAGAAGGATAACATTTTCGTTAAACCTGAGATTTCCAAAACCAATAAACATTATATAGAAAAAAGTGAAGCATTACAATCCGCCATCCGCGTTGGAAAGCCAATAATTAATCGTGGTCATCCTGATTATCATTTGCTTTCCATTACCAACACATTGCTTGGTGGATATTTTGGTTCAAGGCTGATGCGTAATATCAGGCAGGATAAAGGTTATACCTATGGCATAAACTCTGCCATGGTAAATCTTCTCAGGGATGCCTATTTTTTTATTGGCTCCCAGGTAGGCAAACCTGTAAGAGATAAGGCTCTCATTGAAGTTTATAATGAGCTCAGGAATTTAAGGCAGAAACCCGCAGGTGAGCACGAAATTAATATGCTAAGAAATTATTTATCAGGCAGTTTTTTGCGTTCATTTGATGGACCGTTTATGCAAAGCGAAAGATTCAAGGAGATATTTCTCTTTGGGCAGGATTACGAATGGTTTAACAATTACTTACATGCATTGAAAAACTTTACATCATCAGATATTCGGGAAATTGCTGAAAAGTATCTCCATGAAAATGATATGATCGAACTTGTGGTTGGATAAAATAATTAAGGTAATTTTAAGTTTTTTAATCAGAAATAATCAGGATTGAAAAATCAGGTAAAACATAATAAAACAGTTCAAGATGGAATACATGGTTTTTTAAACCTGTTTCTTATTCTCGCATTTTCAACCATTACATTTGCGCAATCAACTTTAACTCTTGATTCAGTAAGTGTAAATGAAAACAATCATGTAATCATTGGCTGGACGTTGGAAACTAATGTAGAAGTGGGACACATTGAGATACATCGAAGGCTTGTTGATGACACCTATGCTCCAATCATTTCTCTGCCTCTCACTCAATCATTATACATTGATACTGAAGTTAATGCCGAAAATAAAGCATACTCTTACTATGTAGTTGCGAGAGATGGCGATGGGGATAGTTTTGCAGTAAGCAATGAAGCTCACCAAACCATTTTTCAAAAGCCGCCTTATTTTGATATTTGTAACCGCAGATTATTGATTAGTTGGGATAATTATGAGGTTACCACATCCACAGGTTCTCCTGTGCCTCTGCCGCTTCCATTTAATAGCACTGAAATTTTATGGACATGCCTAAGCCCGGAGTTTACATGTGAAACTATAACGGGTATTGATTCAATTCAAAGGTACTTTGTAGTATTACAAGAGGGAACATATTGTTTTAAAATACGCTCTTTTCATTCTGTTTCTGGTAAATCTACAACTTCTAATGTAAGGTGTGTTACTCTTAATTTTGCTGCTGCACCTGAAAGTATAGATGTCAGGCGTTTAAGCCTTGATGAAAGCTCTGAATTTGTTGAGATGGATTTGCTCACAAGCAGCCCTGTGGAAGGTGCAGGATATATCCTTCAGCGATGGAACCCCGATAGTAACATGTTCTTAAATATGGATACTTTGATTACATCAGATGAAAGAATCATGTTCCTGGATGATAACCCATTGGCATCAAACCGTTCTGAGAGATATCGTGTTCAGGTCCTGGATGAATGTATGATGGTTGCTTTCAGAAGTGCTCAGGTTCAAACTATTTATGCATCTGTAAATTCCATATCTGAAGAAGAAAACCTTATTGAATGGAATTTATATGACGGATGGGAACATGGGGTTCTTGAATATCTTGTAACCCGAAAACTTTTCGGGATGACAGATTTTGAGGTTATAGACCGGGTGGGTGCGTTAACCGGTTCATATACAGATAATTTGTCGAGCATCAGTGAGATTGAAAGATTATCAAATATAGAATATCGCGTTATTGCTATTGAAATGCAAACAGAACAGTTTGACCTAACCGAATCAGTTTTGTCGAATATTGCCATTCTTGAAAGAGAGCTGGAACTTTTTATTCCCAATGCATTTAAACCGCAAAGCGCCATTGCTGAAAACCGCATTTTCAAACCCAGCTTTATTTTTACTTCACCCTACTCTTACAATATGAGCATCTATAACCGATGGGGTGAACGTATTTTCTCTACTGATGACTATACCAGGGGATGGGATGGAAGAATTAATGGAAACGAAGCTCCTGCAGGAGTTTATTCTTATGTAATTAAGTATTCCGATTATTCAGGGAAGAGCTATGAAAAACCGGGTACGTTGGTTTTGGTCAGATGAATTCCCTTTTTAAAACAATATTGATTTCTTTCATTTACAGGTACTTTGAAAGCATTTGATTTTAGCATTTTTTAGAGGCGGTATGCGTAAAATTTCATACTTTTGCACCTTAAATTTAATACCGTAAAAACCAATGGAAAACCATACATCAAAAATTATCGGTGAAGGTCTTACATACGATGATGTTCTCTTGTTGCCTGCTTACTCTGAAGTATTGCCACGTGATGTAAAACTGGATACTCTTTTTTCAAGAAATATCTCTCTTAAGATTCCAGTAGTTTCGGCCGCCATGGATACTGTTACAGAATCTCGTATGGCCATTGCCATTGCTCAGGAAGGTGGTATTGGGGTTCTTCATAAAAACATGACCATAGAAGAACAAGCTATAAAAGTAAGAAAAGTAAAAAGGTCAGAAAATGGAATGATCATCGATCCGGTTACCCTTCACGAAGATGCTTTGGTAGGCGATGCATTGCAGATAATGAAAGAATATGGCATTGGAGGTATTCCTGTTACAAATGCAAAAAATAAACTTGTAGGTATTATTACAAACAGAGACCTGCGTTTCGAAAAGGAAGTTACAAAGCCCATTAGCAAAGTGATGACACGTGAAAATCTGATCACTACATCCGAGTTTGTTGATTTTTCTGATGCTGAAAAAATACTTCAGGAATTTAAAATAGAGAAATTACCTGTGGTAGATAAAGATTTTCACCTGGTTGGGCTCATAACATACAGAGATATATTAAAGATTAAAGAACGTCCAAATGCCTGTAAAGATAGCAGAGGTCGTTTGCGTGTAGCAGCTGCGGTGGGGGTAACAAGCGATACGCTTGAAAGAGTAGATGCCCTGGTTCAGGCGGGAGTTGATTGTGTTGTTGTTGACACTGCTCATGGCCATTCAAAGGGTGTTCTGGATATGACACGCACCATTAAGCAACTACACCCTGAGCTGGATGTTGTTGTAGGTAATATTGCTACAGCTGAAGCTGCCAGAGATCTTATAAAAGCAGGTGCTGACGCAATAAAAGTAGGTATTGGTCCTGGTTCCATTTGTACAACCCGTATAGTTGCAGGTGTGGGTGTTCCTCAGCTAACAGCCATATACGAAGTTGCTAATGCTATAAAAGGAAGTGGTATTCCTATCATTGCCGATGGAGGTATCAGACATACCGGAGACATTGTAAAAGCTATTGCTGCAGGGGCATCATCAATTATGGCAGGTTCGCAGTTCGCCGGGGTTGAAGAAGCTCCGGGTGAAACAATTATTTACGAAGGAAGAAAATATAAAACCTATCGGGGAATGGGTTCTATTGAAGCTATGCAATCAGGTTCAAAAGACCGCTATTTTCAGGATGTAGAAGATGATGTTAAAAAACTCGTCCCTGAAGGTATAGTTGGTCGTGTTCCTTATAAAGGAACTTTATCAGAAGTTATTCACCAGATGGTTGGAGGACTTAGGGCCGGAATGGGCTATTGCGGTGCTGCTGATATATCAAAACTTCAGGAAGCCAGATTTATCAGGATTACTAATGCGGGAATAATAGAAAGCCATGTACATGATGTACAGATAACCCGTGAATCTCCTAACTATTCAAGATAAAAACTTAGTTAACTTTAAACGGATAAGAAAAATATGAAAAATCTGAATCTGATAAATGGGTTGTCCGGAATAATCATTTTTACAGTCCTGCTGGGTTTTAAGTCATTTGCCGGTATAACTTCTGATGATCCAGTGTTATTAAAGGTCAATGACCGTGAAATTACTGTTTCAGAATTTGAATATGTTTATTCAAAAAACAATCTAAATCCCCAGGTAATGGATCCCCGGTCAGTGGAAGAATATCTTGAATTATTTATTAATTTCAATCTTAAGGTATATGAAGCCATTCAGCTTGGACTTGATACCCATGAAACCTTTATCAATGAACTTGCCGGGTATCGACAGCAACTGGCTCAGCCTTATCTTAATGATCAGGAAGTTACCGATCATTTATTGGAAGAAGCAATTGAACGCTTGCAATGGGATGTAAGGGCATCGCATATATTGATATATGTTGAAGAGCACGCGGATCCTGCAGATACTTTGAAAGCATGGAGTAAAATCATGAATATCAGAGAAAGAATTTTGGGTGGTGAGAGTTTTTCAGCTCTTGCTGTTGAGTACTCCGATGACCCATCAGCTAAAGGCCAGCCTGCAACCGCCAGCCGGCCTGCAATGAGAGGTAACTCTGGTGATCTTGGGTATTTTTCTGTACTGGATATGGTATATCCCTTCGAAAATGCAGTTTATAACACACCGGTAAATGAAATTTCAATGCCGGTACGAACCAATTTTGGCTATCATATTATTAAAGTTGCAGATAAATTGCCCGCTATGGGAAGAGCAACTGTTGCACATATTATGGTTAATGTTGCTGCAGATGCTCCCGAAGAAAACCAGCAACAGGCAAAATCCAAGATTGATGAAATTTACCAGAAAGTTTTGGATGGTGAAGATTTTGGTAGCCTTGCAGAAAGATTCTCCGATGATAAGGCATCGGGCAGAAGAGGTGGAGAGCTCCCTGCTTTTACTTCAACCAGGATGGTACCCGAATTTATCAAAGCAATAGCCGACCTTGATGAACCCGGGCAGATTTCTGAACCCGTAAGAACACAATTCGGCTGGCACTTAATCAAGCTCAGGAATAAATCTCTACCTTCTGATGATGAAGTGATTGTTGATCTTAAAAACAGAATTACCAGGGATAATAGGGCGAAATTGAGCCAGAACGTAGTATTGCAACGGATAAAAAATGAGAACAACTTCAATGAATACAACCAGAACCTTGAAATATTTTTCGAAAAAGTTGATGATAGCATTTTTCAGGGCAGATGGGATAAAAGTGTAATAGATGGCAATAATGAGTTGCTTTTCTCATTTGCAGATAATTATTTTACCCAGCAGAATTTTGCAAATTATCTTGCAAACGTTCAGTCAATGAGAACTCCCGAGTCATTAAAAAATTACATTAATACAATGTATTTGAATTTCCGTAATCAGAGCCTTCTGGAATATGAAGAAAGTCAGCTTGAAGATAAGTATCCTGAATTCAGGCGAATTATGAAAGAATATCATGATGGCATATTGTTATTTGAACTTACTGATCAGAAGGTCTGGAGCAAAGCTATGCAGGATACAATTGGATTAAGGGAATTTTTCCAAAACAATATTGAAAATTATATGTGGAATGATCGTTTTGATGCTGAAATCTACACTTTTAACTCCGAAAGGGTGGCAAAATCAGGTAGAAGACAAATCCGAAGAGCACAGCGACGGAATATTTCACACGAAGAACTTATGAATGAATTTAACTCATCTTCTCAACTTGAAGTTTCCTCAGAAAAAGGACTAATGGAAAAAAAACAGAATCCTTTACTCTCCAAAATAAGCAAACGCCAGGGCGTTTCCAATGTTATCAAACATGGAAATAATTATGCAGTTGTGAGAGTAAATGAGTTTTTGCCATCTCAACCCAAAAAAATGAATGAAGTGCGTGGCCTTGTTATTGCCGATTATCAGAATTATCTGGAGGAAAAATGGGTTGAAGAATTACGCAGCAAATATGAATATTCTGTCAATCCTGAAGCTATTGAATTATTGCTTGGTAATTAATTGAATTTATACCATCATTGAAAAAAAATCGTTTTCTCTTTTAGCACTAATTGTATTTGATGCAAAAATTTATTGTCATATTTATTATTTTTTTATCAGGCTTTTTAGGAGCATGTTCTTTGTTTAATGGTAAAAATGCTGATGAAAGAGTTGCAAGAGTTAATAATAAATACCTTTACAAGTCAGAACTGCAAGGAATAATAGCCCCAGGCACCAATGCAGCAGATAGTGCAGTAATTATAAAAAGGTATATAGATAACTGGGTGCGGCAACAAGTGTATCTGGCCGAAGCAGAGAAAAATATATCTGCCGACAATCAGGAATTCAACAGGAAAGTTGAAAACTACAGAAACTCACTTATCATATTTTCTTATGAAAATCAGTACATAAGAGATAACCTTGATACAGTTATTACTCCGGAGTTAATGGCTGAATACTATGAAAAACATCAGGATGAATTCAAATTGAGAGAACATATTGTTCAGGTTAGATTTATTAAACTTCCGCTAGATGCTCCAAATGTAAATACAGTTAGAAGACTCATAAGGTCTGAAAGCGAACAGGATTTCATTGCTCTTGAAGATTATTGTATAAACCATGCTGCCAGTTATTTTATTGACAGCAACTCATGGTTTATTTTTTCTGATATCCTCAGAGATATGCCTATAAATCCACAAAATACAGAGGCTTTTTTACGAAACAACAGTTTTTTGGAAAGAACTGATGACTTTTACCGCTATTTTCTTTTTATTAAAGATTACCGACTCGAAGGGAGTGCATCACCCATGGCTTTTCAAAGTGATAACATTAAAGCAATTATTCTCAATCATAGAAAACAGAAACTAATTAACGAATTCCGACATGAACTTTTCAAGAATGCTTCTATAAATGGCAGTTTTGAAATCTATTAATGCATTATAATTCAACAGATTCATACTGAAAATTAAAAATAAACTCCTTATAAATAATGAAAAAACTTAAATCGGCTTTTTTTGTCACATTATTCATTCTTAATCTTTTTTCTCAAGTCTATGCCCAGGAAAAAGTTGTTATCGATCGGGTAGTTGCAGTTGTTGGCAATAGTGCTATTCTTAAATCGGATTTATTCAATCAGCAAAGACAACTTGAATCGCAAGGCATTACTTTTGGCCCCAATCCTGAGTGCGATTTACTTGACGAAATGCTTTATCAGAAACTTCTTTTCAACCAGGCAGTTATCGATAGTATAGAAGTCTCAGACCAGCAGGTAGAACAAATCCTTGACAGACGTCTTCGATTTTTTATCCAGCAAATTGGTTCGCGTGAGGAACTTGAAGCATATTACGGAAAAACCATTGAAGAACTCAAAGATGAATTCCGGCCTCTCATAAGAGAACAGGAGTTGAGTCAGATGATGGAATCCCAGATTACTCGTAACATTAGAGTTACCCCATCGGAAGTACGCAGTTTTTTTAATAGTTTGCATCCTGATAGTATCCCTACCGTAGAAAGTGAAACTGAGTTGGCCCACATTGTAATTGAGCCACCGGTAGAACCGGAGGAGATTGCCGAAACCAGAAGACGCCTCAATGAAATCAGAGAAAGAATACTGCAGGGTGAAAGTTTTAGCACTATGGCAATTTTATACTCCGAAGATCCTGGTTCTGCCAGAAGAGGAGGTGAACTAGGTTTTTATGGCAGAGGAGAACTATATCCTGAGTTCGAAGCTACAGCATTTGGCCTCAGACCCGGAGAAATTTCTGAAATTATTGAAACACAAGCAGGATATCATATTATCCAGATGATAGAAAGACGAGGAGATCAAATCAATGTAAGGCATATTCTTATGCAACCCAAGATATCACCTTTGCAACTTAGTAAAGCAAGAAATAAACTTGACAGCATAAGAAGGTTAATATTAAATGAAGAGCTTACTTTTGCCGAAGCTGCCAGAAAATTTTCGGATGATCCAAGTAAGATTAGCGGGGGGATTAAGATCAATCCTTTTACAAATACCACACGTTTTAAAAATGATGAAATAGATCAGAATTTGTTTTTTGTAATTGACAGGCTCGAAAAGGGTGAAATTTCAAGTCCGGTTCCGATGATGACCGAGGATGGAAAGCAGGCTTTTAGAATTGTTAAAGTGAACAACCGTATCGATGCGCATGTTGCTTCTCTGGATGGAGACTATGATTTTATTCAGCAACTGGCTCTTAACAGGAAAAGAATGAAGGCAGTGCAGGAATGGATAAAAAGAAGGATCGGGAACACTTACATTTTAATTAATGAAAATTATCTGAACTGTAATTTTTCCATCCCCTGGACAGAAAGAGTTGCTCAGGCACCCAAATAATCTTAACCTGTAAATTACATTTTATGGAATTCAAATCAGATGTGGAAGCACTTGATGCTTTTGCTGCTCAATATAAAAAACTCAGAGAAGAAATTGGAAAGGTAATTATCGGGCAGGATGATGTAATAAGGAAAGTAATTATTTCTATTTTTAGCCGGGGTCATTGTTTGCTTGTTGGTGTTCCTGGTCTTGCAAAAACATTGCTGGTAAATACTATTGCACAAACGTTGGGGCTGAAATACAACCGTATTCAGTTTACACCAGATCTTATGCCATCTGATATAATTGGTACTGAAATTCTGGATGAATCAAGAAACTTTCGATTTATTGAAGGACCGGTTTTTGCAAATGTTATTCTGGCTGATGAGATCAACAGAACTCCACCCAAAACTCAGTCTGCACTTCTTGAGGCAATGCAGGAGAAATCGGTAACTGCTGCAGGTATAACATATAAACTGGATGATCCTTTCTTTGTTCTGGCAACTCAAAATCCTATTGAACAGGAAGGTACTTATCCCTTACCGGAGGCTCAACTCGACAGATTTATGTTTAATGTTTGGCTTGACTATCCCGGTTTTGAAGAAGAAGTGAAAGTGGTAAAAACTACTACTGCAGATATTCAAAATAATTTGGAAGTTATTCTAAATGCGCAGGAAATAATTTTCTTTCAGAAACTGATTAGAAAAATTCCTGTTCCTGATAATGTTATTGAATATGCTGTAAGGCTTGCATCAAGAACCAGACCCACATCACCCGAGGCTCATCCTTTGGCTAAAGAGTATATCAGTTGGGGTGCTGGCCCAAGAGCATCACAATATCTCATACTGGGAGCAAAATGTAATGCGGCAATTAATGGAAAATATTCTCCTGATATAGAAGATGTAAATTCTATTGCCCATGATGTGCTCAGACATAGAGTTGTGCGAAATTACAAAGCAGAAGCCGAAGGAGTAAGTATTGAAAATATTGTTGAAAAGCTCTCCGAATAGAAACTTTATCCAGTATTTCAACGTAATTAGATAATTAGAAAATGTTGATAAAAAAGCATCCTTTTTATGATGTTTTTTTACTTAGATTTTGTATCTTTGTATCCCTTTTGCAATAACGATTGTAAAGTATAAAATCAACTTTTTTAGGTTCATTTAAAATGTTAGATTTTTTTCAATGTGAAAATGCTGACAAACAGCAAACTACGACAAGATCTGGGATTTTTCTCAAAAAAAACCCTTGTCAAATAGAAAAAGGTTTTTACCTTTGCACTCCCCAAACGCGGGGACCT
>SL_3KL_010_SEDDRAFT_10005562_pt1 | contig 11290 bp, 6 predicted proteins | sample SodLakKL_010_SED_2_FD_10381 | JGI IMG/M metagenome (IMG submission 10381)
TTTCATGGAAGAACATCGACTATTATTTCGTTTAGTTCCGATAGCGGCTACAATGCCGATTACGGTCCCTATATGCCCGGCTTTAAGCTGGTCGAATACGGTAACATAAATGCCCTGGAAGAAGCAATTGGTCCTCATACAGCCGGATTCATGGTAGAGCCAATCCAGGGTGAGGGAGGAATTATTATTCCTCCTGATGGTTAGTTCTCATGGCTCAACTTTTGGCGGAAATCCGCTGGCCTGTGCCGTGGCAATTGAAGCGATGCAGGTTTTAAAAAGAGAAAAAATGATTGGTAATTCCCTGAAACTCGGTACTTATTTTGTCGAGGAACTAAGAAAAATAGATAACCCTGTTATTACCGAGGTTAGAGGCAAAGGCCTGATGGTCGGAGTCGAATTAAAGGAGAAGGCAAGGCCATATTGTGAAAAGCTGATGCAGCTTGGAGTATTAGCCAAGGAGACTCATGATAATGTAATCCGTTTGGCTCCTCCATTAATCATCAGTAGGGAAGACCTTGATTGGGCCCTTGACAAGTTAAAACAAGTTTTTCATCATAACAAATAGATTTTTTACTAGATTCCAACTTAATTATTTGTAACCGCCCAGAATATATACAATTACTTTAAGGAGGAACAAAAATGATAAGAGATTTTAAAAATGAAAGCCCGGTGGATTTCACAAAAAAAACTAACTATAAAATAATGCTTGATGCTTTAGAGAAGAATAAAGATGAGTTCGGCTCAGAATATCCTCTTATAATTGATGGCAAAAGTCACGAAAGCAACGAAACTATAGCTTCTATTAACCCTTCACAGTTTGACCAGGTAATCGGACATGTGCATGCTGCCGATGAAAGCCAGGCTGAAATGGCATTACAGGCAGCGCTTAATGCCTTCAAGGGGTGGAAAAGCGTCAGCGCCGGCTTTAGAGCTCGCTGTCTTTTTAAAGCAGCCGGGATCATGCGCAAACGGAAAGCCGAATTGACTGCATTAATAGTCCTTGAAAATGGCAAAAATTGGACTGAGGCCTACGGTGACGTCGCCGAAGCTATCGATTTCCTTGATTTTTATGCGATCAATGCTATTAAACTATCTGACAGGCAGTCACTGCAAAGGCTCAGTGGAGAAGATAACGAGCTCTACTACATTCCACTTGGTGTCGGAGTTGTTATCGCGCCATGGAATTTCCCGCTCGCTATCCTAACCGGGATGACAGCAGGCCCATTGGTCATGGGGAACACAATTATAATGAAACCCTCCAGTAATACCCCTGTAGTTGCTTATAAACTGATGGAAATCCTTAAAGAAGCAGGGGTGCCGAATGGTGTGGTTAACCTGGTTTTCGGCCACGGCAGTATAGTAGGCAGGTACCTGGTCAGTCACCCCAAAACAAGATTCATTAATTTTACCGGCTCCAGGGAACAGGGTTTGAAAATTGTGGAAGAAGGCAGCAAAACCAGGGAAGGCCAAAAATGGATCAAACGGGTTAGTGCAGAAATGGGCGGTAAAAATGCGATTATTGTAGACAGCGAAGTAAATCTTGATGCTGCTGTAGACGGTATATTTGCTTCAGCTTTCGGGTTCCAGGGGCAAAAATGTTCGGCCTGCTCCAGGGCTATTATCGATAAAAGCGTCTATGAATATGTAGTTGAAAAACTTATCGAAAAAACAAAGTCGATAAATATCGGTCCTGCTGAAGACTATAATAACATGATGGGGCCCTTGATTGATCAGGATGCCCTGGACAAAGTCTTAAAATATATTGAAATTGGCAAAGAAGAAGGAACTTTACTTTATGGTGGTAATAAAATCGAAAAAAGCGGCTTTTATCTAGAGCCCACTATATTTACTGACATAGAGTCTCATAACCGCCTGGCCCAGGAAGAAATATTCGGACCGGTTCTGGCCTTGATGAGAGCAGATAATTTTGATCATGCCCTCGAGATAGCAAATGATACCGAATATGGCCTAACCGGAGCAGTCTATTCAAATAGCAGGGAAAAGCTTGAAAAAGCCCGCAATGAATTTCATGTTGGAAATCTTTATTTTAATCGAACCTGCACTGCTGCCCTGGTAGGAGTGCATCCTTTTGGCGGCTACAATATGTCTGGAACAGGCGCAAAAGCAGGAAGTAAAGATTACCTTCGCCTGTTCAGCCAGGCTAAAGCAGTTTCAGAAAGAATTAATTAACCTTCCTGCAAATAAATCTATAATTATTGAGACAGCAAAAAATTGATCTAATAATAGGCTTTTTACCCCTAAAAACCATATCAAAATATATTGTCAAATCAAAGTTGCGCTAACCCTCTATTATGATAAGTTGCATGCAGCTGAAAAAGGGGGGCGCCGATCAATTTTTCAATAATTTATTGTTTAAATATTGCAAAAGGTATTGACAAATTTATATATCGGATCAATAATGGCTCTACCAGGTTCCGAGAGACTGGCTGGAACACCGGGTCCGGTTAACAGGGGAAACCGAAGTGGACGAAGGACTTACCGGAATCCCAGCAGGGATAAAACCTGAAACCGGGCAGCTGCAAGCTTATTTNAGTAAGGGTTACCTTAATTCAAAAATAGCTGGCAGCACAAAAAACAGTAGCGTTCTGAGGTTGGGCGGAGTCCATCCAGAGGTGGTGGCGTAAACTCAGCTGTTGAAGGAATCGTGAAGCGGTTTTGTCGGATCACCAAAAGGCCTGTTGGAACCTGGTTTATTATATTTAACTGACACTTGATTAATATTANTAATTGTTCTCAGTATCAATATATTCAAACCTTTTTACTTTTATTGACACTCTCGAATAGAGAGTGTTATAATTTTTTTATGAAAACTACAATAACATCGCAGATTGATTTAACCATTGATGAGTATAACAGTAATCCCGCCAACCTTATAATGATTTTACAGGATCTGCAGGCAAAGCAGGGTTACCTGACCGGAGAAACGATCGCCCGGGTAGCAGAAAGATTAGATATTCCCCAATCACAAATTTACTCTGTCGCCACCTTTTACAAGTCTCTACACTTAACTCCACGCGGAAAACATACTGTCGATATTTGCGAAGGCACCGCCTGTCACATCAGGGGTGCTTCTTTATTAATCAGCGCAGTTTCCGAAGAGTTCAAAGTTAAAGAAGGAGAGATGACCTCGGACGGCCAGTTTACTTTAAACTCCGTTCACTGTGTGGGAGCCTGTGCTATGGGTCCGGTAGCAATTATTGACGGCGAGTACCATGGTAATCTGACCTCTTCTAAGCTGGCAAAAAAAATCAAACAGTGCTGTGCCGAAGAGAAATGTGCTGAAGGTCATGAGCAAAAGCAACCAGCTGATGATTACTTTGCTGAGGAGGTTGCAAAGATTGAGGTCAAGTCTTTTGCTGATTATGAAATAATCAGGAGTGAGCTTGCAGCTAAATTACCGCATGACCAGCCAAGAATTTTAGTCTGCACAGGTACAGGGTGCCTGGCCAAGGGCAGTCTTAAGGTAGCTGAAGCCCTGGCACAAGAACTGAAAGCTAAAGCCCTTGAAATACCCGTAACAATTGGTGTCAAAAAGGTCGGCTGCCACGGCTTATGTGAGCATGGCCCGCTGGTAATCATGCATCCTGAAAATACCTGTTATACAAAAGTGACCGAAGATGACGCCCCTGAAATTATCCAGGAATCTGTAGTTGCCAGTAAAACCGTAGAAAGGTTGCTTTACCAGGAAAACGATGAAGCGCCATCTATAGAAGATTACACCGAAATTCCTTTTTATGCTTCCCAGCAAAAAATAGCCCTGCGCAATGTTGGTCTAATTGATCCTTCCAGCATGGCTGACTATATCAGCCGGGGGGGCTACAGTGCCCTGGTTAAAACTCTTCAGCATATGAAGCCAGCAGAAACAATTGACGAAGTTGAAGCCTCGGGACTGCGCGGCCGTGGTGGTGGAGGTTTTCCTGCCGGCAAAAAATGGCGAACTGCGGCAAAAATAGATTCAGATATTCGATATGTTATCTGTAACGGAGATGAAGGAGACCCCGGAGCTTTTATGGATTGCAGTATTATGGAAGGAGACCCTCACTCCGTGCTGGAAGGCATGATCATCTGTGCCTACGCCGTTGGCGCTTCCCAGGGTTATATATATGTGCGGGAGGAGTATCCAAGAGCATTAATTCGAATGCAGCAGGCCATTTTGCAGGCCCGCCAGAGCGGCTTTCTTGGCCGGAATCTATTCGGAACCGACTTCTCCTTTGATATCAAGATAAACAGGGGCGCAGGCGCTTTTGTCTGCGGTGAATCAACAGCCCTGATGCAATCTATTGAAGGCAGGGTTGGTGAACCGCGGGCCAAGTATATTCGATCAGCAGAGCGTGGTCTCTACGACCGCCCCACAGTCCTTAACAATGTAGAAACCTTTACTAATGTCCCTGTAGTTATTGATAAAGGCGCAAACTGGTTCCGTTCAACCGGTACTTCAAACAGTCCGGGAACCAAGGTATTCTCAGTTGTAGGGAAGGTTAAAAATACGGGCCTGGTTGAAGTTCCAATGGGCGCAACTTTGCGTGAAATAATTTTCAACATGTGTGGCGGAATCCTGGACAACAAGCAATTTAAAGCCGTTCAGACAGGCGGACCTTCGGGAGGATGCCTTCCTGAAGGCAAATTAGATCTGCCAGTTGATTTTGATACCCTGACCCGGGAAGGTTCAATGATGGGCTCAGGCGGAATGATCGTGATGGATGAAGACACCTGCATGGTTGATGTAGCCAGGTATTTTACCGAATTTTTAACCCAGGAATCCTGTGGCAAATGCAGTGCCTGCCGGATCGGTTTAATCAGTATGCTTGAAATATTAGAGAAAATTTGCCGGGGAGACGGTGTTCCGGAAGACATCGGCAACATGGAAAAACTGCTGGACGTGCTTGAACAGGGATCGCTTTGCGGTCTTGGAAAATCTGCACCCAACCCTGTGCGCAGCACCCTGGCTCATTTCAAAGATGAGTACATGGCTCATATCAATGAGAAAAGATGTCCGGCCGGAGTTTGCCGTAACCTGATCAGCTATGAAATCACAGACCTTTGCACCGGTTGCACCCGCTGTGCAAGAAATTGCCCGCAAGACGCAATTAGCGGGACAAAAAAAGAGATCCACACCATAGACCAGGAACTCTGCAACCGCTGTGGCATTTGTAAAGTTACCTGCAACTTTGATGCAATATATGTCGCCAGGTAACATTTATGTTCTAATGAAAGGATAACTATGAGCACTAAAATTAATATAACCGTTGACGGAAGAAAAGTTGAAACTGAAGATAGAAAAATGCTTTTGCCTATAATAAATGATCTCGGTATACAGGTTCCACAACTCTGCAACCATCCTTCTCTGACACCCAGCGGTGCCTGCAGGTTGTGTGTGGTTGAAATAACCAAGCAGGACTGGAACGGCGGGTCTAAAATAGTAACATCCTGCCTTTATCCTGCCGAAGAGGGTTTAATTGTATCAACCCGTTCGGAAGAAGTCCTGAAAACAAGAAGAAACCTGCTTGAACTGTATTTGGCCCAGTGTCCTGGCTCGGAGGATATAAAGGCCCTGGCCAGACTTGAAGGAATTGACGCAACTTCCTTTACAACGCCTGCAGAAGAAGATAATAAATGCATAATGTGCGGCCTTTGCACAAGGGTCTGCCAGGACTGTGGACCTGGCGCGATATCTACCCTGGGTCGCGGGTTTGATAAAGATATCGGACCGAATCCAGATTTTACGGCTGAAAATTGTACCGGATGTCGTACCTGCACATATATATGCCCGACTGATGCCATAGAATCAAGCCAGGAAAATGGCATCTATAAAATCTGGAACCGGGAGTTTGAGATTCCAACCTGTTCGGTTGAACCGGAATTGTGCCGCGGCTGCGGTAGGTGTGAAGAAGTTTGTCCCTATTCTATTCCCAGGGTTACTCTTTATAAAACCGGCCTATCTACCGCCCAAATATCACAGGAAACCTGTGTTGGTTGTGGAATATGCCCCGGGGTCTGTCCCACGGGAGCCATAAAACAGAAAAAAACCGAACCTTTAACTGATTATGAGAGCTTTATATTTAAAAATGATCTTCAAGGAAAAGACCTGGTTTTTGCCTGTCCCCGTTCACCAATGCCTGACCAGGACAATGTTCTCAGGGTAAGCTGCATCGGCAGTATTGACATCTCCATTTTGCTTTACTGTGTTGCTGCCGGGGCTAACAGCGTTGCATTAATCTGCCGTGACAAAGACAGCTGCCCCTATCATGAGGGTGGAAGCCTGGGCGAAAAACGCCTGGTGACCGCCCAGGAACTGTTAAAATATTGCGGCCTTGAAACAGAACAACTGGCCTTGCTTAAACCCTCTTTCGGGCTTGAAAGCCCGGTCGATTTTTGGAATGAATACAGCAATTCAATGGAGAATTATCCTGGCAAGTTAAATTCATTATACCTGCCAGAAGAAGCCCCTGCAGTCGGTATGGACCTGGCCCTCGATATTGTCGACTGGTTAAAGAAACAGCCCGAACTGGAAGTCAATTTGCCCTTGCTGATCACTTCCTGGTTTAACACGACTGAAGAACCATCAGCTCCGGCACTTTACCTGGACAGTTTACCGGAACTGCATATGCTTATGGCCCTGCTTATAGATGAACCGGAAGTACTTAATGTCCTATCCGATGCCGCATCACTATTAAATGAAAAAAATGTTGCCGTGCGCTGCCTGGCCTCAGAAAAAGATTTGCACCAGGTAAAACCAGGCAAAGTAATTACTTTTACTCCCGGCATGCCGGAAGATTTACCATCTAACAGCTCTCTTGTCACATTAAACGAACTGGCCGGTTTTCACGCGGGCCAGGCAAGCGAACATCTAACCTTTAAGATCAGCCCGCAAAAACGGAAAAAATTGCTCGAAAAGCACGCTGCCAGCATTGACCAAAATATTCTCTGCAGTTCAGTTGAAGAATACCTGCAATATGCGCTGCTGCTGCGTTCTGGATCCTGGATCCAGTCACCAGCTGAAAAACCTCAGCTTTTATTCAGCACTCGATCTGTTGATCATGGGAAAGCTGAAGAAATACAGGAAGAGCGAAGAATTAGCAATCACCCGATCCTGCCGCCCATTGAAACGTCTGAGTTTACATTTACTTTTAACGATAGGGAGTACACTGCCAGGGAAGGTGAAGTAATTACTACGGCTCTTTATGCAGCCGGCATAACAGTTTTTGGACATCATCACCGGGACGGTGGAGCACAGGGTGTTTACTGTGTCAACGGACAGTGTTCACAGTGCATGGTTATTGCCGACGGAAAGCCGGTTAAGGGCTGCATGGTTGCCGTTACCCCCGGCATGAAAGTAAACAGTGTAGAAGGGGTTCCTGAGTTACTTGATACAGACCTGCCTGAAACTATCAATGTCCAGCCCGAAGTTGTTAAAACCGATGTCTTAATTATCGGTGGCGGACCGGCCGGCATCAGTGCTGCAATAGAACTGGGCAATGTCGGGGTAGATGTTTTAATTATTGACGATAAGCAGGAACTGGGCGGCAAGCTCAGCCTGCAAACTCATAATTTCTTTGGTTCGGTAGCAGATTGTTATGCCGGCTTAAGAGGGGTTGAAATAGGCCATATCCTTGCCGGTGACCTGAGCCATCTGCCAACCATAAATACCTGGCTTAACTCAACCGTAGTCGGTGTCTTCAGCGATGGCAAGTTTGGTGTCTCTGGTAATGGCACCTACAAGCTGGTAGAACCAAAAAGAGTACTATTTTCTACCGGTGCCCGTGAAAAGAGCCTTGCTTTCCCGGGTGCTGACCTGGCTGGTGTATACGGCGCGGGAGCATTTCAGACCCTGGTTAATCGTGACCTGGTTAAATGTGCCGAAAGACTATTTATTATCGGTGGCGGTAATGTCGGCCTGATCGGAGCTTACCATGCCCTGCAGGCAGGAATAGATGTCGTGGGGTTGGTTGAAGCGCTGCCAAAGTGCGGAGGCTACAAGGTTCACGAAGATAAAATTAAACGTTTTGGGGTTCCAACTTATACATCCCATACCGTGCTCAAAATAGAAGGTAAAGAGAAGGTAGAGCGGGTTATTATCGCTGAAATTGATGAAAACTTTAAACCTGTCAAGGGAACAGAACGTGCTTTCGAAGTGGACACTGTCCTGATGGCTGTAGGTCTCAGCCCGGTTGACGAACTGCTAGCTAAAGCCAGGGAATACGGGATAGAAGCTTATGCAGCAGGTGATGCGGAAGAAATTGCCGAAGCTTCGGCAGCCATTTTCTCCGGTAAAATAATCGGTCGTAGAATAGCCCAGGGTATGGGCATAGATCTTCCTGTGCCAAGTGACTGGGAAGCATTTGGCGATACTTTGAAACATCATACGGATGAAAGTGTTCCCTTCCAGCCTGAAGACTCAAGTGCACCAGTTTACCCGTTAATTCGCTGCACCCAGGAAATACCCTGTAATCCCTGCACTGAAGCCTGTCCAAGTAATTGTATCACCATGCCCGAATCAATTTTATCCCTTCCTGAATACAGCAAGGATTGCATCGGCTGCGGACAATGTGTGCTTGCCTGTCCCGGTCTGGCCATAACCCTGGTTGTTAATGACTATGACCCTGACCGGGAAAAAGCGCTGCTAATCATGCCCCATGAATTTGTTAACGAGATTATCCCTCTTGGCAAAGAAGTCACCACTACTGATATGGAAGGTAATGTGGTGGGTAAAGGAAAGGTAATTGCCTATAAAGACAGGACATCGCAAAACAGCAGAAGACTGCTGCTTCTGGAGATACCTCATGAAGATAAATTAGAGGTAGCCGGGTTTATGATCAGGGAAGTAGAACCTGGAGAGCCTGTTGATTTGACAGCAGATGAAGAAGATCCGATCATCTGCCGCTGTGAAAGAGTTAGAAAAAGCGAAATAGTAGAAGCTATTAGAGCGGGAATCCGCGATATGAACCAGCTCAAAGCTGCTGTCCGAGCTGGTCTGGGCGGTTGTAACGGAAAAACCTGCAACGATTTAATCCTGCGCTTATATCGTGAAGAAGGAATCCCCATGTCTGAAATAACCCTGCCCACCCACCGGCCCCTGGTTGCCGAGGTTCACCTTGGAGACTTTATAGCCGGAAACGGGTCAGGCTATGCAAATGTGGAAAAGAAAGAGGAGGCAGACAATGTCGGCCAATAATAATTATGATGTAATAATTGTCGGATGTGGAAGCGTTGGCAATCCTACTGCATACCAGCTTGCTGAAGCAGGTTTAAAGGTCCTTGTAATCGATAAACGCGCTTCGGCAGGCCAGGGCGAAAACAAAACTGCTATCGGTGGTGTCAGGGCAACTCATTCTGATCCCGGTAAAATATCAACCTGCCTTTTCAGCATTGAAGTCTTTTCTACCTGGGAAGAGAAATACGGCTTTGACATCGGCTGGAAACCGGGAGGATACTGTTTTCCGGTTTATGAAAGCGCAACAGAAAAAACCCTGAAAGACCTGATTCCTTACCAGAAAAAACTGGAAATGAAAATAGACTGGGTTGGACCGGAAAAAGTAGAAGAACTTATACCGGGTATAAACCGCGAAGGGTTACTGGGTGGGACATATTCACCGGATGACGGACAGGTTTCCTCTATCCTGGCCCCGATTGCTTTTCAGCGTCAGGCTGAGAAACACGGCGCAGATTACCATTTTAACGAAGCAGTTATAGACTACCTGCGTGAAGGTGACAGAATAACAGGAGTGAAAACAGATAAAGCAAGCTATAATGCAGACTGGGTTGTTCTGGCGACCGGATCTGATGCCGCTGAACACGGAAACCTTTTAGGCCTGGAAATTCCGGTCACTCCTGATTCCCATGAAGCTGGTATTTCGGCCCCTATTGAACATTTCCTGGACCCCCTGGTTGTTGATCTGCGATCCGGACCGGAAGGAAAAACAACAAACTTTTATTTTGGCCAAAATAAGGAAGGGCAGATTATCTTTTGCTATACCCCAAAAGAACTGTTTATCGGCACTGACCGTGAATCACTTTCCGAGTTCTTGCCAGTTTTATCAGGCAGGCTGGTTTCGCTGCTGCCAAGGCTGAAAAACCTGCTGGTTCGCCGGATCTGGCGAGGTTGCTATCCTATGACACCGGATGGTGTGCCTATTATAGATTATGCACCCGGGCTTGATGGCTTGATCTTAGCAGTTGGCATGTGCGGGCAGGGCTTGATGCTTGGTCCCGGAGTTGCTAAAAATATCACTTCTATGATTACCGAAGGATGCTCATGTCTTTCTTCAGAAGCCCAGCATTGTTTCCGTTACGAAAGGGACCTGTTTGAAGCAAAGACAGAAACATTAAAGTAATTGTATCTACTAATCATTTCAGGAATGCTTATTCAATTGCGATTAATACCCCCTATGACCCTTGCATTAATGATCTTATTTAGATAGAATACTTTCTAAGATCTTCAAGTAGGGGGTAATTATTATGACAAAGAATAATATTGGTTTAATTGGCTGCGGTGCCATAGGTTCTGCCCTGGTTAAGGGAATGGTTACAATGGGCGACGTTGACCCCAGCACAGTTTACCTTTACGATATAAGTGTGGAACGTAAAAATCAGGTCGCTGCTGAATATAACTGCAACGCTGCAGCCAGCCTTGAAGATTTTATACCTCAATGTAAAAATATTTTTATCGCCGTTAAACCGCAGGACACTGATAGCCTGCTGGCCTCACTCAAGCCGCTTGTACATCCTGGACAAATTTATATATCAGTAGCTGCAGGAATCACCATAAATTATTTAGAAAGCTGCCTTCTTCCGGGAACTAAAGTTATACGCTTAATGCCAAATACTCCCTGCCTGATCGGTGAAGGTGCAATCGTAATCAGTGCCGGAGACTTAGTTACCGAAGAAGAGCGAAGTGAAATTGAAAGCATGCTTAAACCTTTAGGCATTACAATCCGCATGCCCGAAAAACTGATGGATGCCGCAACCGGCTTGAGCGGTACAGGTCCTGCTTATGTATATCTATTCATTGAAACAATGATTGATGCAGGAGTTTCAGTAGGGATAAGACGAGATGTAGCCACAAAACTGGTTATTCAAAATGTAATTGGCGCAGCAAAAATGCTCGACTCAAATACCCAGCACCCGGCAGAGCTGCGAAATATAGTAACTTCCCCGGCAGGGACAACCAGTGCTGCACTGCTTACGCTAGAAGAAGAAGGGTTTAGAAGCTGCCTGATAAAAGCAGTCATGGAAGCTACCAAACGTTCTGAAGAATTGCGCTTTGGTTAGC
>SL_3KL_010_SEDDRAFT_10005563_pt1 | contig 11289 bp, 9 predicted proteins | sample SodLakKL_010_SED_2_FD_10381 | JGI IMG/M metagenome (IMG submission 10381)
GGCCCCGAGCCCCTGCCGTTGTCGCTGGGGCTGCTGGCCGTGGGATTGGCGGTGTTGCTGGTGTTTACCCACCGTGGCAACCTGGTGCGCCTGAAGAGCGGCACTGAAAACCGCTTCGAAAAGGCGCGTCTGATCAGGCGTCGCCGATCCTGAACTGGCACTGATGATGATGGATGGCAATTCCGATTCGGTTGTAATCGGCAAACGTGCCCGGGAAGTGCTGGCCGTGCTCAGTGATGGCCATCGTCACCAGGGGACCGACTTGGCGCGCCATCTCGGCATTTCACGCACGGCCATCTGGAAGCATGTCGAAGTGCTGCGCGCCATCGGCTTGCAAATCGAGGCCGGAAGCAACGGCTACCAGCTCCCCCGAAGCATCGAGTGGCTGGATGCCGAAACGATCCGTGCCGGTCTAACCCGGCCCGAGTGGGCACCCAGCATCGAGTTTCTGGTCGATTCGACCAACGCCTGCATTCTGACAGACGGGGAATTTCCGCAAGTCGTGTTGGCCGAAGGCCAGCGCGCCGGACGCGGGCGGCGCGGACGCGGCTGGGTCTCGCCCCCGGGCAGCGGCATCTATCTGTCGGTCGGTTGGCGTTTCGACTCGTCCCTGGCCACGTTGGCGCCGCTGGGGCTGGTGGCCGGTATCGCCGCCGCTCGGGCCCTGCAAGGTCAAGGTCTGAACAACATCGGGCTGAAATGGCCCAATGATCTGGTCTGCGGCGAACACAAGCTGGGCGGGTGTCTGATCGACATCAACGGCACCACCGATGGACCCTGTATTGCGATCTTCGGCATCGGGATCAATGTTGACCTGGGAATGACCGACGACATCGATCAACCATGGACCGACCTGCATCGCCTGGGCGCATCCATCGGCCGCAACCGGCTGGCCAGTGCATTGATCAACAGCCTGATCGCGAGCATCGAGACCTTCGAGACGCACGGTTTCAAGGCATTGATGCCCGAGTGGCAAGCGCTGGATGCGCTGGCCGGACAAGACATCAAGGTATTGCATCCATCGAGCCCGACCCGGACGGGAAAGGCTGACGGGATCGATGAAATGGGGCGCCTGCGCCTGATCACCGATCAGGGTGGGTGTCTGATCAGCAGTGGTGAAGTCAGTGTCCGTGCGTGCTGACTGGCTGCTTGACCTGGGTCATTCCCGGGCCAAATGGGCGTTGGCGCAGGCCGGCGAACTGGTGGATGATGGGCCGCGCTCCTGTCCGCTTGACGATCTGGGTGCGCTTGAACGCGACCTGGCCTCGGGCCAGGCGCAAAGACTGTGGATGTCGGCCCAGTCAAGCCCTGACGGGGTGGACTCCGCCATGACCCTGGCCCGAAACCACGGACTGAGCGCCCGGGTGGTTTCACTGGGATCGCGTGATTTACCGGTCAAACCAGCGTACGACACACTGGGTTGCGATCGCTGGCTGGCGATGCAGTGGCCATGGCAGAGCACGCATCGGGGCTTTTGCGTGATCGACTGCGGCACGGCCGTGACCGTGGATATCGTTGACGATCAAGGGGTTCACCTGGGCGGATGGATCATGGCCGGGCTGCGGATCCTGCGTGCCGGTTTATTCGCGCATGCATCCCGACTGGTTGATTTCGAAGCATCCCAATCCACCGTCGCGCAGGACTTCGAGCCGCCAGCGACCGATTCGGCGCGCGCAATCGCGGCCGGCACCATGGCCCAGATCAGCGCCGCGCTGGAACAGGCACTGCGGGTGGCCGGCCAGCATCTGGGCCGATCGCCTGCAATCTGGTTGACCGGAGGTGATGGCCGGCAGGTGGCCGAAATGATCGATCATCCGGCAACCATCGATGACATGCTGGTCTTGCGCGGACTGGCCCTGGCGGCACAAAGCTCATGATCTGGCGCAGCTTGTTGATTGTGTTGCTGATGGCCAATCTGCTGGTGCTGGTGCTGTTTGCGTTTTCCGAACCGCCGGCACCGGTTGAAAACGATGAACCGACTCCGCTGGACCCATCCCTGCCCAGCCTGGAGCTGGTCAGTGAACTGGGCCAGCAGGCCACCGCGGTCAATGACGAACTGTGTTTTACCATCGGGCCACTGACCAGCCAGATGATGCTGGACAATGCGAAAGACCGCTTGCGCCCGTTCGCGCACGAAATCCGTTCTCGCCAGACCACCGCGGACATCGACCGCGGTTGGTGGGTGTACCTGCCGGCGGATAGTCGTTCCCAGGCCATCGGGCTGACCCGCCAGCTCGCCGACCAGGGCATCGAGGACTTCTTCGTGGTTACCAGCGGCGAGCGCGAGAACACCATTTCGCTTGGCTTGTTCGAGGCCCTGGACAATGCCCGCAATCACCGGGCCGAGATTCGATCACAAGGCTTTGATGCGCAATTGAGGGTCCGAAGAGAGAGCATTACGCACTACTGGGTCGATTACCGAATCGGGGCTGATGAACGCTCACCCTGGCGCTTCATCGTTCGGGCATCCCCCGGAGCCACCCATCGCGGGATACCATGCTTCTGAGCCCGTATCGGGGCTTTGCCTGGCAATCATCGGATCGGACATGGAATTTCGCTTAAGCGCACGCATATTCGAGGGACCCATGGGACCATGGTTGCGCCTTATGCGCTTCGATCGCCCGATCGGCATTGCATTGTTACTGTGGCCGACCTGGTGGGGGCTATGGTTCGCAGCCGGCGGATTGCCCAGCCTGAAAAACCTGATCATCTTTACCCTGGGCGTGATCGTCATGCGTGCCGCCGGTTGCGTGGTCAATGATCTTGCCGACCGCGACATCGATCCACTGGTCGAACGCACCCGCTCGCGCCCACTGGCCGCCGGAGAAATCCAGCCGCACCAGGCACTGATCCTGCTGGTGGTGTTGCTGCTGATCGCCCTGGCACTGGTCCTGATGACCAATCGACTGACCGTCTTGATGGCCTTCGGCGGCGTGTTGCTGGCCGGCACCTATCCGTTCTACAAACGCTTTACCCATTTCCCCCAGATCGCGCTGGGTGTCGCATTCGGTTGGGCTATTCCGATGGCCTTTGCCGCGGAAACCGGCCAGGTCCCGGCCCTGGCCTGGTGGCTTTTTTTCGCCAACCTGTGCTGGACGCTGATCTACGACACCCAGTACGCCATGGCCGATCGCGCCGAGGATCTCGAGGCCGGGGTCAAATCCACAGCGATCATGTTCGGTCGGATGGATGTCCCCATCATCGCCATGCTCATGGGCCTGAACGTCGCCCTGCTGGTGATCATCGGCCTGCAATACCTGCCCCACCCGGCCTACTTCACCGCCATTGCGCTGGTCTTCCTCCACTTCCAGTTGCAACTATGGAGAATCCGCGAGCGCGATCCGCAGGCGTGTTTCAGGGTGTTCCTGAGCAACCACTGGATCGGCCTGTTCATTTTTGTCGGAATAGCCATCTCCCACTTAATCCAATAATCGTCTTCCGTCTCCCGTCTCCCGTCTTCCCTTCTTCAAGCCCTCGCCACCACCCACACATCCACCCGTCTGACCCCGGCGCGCTTGAGCACCCGGGCGCATTCATTCAGCGTCGAGCCGGTGGTCATGACATCGTCCACCAGGCTGACATGCGTGGTGCCGGGGGGCAACCAGGTCAGTTCGAAGGCGCCGCGCACATTGCCGCGCCGGCGTTCGGCCGGCAGCTCGGACTGATTGCGTGTCGCCCGCTTGCGCCGTGCAAGCGATGCCCAGGGCAATCCCTGAAGGTAGCCTTGCAGATCTCTGCACACGACTGCCGCCTGGTTGAAACCGCGGGTCAGCCGACGGCGCGGATGCAGCGGCACCGGCACCATCAGATCGGGGCGCGGCGCGCCGGCCTTGACCAATTGCTCGGCCAGCAGACGGGCCAGGACACGTCCCGCGGCCAGGTCGGACTGAAACTTGAAGCGGGTGACCAGGGTTTCGATCGGCCCGCGATAGACGAATCCCGCCCAGGCCGAGTCGAATGACGGCATGTCTTTGGTGCAGCGCCCGCACAGCTCGAGCATGCGGGTGGTTTCCAGGGCACAGCGCAGGCAGCGGTTTTCGAGCCGTGGCAGATCGGCATGGCATGCCGCACAGCAATCCAGCCCGGACTGACTCGTCAAGCCGCAGATCAGGCAGACCGGGGGATACAGCCATTGGCCAATGGCGTCGGGAAATTTTGCGTTGACAAGCCTCCGCATGGCTCCGGATACTATCCGTTTTTGCCTCGGATGTTTGCCATGAACCGATGGTTCGAATCCGCAATTGCCGGTGTCGATGACCTGCATGAACACTAGCCAGCAGTCCGTCACTGAGCGATTCAGCCGGATTGCGGCTCGCTACGACGAATTCAGCGCGATTCCCGTCGAGGTCGGCGAACGTCTGATCGAGCGTCTCGATGGGCTCAGCTTTCAGCCGCAACGCATCCTGGATCTGGGCTGTGGAACCGGGACACATTCGCTGGCGCTCAAGAAACGCTTCCCGGATGCCGACGTCGTGGCCCTTGACCGGGCCCGTGAGATGCTGGAGCAGGCCGGAAAACACCAGGGATGGTGGAAAAAACGCTTTGAGCGCGTTGTCGGTGACGCCATGCGACTGCCACTGGCGCAGTCCACATTCGACCTGGTTCATGCCAATCTGGTGTTGCACTGGTGCGAAGATCGCGAAGCCGTACTGGCCAACTTGCGCCGGGTGCTGCGTCCGGGCGGGCTTGCCCTGCTATCGTGCCTTGGTCCCGACAGCTTCAGGGAATTGCGCCAAGCAGGCGTTGCCGGGGAGGTCTGTCCGATCACTGGCGCTCAGCTTGCCGATGTCCAGCGGCTGGGCTCGGCATTGACCCACGCCGGCTTTGCTGAGCCGGTCCTCGATACCGACTGGCTGAAGGCCACATACAGCAGCGAAGATGCCCTGCTTGCCGAACTGGAAAACCTCGGCGCCATTCAGGCCAACCGGCCAATCGATATCAATCGGCCTGCCGGTCATGATGACGAAGCGCTGGCGCTGACCTGGGAAATTGTCAGTGCCTCGGCCTGGTGTCCTGAAGAGGGGCAGCCGATCCGGACCCATCAGGGAGAAGAGGCCAGCATCCCAGTCTCGAGCCTCAAGGTGCGCAAGCGCTAGACCTACAGCGTTATTCGGCGGTGCCCTCGGTGAGGTTTTCGTCCTGGTCCGGACCGCAAACGCGGTTTCGGCCATTGCTCTTGGCCTGGTAAAGCTGGTGGTCGGCGACTCGAATCAGATCGCTGCGCGTGCGCATCGACTCACCCCAGACGGCCACGCCGATACTGACCGTCACCTGCATCGAAGTATCGCCGTCATGGCGAAAATCGTGGTCCGCGACGGCAGCGCGCAGGCGCTCGCAAACCTCCTGGGCGCCATGCTGATTCGTGTCAGGCATCACCACGGCAAACTCCTCTCCACCGATCCGCGCCAGGGTGTCATCGACGCGAACATTTTCGTCCAGCACCTGGCTCAATTGCTTGAGCACCGCATCGCCGGCCAGATGGCCAACATCATCATTGATCTGCTTGAAATGATCCACATCGATGATCGCCAGGGCGAGCGGCTCATGCGGATGGCTTTGCACATGCGATATCTCGTCGTCGATCAGGGTCATCATGTGGCGACGGTTGTACAGTCCGGTCAATTCATCGCGCACGGCATGCTCACGCATCTCGGCCAGGTAACCGGCCTCCAGGTTGCCCGCATCCAGAAATTTCAGGACTGTCTTGCCGATCTTGATCTGATCGCCATCGCGCAATAGGCAACCCTCGATCATTTCGCCGTTGACAAAGGTGTGATTGGTCGAGCGCAGATCCTCGATCCAGAACCCGTCCTCGCGGACACTGATGCGGCAATGCGATCGCGATACGCTGCGCGAGGCAATCTGGAAATCGGTGTCGACACCACGGCCGATCACCACGTTGCCCTCAAGATCGACACGCGCGCCGAGCCGATCTCCTCGAATCACCACCAGGCACGCGCCATCGCGTCCCTCGGTTTCGGCCATCGAGGCCGGCAACATCAAGGTGCACGGGTCGGTTTGCTCGCCGAAGCGCGATTTCGCATTCATGCGCCAATCCCGAGCCGGTTTCGGTGGTCAGTCACGAGAAAGCTCCAGGGTTCTGGAGATGCCAACCCTCGATTCTACCCGATTGGCGAGCGGCAACGAGAGAACAAAAAATTCGGGCCGACCCCGAAACGGAAGTCGACCCGACCCCTTTTCCAACCGGCGCATCCCCAAGCCAGCCCCCTTGAATCCCCTGAGGCTGGCGCGCCTTGCTTTCACACAAACCCGATGTGTGAGGTTCAGATTAGCGGTTCGAGCCGCTGATGGCAGTAGCCATTTCAGACAAAATCGTGTCCATTTCGGACATTAGTGGGTTTGTAATTATGCGTGTGAGAGGCTTTTTTCAAAAACCGGCCTGGTTCAGCCCTGATTGTGGTGACGCCACTGCTCCGGGGAGTCGTGAAAACGTTTCTTGAATACCCGGCTGAAGCTCTGCGGACTGGAAAATCCGCAGGCAGCAGCAACTTCGGTGATCGAACGGTCGGTTTCCACGAGCAGTCGACAGGCGCTCTTGAGGCGAAAATGTCGGATATATGCGGCCGGTGTCATGCCGGTCAATGCCTTGAGCTTGCGCTGCAAGGTGCGCCGCTCGACCGCTACGCTGTTGGACAATGCCGCTACATCAAACGCAGGATCGGACAGCCGATCGGCCAGGGTCCGGTTGATCAAATCGATCAGCTCCCGGTCACGCCGGACCAGGTCCGGCTGTCCTTCGGCCTCTTCCATTTCCTGGAAGGTCGATTCATTGAGCAGATGGTGACGCAGGCGCTCACGATTGGCCAGCATGCTCCGAATGCGGACCCCCAACTCCTCGACATCGAACGGCTTGGCCATGAAATCATCCGCGCTCAATGCCAGCCCCTGCAAACGCGATTCGCGGTCCTGGCGTGCAGTCAGCAGTAGCACCGGAATGTGGCTGGTTTCCGGATTGGAGCGCAGTGCCTTGAGCAGTTCGAAGCCGTCGAGTTTCGGCATCATGATGTCGCTGACCACCAGGTCCGGATGATGCTGATTGGCCAGGTCCAGTCCCTGTTGTCCATCCGCTGCTGCCAGTACGCGCCATTCCCGGCCCAGGGAGTGGCCGAGATAATCCAGCAGATCACGATTGTCCTCGACGACCAGCACGGTTTCACCCGCCGCGCTCTTTGAGTCATCACCCATCGACTCAACCTCGCCTTCCTGACTCGAGGTGTGGCGGGGATCAACAACGATTTCCGGATGCCGCCGCAGGGCGGCTTCCTCGGACCGGCGAGATGGATCGTGAAGCGCCGGCAATACCACCCTGAAACGACTGCCCCGTCCCGGCTTGCTTTCCAGCACAACCGTCCCGCCCATGGCCTGGACCATTTCACGGACCAGGGCCAGACCCAATCCGTTGCCGTCGATACCATCGCGAACCGCATCGGCCGATCGATGCAACTGCACGAAGACGGCCTCTTGCTCTTCGGCCGGAATCCCCGGTCCCGAATCAATGACTTCGACAACCGCATCCGACCCATCAGCGCCAAGCCGCACCTCGATGAAATCGCCAGATGATGTGAATTTGACGGCATTGGCCAGCAGGTTGAGCAGTATCTTCTCGACATGTTCACGGCTGCAGTAGGTCCACCAGCCCTGCTCGACATCGGCCCGCAACTCAAGACCGCGTTTGCGGGCCGTATGTCGAAACGCATCGACCGTGAAGGTCACCACAGACGACAGGGCCCAGGGTTCGTCCATTGCGCTTCCTTTCATGGCGCGCAGCCGCGACAGGTCCAGCAATTCATCCACCAGGTCAAGCAGTAGCTTCGAATAGCGCCTGGCGCGCTCGATGGCTTCCGGCTCTGCGCCCTTGGCCTCGAGATCCTCGATACTCGATTGGATCAGGGTCAGCGGGGTGCGAAACTCATGCGAAATGTTGGCGAAGAACCGACCACGCGCCTCCAGGGCATCGCGCAGTTCGACCGCTTGTTCACGCAACAACGCCTGCTGTTGCTCAATTTCATGGGTCCGGTCCCGGACCTCGGCTTCCAGGACGCGGCGGCGCTTGTGGTGAGCTCCGTAAGCCAGCGCCACAATCAGAAACGTGGCCAGGCCATAAGCAAGGTAGGCCCAGGTCGTCTTCCATGGGGGTGGCCTGATGGATGCGCTGAACAACTGCTGGCGCTCGGACCAGACATCATCGCTGTTGGCGGCCCGGGCCAGGAATTGATAATCCCCGGGGGACAGGCCGGCATAACGAACGCGTCGCTGAGTGCCGGGCGGGCTCCATTCGCTGTCCAGGCCATCAAGCATGAATGCGTAGCGTATTCTGGAAGGATCGGCAAAGTGCAAGCCCACGAAGGTGACTTCAAGATCGTTGCGGTCATGAGGCAGTACAAGTTCGGTCTCACCATCCGGATCCAGCGCAACCGGACGACCGTTGACCAGAACCTCCTGCGGCTTGATGCGTGGTGGCTGGGACAAGCGCTCGATGCTTTCCGGGCGAAACACATTGATGCCGTTGATCCCCCCGAAATAGAATCGTCCCGATTGGCCCACCGTGGCCACGGCATTGTTGAATTCGAAGTGCTGTACCCCGTCGGGCGGCGTAAAGTGACGTACGCTGCCCGACTGTGCATCAAAGCGCATCAAGCCGCGATTGCTGCTCAACCACACGCGTCCGTCATCCTCGACCAGTATGGCGTAGATGGTTTCATCGACCAGGCCCTGGTCAGAACCAAACCATTGAATGGACGGCTGACCGTTTGCATGCCCGTCGAGCCGCAGGTGGCCCAGACCGCTTGCGCTGGTTCCGACCCAGAAGCCTTTGTCCGAATGCTCGGCCAGACCATAGAACTCCGTGCCGGCCCCGACACCCAACCGCTGATGATCGAAAAACAGCTCCATCGGCTCACCATGAAATGACACCAGGCCCAGACCATGCCGTCCCGCGACCAGCACGCTGCCTTCGGGGGTCTCAAGGAGATTGTAGATGCGCTGATCGACCAGTCGTGGCCCCTGGCTGCAGGCTTGCGGTCGGGTTCGGTCTTGACCGAAATGAAACTTCTTCAATCCCTTGCTGGTTCCCAGCCAGAGCACCGAACCATCGGATGAAAAACGCATGGTCTTGGCACGCCCACCACCGGCCACCAGGTCGATGGGTACCGTGGCCACGACGCGCTTCGTTCGCGCATCGATTCCTACCAGGTGCCGCCTTTCCAGCGCCCAGACGAGCGCGTCATCGACCGGATCGATCGCCACATCCCATACCCGGTCATCGGGCAGGCGGGCGTGGCGTGCACCCTCGGCGTGAAAGCTCTTGACCCAGTCATATCTCCCATCGGGACGACGCCGTTGCAAGCGCAAACCGGCCGCATCGATAGATGACCACAGGTATTCCCTGTCATCAAGCAACTGTTCGGCAATACCGCGGACAATGTTATGGCCGGCATAGGGGATTGCATCCGGCGCACTGGCGTCACGCACATGCTCGAACCGTTGGGCGTGTGGAGAAAAGTAGGCCAGGCCACCAAGTTGACTGCCAATCCAGACCGTCCCGAACTCATCAACCAGCAGTTTGTAGCCGCGCGAATGCAACGTGGGCGGAATACTGCGATGGTCTTGCGGTTGATGATGGAACCACTGCACACGCTCACTCTCCGAGAGCCATCGTCCCACCCCGTTGAAGGCATTCAACCAGTAGTTGCCCTGCTGGTCCTCGACCAGTTGGAGCTGCATGGTCCCTCGCTGAACCGCCAGCCGCTCGCCGACATCAAGGACCTCCTGCCAGTGGTCATCGTCCGGCTGATAGCGAACCAGCACCGTATCGAGCACCATCCAGACCGATCCATCCTCTGAACTCACCAGCCCCTCGATGCCGTCATCGGCATGCCCATGCTGCGAGGGCCGAATGGCGCGTGACTGCTCAGGCGCATCCGGGTCGATCAACATCAGACCGGCCCGGGTCGCCAGCGCCAATTGCCCCTGTGTCGTTTGATCCAGCAACACAACCTCGCGCCCATCTCGCACGACGAACTCGAAGGTCCGGACCTTGACCAGTTCCATGCGCGCCGTATCCAGGCGCCACAGCCCGGCCGGGTTGAGCAACCAGAAGCGCCCATCGTCATCCACCAGGCTCGTCGAAGGAATGCGCTCGCGATGGTCCAGTGTTCGTTCGAAAGGGATGATCTCGACCTCGCCGTCCTCGCCCGTCAACCGGCCTGCAATGCCATCGGTCACCAGGTAGAGCACACCGTCATCATCACGCCCTTCGATTCGAATCCGACTGCGTCCGTCGCGCAATTCATGCGCCTGCGGCCAATAGAAGTGCCGGGCCTTGCCGGTGTGCGTGTCGAACAGGTTCAACCCATCGCGCGTGGCGACCCAGAGCCTTCCGGGATCGTGGCATTTCAATTGGGAAATGGCGCTGTTGCTCAGCGAATCCGGGTCTTCGGGATCATGGCGGTAGGGCTTGAACGTATAGCCGTCGTATCGGTTGAGCCCGTACTGGGTACCAAACCACATATAGCCATCGCTGCACTGGGCCATGGCGCCTATGGACGACTGGGTCAGACCCTCGTCCAGCGATATGCGCTGAAAATGGACATCGCCCGCGCCCATCAGCACCATCGGCCAGATCAGGGCCAGTACGACCGTAAAGCTCCTCGTCAACGCCTGCTCCGTGTCATTCCCCGGGTCCGGCCCCATGCCAAGGCCGGAAAATACGCTTGCCAAGGGACCATCTTAGCCAATGTCGCGTTGGCTGCGTGGGCCCGGGTCATGATATTCTTGAAGACTTGGGCGCGCCGTTCTCTCAAAAGGGCGCGAATCGCTCACCACCGACCAACCACGGCTTGATCCATGTCCGAACAGCAAAAGAAAATCGAGGACCACAACCAGTCCATAGAAGAATTCATTGCCCTGGCCAATGAAATGACCGAGAAAAAGGGGCGCGACATCAAGCTGGTCTCGGCCGCCCTGATGGCCGCCTCCGGCATCTACGCTACCTTCATGGCTGCCGGCAACAACGGCTACCTGGCCCCCGGGGGCGTCGACAAGGTGGTCGAGCTCTACCAGAAGAATCTCACCTATATTCAAGAACGCAAGAAACAGGAGCTGGAAGCCAAGGGACTCCAGGCCAAACCCATCTCGAAGATCGCCGGAGACGCCTGAACCCTCACTCCGAAACGGGCCCTTAGCTCAGTTGGTTAGAGCAGCCGACTCATAATCGGTAGGTCGTAGGTTCAAGTCCTACAGGGCCCACCATTTTCCCTGGGTGTATTC
>SL_3KL_010_SEDDRAFT_10005564_pt1 | contig 11288 bp, 10 predicted proteins | sample SodLakKL_010_SED_2_FD_10381 | JGI IMG/M metagenome (IMG submission 10381)
GGGACAGCCGGAAGCCGGCGATCATGACCTCACAGTCCTTCTCCTCGGACAGATAGTTCGGGCGAATGCGTGGGTACTCGTACGGGTCGTTGGACGCGACGTGCACCTCACCCCGGCTCTCGGGACGAAGCTGGCACGATGACAGGGTGAAACCGGGGAACTCGTGCACCGGCGCCCCGGGCTTGTCGGAACTCAGCGTGCCGAAGTGGAACTGGATATCCGGACGGCTATCCGCGTCGTTGGTTTTGACGAAACCGCCGGCCTGGTTGATTCCAACCGCAAGGGGCCCCCTGCGGAACAGCAGGTACTTCAGACCGATCCGCGCCTTGCGCACCATGCTCGCCAGGTCATCGTTGGTGGTGATCGCCTGGGTGCAGCGACTGATGATGCGCGCCTGGAGGTGGTCCTGNAGGTTGCGACCCACACCCTTCATCGGGTGCACCACCGGCAACCCGGCCTCCTTGAGGATTTCGGGGTCTCCGATCCCCGAGAGTTCCATGATCTGAGGCGAATTAATGGCGCCGGCAGACAGCACCACCTCCCGGCGAGCATGCACCGTGAAGTCGGTGTCCTCCTTCCGGTACCTCACACCCAGCACCCGGTTACCCTCAATCACGAGACCGTTAGTCTGGGCATTCGTCTCCACCGTGAGATTGGAGCGTTGCCTGGCCGGGCGTAGAAAGGCCTTGGAGGAGCTGCACCGGCGACCATTTTTAGTCGTCAGCTGGAAGTAGCCAACACCCTCCTGGCTCGCACCATTAAAGTCCTCGGACCTGGGAAAGCCGGCTTGCTCGCCCGCGCTGATGAACGCCTCCACCAGCGGGTGATTCTCATGGACGGACGACACCGCAAGGGGCCCTCCGGCACCGTGATAGGCATCCTCTCCTCGCTCCTGGTCCTCCGACCGACGGAAGTATGGCAGCACCTGGTCCCACCCCCATCCGGGGTTGCCCATCGCTGCCCAGTCATCGAAGTCCTCGGCCTGACCCCGAACATAGATCAGCCCGTTGATTGAACTGGAACCACCCAGCACCTTGCCGCGGGGCCAGTACATCCGCCGGCCGGCGATGCCCTCGTCAGGCTCCGTGGTGTAGCCCCAGTTCAGCGTGGGGTGGAACATCGTCTTCCCGTAACCAATGGGGACGTGAATCCACGGATACTTGTCTGCGGGACCGGCCTCCAGTAACAGCACGGAGTACCGACCATCCTCGCTGAGGCGATTGGCCAGAACGCAACCCGCAGAACCCGCTCCGACAACGACAAAGTCGTATTGCTTACTCTCCATACCCTCTCCCCCTTCGTGGTCAGCCGCCCGGGCTGTGTGTGACCCATGGCTCCGGGCGACTTTTTGCTTATTTTTGAGACATTGTGTTTCACTGTAGAGCATGTCGGGGACATTGCAAAGCCTGCAATGCACTTCGGGGTGAGCGGCAGTCACATCAGTTTTCTTGCAACTTTCTCGCACAATTTTTTGTTGACAAACGTCCTGAGTGTGCAAGAGTGAGATTGTTCGTTTCATTATTAGCGGACAATACAACTATTAGACAGGGCGCCCAATGAGGCGTCAGAGGTTGGGAGGAGAACCCATGATCAATAAGCTGAAAGGCGTGTCTCGCCGGGACTTCCTGGGAATCGCTGGCCGCTACGGCCTGACGTCCACCTTGATCGCTGCATCAGGTCTCACCGGCCTTGTCACAGCCCCCCAGCTGGCGAAGGCTGCAGAGAAGACCAACGATAGACGCACCCGCAACTCTCCCGAGGTGACCTGGCGCTTTGGCGCATCCGGTTTCAACGAGGACAACCTTGACATCCAGAAATCCGGCCAGCTGTTCTGGGTACAGGACCTGGAGGAGCGGACTGAAGGCAAGATCCGGGTCGAGTTCATCGGCAGCAACCAGATTTGCAACCAGCTGGACTGCGTAAACAACACCCAGCAAGGCGTGGTGGATGTCTTCTCGGCATCCACGCAGAACTCCGCCGACGGGGCCCCCTACTACAACGTGCTGGACTTCGCCTACATGTTCCCCAGCCGGGCCTCCCAGTACTACTTCTTCTACCACCCCAAAAGCGAAGAACTGCTTCGCGAGCCGCTGCGCCAGCGGCACAACCTGCACTTCCTCTTTACCCACTGTGAGCTCCGCGGCCTGATGATGGGCCGCACGTTCCGGGATGAGCCGACGGTCTCCAAGCTCGAGGACATTCAGGGCACCCGCAACCGTGTCACGGGCACCCAGCTCGGGCGCATCGCCATGCAGCTGCTCGACCTGAACCCCCGTCCTGTCGCCTGGGAGGAGACGCTCGATGCCCTTCGCCAGGGGCTGATCGACGGTGCCGAGACCTGGATGGGGGCCGCCGCCTACTCCGGCCTGACGCCCGTACTCAGCCAGGCGGTGGATCTGCGCTTCTTCTGTGGCACCGAACACACCGCCATGGACGTGCGCAAATTCGATTCTCTCTCCTCGGAGCTGCAGGATGCGGTCATGGAGTCTGCGTACACGGCGCAGGTCCATGTCCAGGGCGTTCATGAATCGGCACTTACCGACATCGTGGGTGCTTACCCGGATCCCGAACCCCATACCCTGTTCGGCAAAAACGAAGTCAGGGTGGCACGCCTCCCGGAAGAAGAGATCCGCAAGGCCGAGGAGCTATGCGCACCCGAGCACAACCCCGAGCCGTGGGAGCGCTGGCGTGACCGCCTGAACGACTGGTCCGGCGGGCATGACGTGTACAAGGAGATACACGCCATCGCGAGGGAGATCCCCAGCGATATGCCTGTCGCCAACGTCAAGCCGCGACGCTGGTGGAATAACGCGTAACCCAAACCCGCTGCTCCGCGGACTGAGTTCAGTCCGCGGAGCAGCGCCTTGTGGTTTGCCGTTGTTGGTGATGCCTGCAACGGGACTGTCGCGTATTACCCATCGGGTAAGGGTGTTCTTATGTCTCAGGATACTGATCGCAGCCAGGCCGCAATGGGCCAGACTGCCAAGCAGGGGTCACTGAAAAAAATCCTTTTGTACCCCTTGTTCTGGCTGGATAGAAACATCGAGAAATGCTTCATAATTGTTGCCTACGGCCTGATGGCCGGCATCATTTTCGTAGAGGTGGTTCGCCGATTCACAACGGGCGGATCGTTTGCCTGGAGCACCTCTGTTCCCGTTTACATGTTTCTCTGGCTGACCTGGCTGGGGGCAGCCTATAACGTCAAGAAACGGGCGCATCTCACATTTACGGAGGTTCGGGCGCGGCTGCCTCATTGGGGGCAATACGCCTCGTTCATGCTGGATGGAATCCTCTGGATCACCTTCAGCGTTATCGTTATTTATTGGTCCGGCCTGCAGGTTCATTCGTCATATATGAACTGGGCCACCGTTTCCGGGACGGACAACTGGATGCAATGGTGGTTTTACCTTGCCACGCCAGTTGGCTTTGGATTGATCATCATTCGGTCAATACAAAACATGATTCAGGACACCATTACATTCCGTCGTGGTGAACCGTTCCGCGTACAACAATCATTGTTTGATTAACCGGAGTCGATCCAATGAGTGACGGCACGCTTATTACATTGGTATCTCTGGGTGTGTTCACGCTGTTTATGCTGGGCGTGCCCATTTTCCTGGTCATTGGTTTCTGGATCATCGGTGTCAGCATCGTTATTGATTTTACGTTGGCCAACCTGGGCGGAACACTTTTCACCGGTCTGAGTTCATTCGCCTTGCTGGCGCTGCCGCTGTTTGTCCTGACCGGTGACTTGATCAAGGCAGGCGGTATTGCCAAGCGGCTGGCCGACTTCGCATACGCGCTGCTCGGCTGGATTCGCGGTGGTATGGGGATGGCAACCCTCGGGGCCTGCGGTATGTTCGCGGCGATCTCGGGTTCCAACTCGGCAACCACGGCGACCATCGGCTCAATAATGGATCCCGAAATGCGGAAAAACGGCTATGACGGTCGATTCTCGGCCGCCACGGCCGCGGCAGGCGGTGTGGTCGGGATCATCATCCCGCCCAGTATCATCTTCATCGTCTACGGCTTTTTGATGAACCTGTCGATTATCGACCTGTTCATCGCCGGCATGCTGCCCGGCATCCTGATGGTTGCCGCAATGCAGCTCGCCTGCTTCCTGGTGTCGTACAAGTTCTCCTGGGGCAAGATCATTCGCCTGGAGGGCAAGCGGGTGATGCGCACGGGTGCCAAGGCCTACCTGGGCTTCCTCGCCATCGGCATCGTTCTTTACGGGATTTATTCCGGCGCCTTTTCCCCGACCGAGGCGGCAGGGATGACCGTTGGCTTCTGCCTGTTGGCCGGCATGCTGGTCACCCGCGAGATTAAGATCACCAAGCTACCCGACGTGATGATGCGGTCGGGCCAGATTGCCGGCATGCTTTGCCCGCTGATCGCCGTGTCCGTGGTCATGCAGCAGTTGCTCTCCATCCTTGGAGCTGGCGCCGTGATCACCGACCTGCTGACCGGTCTCGGTGGGTACTACACCATCCTGATCGCTTGCATGATCACGGTGCTGATCTTCGGGACGGTGCTGGAGAGCCTTCCGGTTACCATCATCCTGGCACCCATCCTGGCACCCATCGCTGTCAGCATCGGGGTGGATCCCGCGCACTTCGCCGTGATCTTCCTGGTGGGGGCTGCCATTGGCTTCATCACCCCGCCCTACGGGCTGAACCTGTACGTGGCCAGTGGCATTACTGGCATCTCGTATCTAAGGCTGGTGCCATTCATCATGCCCTACCTCGTAGTGCTGCTCATCGCCTGGATGATCATCGCGTTTTACCCGCCGCTGTCCACCTGGCTGATTCAATTTGGCGGACGATGAAGGCGGCGGCACCCAATGCGACGCCTGAGAGGGATGCCCGTGACCATCGGGCGTCCCTTTTTTGCGTCGGGCACCGCCACCGCTCCGGGGCAGGCCATGTGGTATCTTCCTCGGGAAAATCAGGGAGCAAACGATGCGGGCTCATCCCGCCGGGGATCAGAAATGGAGAAAAAGCAGAGAGCCAAAGGATCAACCGGTGAGCGGTTGTTGCGCATTCTGAGTGCTGTCGTGGAAGCGGACGGGCCGGTGGATCTGCCCCTGGTCACCGAGACGGTGGACCTGCCCAAGCCCACGGCGCACCGCCTGCTGACCCTGCTGGAGCAGCAGGGTTACCTGGTCCGTGACACCGACGGCCGCAGCTTCACGCCGGGCCCGGTCCTGAACCGGGTGGCCTGCCGGGTGCTGCAGAGCAAGGCGGCAAAAGCCCCCCGCCATGCCATCCTGGAGCGTATTGCGGCGACGGCGGGCGAGGCCTGTAACTTGGTGGTGATGGATGGCAACCACATCACCTACATCGACCGGATCGATTCCGCGTGGCCGTTGAGCATCCGGCTGGCCATCGGCTCCGAGGTCCCCCTGCACTGCACGGCAACCGGAAAACTCCTCACCAGCCTCCAACCCAAACGGGTGCGGCGCAGGCTGCTGTCGACGTTGCCACTGAGTTCCTGGACGCCGCATACCATCACGGACCCCACAGAACTTGAGGCGGAACTCGAGACCATTCGCAAGGCGCGGGTGGGCACCGACAACCAGGAGTTCATCGAGGGCATGGTCGCCGTTTCGGTCCCCATACCGCCACCGGCCGGCCCGCCAATTGCCGCCGTGTCCATCCATGCCCCGGTGTTCCGTAAATCGCTGGCCGACCTGAAAACGCATATCCCCCTGCTGCAGGAGTCCGCTGACAAACTGGCCACGATCATTCACGATCAGGAGGGCACAGCTTCCGCTAACTGAGGATAGCCCGCGCCACCCCGGCCACGGAGAGCACCATCAACAGCACCAGCACAAACTGCTTGAAGCGGTCCGGGTTGGCCACGTTGAACAGCCGGTGCCCCACCTTGATACCGATGAACAGCGGCACCACCATGGCGCCAGCCACCAGCAACGTATAGGTGCTGACCAGCGCGTAGGCGCCGGCGACCCCAATCGTCAGGATATCCTTCAGCAATAGAAAGGCGACCATCGTGGCCCGGACCACGACGATGGAGACGTTGGCCGACAGGAACATCACCACCACGATCAGCCCGCCGACGCCCGCCGCCCCGGTCATGGCACCGGACACGATACCCGTGCCGAACACCAGGCCCCGGCCGGCCTCCGATCGAAACCGGAACCCCGTCCAGAGCAGCAAGGCGGAGGCCAAGACGAGCAGGGAGATGATCAGCCTCATCATGTCATCCGGCAGGCTGGCCAGCAGAAACACCCCAGCCGGCACGCTGATACAGGACCCCAGCATCAGCCAGGTCAGGATTCGCCGGTCAACCTGACGCCATACCGCGGGAAGCATGTGCAGGCTGGCGATTATCTCCAGCAGAAGGAGCACGGGCACAACGGCGGCCGGGGGAAACACCAGGGAGAGCAGTAGCAGTACCAATGCACTAAAGCCAAACCCGGTGTAACCGCGCACGATGCCCGCCAGAAAGACAGCCAGGGTGGCGTAAGCCACGATTCCCGGGGTTAATTCACCACTTGTGACCAACGACTCCATAACACCCCCATCGTTCCCACCCTGATATCGGGCCCGCTCGCGTAATCGCCGCGTCGCGGGCCATCACGACTTCATTCCCTTCATTCGAGACAAAATGTATCACTTTTTTAGGAACCACTCATCTCGATATCCGGGACAGTCACCGTGGGGGCAAGCCGGAGCCGCGCTCCGGGGGGAACGACAGGGGTCAGGCGCCTAAGCCTCCGCTGGTGCTTTACCGAACACCCGGTCAGTCAGTTTCACCGACCAGGCGGCCGACTGAACCTGGATGATGAACGCCAACGCCACCACCAGGGCCGCATCGGCACCCGCCTCACCGAAGGCGTTCATGGCCAGCGCCAGGGCAATGGACAGGTTGCGCATCACGGTCCCGTAGACCAGCGCGATGCCCTCACCCCGACCCAGCAGTGCCCGGGCGATGCCGGTGCTCATGGCATAGTTGATCAGGTAAAGCAGGATGACCGGCACAGCGATGATCAGCAGGTCACCGGGGTTGGCGATCAGGTCCTCCGCCTTCAGGGCCATGGCCACGAAGACAATGCCCAGCACCCCTAGGGACGAGAGCGGCGGGAAACGCGGGGCCCACTGCTTCTGATAGCCCGCCTGCCCGTACCGCCGGCGCAGGTAGTACTGGGTGATTTGCCCGGCAATCAGCGGCAGCAGCACGATGATGGCGATCTGGCGGAAGACCGTCAGCAGGTCCACCGGCACCTCGGCGCCCATCAGCCACTGCACGTAGAACGGTGTGGCCAACGAGCCGACCAGCAGCCCGATCACCGTCATCTTGATAGCGGCCGGCACGTTGCCCTTGGCGAAACCGGTCCAGGCGATGGTCATGCCGCTGGTGGGCAGCAGGGCTGCCAGCAGCAGCCCCAGGGCGAAATAGGGGTGGTCGGCCAGGAACAGCAGCCCCAGGGCAAAGGCGATGAAGGGAATGACGCCGAAGTTCACCAATAACGCCAGCCCCTGGGCCCGCCCGTCGACCCCTTCCAGTACGGAGCGCACCTTCAGGTTGACCATCATCGGGTAAACCATCAGGAAGGTCAGCGGCAGGATCAGCGCCTGCAGCCAGCCACTCGGGGCCAGTGCCCCGAAGGCGAAGCCCCCGAGCATCATGGCGGGTATGGCAAGGGTGAGCTTGCCCGTGATCTTCGACAGGATCTGAAAAAAGTTCATGGTCAGGGGGTGTCGTGGTCCAGGTTGTCCAGGTAGCGCTCGGCATCCAGCGCAGCCATGCAGCCGGTCCCGGCTGAGGTGACCGCCTGGCGGTAGACGTGGTCGGAGACATCGCCGGCGGCGAAAACACCGGGCACGCTGGTGGCCGTGGCGTTGCCGTTCAGGCCGCTGCGCACCTGGATATAGCCGTTCTCCATCTCCAGCTGCCCTTCGAACAGGTCCGTGTTGGGCTTGTGGCCGATGGCGATGAACACGCCGTCCACGGCCAGCTCATCGGTGCTGTCATCCCGGGTGGAACGGAGCCGCAGGCCGGTCACGCCGCTGTCATCGCCCAGCACCTCGTCCAGGGTCGTATCCCAGCGGACGGTGATCGCCCCCGCCGCCACCTTCTCGAACAGCTTGTCCTGCAGAATCTTCTCGGCGCGCAGCTTGTCGCGGCGGTGGATGAGGGTGACGTGGGAGGCGATGTTGGACAGGTACAGCGCCTCCTCCACCGCGGTGTTGCCACCCCCGACCACGGCCACCGGCTTCTGCTTGTAGAAAAAACCGTCGCAGGTGGCGCAGGCGGAAACGCCCTTGCCCATAAAGGCTTGCTCGGAGGCGAGCCCCAGGTACTGCGCCGAGGCGCCGGTGGCGATAATCAGCGCATCACAGGTGTACTGGCCGGCGTCCCCTTCCAACCTCAAAGGCTTGTCAGTGAGACGGGCCGTGTGGATATGGTCGAACACCACCTCGGTGTTAAAGCGCTCGGCGTGCGCCTTCATGCGCTCCATCAGTTCCGGGCCCTGAACGCCCTCCGCGTCACCGGGCCAGTTGTCCACGTCGGTGGTGGTGGTGAGCTGGCCGCCCATCTCCATACCGGTCACCAGTACCGGGTTGAGGTTGGCGCGGGCGGCGTAGACGGCGGCGGTGTAGCCCGCCGGGCCGGAGCCCAGAATCAGCAGCGGGACATGGCGTGGCTCGCTCATGGGGCGGTCTCCTTCGTATCAAGGGAATGCTGGGGGCCCCGGCGCGCCGGGGCCTGCGGGCGGTGATCAGCCGGACTGACCCTCGCTGGCGTGCTGTTCCACCCAGTCCCGCAGCTGCGCCTTGTTGAGCACACCGACCTGTTGGCTGACCAACTCGCCGCCGTTGAACAGCATCAGCGTGGGCACCCCGCGCAGGCCGTACTGAGCGGCCAGCTCCTGGTTGTGGTCGACGTTGACCTTGGCGATGGTCAGCCGGTCACCCAACTCCTCGGCCAGTTCGTCCAGGATCGGCGCCACCATCTTGCAGGGGCCGCACCAAGGGGCCCAGAAATCGACCAGCACCGGCCGGTCACTATTCAGTACCTTGTCGTTGAAATCCTGTGCAGACACGTCGATAGGCATGGTCGCCCTCCGCTCCTTATGGGGTAATTCGGCTCACGACCGCGGATGAGCACATCCGGCGGCCTGTCGCTCAATATATTCGTTGATCTTAATTTATTAACACGGGCTTGCCAACCTCCAGCTCCGGATCCATGCCCTCACGCCCGGCGGCCTCTCTGTACTCGGTTATTGTTGCACCCCGCCCCTCTTTGGTCTACATTCAATTTGAACGTTTATTGTCTTCCGGCCCACCGAACCACGAGCGCCTCATGAGCACATCTGCCAAGTCGATCGCGACGCCCCAGGAAAAACGCACAGTGACGCTGCTGGCCGCAAGCCAGGCGTTGTTCCTGATCACCGCCGTCACGGTGATGACCCTCAGCGGCGTGGTCGGACAGGCCCTGACCCCCTCACCGTCGCTGGCCACGCTGCCGGTGGCATTGATGATGGTCGGTACGGTGGTCGCAACGCTGCCCGCCTCATTGCTGATGAAACGCATCGGGCGGCGTAAGGGTTTTCTGATCGGCACGGCCGCCGGCGGCGTCGCCGGTGGGCTGTTGGCCACGCTCGGGGTGCTGGCGGAATCGTTCCTGCTCTTCTGCCTGGGCAACCTGCTACTCGGGGTGTATCAAGCCTTCGCCATGTACTACCGGTTCGCCGCCGCGGACGCCGCCTCCGACGCCTTTCGCAGCCGCGCCATCTCGCTGGTATTGGCCGGTGGGGTGGTGGCCGCCTTCTTGGGGCCGTGGAACGCCAGCTACAGTCAATCGCTCCCCCTCCCGACGCCAGAGGCTGGGCCCTTTGCGGTGCTTACCCTGCTGGCCGTGGTGGCCACCCTGCTGGTGGCGATGTTGCGCATCCCGGCGACCGCTCCCAACCGGAATGACCATGAAGCCGCCCGCCCGCTGCAGACAATCGCCGCACAACCCCGGTTTCTGGTGGCCGTGCTTTGTGCCGCGGTCGGTTACGCGGTCATGATCCTCGTGATGACGGCGACACCGCTGGCCATGCGCAGCGCCGGCTTCGAGATGCAGCAGGCGGCCACGGTCATGCAGTGGCACGTGCTGGGGATGTTTGCACCCTCGTTTATCACCGGCACCCTCATCGCCCGCCTTGGTCTGCTGAACCTGCTGATCGCCGGCGTGGTGGTGCTCTTCACCGCCGTCGCGGTTGCCCTGGCCGGACAGGGCTTCTGGCACTTCTGGGTCGCCCTGGTGCTGCTGGGCATCGGCTGGAACTTCATGTTCGTCGGCGGCAGCACCCTGCTGACCCACACCCACACCCCGGCCGAGAAGGGCAAGGTGCAGGGGGTAAACGACCTGGTGGTCTTCGGCCTGGTGGCTGCGGGATCACTGATGGCCGGCAGCCTCCTCCACCAGGTGGGCTGGGCCGGTCTAAATATCGTCTTACTGCCCTTCCTGGCCATAGCCCTGCTGGCGGTCCTGTGGTTGCGCTTCGCCCCACAGTCGACCCCCGGCCGGCTGAACAGACCGATTCATGAAACGCCATCCAGGCCCCGCAGGGGCCGCTAAAAGCAGAAGAGGAGCAAACCGATGCACTACCTCATCCTGATCAATGACCCGCCCTACGGCACCGAGCGTGTGTTCAATGGTCTGCGCCTGGCCCACGCCCTGCTGAAACAGTCCAACGACAACCAGGTCGATGTCTTTCTGATGGCCGACGCCGTGGTCGGCGCCAACGGCGGGCAGAAGACACCGGATGGTTTTTATAATGTGGAGCGCATGCTGCGCCGGGTATTGGCTGGCGACCGCGGCCGTGTCCTTCTTTGCGGCACCTGCATGGACGCCCGCGGCATGTCCGACGACGACACCATGGACGGGCCTCGCCGCAGTACCATGGACGAATTGGCACAGATCACCGCCGACGCGGACAAGGTCATCGTTTTCTAATTCAACGGTCCCATGTGCACGCCGCCCCCGATCGACATAGACTAGGCCCGCTGGCCCAAGCTGCCCCAGACGCGCGGGCGGCAGCAACGCAGGAATAACCATGACCGACACCTCTGAGAGCACCCGAAAACGCGATCTCCTCACCCAGATCGCCACGGTAGGCAAGGCCCTGGGCCATGCCTACCGGCTGGAACTGCTGGAGCATGTCGCCCAGGGCGAGCGGACGGTGGAAACCCTCACCCAGCTGACCGGCCTGCGCCTGGCCACCGTCTCTCAGCACCTGCAGCACCTGCGTCGGGCGGGGCTGGTGCGCACCC
>SL_3KL_010_SEDDRAFT_10005565_pt1 | contig 11287 bp, 4 predicted proteins | sample SodLakKL_010_SED_2_FD_10381 | JGI IMG/M metagenome (IMG submission 10381)
CAGTTATACACGAACACCAGCATGATATACGCTGTGAATGCGACAGCAAGGATGTCGGACCAGTTTAATATAAACGTCTCTTACAATGGTTTTGACCAAAAACAGCAAGATGGTACCATGGTTGTCAATGACAGCATCAGGATAAATCGTTTCATGCATAATATTTCTGTTAACCCGGGCTATTCTTTTCTGGACGACATGGAGCGATCACATAGTTTCACTGTCAGTCTGAACAGCACTATCAATAAAAACCAAAACAAACTGATTGCTGACCCTTCGGAATCAAGCACAATTTCAACCAATCTGGCATACATGCTTGGTCTTACCGATAGAAGAATCAATATCAATGCCGCCATTGGCTACACCAACTCTTCCTCCAACACATATGAGTTTAATTCAACAAACCTGGGGATGGGAGCCGGAAAACGATTCCTGGAAAATGACAACCTGCACATACAAGTTAACCTTAACCTGGCTTATGGACAGGTACAAAACTTGACGCGCAATTTGTCTGTCATGACCGGATTCATGGCAGGATACACACATCGCCAGGACCACACGTTCAATTTCAGGCTAAATTTCAATAGTAACAGACAAGAGCACCTTGAAGGCTTATACGCCAGGCATGGTTATGATACGACAGTATCTCTCGGATACGCATATCGCATCAGGCCAATAACCCCAGGGAGCAGAAATAACGATAATCAATAAAAAAACAATACATATGAAGACCCGGAAGATCATTGCAACCATCACCCTTCTTCTTCTCTTTTTTTGTCATGGAGCTGCAGCACAAGAACCGCTTCAGTTTAATGTTATTCCCATGCCACCCTTTTCGCCAACGGCAGGTGATTACATGGACAATCCTTCCAGGTTTGTTCAGGTTACCTTAACCAACACCAGCAGAAGCACACAGCATTTTTACCTGTCAATTAAGCTGGAGATGTTGATGCCCGGAACAGCCCTGGTAGAGATTCCACATAATATGCCACCTCTGCAACCGGTAAGCATTGGTCCATTTGAAACCATGATGCTGACCCAGATGCACTATGACCAGCTTCTCGGGCATCTTTCATTTAACGACCTCCATCGAAAGGGGATTGACGAGCAAAGCATTACAGGCGGAACCTTTAACCTTTTGCCTGAGGGTCTTTACCAGATATGCTTTACCGCCCTTGACTTTAATGCACCTTTTGGACAACCCAGAATAATTTCTTCCCAATTCGGTGCCTGCGCCAATTTCAACATTTGCTATGCAGCCGCAGCTCCCATTCTTGCCACACCAGTCAACTGCAATATGCAGTTACCCCACGACACCATTCAACCTTCCAACCCCTTCATGATAGCATGGATGCCGCCTGCATTCAACTGCACCGGGGCCATTGCCAACTTTAACTATAGCTTAAAAATTGTTGAAGTGATGCCCGGGCAGGATTTGCAATCCGCCATTGATTTTAATCCCATTGCATTGCAATTGCAGAACATCATGGTAGCCACTCTGCCAATCGACACGAATCTCTATCCGGGTGTTTTCAGAAGAGGCCAGCGATACGCGATGCAAGTTATGGCAGAAGAAGCCTTTGGCGGTGAGAACATCCTCATAGAGAATGACGGGATAAGTCCTGTTTGCACTTTTGTATGGGGGAGTGTGCCGGTTCCCGATGAAGATACAGAAGAAGATCCTCCTCCTGTTGAACCCGAACCCGAAGATCCTGACGAACCCATAGATCCGATCATCGTTATTGATGACACAAGTGAGTCAAGTGATCCGCAATGCGTGGCCGAAGTGCCGCAAAACACCACACCGTTCGAAGGCACCCTGGATGGGCAGCAGGTGCAGATCGGATTGTTTACCATGCACGTTACACAGGCAAGCGAAAACAATGGCATGTGGACCGGCACCGGCAAGGTTGACTGGAACCCGCAGGGAAATCCCCTGCGCGTAAGGGTTGAGTTTAATAACATCAGAATAAATACCGACCTGAAGGTTTTTGAAGGAGCCGTGTTCAGCCAGCAGGAAACCGCACTCCATGAATATATTCCAGAAATCATACAGAAACAAATTGACTGGGCTCAGACGCAATACAATGTTGCTGATGAACTTGCCACACAGTTGGGCTTCAACATTCCTTCAGAATACAATCGAAAAATGGAGGAATATACCACATATATAGGTGAAACGTCTAAACTTATACACAACCTTACGGGAGACATCAACCTGCCCATAAACCTGGAGTCAATGATACCCGGAACCGACATCGACATCGGTATCATTGGCATGGTGTTTACCCCGCACGTTGCCCGGATGAACACCTTTAGCGCCTTCAGGGTACCTGAGGCTCTGCCCGGAATGGATAATGCCCAGTGGCTCGCCTTTCTGGGGCACGGAATGTGCTTCACCCCCAACATTGTGGTTTCAACCAACGAAGCCAACCTGTTCCTGGCTGCTGACTTTAACATCAATATTGGTGGTGGATTCCGGCTCACTTTTAAAAAGTCATCAACACTGGGCGACATGTCTGATGGCACATTCATTTCATGGAACAATGATGGATTTGACGAGGCTATGATAAGCTTTGATGTGCAGCTGCCTTCCAGTATAAGAGGAGAAAACCCCGACGGCACGCCCAACGATGACAGGATCGCTGTGAGCTTTGAAGCCTGGTTCAGCGACTGGAACGACTGGATTGCCGAGGCCAGCGTGCCACCTTTCCAGGTGCGGGGACTTTCCGGGTTTAGTTTTGCTGCAAACAGAATTGTTTACGACCACTCAAAAAAACAGAACCCCGATGGCATAATTTTTCCGCCTGACCCTAACACCCAGGAAGACTATGGCGCCGGAGGTAATGAATGGAGGGGGTTCTGGCTGGACCAACTTCAGGTTATGCTTCCAGCTGATTTCAAATCAACCGATCCAGCCAACCCAAGACCAAGCATCACATTAAACCAATTACTGATCGACAACCAGGGCTTTACGTTTGACATCCTCGCATTAAACCCTCTTCAATCGGGCGTTCTGGGTGGTTGCGCCTTTTCGATCGACACCATCGCCGTAAACATGTACAAATCTGATTTTCGATTGGCAAAAATAAACGGCGGCATCACGATACCCGTAACCGACAGTCCCCTGCCCTATGAAGGCATCCTGAGATGGGACGACAACGATGAGATGGATTACCTGTTTTATGTAAAGCCAACCAACGACATTTCAATGCCTGCATGGATCGCCAGCCTGAATATATATGAATCTTCTGGCCTGGAGGTTAAGAAAGATGAGCACGGTGCTGCTGTGAGCTTTTTGTTGCATGGCGATATCAGCCTCGATAGCCAGTATGCCATAGATATACCGCTGGTATTCAGCTTTTCGGGCATTGGCTTCCAGAATATGGGCATTGCCAACCGCAACCCTAACAACAATGAACCGGAGTTTTATCTCAGCGCCGGCGACTGGAGCCAGACCAGTCCGCAAAAATCTATCGGACCTTTTGATGTAAGCATTGAACCTCCTTCACCTTATTTTGAAGGTAGTGAGTTCGGTTTGCAAATTGATGCAGGTTTCAGCATTCATTGGAGCATTCGAGTGCAACACAAGCTTTAATGTGCTGGGAAAGCTCGACTGGAATGTGGCCGAGAATATGCTTCCAACAGGGGTTGGACTGGAAAGCGTTCGTCTGGATTCGGTAGCAGTAAGCGGTGAGTTCGGACCGGTTAACATAAACGGGGTTTTGAATTTCTATTATGATGATCCCACTTTTGGCAATGGCATGCGCGGAGAGGTCAGTGCTATTTTCGAACCGGCCATTTCCTTACAAGCAGTGGCCCAGTTTGGTCAGTGGCCCAGTTTGGCCGTGTTGACGATTATACATATTGGTATGTTGATGCCATGGCGAACTTTTCTCCCAATTTACAGCTTGTGACACCTCTTTCGCTGGGAGGTTTTGGCGGTGGCGTGTATTATAACATGGCAAGAAGTGTTGAGCCTGATATACAGTTTAACCATGATGAAAATACGGGTGAAGAAATCCCCGACCTGGACGATATAAGCTTATCACCATCAGGTGTGGTTTATGTTCCTCAAAAAAACTCCTGGGGTTTTAAAGCCGCTATCACCCTGACACTTCAGGATGCAAATGTATTCAACGGGACATTGTCGATTAGTTGTGAGTTCAAAAACAATTCTTTTTCAAATTTGCGTATCGACGGAGATGCGTATCTCGTTACGAACTTTCCGGCAAATGATGACTACCTGGCCAATGCCAATGTAGAATTTACCTATTGCAGGGATAGCAAAGAAATGGGATTCACTGTACATGCACAAGCCACATTTATCCTTGGAGCAAGTGTACAGATACTAATAAAATTCTGGGCGAATACAGAAGAAGGGAGGTGGTATCTCAAGATGGGCAATCCACATGGCGATCGAATAGTGGCTACGCTGATAGATTTTCGATCTTCTATTTTTAGTGCTTCTCTTTCGGCAAATGCCTACTTTGCTTTTGGAAACTCCTTACCCAATCCCAACCTCCCACTACCCCCCGAAGAGATCGTCCGGTTCCTGGGTCTGAGTCAGGTCAATCAGCACAGGGTTAGCATAGAAAACGTCGATGGCAAAGGCATGCTGTTTGGGGCCGGCGTGCGGGGTTCACTTGAAGTAAATCTGCTGATCTATCTGTATCTGGAGGCCATTGCCGGTTTCGACGTAAGTTTGATGCACTATGATGAAACGTGCAATGGAGATCAGATGGGATGGAATGGATGGTATGGCACAGGCCAGGTTTACGCGTATTTGTATGGCGATGCGGGGATTAATATAAATGTGTGGTTCTATCGTGGAAGAGTGAGCCTTGTAAATCTTCAGGCAGGGGCTTTTCTGATGGGGGGTATCCCTACCCCATTCTGGGCTTATGGAAAAGTGAGAGTAAGGGGAAGCGTGCTGGGCGGACTAATCCATATCAGCACCTCAGCAGAAGTCAAAGTCGGGAAAGAATGCTATCCACCGGCAGGTGACCCACTTGTAAACATAGAAATCCTGGAAGATATACAGCCCGGGTTTGAAACCTTCAGTGAGTCTGAATCCAATGATCCTGTTAGTGTGTTTTCTATCCCAAGGATTACAACCAATGTTGATTTATCTGATGATGCGCATCTTTTTGACTTCCTTATTGAAATACCGCCCTCACAGGACAACCCCAACGGCGAAACCAGGCAATATAAATTCACCATTGAATCTGTAAGGCTATTTACGAATGTAAATGGTGAGCTACCCGAGGATATTGATGAGAGCGGTATAGATCTCCCATTTAGCATCAGTGGTTTTCAAAACCGCAAACAGGTTATTGCCGATGTATCTTCAATAGGCGGATTCGAACCAAACACAAGTTATGCAATGCGTGTTGTGGCAAGAGCCTGGCAAAGACTCCATCACGGAGGGAGTCATCAACTTCAGTGGCAAGACCCTCTAATTGACGGTGAACCGGTTGAAAATGTAGAATATAAAGACACTTATTTCCGGACAGGAGAGCTCCCTAATAACATTGATGACCGTGTGCTTGCAAGTATGCCCCTTCACAGACAGCGTTATTTTTTCAGAACAGAAAACTTTAGTGTGGTGAGCCATGGGAGATTAGATTATCTGTGGAATGACGATGAATCTCGCATAGAGGCATACATTACAAAACAGCATGATAACCCGCAAAATCCCTCATTTCCTCCCCATCTGCTCGGTGAACCACACTTTTCCAACATCAATTCGGTAACTTACCAAAACAATGTCTCACATCTTATGGATGGAGAAGAAATATATAACTTCTCTATACTGCGTATCAACGAGCAAGCAGAACTCGACTTTCTCGCACAAATGGCTGAAGAAAGGCGCCGGCTGATGATCAGGTCCCTGATAACAAATAATTGGGGCCATGTTATCACTCACGGGCAATTAGATTACGACGACCTCGGCGATCTCATCAAGCCGCCTACCCCCGACCTGGGTGAGGCATCCGGGTTTTCTCCCCCACAGCTGGATGATCATTTGACGGGTTTGTTGGATTCTGGATCCATTACTAACATTGTTTCAAGCATGGTGACTCCGTCATCCTTTGAACAGCCTCTTAGTCAAGGGGATCGTTTCCGATCAACTGACCCTGTTTCTTCCAGTCTGATTCATCCTGAACCGGTGTTCCCATCTCCTGCGCTTCCAGACCAACCCACCTTAAGTCCAGGCCACGGTAATTTTGTTTTTCCTGAGTTGGTGGATTTCGATGGACCAGAAGGCCTTTTGCAGGTGCTTACCCTGGAGCAATACAATGAAAAGTACAAAGCCGATACCCTTGATTTCAGACAACAGGTCTTACTCGGACAGTTTGAAGCAGATTATATTGACACACTGTTTACAGTAACATTTGCCACCAGCAGGCACTCCACCCTTGGGCACAAAGTAGCTGCTTTTGGAGGAATAACTATCGACAGCTATGGAATTGCTTATTCGAATAATGCGGCCGAACCTTTTGAAGCATATGATTTATTTGGGAGTCTTGCGGACCACTTGTTACATTCAGACTACCCGTATATGCGCAGGATCCCCCCCTTGCTGAACTTTTATCAGATGTGGAATGAAGCACATGTAAGGGATTCCCACTGGTATTGGCAATTTAATATCCGTGCCCACTATATTCGTCACTTTTGCGGAGGGTATCCACCGGTGCCTAACCAAAACTGGAGACCCAGAAATGATGTTGCGGTGGTTCCTTATCCACAGGTTTTGGAGCTCTGCTTTGGAGATTCGGAGGTGAACCGTTTGATCCCCCTTTTCTCGCTGTATGATCATGGATTTGATTTCTACAAAGCAGAAAAATTATTCCCGGGAAGGTTTAGAGACGCCGTTTTTCATGGCCCCGGGCCTAACCCAGACCCTTTTCTGCAACCGGATTGGTTGACCAATCATGAGCTACAAAATGCAAGTGCCAATATTGTAAAGACACCCCAAAAGCTGAGCTTCAATCACTTGGTTATCAGGAGACAGATCAGTGATGACCTATTTGCCATCTTGGATTTTACACATAAAATGAGACAGCTTATGGTGGAGTTTGGGGTCCCAGGCGACAACAGGGGAGCTGCTCGCAGAAGCATGACAAACAACTGGATTGGACCTCCTGTTGAGTGGATATATGGTAGTAATTCGAGCAACACAAGTATGTGGATGCCAAAATACCAGATCGCATGGTTTTTTACGTTGGCGACAGATGGTAACAGACCCGACATATGGGAGTATTTAATGGAACCAGTCCCCAATGTCAGTGGTGACTGGTTCAATCATAACACGCGTCTGTCTCTTGAAAGGCTAAATATTTTTGAAAGCATAAAAGACCAACCCTGGAACTATTCAGATCAGCGCAATATTCAGATTCCGGTACAGGAAAACTTTCCAGGTTTTTAAAAATTATAAACAATTTGATATGAAAACAGGATTTAGTCTATCTGTCATCCTTATTTTGATTGCAATATGTTTTGAGTTAAGCGGACAAGACCAGCAAACGCCCCAAATACGACCTCCTGAAGGTCGTGCCATGGATCAAGTAAGAATTATGGTCAGGGTAAGGTCTTATGGTGACAGCATTGTTGTTCGTTGGGCCCCCAATCATCCCGTTGCATGGAGTGTCACCAATCGTTTTGGATATATAGTTACCCGCCGCTATCTTGATGTTGATGATGAATACAAGGTGGAAGTCCTAACACCGGAACCACTAAAGCCCTGGTCACTGGAAAGGATGATGGACCATTTTGGACCCAACGACACCATTGCGGCAGTAGCTGCTGAAACAATTCATGGTGAAGGTTTTACTCCAGGCGAAATTGATGAGCATCAGCAAGGTTTTATGGAAAGCCTCATCCACGAGCAAGAAATACAACAAACGCGATTTGCGTTTGCCATGCAGGCTGCAGAGTTCAGTCCGGAGGTTGCTAAAGCAATGGCGTTGAGGTTTACCGACNATGATGTTAAGGAAGGGGTGTTATATGACTATCTCGTCACAGTTGTTACACCGGAAGATCTGCTTTACATAGAGGGTGGTTCTGACCTGGTGCGCTGTGGCACACCCGAACCGCTTTATCCTCCTGATGAAGTTGATATCAGGCAGTCAGACTATAACAGGATAGAGCTGGCCTGGAGCCGCGACCGAAGTTCAGCGTATTTTATTGAACGGAGCACAGACGGGGGTCAAACCTTTAACAGGGTAAACAGACTGCCCTATTACAGCACAGAGCCGGACCCCACCTGGGAAAGCGACTCGCCAACGATCCGGTTTTATGGATCTGTCCTGGATCATTATCATATCTTTTCTGATACGGTAACACCCGGAATCACTTATCACTATCGCTTGCAGGGGATTGACGGATTCTCAGACCTGACCCCTTTCACTGAGCCTGTTCACATTACACCAATAGATCTAACACCCCTTACAGCACCCGTAATACTCCAGGCATCTACATATAATGACACCATGGTAAAAGTCTCCTGGGGAATAGATGACGACCCGGACGTGGCCGGTTTTTATATTGAAAAAAGCGATTCTCATGAAGGAATCTTTACCAGGATAAATGATCTGATGTTGCCACCAAATACCACAGAATTTGTTGATGTACATGCAAGCGAGACAAGAGGGGGCTTTTACAGGGTAGTGGCAATTGGCCATTCAGGCAAACAGTCAATGTCATCGATGGCCAGAGGGTTCGTTGAGGACTTTGACCCACCATCGACTCCTGAAGGATTGAACGGCATTGTTTACCACGATGGAATTGTGGAGCTTTTCTGGGATCATTCGCCCGAAGATGACGTGCGGGGCTATCGTGTTGCCTATGCCAACCAGGTTGATCATGACTTTGTTGTGATTACACCATGGCCTATTAGCGACAACTATTTCCGCGATACCATTCCTGTAAGAACATTGACACGCAATATTTATTATAAAGTGCTGGCAGAGGACTTCTCTGGAAACCGTTCACCATATACTGAGATTCTGAAGCTAACACGTCCCGATATCATACCACCGGTTACCCCTGTTGCAGTTGATGCCAGGCAGGATGCGGAAAGTGTGCACATTTGGTGGTCGCCCAGCCCATCGAAAGATCTGCTGATTTACCGGGTTTTCAGGAAACAGGAGAAAGAAGAGCGCTGGGCATTAGTTCAGGAATTTGACCCGGCCGAAGTAGGTGACCGCATCGCTTTTACAGACAGTCCTTCGCCTTCACCCATGCCCTATTTGTATGGCATCGAAGCCATTGATCAGGCCGGCAACACTTCCGGGTTAAGCAGGGTGTTAAGCTTCAGGGTAAGGGGCAACCCGGTTCCCGATATACCCATCAGCCTTACAGCACAATACGATGAAGAAAACCGGCAAGTGAATCTGCAATGGACGTGCGACTCACCTTTTCCATATTATGTCATACTGCTGCGCAGCGCCGGCGATGCTCCCCTGGCTCCTGTTACAACACTCGAAGCATCACACAGTTCATATACCGACAGGAGACTCAATAGCGGAACTTCATTTTCCTATGCCATCAGGCTACAACTTGAAGACGGCCGCCAGAGCCAGCCCAGCGAAACAATCCAGGTAACAATACCCTGAAAATGAGAATTCACAATCAGAAAAATTATAAAAACCAACTCACTTATAAACCCAAAACCACATTGTTATGAAAAATTCCAAACAAACATCAATGATCTTTATCCTCATCCTGATCTTGATGCTACCCCTGGTTAGCTTTGCACAACGACCGAACTTGCGACGTGTTACCGAAGGCGCAAGAGACGCAGCAAGAGAAGAAGCTGAAACACGGGTAACCGAAGCCGCAGAGGCCGCGGCAGAAACAGCGGTGTTAACCGCTACGGACCTCGCAGAGCCCGGCACACCGGGTGTGATCATGTTCTCCAAATACCCGATCGACCCGCTAAACCCCCAGAATCTTACACGCCAGTTCAGGGCAGGCGACTACATCTACGGCATTGTATGGTTCGACAAAAGCCTGAAAGACATTTACAGCAATCCCAACCTGCGCCTGGCAGAGTTTATGATCCGGTACGAGATCGATTACCTCCGCACTACCAGTGGAAGCCTGGAAGGGGCTAAGCTGGAAAATGACTACATCGTTTTTGAAGTCATCCCCGATCCCATCCTTGCCACCTCCTATTCCAGCGACTTTTTCAAATACAACAAATACCCCAATCCGGCAGCCTGCGATGGCCCTATACGCATGGCCTACGACTTTCAAAGCCTTGAATCCGGACAACACAACATCAATTTTATATTTAATCTGAATTACCGCGACATGGCCGAAGGCTATTTAAGCATAGCAGGTGCTGATTTCAGCGTATATAACGAGATCATGCATGGCCTAATTGAAGGCGCAGATGAACAGGCCATGGCTGCAGCACGCATGCCGCAGGCACAAATGAGCGACCGAGCCACAGAGTCGGCCATGATGGAAGCATTCAAAAACAGCAACGACTGGCGTACCGGAAGAATCAGGGCCGCCGAAGCGCTGCGCCTTGTCATCGTAGACCCGCAATGGTACACACGACACCACCCCGTAACAGGTGCCATCCTGCACAGGTATATCAGGGCGGCCCGCCGTGAAAGATAACGACGGAAAATGCTATTACTACCCCCTGGTAACCTTCCAGGAAGATTATGTGGGAGGCAGCTTTCAACCACTTAGGTACGACGGCGCCGGCGACCGGGTGGCCATCATCTGCGAAAACGTGGACAAGTAAAATACATAAGAAAAAAAATATACCATGAAAAAACTAACAATAATATGGCTCCTGATGCTGATTTGTCCAATGCTATCCATTGGTCAGATTTTCGTGCCCGATGTCTTAAGCTCTTCTGGTGACCTTAATGAGGAGGGTGGAATCTTTATGCAATGGCATCTTGGTGAACTGGCAATTGTTACACTGTCAAACGACGGTTATGATGTCACACAGGGATTTGGACAAATTGATCTGATTGTGACAAGTATTTCTTCACCCGGTGATCATCACATCGAGGTAAGTGTTTATCCAAATCCCGTAAGAAAGAATCTGACAGTCGAATTTATCCAAGCTGAGTATAGAAGCTTTTTTCAGCTGTTTGATATGATGGGCAACATACTGGAGCACTCAGAGATCGATCATCGCATAAGCTACATCGACATGTCTGATTATCAGCCAGGGATATATATACTGCGCATCATTCAACCACCATCTAAGATTGTTGAATTTAAGATCATTAAAACATTGCATTCCGACACCAGG
>SL_3KL_010_SEDDRAFT_10005566_pt1 | contig 11286 bp, 4 predicted proteins | sample SodLakKL_010_SED_2_FD_10381 | JGI IMG/M metagenome (IMG submission 10381)
TGCTGGANGCGCAGGCGCGGCTCCAGTCGGACGGCACCCTACCGGGTTTTAAGCGGCGAGTGCGTAGTTGTCGTCGTTGGCAACTATTGGTTTGCAGCCGTTTTTACGAGGTCAGCTACAGCCTCGGCATGCACCTCAGGTTTTGTGACCCGCGTCGAAGCCATGTCGTCCCCTCGGTCCTTCGTATGACAGTGTAACCCAACGCGGGTTCCGTGCCATCGGCAATGGGCCCGGAAATGCACTCGGCTTGGGTACAATGGCGCCTGTTGCAGGAACGGGGGGTCAGCGATGCGAGTTTTCGAGGGAGGCCGGGCCGTGTCGCCGTTCCGGATCCGGCGGCACGAGGCGCAGCTGCAGGGGCGTGTTCCCGGGACCGTCCGGCTGGCGGCGCGATTCATTTATTTCGTGGACACGCGTCGGGCGCTTTTGGCCCACGAGGAGCAGCACCTGGAAGACCTTCTGCTCGGCGAGGGGGAGCCGTGGACCGGGACCGGTTTCGAACAGCCGGGTACGCTGTTCGTGGTTCCCCGCTTCGGTACCATCAGTCCGTGGTCGTCCAAGGCGACCGAGATCGCGTGGCACGCCGGACTGGAGTCTGCGGTCCGGCGCGTGGAGCGGGGCATCCAGTGGTTCGTGGAGGGAATCCCGGAACGGCAGGTTCCGTTGAACGTGTTTTCCGGCCCGTTGCACGACCGGATGACCGAGACAGTGGTGGCCGAGGCAACAGAGGCCGCGGCGTTGTTTCGGGAGGAGAGTCCACGGCCGCTTGAACGGGTCGCGCTCGAACCCGATGCGGTCCCGGCTCTGCAGGCCGCCAATCGCGACCTGGGACTGGCGCTGTCGCCTGACGAAATCGAGTATCTTGCCGATGCCTACGCCGCCATCGGCCGGGCCCCGTCCGACGCCGAGTTGATGATGTTCGCGCAGGCGAACTCGGAGCATTGCCGGCACAAGATATTCAACGCTGGCTGGGTACTCGATGGAGCGGCCGAGCAGGAGACCCTGTTCGGCATGATCCGCCACACCTTCAACGAGCATCCGGAAGGCGTATTGTCCGCCTACTGCGACAATGCCTCGGTGATCGAGGGGCACCGGGGGGTTCGTCTGGTGCCCGACGGCGATTCCGGCGCGTATCGGAGGCGGGAAATCGACCTGCCCATCCTGATGAAGGTGGAGACGCACAATCATCCGACGGCGATCTCGCCCTTTCCCGGTGCTGCGACCGGTTCCGGTGGCGAGATCCGGGACGAGGGCGCCACCGGCCGTGGCTCGAAACCCAAGGCGGGCCTGACTGGATTCAGTGTCTCGAACCTGCGGATTCCGGAATTCCCGCAGCCGTGGGAGGCGGACTTCGGGCGGCCGGGCCGGATCGAGAGCGCCCTCGGCATCATGATCGATGGCCCGATCGGCGCCGCGGCCTTCAACAACGAATTCGGGCGTCCGGCGCTGTGCGGCTATTTCCGTACGCTGGAACTGCAGACCGGGCCGGCGGAGGGCCGGACGCTGTTCGGCTACCACAAGCCGATCATGATCGCGGGGGGCATGGGTTCGATCCGGCGCGAGCACGTGCACAAGGAGCCGTTGCCGTCGGGAACCCCGATCATCGTGCTTGGTGGCCCGGCAATGCTGATTGGGCTGGGAGGCGGCGCGGCGTCCTCGATGGCCAGCGGCGCAAGTGCCGAACAACTGGATTTCGCGTCGGTGCAGCGGGGCAATCCCGAAATGCAGCGGCGCTGTCAGGAGGTGATCGACCGTTGTACGGCGCTGGGTGAAGCCAACCCCATCCTGTCGATCCACGACGTGGGCGCGGGCGGGCTGTCGAACGCGATCCCGGAGATCCTGAACGACGCCGGGCGGGGCGGCCACATCGAACTGCGCGAGGTGCCGTCGGCCGAGCCCGGGCTGTCGCCGCTCGAGCTGTGGTGCAACGAGGCGCAGGAACGCTATGTGCTGGCGATCTCCGAAGACCGTCTGGCGGCCTTTGCCGCGATCGCCGAGCGGGAGCGGGCACCGTTCGCGGTGGTCGGAGAGGCGACCGAGGAGGCCCATCTTCGGGTCGATGACGCGCTGCTGGGCACGCCGGCAGTTGATCTGCCGATGTCCGTCCTGCTCGGAAAGACGCCGCGCATGACCCGGTCGGACACGCGTCAACCGATGGAGACCCGGCCACTCGCGCCGCTGCCGGATATCGAGGACGCGCTCGCGCGCGTGCTCCGTTTGCCTTCCGTTGCGGCCAAGCACTTCCTGATCACCATCGGCGACCGGACCGTGGGGGGGCTCACCGCGCGGGATCAGATGGTCGGTCCGTGGCAGGTCCCGGTCGCCGACTGCGCGGTCACCCTCACGGACTTCGAGTCCTGCTCGGGCGAGGCCATGGCGATGGGTGAGCGCACCCCGGTGGCGATGCTGTCCGCCCCGGCTTCGGGGCGCATGGCGGTAGGGGAGGTCTTGACCAATCTGGCCGGCGCCGACATCGCGGATACCGCGCAGATCCGCCTCTCTGCAAACTGGATGGCTGCCGCGGGAGTTCCGGGTCAGGACGCGGCGCTGTTCGACACGGTGCGCGCGGTCGGGGAAGAGCTCTGCCCGCGCCTGGGGATCAGCATTCCCGTGGGCAAGGACTCCCTCTCGATGCGAACCGTCTGGGAAGGATCCGAAGGACGGCGTGAAATGATCGCGCCGGTGTCACTGATCGTGTCGGGCTTTGCGCCCGTGGGCGATGCCCGCGCAACGCTAACCCCGCTGCCGGACACCCTTAGTCCCGGTCCGCTGTGGTTGGTGGACCTTGGCGAAGGGCTGTGCCGGCTGGGTGGTTCCGCGCTGGCTCAGGTTTTCGGGGAGGCCGGGGACAATCCGCCGGATCTCGTCAGCCCCGAGCGCCTGCGGGGCTTTTTCGGGGTGATCCAGCATCTGAAGGCCCGCAGCCTGATCACTGCCTACCACGATCGCTCCGACGGTGGCCTGATCGTCACCCTGCTGGAGATGGCCTTTGCCGGCCGCTGTGGCCTGGAGATCACCGTGCCCGACGGGGTTGATCCGGTCCCGTGGCTGTTCAACGAGGAACTGGGCGCGGTGGTGCAGGTGCAACCGGGTGCGGAAGCCGCGGTGCGCGAGGCCTTCGCCGCACTCGGTCTTTCCGAACACCTGCACCTTGTCGGCGCGCTGGACCCCGCAGGCGGGATTCGGATCGAGCAGACCGGCCAGCGTCTCCTTGCGTCGGAACGTCGCGCCCTGCAACGGCAATGGCAGGAAACCAGCTTTCACATGCAGCGGCTGCGCGACGAGCCGGAATGCGCGCGCGAGGAACTGGAACGGGTGGTGGCCGACGGCGGACTGTTGGCCGATCTGCGCTTCGATCCCGACGACGATGTCGCCGCTCCTTGCATCGCCAGCGGGAACCGGCCGCGTGTCGCGATCCTGCGCGAGCAGGGAGTGAATGGTCAGGTCGAAATGGCAGCGGCCTTCGAGCGCGCCGGCTTCGAACCGGTGGACGTGCACATGACCGATCTGCTTGCGGGCCGTCATCACCTGTCCCGGTTCCAGGGGCTGGCCGCCTGCGGGGGCTTTTCCTACGGGGACGTGCTCGGGGCCGGAGGGGGCTGGGCCAAGACCATCCTTTTCAACAGCGCGCTGCGCGACCAGTTCCAGACCTTCTTCGAACGTTCCGACAGCTTTGCGCTCGGCGTCTGCAATGGTTGCCAGATGCTGTCGCATCTTGCGCCACTGATTCCCGGTACGGAACACTGGCCACGCTTCGTGCGCAACCGCTCCGAGCAGTTCGAGGCGCGCTTCTCGCTTGTGCGGATCGAGGACAGCCCGTCGCTGCTGCTCAGCGGAATGGCGGGGTCGGTGCTGCCGGTGGTTGTATCGCACGGGGAGGGTCGGGCACGCTTCGCTGACCCAAACGGACTGGAGGTGCTGCAGGCGAGGGGACAGGTCGCCCTGCGCTACGTGGAGACCGATGGCGCCCCGGCTCAGGCGTATCCGGCAAATCCGAACGGCTCCCCCGCGGGTGTCACCGGTTTTGCCAGTGCCGACGGGCGGGTGACCGTGATGATGCCTCATCCCGAACGCGTGTTCCGGACCGTGCAGAATTCCTGGCATCCGGCCGAGTGGGGTGAGGATGGTCCCTGGCTGCGGCTGTTCCGCAACGCCCGGGCCTGGGTGGGATGACTCCAGTGGCCACGCCGTGGCTGGCATACTGGCCGGTCTGAACATCGCCCCTGAACTGAAGGAAACGGTTGTTTTTCTATGCAAAAAATGCGCGTCTTGATGGTCTGCATGGGCAATATCTGCCGGTCTCCGATGGCCCACGGAGTCTTTGCCGCTCGCCTGCGCGATGCGGGTCTCGAACACGTGATCCAGGTGGATTCCGCGGGTACCCACAGCTATCACGTGGGCGAGCCCCCCGACCGCCGGGCTCAGCTGACCTCCCGGTCCCGCGGTTATGAGCTCGGCGATCTTCGGGCACGACGCCTGGAGGAACAGGACTTTCGCGAGTTCGACTACATTCTGGTGATGGACGAGGACAACCTCAGCCACGCCCGGGCGCTGGAGCCGGAAGACGGAAGGGCGCGCGTCCACCGGTTCCTCGAGTTCGCCGGGGCCCGGCGCGAGCGTGAGGTGCCCGACCCCTATTACGGCGGCGCGCAGGGCTTCGAGAAGGTCCTGGACCTGATCGAGGATGCGGCGGACGGTTTCCTGTCGCACCTGCGGGAGCGGCACCACTTCTGAGGCATCCGGGTCCGGCCGGGGAGGTCCCGGCCGGATTCTGATGCACGCTGCAACTCGTCCGTGCGGCGCGCTGTGTGCTGAAGAAAGCCGGGGTGGCCTTGTTCAGCGCGTTCCTACTTCTCCTCGTCTGTCTCGGTGATCGTGACCGCGTCCTTGGTGGTGTCCGGGTCCTTCTCCGTTTTCGTGCTGCGGCTGCGACGGGCCGGCTTCTTGCGCGCGGGCTTTTCCGCCTCGGCGGTTGCCGCGCCAGTCGCCTCGCCGTTGCCGGCGTTGGGCGAGTCGCCCGCGTCGTCACCGGAACCGGGTTCGCCATCTGCCGCCTCAGCCGCGGGGGCCTTCTTCGCCGCGGAGCGAGGCTTGCGCGTCCGGCGCGGCCGCCTGGGCTTTGCCCGGGACGCTTCCTCCTCATTGGCCGGGGTTTCGGCGACGGCCTTGGTGCCTTCCCCGGGCCTGGGGACCTGCTCATCCCCGGCCGGGGGCTGTTGCGACATCGATTCAGCAGTCTCGCCCCGTTCCGCAGGTGGTTCTTCCGCCGGAGCTGATGCCCTGGACGAGCCGGCCGGCTGCGGAGCTGGTTCCGAGGCCGGCTCGGGCGGAACGGAGGAAGGCTTGCGCTCCGATTCCGCGTCGGCCACCGACTCGCGGGCGCCACCTTCGGCCGCGGGTTGCCCGGCGGTGGAAGCCTCCTTCCCCGGTCGGTCGTGCGGTGCCCGTCCGGCTGTCGGTCCAGACTGGACGGATTGGCCGGATTCGGTCGCGGCTCCAGGCCCGGTTGCCTCGGCCCCGGCTTCCGCAACGGCCGAGGCGGCCATGCGGGCAAGCGCCGCTCGGGCCTCTCGCTGACGCCTTTCCGCGGCATCTTTGGTGCCGGCGTCATCAGCACCATCCTGGGTCCCGGCCTCCTGTGTCACTGGAGCGGGCTTGCGCTCCGGTGCTTCGGTCCGGGGAGCGGCTTCGGCGTCCTTGTGCACAGGCTGGTCCGCCTTCCTCTCCTCGGTTGGGGGTGGTTCGGCGCCGCCAGTGGCGGCGGGTGCGCGGGGCGGCTTCGATTCCGAATCCTCTGCGGCAGATTTCGGGGCCGCCGGTGGAGCCTGCTGCGCGCCGGCGCCTTGTTCTTCGGTACCCCGAGCCGCCTCCGTTCCTTCAGCGCGGTTGCGGTTGCGCCGCCGACCGCCGCGGCGGGAACGTCGGCTGCGGGTGCGAGCGCCTTCGTCTTTTGCGCTCTCGTCAGCGTCCGTTGGGGATGCCTCGGCAGGCGTCTTGTCCGTTCCGGAAGATCCTGCGGTGTCGGGCTTTTCCGTGCCCGAGCGCTCGTCCGGGGCCTTGCCGGTGCCACCGGAGCCGGCGGTCTTGCGGGCCTTTCCAGCACCGGACGGCTTCGCCTCCGCCGAATCCTTGCGCGCGCCTCGTCCCCCGCGACGCCCCCCGCGGCGGCGATCCCCGTTGGACTGTTCCTCTTCGGAACGCCCGTGGCCACTGCGCGCGCGACGATCGGACGGGGACTTTGCGGTCTCCTCTTCCCGCTCGCGGGTCGTCGGTTCGCCTGCAGGTGCGGCGTCGGCCGGGAAGAGTGCCGCCCAGATCCGTGCAAAGAACCCCGGCTGTGCTACCGGCTGCGGTACGGGTATCGCTGTACGCGCGGATTCCGGGGCCGGACTCGGGGTCGGGGCCGGGGCCGGTGCCGATACCGGGATGTTCTGTACCAGTGGACGATCCGGACGGCCACGGCGTTCCAGTTCCGCGAGCTCCTCTGCCGTGTCGGCCTCTTCGACGAACTGGTAGGAGCTCTTGCCTGCCAGTTCATCCTCGCGTCCATCATCACGGATCCGGCGCACCGTATAGTGTGGTGTGAGGAGCTGCGTGCTCGGCAGAATGCTGATGTCCACATCGTGGCGGTCCTCGATGTCGGCCAGCGAGTCCCGTTTCTCGTTCAACAGGAAGGTCCCGACGTCGACCGGGACCTGGGCGAGCACCACACTGGTGCGTTCCTTCATCGCCTCTTCTTCGACAAGGCGCAGGATGGACAGGGCGAGGGATTCCACGCTCCGGATCTGGCCGTGGCCCTGGCAGCGTGGGCAAGTGATCTGACTCGATTCGCCCAGCGAGGAGCGCAGGCGCTGCCGGGACATCTCCAGCAGTCCGAAGCGGCTGATGCGGCCCACCTGGACCCGGGCCCGATCCATTTCCAGCGCCTTGCGCAGGCGCGTCTCCACTTCGCGCTGGTGCCGATTCGAACTCATGTCGATGAAGTCGATCACGATCAGGCCACCGAGATCGCGGGTCCGCAGCTGGCGGGCGACCTCTTCAGCCGCCTCCAGGTTGGTATGGAAGGCCGTCTCCTCGATGTCGCCGCCCTTGGTCGAACGCGCGGAGTTCACATCGATCGAGATCAGGGCCTCGGTGTGGTCAATGACCAGCGCGCCCCCGGAGGAGAGTGCCACGTTGCGGTCGAAGGCGCTCTCGATCTGACCTTCGATCTGGAAGCGGTTGAACAGCGGCACCGGGTCGGTGTAGTGGCGGAGCTTGCGCAGGCTGTTCGGCATCACACGCTCGACGAATTCCTGTGCCTGGCGATAGACGGTCTCGTCGTCGATCACCACCTCGCCGACGTCGTTGCGCATGTGATCCCGCAGCGCCCGGATAATGACGTTGCTTTCCTGGTGGATCAGCGCCGGAGCCTGCGCCTCGGACGAGGCCTCAAGGATGGCGGACCATAGGGACGTCATGTAGTCGAGGTCCCACTGCAGTTCCTCCGTGGTGCGTCCGACGCCTGCGGTGCGGGCGATTACGCCCATGCCCTCCGGGATCTTCAGGTCCGCCAGCGCCTCGCGCAGTTCAGCGCGGTCTTCTCCCTCAATGCGCCGCGATACACCGCCGGCACGGGGATTGTTCGGCATCAGCACCAGGTAGCGCCCGGCAAGGCTGATGTAGGTCGTCAGCGCCGCGCCCTTGTTGCCGCGCTCTTCCTTTTCCACCTGCACCAGCAGCTGCTGGCCGTCCTTCAGGAAATCGCGGATCGGCTTGTCGGTATCTTCGGGGGCACCGACCGCGGATCGTGCGATTTCCTTGAACGGCAGGAAGCCATGGCGCTCGGCGCCGAAGTTGACGAAGACGGCCTCAAGGCTTGGCTCTACCCGGGTGATCCGGGCCTTGTAGATGTTGGCTTTCCTGCGTTCGCGCGAGGGAAGTTCGATGTCAAGGTCGTAGAGGCGCTGGCCATCGACCATCGCCACACGCAGCTCTTCCGGCTGCGTGGCATTGATGAGAATCCGTTTCATGAAGTGAACTCGTCTGGGCGTCGCTGCCTTCCGCGGGCGAGCGCGCACGCGGGGCGCTCCGGGATGCGGATTCAGGCGCCAGCGGGCGACGGGGTGTGCCAACAGTTGGCAACAGCCCGCCCAGCAGCCAGGCTGGCACGAGGAACAGCGCCAGTAGTTGCGTGCAGGCGCGCTCCGGGGGAAGACAGGACTGGTTTATAAGAATAGGTATCACGATCGCTTGGAGCGAGGGCCGGTCGGCTTGTCGGACCATACCGGCGGGTGTACGAGGGAAGGCCGTATCGGGAAAAGCGCCGTTCCGGGCGACAATCTAGGGCAAAAACGTCTGACTGGCAAGCAAAAAATCAGCCGGCCCGCCCTGCGTCGAACGCGTGCAGGGCCGGCGTTTCCCGCCAGTGGCAGGGTTTTGGCGCTGCTCTTCGGGCTGGTGCTGTTACCGAACTTCCCGCATGGCCCGCNAGGGAAGCGCTGAATAAAGCCATCCTGGCTTTCTCAGCGCACGCTTCGCTGCAAATGTGATTTGCAGCTTGCTTCAGAAGCAACCACCTGCGGTGGTCGATTCTGGCGGCACTTCCGTGTGCCGCAGGGAAACGCCGATAAATCAGCGTTTCCCTAGTGGCCGGCGCCAGCGCCGACACGGCAGAGCCAGTCGGCCAGCGGCTCGTCGGTGGGTGCGCGCTGGCGCAGCATGTCGATGATCTGTTGCTGCGGACCGAAGCGGGTCACGTCGATGGAATGTGCCCGGCTCGTGTAGCCACGGTGCCTGCGCGACGGTGCCGCAAGCGGCAGCGGGCTCTCCCACTTCCGGTCCAGTTCATGGGCATCCATGGCCCAGACCCGCTGGATTTCAGCCATCTCCTCTCTGGTCAGAACCTCGCGGGCCGATGATGCCTCACCGGTGGCCGGGGACAGCTCCGCTGGAGGAGCTGGTGGCGCGGTAGCGTCGCTGGCGCCCGGCATCTGTTCGTGCAGCTGCAGCGACGCAGCCGGCTTCGCGGGAGTCAGGTCCGATGCAGCGACCAGTTTGCGCAGCCGCAACAGCATGGCGTCGTGCCCCGGTTCGCCCACCAGCCGCTCCAGTGCCCGCACCAGATCGATGGCCGGCTCACCACGCTGGTTCCAGTAGGTCTCGGCGACGGCATCGATCCAGGTGGCAATCCTGGCCGCTTCGCCGTCGCTTTCGAGCGCAGCCGGGATCTGCCCACGCAACCGCTCCAGAAGTGTGGCAAGGTCGGTCTCCGGCCCGGTGCCGGCAGCTGCGGTCACCGTGGTTTCCGCCGCGCTCCGGTCGGGTCGAGGACGGGCCAGGAGCGAGCGCAGGCGTCGCATCCAGGCCGCGGCGCTGGAAGCGGAACGTTCGGGGAGCCGGGCAAACGCCCGGTCGATGGCATCGGAAAGCCGGAGAAAGGTGCGTGCAGAAGGATCACTGCTGGGCAACAGCGCGACCGGACGCTGCAGCGTCGCCGCCGCACTGAGGCTCTCGTCGCGCGGGACGAAGCCGAGCAGTCGCAGGCTGGCGCCGCTTTGTGCCGCCACGAGGCTGCTGAAGCGGTTGAAGACCTCCCAGGCCTCGTTCTGGTTGGCGACGCGGTTCACCAGTACCTGGTAGCTCCCTTTGCGCTCATTCTCGAGTTGCTGCACGAGTTCGCCAGTGTCGGCGAGACAGGCGGAGTCCGGCGTCAGGACGAGCAGGATCAGGTCCGCGGAGGCGATGAAGGCGGCCGATGCCCCGCCGCCGGCAGCCGTGTCCAGCAGGAAGCAGTCGCACTGTTCGACCAGGGTGCCGATCTCGTTTTCGAGATAGCGCTCCTGCTCTGGTGTGAACGGGCCGTGGCGTCCCAGGGTTCCCGCGGCAGGGAGGATTCTGAGGCCATGCTGGCTTTCGAGCATGATGCCGGAGAGCGGGTATTGCTCGACCAGCGCCTGTTCGAGCTTGTGCCGTGGTTGCAGTCCGAGCAGGAACAGCACGTTTCCGGGGCCGGAGTCGAAGTCCCAGATGCAGACTCGGCAATCGGTTTTGGCGAGCGTCAGGCCAAGGTTGGCCACGACGCTCGACTTGCCCACACCGTCCTTGCCGCTAACGACGGCGACCACGGGCGGGGCGCCCCGCCCGGGGGGGATCTGTCGGTCTTCGTCGGTTGGGGCCATGGCGCTGCCCTGGGCCAGTCGATGGAAATCTTCCGCGCACCGCGCGCTTGAGGAAACCCAAAGGTTCCATTTCCTCTTCATAAACGCTAGCAGATTGGCCCGGGTTTCTCCATGCGGATCGAAGGAAAGGTGCCCAGGCGGGTACTTGCGGAAGCCGGACGGCAGGGGCGGCAAGCCGTGGACAAAGCCGGCCTATCGGACAACCGGGCGTCAACACCGGCGCTTGCGTATATACTCCACGCGAAAAGCCTGCGGGTCTGCGACTCGTGGTGAACGCGGTCCCCGTATCCTGAGGGAATCCGGGTGAGCCGTACAAGATCGGGGGGGCGTGATGGTTGCGCAACGAAGCTGCATGAATCCGGTGCCGGGTCTGCCCGAGGTCCTCGTGGCAATCCTGGACGGGGTGCAGCGCACGGGGATTGCGGAAGCAGAGATTGCGGGCTGGATCCAGCGGGATCCCGGCCTCGCGCTCGCGGTGCTGTCTGCTGCCCGCGCCGAACCCGCCGCCCCTGCCGACGTCTGCCTCAGCCTCGAGGACGCCATTGCAGTGCTGGGGTTGGACGCGGCGCGTGCCCTCGTGCTGTCTTCCGCTTCGCAGCAGTTCTTCGAACCGCCGCCGGCGGCAATGTTCGGCGCATTGCAGCGGGCGTGGCGGCTCGCGATGCGCGCGGCCGACCTTGCTCAGGTGCTCGCGACCCTGACCCGCTATAGGAATCCGGAACAGGCACGGATCTGCGGGCTGCTGCTGGGCGCGGGCCCCATGCAGCTGGTTGCGCGTCACCAGCCCGGGTATCTGGCGGTGCTGGACGCGCAGCCCGACCCGCCCGGGCTGCTGGAGGCCGAGCGCAGCCGCTTCGGGACGGACCGGGTCGAACTCGGCGTCCGGGCGGCACAGTCCTGGTGTCCGGGTGGCTTTGCGGTCGACGCGCTGCAATACCAGTACGCGCCATTGGATGAGGTCGGCGATGCCCAGCATCTGGTGAAGATCGTGAATCTGGCCAGCCGCCTCGCGACGGACAGCGAGTCCGGGGACGCTGGCATTCACGCAGCCGGGACGCTGTTCGGGCTCGAGCCGGACCTGACGCGTGCGCTGCGCCAGCGGGTGGCCGCCGATATCGACCGGCTC
>SL_3KL_010_SEDDRAFT_10005567_pt1 | contig 11285 bp, 8 predicted proteins | sample SodLakKL_010_SED_2_FD_10381 | JGI IMG/M metagenome (IMG submission 10381)
AGGGAAATAACCATTCATCCCGAAGTTATTGCCGAATTTGAGGCAATAGAGGAGGGTTGCCATCCCCTGCAGGTTAACTTTAACAACCAGAGCCAGGTAACAGGGGATGCTACCTATATATGGGACTTTGGGGACGGGGGCAGCTCAACGATAGAAAACCCCACCAGGGTATTTATCAATAACAGCCACACCGAAACGGTGGTTTACAATGTGCAATTGGAGGCCATTTCACAATCAGGTTGCCGCGACAGCATTGTATATCCTGTTACCGTATTTCCAAAACCCAAATCTCTCTTTTCTATGCCTTCCGATCAGGGCTGTGCTCCTTTGGAAGTGAACTTCACGGATAACTCTATTGGAAATAGTCTAAATCATTGGGATTTTGGCGACGGCAACAGTGAAGTTATTCATCCCGGTGACATTCAGCATACCTATGAAAATACAGGTGAAGAAGCCGCAGACTTTTATCCCGAGCTGATTGTTGTCAATGAGCATGGTTGCGCCGATACCCTCAGTAAGCATGTGATGGCATATCCTATGGTGAATGCCGAAGTTTCTTTTACTACCGAAAGCGGCTGCCATCCTCTTGAAGTGGAGATCACGAATAATACCAGCGGAGCAACCGCTTCCACACCCTATTACTGGTCCTACGGAGACGGAAATACGTCAACACTCACGGAAACAACCCATACACATACCTATAAAAACTTCAGTCATACCCTGAGTAAGTTTTATACAACCAAACTTGTAGCTCAAAATACTTATGGCTGCAAAGATTCAGTGTTGGTTGACGTGGAAGTTTTCCCAAAACCCAAATCAAAGTTTGTAAGCCCGGAAGAACCTTCATGCAGTCCTTTTATGGTAAACTTCACCGATCAGTCCATTGGGGGTACCGTTTATTCCTGGGATTTTGGGGATGGGAACTCATCCAATGAGACAGGAAACACCTCCCACGTATTCAATCAACCACCGGATGCCGGCCTTGGCTGGTTTACCACCATTCTTGAAGTAGAAAATGAGTCGGGCTGTTCGGATACTACCAGCCGGCAGGTTGGTGTTTATCCAGGCATCATCGCCGATTTTACAACTCAACTTGAGGGATGCCATCCCCTTTCCGTTACTTTTGAAAACCTTTCACAGGGCGGATCCCAATTCCAATGGGATTTTGATGATGGCAGCTTTTCCAATAATCCCGCACCCGATCATGTCTTTTTAAATCCGGATCATCATGATCCTAAAACTTTTAATGTCAATCTTTCTGTTACCAATGAATTTGCTTGCCAGGAAGATGTCACCAAATTAATCAGGGTTTTCCCTAAACCCAAAGCCGATTTTACCTTAACTCCTAACCAGGGTTGTTCCCCTCTGCAGGTAGATCTTTATAACTTAAGTGTCGGTGGTAAAGAATTTAGCTGGTACGTTGACGGAGAAACGGTTTTACTGGGCAACCCCCCTCTTGAATATGAATTCAGAAACTTTACGGATAGTGTCAAAAACTATAATACAACATTAGAAACCATAAACGATTGGGGCTGCCAGAACAGCTTCAGCCAAAATGTGATGGTTTATCCCGAAGTAGAAGCTTCCTTTACAACTGCCAACGGGGACTTTGAAGGGTGCACGCCCCTGGAGCTTGATTTTATCAACCTTTCTGAGCGTGCCAACCAGTTTTTATGGGATTTTGGAGATAACACCCAGTCTACTTCCACCAATCCAGCCCATATCTTTTTCGCTCCCAACAAAGAAGTAAAAGAATTTAATGTAACCTTAACAGCAGAATCTCCATTTGGCTGCACTGATGTGGAAATGAGAGAAGTTAAAGTGCATCCTGCCCCGGTCGCCGATTTCGTGGCTGCCCCACAGGATCAGACTTACCCAAATATGACCGTGACTGTTAACAATCAGTCCCTGGAGGGAGAATGGAACTACCAATGGGATATGGGAGATGGCAACACTTACATTTTTGACGAAGATCCGGGAACTTTTGACCACACTTATGTGTGGCCCGATAATGACTATTCTACCAGGCACTACACTATCCATCTTGGTGTGGACAATAACTGGTGCAGCGATCAGGTGAGCAGGGATGTGGTTATCCGTGCTCCCGACCCGATTGTGGACTTTATCCCTTCTGATCAGGGTTGCCCGCCTTTTGAAGTACAGTTTGAAAATAACAGTCAATACGCCACTTCCTATTTCTGGGATTTTGATGACGGGAACTATTCCTATAGCGAAAACCCGGTTCATGTTTTTGAAAACCCGGGAGAGTACCATGTTAAACTTCTTGTGGAAGGGGAGGGCGGCTTGGATTCAGCTTACCGGGTGATAAGGGTTTGGGAGCCCCCGATTGCAGATTTCAGGGTGGTACCTACCGTAGTGAATCTGCCTCATGACCCCATCCAGCTTAGAAACCTTTCCAGCCTGGCAGAAACCTATTTCTGGGAATTTGGTGACGGAAATGTTTCTTATGAGTTTGAGCCCCGTCATTACTATGAAAAGGTTGGTGAATATGATATTACCCTTACCGTGGGTACCGATACGGACCCGGTATGTTATGACACCATCGAGAAAGAAGGAGCTGTTAAAGCAGAAGAGTCTTGCATAATAAAATTTCCCAATGCCTTTATGCCCAACACTACCGGACCTACCGGGGGAAGTTATAACTCCGGGGATCCGCTCAACCAGGTGTTTTATCCCGTTTACGAAGGGATTAAGGATTACAGATTGGAAATATACAATCGCTGGGGCGAGTTGGTTTTTCGTACCGAAGATCTGGAAGTAGGATGGGATGGATATTATCGCGGCCGGCTCGTACAAATGGATGTTTATGTTTGGAAGGTATGGGCCACCTGCCATGGCGGCAATGAAATCATTGAGGCAGGGGACGTTACCGTTTATCGCTAAAAATATTTTGCCACCGGCCAAATATTAAAATATGGAGAAAAAAATTATGAAAAAACCAAAAAACACATACCGCTTCAGGCTGGTTCCGGGGATTATTGTCCTGGCCTGGTTGGTTTTTGGGCCGGGAATTATACCATTGAAGGGGCAGGCACCTCAGTTCTCTCAATTCTATGCTGCTCCTATGTATCTTGCACCTTCATTTGCCGGGGGTACCGATGGTACCCGGGCGGTAGTCAACTTTCGCAATCAATGGCCTGAAATCCCCGGGGCCTTTGTAACGTATGCCTTTTCCCTCGACCATTATTTCCATAATTATAATAGTGGCCTGGGTATCATGGTCTTTCGCGACCAGGCCGGGTCAGGCCACCTGGCAACCACCAATGTTGGTCTGTTGTATTCCTATACGATCCAGGTAGATCATAACTGGACCATAAAACCCGGTGTTCATTTTCTTTACTCCCAAAGAAGTGTGGACTTTTACCGGCATGTATTCGGAGATCAGCTTAACCTGGATGGCCCCAATAATCCTTCTACAATGATGCCTGAACCAATGGACCAGGTGGGTTATTTTGACGCTTCCTCTTCAGTTCTGGCTTATACCGGAAACCTTTGGGCCGGATTGAATGTAGACCACCTCTTTCGCCCCGATCAGTCAATGACTTACCAGGAAGCCCGTATTCCGATGAAGTTCTCACTTTTTGGAGGCTATCGCTTTACCTATGGCGGTCGGTATTTTGATGAAGCAAGTGAAAGTATTTCCATTGCAGTGCTATATAAAAACCAAAAGAAATTTAACCAATTGGATGCAGGTGTTTATTGGTCAAAGGATCCCATTTCATTAGGATTACTTTACCGTGGTATTCCCGTTTTTAATAACCATGTGCATGGTATTTTCAATAACGATGCCATTGCTGCTTTAATTGGCCTGCGTACGGATAATCTGCGAATTGGATACAGCTACGATTTTACCATTTCAAGGCTGATCTCCAACACCGGCGGCTCCCATGAAGTTTCCCTGATCTATCACTTCAATCAGGGACCAAGAGACAGAACCAGAAGAAAAATACCTTGTCCCGACCATTAGTTGAATGATTACCCCCGTGTTTCTCTTTTTTGCCTTAAAGCCCTTCCTGGTTTCCGGAAGGGCTTTAAGGTTAAACTTAAAAAAACCGGCAAAAGAAATTTTGCCGGTTAAAACAACATAAAATTAAGGCTATATAAGAGAGAGAGAGAACCCTTTTTTGCTGAAACAAAGCTATGGTTAAAAATTTGGTTTCGTGTTAAAAGGATATTAAGGTTTCGTTATCTGTTGATTAATAGCTGGTATTCGGGCTCAAGGTCATTTTAAAAGCTGGAGAAGCTGTGTGCGGCGGCTAAAAAACCCTAAGATTATTTTCATTTGCGAAAAATTTTCCCTGCCGGGAGAAGTAATTTTTCCGGTTTTAAGAATGATGATTATATTTGAAACTTAATAACCTGCATTTTGGTTTTTCATCAGTGGCAGGTTATGACTTGAGTTACTGGCAATAATTTGCTGAACAGATATGAATAATAAGAAAAAACCAGAGCAGGACCCCAGGCTGAAAATAGGATGGGAAAAATTCTTTAAAAAAAACTTTGAGGAAGCTTTGATGCAATTTGAAGAAATCCTGCAAGAAGAAAGTGAAGGTATTGAAGCCCTATATGCCAGAGCCTGTGCATTGATCCGTAGTCATGATTTTGAGGCTGCCCTGAAAGATCTCAATTTACTGGTGAAAATGGACCCCAAAAGACCGGAGTTTTTTCATACCAGGGCCCTTGTATCGGGAGCTATAGAAAAATATAAAGATGCGGTTCGTGATCTTGAAAAAACCCTCTTGCTAAGCCCTCAAAACCTGGAAGCCTGGTGCGACCTTGGAGGTACCTACCTGATGATGAAAGAATTCGTCAAAGCCGGCGACTGCTTCGAAAAAGGCATTGATATTGATAAAAGCTGTCCCGATAGCTGGTATGGTAAGGGAGTGACCGCACTGGAAAATAAAGAATACAAGAAAGCCATCCAGTTTTTAAATGCCGCAATTAAGATCAACGGAAAATATACCCTGGCTGTTCTTGCCCGCGGAGAAGCCTATTATGCTTCCGGGCAAAAGAAAGAAGCCCTGAAGGATTTTAAAAAAGCCATGAATCTTGATCCCTCCATTTTAAAAAGGATTCAGAAAGAGAGCGAGGCTTATGAAGAAGAGGTAGATGATTACCACAGCAGCGATGAGGAGGAATCAATCGATGAAAATTCCGATCTGGAAGATTTTAAATTTGATGAATAAAAGGGCCAAAACAGTTTTTATGAGTGAAAGCCGGGGTTTATCCTGAAAATCATTTTGATTCATTAAAAAACGCTTTTGAGGTTTCCTTATCCTTAAATCAGAAATGGGAACGATTCTGGCCGAATCGTTCCCATTTGCTTTACGAAACCGGAGCTTCATAAAGCACCAGGTTACTGTTATTGTGACCGGCATGCAAAAGATTAGTCGGGGACTTTTCTTCTGCAGCCCTGAACCCTTTCATCAAACCCGCTAAGGATTGATTTCCGGGCTGCCCGCTGGAAATACCCGAAGGCATTTCTTCCCGGGCGAAGTGTCGTTTTTTAAGGACTTTTAAAAGGCATTTTTCCTTCTGAATGCCTTTGTTTACTGCGCGTTGATCCTTTCGTCTCATCTTGCAGTAAGCGCCGGTATTTTTCCGGGAAGATGCGGTTTTTAAAAGCAAATCCTTTGGTTCGAAAACCTCTGGGATTTCAGTCAATTTCAACAAAACCGGAGTTTTGCCGGAATTAACTGCCTTCGACTCAATCTTTAAAAGAACGCTGGGCGCCTTTTGAGAGAATGACCGAACCTTTCGTTACTTGCCTTGCGGCAAGGTGTCAGGGTTCGGACTTCGGCTCCTCAAACAGTCAAACCTTGCGGCCTGTCTGATCCGGATTTCTGTTCAGCTAAGAAAAAAAATCCTTTTCCCTGTTTTTTGGAGCGGTCTTTTATCGCTCACCTGGCAATTCAAATATACTATTATTTGGATGGCTAAGGCAAATTTTTCTACTACTTTTAGTTCACGTGTTTTCAACAAAAGTTTTCAACAATTGTTGAAAACTCCGGTTTATTGATCTGGCAGCTTTTTTTTATAAAAAACGCCGGTGGAAGTTTGGTTATTAACAATTAACCCTGCCTGGATATTAACAAAAAAAATGGTAAGATCAGGTGTTTTGCCGTCAGAAATAAAGCAAATTTCGGGTAAAAAATAACTTTTTAAGATGGGACGGCATTGAAAAAAATTAAAAATATTTCCTGGATTCCGCAAAAACCATATTGCTTTAGCATCCTCCTTCAACGGTTGTTGTTTCGGTTCTTACCTCCGGAATATCGGGGCTTTTTTCCTCATCCCGGGCTTCAGCGGATCCGGGAGTAGTCTGCATAAACCTTGGGTAATCAATCCTGGCCTTTTCATCCCGATAAAAAGCTTTCTCAGGCCGAAAATCTTCAAGCGCATATTTTTGTGCCGCTTCAAAATTCCCACTCAGTACCCTGATGTTCCCCAGGCCTTTCCCCAGCAGAAGCATGCAGGCGGTCTGCGCTTTGGCTTCTTTTGAAGCATATAACACAAGGGTGCTGGATTGGGAGTGTTTTTTGATTTGGCGGAGGCTGTTGCGGTTAAGCAAATTCTTAAAAGGGATATTGATTGCTTCGGGAATATGATCTTCCCGGTAAAAAGTCTCTTCGCGCAGGTCGATGAACAGGTACTTTCCTGAATTTTCCATACCGGCTACCCGCTTTAGCTGAATGTAATCCAGTAAATGATCGTTGCCTTCAAATTGCCTGACAACTGACTGGTTGCTGGCATCATAATTTTTTGCAGTGAAAAAATTAAACAAAAGGGCGGTGATGATTACCGCAAAAAAAAGCCATGCTCCGTAATTTAAAGTCTTGTTGCTCATCGAATTTTATTTTTAGGTTTAACAACCTCCTGTACCCCCCGGAGTTTCCAGCTCAATGGTTTTAATAACCGGGGTTGGGCGACTTGGTTCTTCCTGTTTTGCGTTTCCTTCAAGAAAATATTCTCTTGCCTGCATTACAAAACGACTTTCAAACTCTTTCATCAGGTTTTGTTCTTCATTAGGCTTTTCGCTGCTTTTAAAAAGCCAGTCAAACATTTTATTGAGTCCGCCATTCAGCACATAAATGTTTTCATAACCGGCGCGCCTGGCCGCGGTCCAGGCAAGCTCAGCAGCGGAATTTCCAAATCCGTAAAAGACCAATTGGGCTTTGTTTTCAAGAAAAAACCGCCTGTAAGCCCTGTCAGGGATCTCTTCCATGGGAATATTCACAGCCCCGGGTAAGGAAAAATGCTGGTAATCTTCAGCAGCGCGAACATCAACCAGTATAAGGTCATTTTTTTGCTGCATGATCTGGTAGGTGACTTTTTGTGCATCCATGAAACGATCATTGGTAAGGAGTTCGGCATGCAATGCCTTTGGCCCGGTTTCCCTTAAAGAGCTGCTCCTCTGGCCGGGTATCAGCAGAAAAACAACCATCAGGGAAATCAGCAGCATGGCAGGGAACACATAAGAAGGTCTTTGGTTCTGTATTTCGGGACTGACGCTGTTTGTTTTGTCCTCAATCATCTGTGTAATGGCAAAGGCCAACAGGGCCACCGCGGTAAGCATTAGGGCAAACCAATCCCTGGAAATACCCAGGGTGTCAAAAATAAAGACGTTTCCAAGGAAATTACCAGTATAAATGGGTTCAAAAACATCATAAAAGTGGCCAAAAATAAAGATCCCGATCATGGCACCCAAAATGAAAAGCATGGCATCAATTTTTCCGATCACCGCTGCTACCAGGCTGGTACCCGGGCAATATCCGCCCAGAATAAACCCGAAACCCATGATGGCTCCTCCCAGGATTGCCGACCAAAGAAAAAGGGGGTTGATGTAAACAAGGCTCATGTCCACCCATCCGAGGTAGCTGAAAAAAAGAAGCCCTGTCATGGCAGTGACCCCGGCGGTAAAGAAAACACGCAGCACGACAAAATCGTATCCGTAAAAAACGCCTGCCAGCCGGCGGGAGGAAGAAAAACCTGCCGATTCAAGGATGTAGCCAAAACCAATGCCCAGGATCAGTGCAAAGAACAAATTCAATTCGGGGTTAATGATTCCTTGAGGGATGAATGGTGCCATAATATAAAACGTTTAAATGTTAAATCCATAGTTTGCGGAAAAACCACGCAATAAGGTATCCTGTGCCAAAGATGGCCATCATGGTAAGAATGCCGCCTGTGGAAAGCACTGCCATGCCGCTAAGGGCTGCCCCGCTGGTGCAACCCCTTCCAAACTGGGCCCCAAGGCCGAAAAGCAATCCTCCAGCAAGGGCAAACACAGCCCGGGAATAAGGCTTTAGCCGGGGACCACGTTCCATATTTAGCCCCATCCGGTTCCCGGCAATTCCACTAACCAGCCCCCCGATAATGACACCCAATGTCAGAAATACCAGCCAGGATCGCATAGGACTGGCTTCTGCCGAAAAGTATTCTCCAAATATGACAGAGTTTTTGGCATACTCCGGTGCAACATTTCCTACGGTGGTTACCACCACGTCCTTCATGGAGCCGCTGGCTCCAAGCCCCCGTCCGGTAATCGCCAGGGAGGCCAGCAAAACAAGCCCAAGCAGGAAACCTGCCAGGTATGGATTTAAGTGATATTTGGGTTTGGCATCCATAAATTTAAGTTTTTAACAACCTCCTTCCACGCTCAGGGTTTCTTCCCTGATGTCGGTTTGGGGTTTTTCTTCAGAATTTGTTTTTTGGCCCGTGCCGCCCTCAAGCGGAAATTCCTGTATGCGTTCCCGGACAAAAAACCTGCCGGGACGGTCAACATACAATCTTTGCATGGTTTGGTGTATAAAGCTATTGGCGCCATATTTCAAGCCGTATGCCTCATAGCCCAATATCCTTAAAAAGCCCGTGACCAGTCCGGCATTCTGCCCGGTAAAGCAATAGATGACAATTGGCTTGTCGGCAGGGAGGGTGTTGAGTTCTGCATGGCTGGTCAGCGATTTTTTGGGATCGTACTGGATGGCACCGGGAATATGCCCCATGTTGTAAAGATTCTCCGGCCAGTAATTGACAATATAATAGGATTCAGGATTCCGGAATACTTCAGTGTTGCTGATAAATAAATCATCCATACCAAATTGAAGCACCTCTTTTATCCTGCTTCTTAGCATAAGAAAAGGCTCTGTCTCATCCGTATAGACATAAGGTAAATCGCCCGCTTCGTTTTTGGAATGCGCCTGGGTTTCCAGCCGGTTTTCCATACGGTCGCTTATGGCTGCCATCCAGTAATGATCGCCTATCTTACTGTTCCATGCACTCATCCCAAAGCGGAGGGCAAAGGTGTTTTCATACCCCATAAAACGCAACATCCCTACCACATAGGTTGACAAATGGGCATTGGGACAGACCAGGTATATCCGGTCAAAGGCCGCAGGATCAATTTTTTGCTCAAAATATTCTGGTATTTGTGCAGGAACTACATTTACCGCATTTGGAATATGCCCCTTTGAAAAATCAGCAGGAGGCCTGAGGTCAATTACCAGGATGTTGTTGGCAACCAGTCGTTCATAAATCTCTTTGGCATTGACCAGAAAGGGAGCCGGTTCGGCATTGATCACATTCCCGTTTTCTTCGAGGTATTGTAAAATAACGGGAGCCTGGTTTTCCCCTGGTGCAGCAGTTTCCCTTTCTACGCTGTCTGAGCAGGAGAACATCATCAGGATAACCAATAAACCTGAAAATGTCCCTATTTTATTGGCTGTGCATGGCCATTCTCCGTTTATTTTTTTGAATCTTTTCATGGTGGTGGACAATTATTAAGCAATAACTCTTAAAAAATTAAGTGGACTTTTCTGCTTCATTTTTGGGTTGGTTGGTTACTACCTCTTTTTGAGGTTTCAATGGGTCTTTATCTTTCCGGGCTGCATCATCCGTTTCCAGCTCTTCCCAACCGGTGATCATGGCTTTTAGGTTTGAGGAAATGGTGTGGCCAGTGGTGATAAGGTAAATATGTACAATCACAAAGGCAATGAGAATATAGGCCCCTAAACTATGGGTCCATGCAATTCTTTCCAGGCTTCCGACTTCTAAAGAATGGATGGTGCTATTGGATTGATAGCGGTAAAACATATAGGCCAGCCCGCTGAAAACCATTACCGGGAAAACCAAAATTTTTAGTGAGAGATAAACCAGCCTTTGCAGTGGGTTTAATTTAACAAGAACCGTTTTTCGGGTAGGGTGGGGAGCGTTACGAAAAATCCCGAATATATAATATTCTGCCTGGGCTTTCAGGTTTTTAGTGGTAGGCAGGTATTGTTTCCACTCCCCTGTGGTAAAATGCCAGAAAATCGTAAATACCGTTAGGATAATAAAAGCCCATGCCGCTTTGTTGTGCAGATTAGCAGCGGCTTCAAATCCAAAAAAGGTAAAGGAGCCGTGCACTTCAAAACCGGTGAGCGCAAGGAAAAGCACCAGGAAGGCCTGCGTCCAGTGCCAGAACCTTTCGTATTGCTTGTAAATGTAAACCCTTTCTTTGGCCATTAATCCGTTGTTTTGTGATGATTCTTACGTGTTGAGTAAATTCTGAGGGTAGCATGGGTTGCCACTGCCAGGAAAGAAAAAATGATCAGCATCACCCCGAAAAAGTCCAGGGTGGCATTTTGGGTTTTGCCGGGAATATAAGTTCCTTCCACAAACTGCATCCTGCTGTTGTTGCGGGTATGGCAATCCTGGCACTGCAGGGCTTCACTGGCAGGGGAAACCATGTGGTTTACCGGTAAATACATCTCGGTATCCACAAAATCCCATTTTCCGCTGTAAGGTCGTCCGAGATAGTGCATTCCCTCTTCCAAAGCCCGTTCCCAGTCCAGGTCTATCCAAAGGGCGCCTCTGCCAGCCTCCCTGTCCCAAAGTTTTGCCTGCAAAATGCTCAGGTATTCCGTGTCATAGGGTTGCCTTCCCCGGTGTACTTTCACGGGGATGATCCGTGAATCCGCATCACCGGCATCCCCAAACAGGGTATTGATCTTTAAAAAAGCTTTTGTGGTATCCACCTGATCTGAAAGCAAAAAGTGGTCGGCGGTACCGTTAAACCAAAAATATTCCGGCACCACATTGGTTTGCCAGTATGCGTCCCCTTTTATGGACTGATAGATGGGATTCCCAAGACTGTCAAACAGTTCAAAGGCCTGTCCTTCTTCCAGGTAACCGGCCGTGGACCAGTCCCAGAACATTTTGGTGGCATTAACCTTGGCATATTCCGGAATGTGGCAGGTCTGGCAGGCAATTTTTGGAACGTGGGT
>SL_3KL_010_SEDDRAFT_10005568_pt1 | contig 11281 bp, 6 predicted proteins | sample SodLakKL_010_SED_2_FD_10381 | JGI IMG/M metagenome (IMG submission 10381)
TTTTTGTTTTTACAATAATTCAGGATTAAAAGCAACCAACCATAAACGGTATGCTTTCAGCAAAATTATCCTTTTTATAAAGATAAGCATGAATATCATCATTTACTGCGTATAAGGTGATAAAGAATCAAACATGAATGATTATTTTTGAATCCGGCATTTATTTGCTCTGAAAAAAAATTGTGATCACCGGCTGACTGCCATACCTGATAAGGAAACGGGAAGCTGGGAAAGCCGTTAACAAGAAGCAATTATCGCTGTTAACGTTTGGGCATATACACCTTCGGCAATTCAAACATTTCAAAAAGAAACCACATGAAAACCAAAGCATTTGCAATTATCATTTTGATATTTTTTTGGGGAACCCAGCTTAACGGCCAGGAAACAAGTCAGGAAAAACCATTGAAAGATTTTCAAATCAGCCTTTTACCGTTTATAGGTACGGATGGTTCATCTGTAACAGACTTTAGGTACAGATTCAGTTTCAATATTGTAGCCGGTGCTACCGGCGGCATTGAAGGATTTGAAGCAGGTGGGTTTGCCAATATAACCAGGGGTGATTTACGCGGGATTCAGCTCTCCGGATTTGCCAATTCAGTCAGAGGGGACGTTAATGGTTTCCAGGGAGCGGGTTTTATCAATCTCGTTGGCGGTGATAGCCAAAGCTTTGCAGGTGCGGGATTTATCAACATGTTCGGTGGCAGCAAACAGGGTTTTTCAGGGTCGGGTTTTGCCAATGTCACTGGTAAAAATTACCAGGGTTTTGCTGCTGCAGGTTTCGCCAATATTACCGGTGGCCATCACCAGGGTTTTGCAGCCTCCGGTTTTGCGGGAATAACAGGTGGCAGTTTTCAGGGATTTTCAGGCTCAGGATTTGCCAATGTTACGGGAGGTCATTACAGTGGATTTTCCGGAGCCGGGTTTGCCAATGTCACAGGTGGCAATTTCCAGGGAATTGCGGTTGCGGGTTTTGCCAATGTGACCGGTAATGATTTTCAAGGTGTTGCATGGGCAGGTTTTGCCAACCGTACCGGAGAAACGGCAAGAGGTGCAATTGGAAGCGGCTTTGTTAATATTAGCAGAGGAAGTTTTATGGGCCTGCAAGGTGCAGGATTTGCAAATTTGGTGAGAAGCCACTCCAGTGGAATTCAGGCTGCAGGATTTGCAAACATCAGCGGCAGTATCCAGGGCCTTCAGGCATCTGGTTTTATCAATATAGCCGGAGAAGTCAAAGGTGTACAATTGGGAGTAATCAATATAGCTGATACCATTTCAGGTGTTCCAATAGGTTTTGTGAGTTTTGTAAAAAGAGGAGGATTACGGCAGGTGGAACTTACCGCTTCAGATATCATTCATATGTCGGTTTCATTGCGCATTGGAACTCCATTGTTTTACAATATTTTTTCTTTTGGAAGGAGACAATTTGCCGATGAACGCTTCAACACACCGGGTTACGGCATAGGGACCTCCATTCCCCTGCCGGACAGGTGGTCTGTGCATGCCGAATTGCATACCTCAACGCTGCAAGGGAAATGGATACCGGATACCGATCAGTTGGATCAACTCAATGAAGTCAGGCTTACAGCAGGATTCAGACCGCTGAAATCTCTAGAACTGTTCGCAGGTCCGGTAATGTACAATCATTTGTACTCTGATAGTGAAGAAAATGGCTTTGCACCGAGGGAAATCTTCACCAGCAAGGCATTTTATGATGACACATGGGGGAAGTATAAGTCAAAGTTTTACGGAGGCGTTCGCGGCGGAATCAGATTGATCATTCGGTGACCTGCAAAAAAAGCTGAGAACCTTAAAGCAAACAAACAGTTTTCACAAAAAGCAACGAATTATATGTATTTTTGCTTAACCTTGTTCTAAAAACCATTCAGATGAAGCTTCGCTTTAGCCATGCATTCTTTCTTTTCATCCTTTGCAGCCATTTTGCCATTATGGCCCAAAGCCCTGCCATGTTTAATTATCAGGCGGTATTGCGTGACGATACCGGGGAAATCATGATGGATGAAAATGTTACCATAGAGGTGGAAATCCTCAAGGATGGTCCTCAGGGTGGAATTGTGTTTTCAGAAACCCATCAAACCCAAACCAACGCTTTTGGATTAATCCAGTTGCAGATTGGCTCTGTAAATTCACTGGAAGGCTTAGCTTGGGCAGATCATCCCCATTTTATACGCATCAGTGTAAACGGCATAAATATGGGAACCCAGCAACTGGTAAGCGTACCTTATGCTTTACATGCCGCCACTTCAGCCGACACCTTCAGCGGAGACTATGGTGATCTGACTAACACACCCGACCTGGAAAATTTTATATCGATCGTTGATCCGGCGATGGGTGATATGTTTTATTTCAATGGTGAGACATGGGTTTCTCTTCCATTGGGTGAAGAAGGACAGGTGCTGACCATTGTCGGGGGACTGCCCCAGTGGGCTGATCTGCCAACAGGTGATGATGATGAAGATACCGTGACCGACATCGACGGCAACGTTTATCCGACCGTTACTATTGGTGAGCAGGAATGGATGGCCAAAAACCTTCGTACAAGTACTTTTGCCGACGGCACACCAATTCCGGGCAACCTGACCAACTCCCAGTGGCAGGCCAACACCACCGGTGCATGGGCTGTTTATCCGCATGACAATATAGCCGGAATTGACTCTGAAGAAGAAATGCTGAATGCCTACGGTGCACTTTACAATTGGTTTGCGGTAAACAACCCTTCAGGCCTTTGCCCGGAGGGCTGGCACGTTGCTACCGACGATGACTGGACCCAGCTTACCAATTATCTGATCAATAACTACGATTGGATCGAACATGGCAACGCTGCCAATGCTATGAAATCGTGCCGTCAGGTTAACTCGCCCCTGGGTGGTGATTGCGCAACTGAACTTCACCCCCGCTGGGACATGCATTCGGTGCATTATGGCACAGACGATTTTGGATTCGCAGCCCTGCCCGGGGGCAGCAGACAATCGGGTGGATCATACTCCCTGATGGGGGGTACAGGCTATTGGTGGACATCCACAGAATTCTCCGTACTAACCGTATATTACCGCGACCTTGATGCTGCTTACGGAAGTGTGCTCAGAGCCGCCACAAACAGGGAAAGAGGTTTTTCCATCAGGTGTGTAAAGACCATTAACTGATCACTCTCCATGCACCACAATCCAATAAACAAAAAATTAACTTTTTTTTAAAATCTTTTAAATATAGGTATAAATTTATCGTATGTTTGTGATGAAATTCAAAGGATATACATAAATGTGTCCATATGAAATCCATCCAATGTAACCGCATTGTGGCTAAAAACCTGGCATTGCTCTATGGTGAAGCCGCCCGACGGTTTGGCAAAATGCCGGCATTTGCCACCCGCAAATCAGCACTTCAATGGCATCCGGTATCCTACAAAGAACTATATAACCAGGGACTAAACCTTGCTACAGGACTAATTAATCTGGGCGTGATGGCGCGCGACCACGTGGGTTTGTTTGGCGACAACCGCTACGAATGGATGCTGGCCGATTATGGTGTCCAATTGTGTGGAGCCGCTGATGTGCCCCGCGGCCGTGACGTATCAGACGCTGAACTTCACTACATCATCGATCATGCGGGTATAAAGGTTTCCTTTGTGGAAACCAAACAACTGGCCACACGACTGCTAAAACTCAAACCCCAACTTCCCGGTTTGGAACATATCATCATGCTGGTTCCGAAAGCTGATGTTCCTGAAGGGATTCTGACACTGGACTCCATCAGGCAAGAAGGAGCCCGACTAAGAGAAAGTGGCGACCGCACGGCAGAAGAAAGGATCGCAGGTATAAAACCCGATGACCTATTTACACTGATTTACACTTCAGGCACCACCGGCACACCCAAAGGGGTGATGCTGAGTCACGACAACATGATGTCGCAGATCCGAAACCTTCCCGGTCAATATGGCTGCAGCGACCGCATTCTGTCTGTGCTGCCTATCTGGCATGTTTTTGAAAGGGTCATTGAGATGTACACCATCAGTTTTGGCGGTTGCACCTATTATTCAAGTATCCTGACTCTTAGCGAAGATATGCAAAACGTGGAGCCTACCTTTATGGCATCGGCACCACGCCTTTGGGAAAAGATTCACGAAAAAATCCTGCTGAATGTAAGAAAATCACATCCGGTGAGGCAATTGCTATTCCATATTGCCTATTTCCTGTCAAAACAATATAAAAACTCGGAGTATTTCATCACAAACAGAAATCTAAAAATGAAACCCCAGCCAGCTTGGCAACGTTTTTTGCTGATGCCTTTGCATGTTTTGCGTTGGGTGGTGGTTTTGCCCTGGTACGGCTTCTTCAACGCTGCCGTGCTGGAACGCATCAGGCTGGGAGCAGGGGGTTGCCTGGCAGCGACCATTTCTGGCGGGGGTGCCCTGCCCATCCATATCGACAAGTTTTTCAACTATGTGGGCATACCTGTGCTGGAAGGTTACGGCCTAACAGAAACCAGTCCGGTTGTGTCTGTGCGTCCGAAGATAAACCTGATTGTAGGTACCGTTGGCCCGCCAATCAAAGAAACCGAAGTACGCATCGTTTGCTCCGATACGGGCAAAATTCTTTATCCAGATAACGGATGCGCTTTGAACGGCCGCGGAAAACGCGGTGAAATACTGGTGCGCGGTCCCCAGGTGATGAAGGGATATTTTCGGGAGGATACCCTTACCGGTGCTGCCATCCGGAACGGCTGGCTGCATACAGGGGATATCGGTATGATGACCCATAACAACTGCCTGAAAATCCTGGGCCGGTCAAAAGCCACCATCGTGCTTTCCAGCGGCGAAAATGTGGAACCGGAACCCCTTGAAATGCAACTGCTGAGAAGCCGTTTTATCGATCAGTGTGTGGTTGTGGGACAGGACCGGAAGTTCCTGGGGCTCCTGGTGGTCCCCAATCTAAGTGAATTCGGTAAAATTGGACTAAACAGTGTATCCATGTCTGAACTGGCTGTGATGCCCGAGGCCAGGGAAATCATTAAAAAAGAGATCAGACGGCTGATCTCCCAAACCGGAGGCTACAAAAAATATGAACAAATTGGCGAGTTCAGGATCTTGCCTGATAAATTTGAGATCGGCAAAGAACTCACCAACCTCTTCAAAATCAAGCGGCACGTGGTTGCAGAGAAGTATAAGGATGTCATAGAGGAACTTTTTACAAAAACTTCCAAAAAATAAGCAGTCATGGAACTACCAGACCAACTATTATATACACACGACCAGGCACTGCTTGGCTTGATGATCGCCATTATCATGCTGGGAATGGGTGCGAGCCTTACGATAAATGATTTCAGGGCGGTGGCGCGCAACCCAAAAGGTGTGTTTACCGGATTTCTTTCGCAATTCGGCCTGATGCCCCTGATCGCACTTGGCATGTCCATTGTGCTGGGTTTGCACCCGGCATTTGCCATATCGCTGATCCTCATCGGATGTTTACCGGGAGGTACCACATCCAATATGTTTACCTACTTTTCAAGGGGGTCTGTGGCACTGAGCATTTCTATGACAACAGCTTCCACCCTGCTGGCACTCATCATGATGCCAATTATTATCAATCTATATACCGTTGGTTTTACCGCCCAGCTAAGTGCAGATCTGCGTGTAGGAGGCGAAGAAACAGAATTTGTTATCCCAACGGGAAACATCATCAGCTCCCTGGTTCTCGTTCTCTTGCCTGTAATCCTGGGTATGATCCTCAGAAGAAAATCACCGGGATGGGCAAAAACGGCTGAAGACACAGCCGGTTTTCTGGCGGTTATAGTGATACTGTATCTTATTGTGACGGCCTTTTTGAGACACGGCGATCTCTTCATCAAAACACCAAAAGAGATATACATCGCCTCCGTTGGTCTCGGACTGGCCGGCTTCTTTTTCGGATACTGGTTTTCCAGGCTGATTGGCATGAAGCCCATATTCCAACGGGCTATTTCCCTGGAAACAGGCATCCAAAATACCCCTGTGGCATTTGCCATTATCCTGCTGAGCTTCAATGAACCTGTTCAGAGCCAAATGCTGTGGCTGGCTATCCTTTATGCGACCTTTATTGTGATGACATCTTCCATTATAACACTTTACTTTCGAAGAAAGGGCAAGTTTGACTGGGATGTGTATAAAAACATCCAAATCCATAACCGCCTTTTTGGGGAAGACTATGTAACCCATTACCCGGATGGCTATTTGCCAAAACGCCTGGTAAATGACCCCAGTCAGGGTACACAACCCGCTCAAAACCGCAAAAAAGCTTCATGATTCATCTTAATAATTTGGAAAATGGGATATTCAACAAACAATGGTAAGCTCTTGACAGCTATTATAATCGCCACTTTCATGTCGATGCCGCTGCTATGCTCAGGCAGCACAGAAGAGTCGCAGGATGATAATGTAAAAACAGGCTGGAGGCTCGGCGGGCTGCTGCCCACCATCACTTTCGACAGCGATTTAGGGTTACAATACGGTGCGCTGGTAAATATTTTTGACTATGGAGACGGGGCCAGGTTTCCCCGTTACGATCATTCGCTGTATTTTGAAGTTTCCAGATTTACCGGGGGCAGTGGTGTGAACAGGTTTTTTTATGACTCCGACCGCCTCCTGAATGGCATTCGTACAACATTTGACGCAACTTATATTACCGATCCGCTGCTGGACTTTTTCGGGTTTAACGGTTACCAGTCCGTTTACAACAGGGATTTTATTGATCCTGACAGTGAGGATTACATTTCCAGGGCATTTTATGCCCTGGACAGAAAAAAATTCAGAGCCAAACTGGACCTCCAGGGAAAAATCGGTGACGGCAGCTTTGGCTGGCTTTCCGGCTTCGAAACCTATCATTTCAGTGTTGGTTCCGTAAATATTGACAAGTTAAACAAGGGCAAAACCAAAGACCTGCTACCTGATGTTTCCGGACTATATGACAGGTACGTAGAATGGGGCCTCATATCTCAGGATGAGCAAGATGGCGGCTGGGTCAATTATCTGAAAGGAGGACTCACATACGACACCAGGGATCACGAACCCAATCCAATGCAAGGAATTTGGACAGAGGCAATAGTACTGATTGCTCCCGGATTTCTTGTAAGCGGAGATATGGGTCACGCCCGCCTTTCTTTAGCCCACAGGCAATATTTTACCCTTATACCCAATGATCTCTCGCTGGCTTACCGCATCAACATCCAGCAAAACATCGGAGGGCAGGCCCCATTTTATTTACAGTCCATGGTTGTTACGTCTTTTTTGAGGGGTTTCGCGTCCGAAGGCCTCGGAGGAAGAAGTACCCTCAGGGGGATATTGCGACACAGGGTGGTTGGCAACGGATATGCGCTGGGCAACGTGGAGCTGAGGTGGAAATTCCTGTATTTCAATATTCGCAATACAGAAGTTTACCTGGGGCTCAATGGCTTTATGGATGCAGGCATGGTGATCGACAAAGTGAAAATGAACCTGGATGATGTTCCTGAAAATGAAAGACACCTGTTTTTTGAAGACACCAATGATACTCCGCATGTTTCGGCGGGTGCCGGATTGCGGATTGCCATCAACCGTAATTTCATTGTAGCCCTGGACTATGGTAAAGCATTTGACAGGCGTGATGGCGATGCGGGCTTGTATATCGGACTGAATTACCTGTTTTAGGAGGTTTTTTGTGTAGCAGATAACAAAAAAACATCACACTTCAAATATTCACAGAAAAAATCCATACATTTGTTTGAGGCATAGCAATCGAATATATGGTCAAATAGCTATTTGGCCACCCCATTTATCCTGTTGACCCAAAACTCATGATTATGGCTATCCAGAAAACAACTAACAATCATTCAGCACCGGTGGGAAACCGCATTTCTTCGAAAATTAAAATCCGCGGAACCATTATTGTCTTAATTGCCCTCATTGCCGGTGTGTATTATACAACCGAAGCCCTTCAATTTGATTCCAATGTCACACTAACAGACATCCCTGCCTTATTGGGATTGTTGTTCCTGTTTTCCCTGTTTGTGGAAAGATGCACCGAATTTTTTCTTTCCTTATGGAGAAGTAAGGAGGCAGATAATCTCGACCGCAAAATTGAATTACTTAAACATGATCTGACCGCCAAAAAGGCTATCCCGGAAATTGACGAAGCAAAACTTGAGCAACTCAATGAGGATCTTAAAAAGGTTCAGGACGAAAGGGTGCACTACCGCTCCGAATCCAGACTTGCTGCCTTATGGACCAGTTTTACCATTGGTGTGCTGCTTGGGTTAGTTGGCGTAAGAATACTGGGTTCGATATATACCGGGGCAAGTATGTCACCTGTTCAGCAAGCGTTATTCATTCCTGCAGACATCCTGTTTACCGGTGCCATACTGGCAGGAGGATCGGAAGCGATCAACAAGATAATGAAAGTGTATAACAAATTCTTCTCTGAAAAAGCAGCACCAAAGAACAATTCTGTAACCTAAAATACGGATCTGTATCACCTGATCATTTATCCCTCTTCTTTTCAGCAGGCACTACCCTTACATGCGACCACCTGCCGGATGATTGTGTTATATCGTACAAAAGTTTGCCTGTTGCAGGGATATAATCCCTGCATTTTTTTAACATGCTCAGCCGGGACCTTCCGGCAGGAATTGATGTATACGATCCTCTTATAATGCTAAGGCAAATTCTCATGCTAATGATAACTTGTTTATAGTAAACCAATAAACGCTAATGCCGGATGCATATTTACAAAGTATATACAAGTATTAAAATATGTGAAAAAAATAATCTCTGTCCAAAAATACCGCAAGTACTTATTTCAAACGTTTGCGGAGCGCATTTCTCCTTTTTGACTGTGTGTCCGTGGGTTTGTATATAAAAAGTAAATAAAGTCCTGGCTAAAAAGCTCATTACATTTACCGCGAATTTCCTCAACAGGCTTATGTACAGATTTCACAAATTTATATTATCCCTAACCTAAAACAAACTTATATGAAGCGAATTTTTACGATGCTTTTCTTACTGGCCTTTTCGTTTACCCTGTTTGCCCAGGGTAATCGGGTTGTCACAGAAAAACAGGAAGACGGCTGGCGACTATTGGTCGATGGAAAACCTTTCATGGTAAATGGAATGAACTGGGATTATTTTCCCATAGGTACAAATTATATGTATAGCCTGTGGAATGAACCCGATGATTTTATCCAAAGGGCATTGGATTATGAAATGTCTTTGCTGCAAAACATGGGTGTAAACGCCATTCGTGTATATACCGGGATCCAGCCCAAATGGGTCCAGTATATTTATGAAAACTACGGTATTTACACCATGCTTAATCATTCATTTGGCCGGTATGGGTTATCCATAGACGGAGTGTGGGAAGCAGTAACGAAATACGATGACCCTGCCACACAAGAACTTCTCCTTTCTGAGGTCACTCAAATGGTTGAGGAATATAATGATACACCCGGGCTTTTACTTTATCTTCTGGGTAACGAAAACAACTATGGCTTATTTTGGGCCGGTGCCGAAACAGAAGACTTCCCTGAGGGCGAAGAACAAATTAGAGCTGTAGGTGAAGTTCGGGGGCGGCCTATGTATCAATTGATGAATAAGGCGTCCTTACAAATGAAGGCAGTTTCCGCTTCACATCCGGTAGCCATCTGTAATGGTGACGTGCTGTTTTTAGACATCATCGTTGAAGAGTGTCCGGATGTTGACATTTTTGGTGTGAACGTTTACCGCGGACCTTCATTTACGGATATGTTTGACCGGGTGAGAGATGAATACGGTAAACCCATCCTGCTTACCGAGTTCGGTTCGGATGCTTTTAACGCTATTACATTGGAAGAAGCACAGCGTGATCAGGCCATTATTAACGTTGCCAACTGGATGGAAATTTATGAAAATGCCGCTGGATTGGGTCTAGCAGAAAACTCCATTGGTGGTTTCACCTTCCAGTTCAGTGACGGATGGTGGAAATATGGTCAAACCGAAGATCTTGATGTCCACAACACCAATGCTTCCTGGGAGAACGGCGGTTATGCGTTTGACCACATTCCGGGCGAAAACAACATGAATGAGGAGTGGTTCGGAATATGTGCCAAAGGTCCAACCGATGTAATGGGACATTATCAGTTATTTCCACGTGCCGCATATTACGCATTGAGAGAGGCTCATAAACTTGATCCTTATGCACAAGGCACCACGGTTGAATCAATACGCAGGCATTTTTCCGGCATAAGCATTGGAGAAGCCTATCTGCAAGCAAGAGGTGACAGGGCTGCTCTGCAAGGTGAGAGAAACAGAACCATTCGTTTGAGCCGGTTTACAGCTCAACTATCTACATTTCATACAGGCGGAAGTTTAATAACAACGCCTGAGGACCCCATCCCGGGCAGAAGGTCTTTCCCACGGCAACTGGGATTTGAAGATATGCAATCATTCTTCGTTGGATTTGAAGCGCAGCCCACTTCTAACTTTAGGGCCAATATGGAATTTAATATCCTGGGCAATGTTGCCGAAAACCCCATAGATGAAATTTTTTATGAAAACCGTGGGCGGCCGGTGATTGTGGCGACCGGCGAAGGAGATATGAGTATAGAATCCAACAGGCTGCAAATTTACCAAGCCAGTTACCAGTGGGATCACCGCTGGTTCCGCATGGATGGTTTTTATCGCACTGGTCGCTATCACTGGGGCTACGAAGGTGACTTCTTTGGTTTATACCCCGAAGCCAACTACGGACCCAATATCGATATCTATAATGGTATTGCCCCCTTTGGCTTTGAGATTGAAGGCAGAAGACAGTTAAAAGATTTCAAACTGGCATTTGGCCCGCAATTGTGGTGGGGAGCCAACCCAGCATTACTTTTAAAATATGGAAGAGAGTTCCGCGGTTTTGATATTACCGGTATCTATCATGAAGACCTTGATCAGCTGGGCGTAACCGAGAGTTCTTTTGCTATTCCACAGCCTAAAACAAGGCGGGTTACCATGCACGTTAACAAGGAATTTGGCAGTTTTGAAGTTGATCTCGGTGGTATATGGGCAGGACAACCCCTACAGGGTCGCGAATTTCAAGTATTCAGAGAAGACAAGGATGCTCAAAATGTTTACATAGATGAGATTAAACCGGAAGATAACTGGGGTGGAAAAATCAAGCTGAGCTATGCCGGTGGACGTTTCAACTGGTATGCTCAATCAGCCGTCATGGGGCTGGTAGCGCAGGGTGGCGCAGATCAGACCCTAACTTTTACCGGATGGAGATTAAAAGACAGC
>SL_3KL_010_SEDDRAFT_10005569_pt1 | contig 11278 bp, 10 predicted proteins | sample SodLakKL_010_SED_2_FD_10381 | JGI IMG/M metagenome (IMG submission 10381)
CGGAAGCCGATATCGGCCGCCAGCTCCTTGTAGATGTTGACCAGCGACGGCGGCACGCGCACGCCCTCGCGCACCGAGAAGCAGAGGCCGTGGGCCTGGTTCGGCCCGTGGTAGGGGTCCTGGCCGAGGATCACCACCTTGACCGCGTCCAGCGGGGTGAGCTCGAAGGCCCGGAACCAGTCCGCGGAGTGGGGGTAGATCACCTTCCTGGCCGCCTTCTCGGCGGCCAGGAAGTCGCGCAGCACCCGCATGTAGGGCGCCTCGAACTCATCGCCCAGCCATCGCTGCCAGCTGTCGGAAAGCGGACAGGCCATGGGTCAGCGCTTCGCCTGGTCGACCAGCGGCTCGACATAGGCCACGCCCATGTCCCAGGGGAACTGGATCCAACAATCCTGTGCCACTTCGGTGAGGTACTGATCCACCAGCGGCTTGCCTTCTGGCTTGGCATAGACGGTGACGAAGTGCGCCCTGGGCAGCAGCTCGCGCACCTTGCGCGCGGTCTTGCCGGTGTCCACCAGATCGTCCACCAGCAGCCAGCCGTCGCCGTCGTGATCGACGCCCTTCAGCACATCGAGTCCGCCCTGATCCCTATGGTCATAGCTCTTGATGCACACGGTGTCGATCAGGCGCACATTGAGCTCCCGGGCGATCAGGGCCGCGGGAATCAGCCCACCACGGGTGATGGCGATGATGCCCTTGAAGTCGCGCTCCACCAGCCGGTGGCAAAGCTCGCGGACGTCACGATGCAGCTGATCCCAGGAGACGGTGAAGTGCTTGTGGTAGCGGTTGCTGCTCATGGGGTCACTCGTCCTCGGTAAAGGAACAGACGGCGAAGACGTTGTAGCCCGCCTCACGGATTCGCTCGGAACCGCCCAGGTCCGGCAGGTCGACGATGGTGGCGGTCTCCACCACCCGGCCACCGCTGCGGGTGATCAGCTTGGCGGCGGCCAACATGGTGCCGCCGGTGGCGATCAGGTCATCGACGATCAGAATGCGATCACCCTGCTTGAAAGCGTCGGAATGAAGCTCCACCTCGGCCTCGCCGTACTCCAGGGTGTAGGTCTCGCTGATGGTGCGGAACGGCAACTTGCCCTTCTTGCGCACCGGCACGAAGCTACAGCCCAGTTCATAGGCCAGCGGCGCGCCGACGATGAAGCCGCGGGCATCGATGGCGGCGATGGCGTCGAGATCCATCTCCTGGTAACGGTGGACGAAGCTGTCGATCAGCTTGCGGAAAGCCGCGCTGTTCTGCAGCAGCGGCGTGATGTCGCGAAAGTTGACCCCCGGCTGCGGCCAGTCGGGGACAGTGCGGATCACGGACTTGATGTAGTCGCCGTAGATGCTCATCGATTCGGGTCTCGGTGAGTGGGTGCAAGCGGTGGATCAGTCGAGGAACAGGAACTTGGCCGCGAACAGCAGCGCCAGCACGATCACCGCGGGGTTCAGGTCCTGGAAACGACCGGACAGGGTCTTGATGGCAGCGTAGCTGATGAAGCCCAGCGCGATGCCCTCGGCGATGGAGAAGGTCAGCGGCATGGCCAGGGCGGCAATCAGCACCGGAGCGGCGTCGGTGGGGTCTTCCCAATTGGCATGGGCCAGGCTACCGGCCATCAGTACCGCCACGTAGAGCAGCGCCCCGGCAGTGGCATAGGCGGGGATGGAGCCCGCCAACGGCGCGAAGAACAGGCTGATCAGGAACAGCGCAGCCACCACCACGGCGGTCAAGCCGGTGCGCCCGCCGGAGGCGATGCCCGCGGTGGACTCGATGTAGCTGGTGGTGGTCGAGGTGCCGAGCACCGCACCGGCCATGGAGGCGCCGCTGTCGGCCATCATGGCGCGGCCAATGCGCGGCAGCTTGCCGTCCTTGTCCAGCAGCTTGCCGCGATGGGCCACTCCCACCAGGGTGCCGGAGGTGTCGAAGAGGTCGACGAACAGGAAGGCGAAGATCACGCTGAGCATGGCGATATCCAGCGCGCCCCACAGGTCCAGCGCCATGAAGGTGGGCGCGATGGAGGGCGGCATGGACATCAGCCCACCGTACTCGTTATGGCCCAGCAGCATAGCGATCACGGTGATGCCCAGGATGCCGATCATCACCGCCCCGGTGACCTTCAGGTAGGCCAGGGCCGTGATCACGAAGAAGCCCAGCAGCGCATAGAGGGCGGGCGGCTGGGAAAGATCGCCGAGTGCCACGTAGGTGGCCGGGTTGGCGACCACGATGCCGGCATTCTTCAGGGCGATCATCGCCAGGAAGAGACCGATACCAGCGGCGATCCCCAGGCGCAGGGAGAGCGGAATGGAGTTGATGATCCACTCTCGCACCTTGAAGATGCTGAGCAGGAAAAAGCAGAAGCCGGAGAAGAAGACCGCACCGAGNGCCGCCTCCCAGGTGTAGCCCATGCCCAGCACGACGCCATAGGTGAAGAAGGCGTTGAGCCCCATCCCCGGCGCCTGGGCGATGGGGTAGTTGGCCCACAGCCCCATGATCAGACAGCCGATGGCCGCGGCCAGGCAGGTGGCGACGAAGACCGCGCCATAATCCATGCCCGCCTCGGAGAGGATGCTGGGGTTGACGAAGATGATGTAGGCCATGGTCAGGAAGGTGGTGATCCCGGCGATGACCTCGGTCTTCACGTTGGTGTTGTGCTCGGCCAGCTTGAACTGGTTGTCGATCAGACGTTTCAGCATGGGGCTCGTTCCTGCGCGCGTGGACGGTGCGATGGTCCTTGGGGTGCGAGAAAGGTCGCGAGAAAAGCCGCCTATGGTACTCACATCTCAGACGGGATGCGATATGCCCACAGGCAGCCGGCTCGCACTGTATAAGCAATTAGCGGACCAATCGCCAGCCGAGCTGCCAACGCAAACCTGTGTAGTGATCAACTCATCGCCACGCTCAGATGCCCCGGGCGTCCAGCACCCGCTCCACGGTCTCGACGATGGCCTGGGTCTGGGGGTCGATCTCGATATTGACGCGATCGCCCGGCACCCGATCGATGAGGGTGGTGCGCGCCAGGGTCTCGGGGATCAGGTTGACGCAGAAGCGCGGCCCCTGGGTGGCACTGGCAGGGCGCACTTCGCCAATGGTCAGGCTGATACCATCGACCCCGATATAGCCCTTGTCGAACAGGAAACGGCCCAGAGCATGGGGCAGCTCGAACCAGAGGCGGCGATTGTTGGGTGCCTCGTCGAGCTCCACCAGTTCGGCCACGGCCATCACATGGCCGGACATGGCGTGCCCGCCGATCTCGTCGCCGAAGCGGGCGGCGCGTTCGATATTGACGCGACTGCCCACCGTCACTGCACCAAGGTTGGTCACTCGCAGCGTCTCGCGCATCAGATCGAAGCTGACCCGCTTGCCCTCGATGGCGGTCACCGTCAGGCAGACCCCGTTGTGGGCCACCGAAGCGCCAATCTCGAGGCCCTTGCGTAGGGCCTTGGGCAGCGAGATGACGTGAGTACGAAACAGCTCCGCCTCTTCAATGGCGACCACCTTGGCAGTGCCCTGCACGATCCCGGTGAACATGGCGTCTCCTCAACTGCGGGGGCCCCGAACGGGGCCAGGGGCCACGAGTGTAGAGAATTCTCCCCTGTCGCGTCCACGTCGATGCCCGCCACTTCAGGACTTTCACCTTCAGATTCCTGCTTTACAGAAAATCGATCTGGTAAAAAGCCCGCTTGACCACAACAACGCCCATGGTGATTGACAGCCACGGCCGCCGCGCCTAATCTTTCCGGCTACATTGAATGGCGCCGATTTGACCCCGGCTTGCGGGCGCCCGCGCGGCGGCACGCTCTTCGAAGCGGCCAAGGCGTGAAGTGCAGCTAAAAGGGTGTGTCCAGCGTTGATGGCCACCCGCGAGGGTGGCCTTTTTTGCGCCTCCCCCCGCCCGCCCCGGCGCCCCGCTTGCGGTGCATCCATGATCCGACTCCACAACGTATCCAAGACCTACGCCCTGAAGGGCCGGCGCGGCAGCGCCCGGACCGTCCAGGCGTTGAAGAACATCGACTTCCATGTTCCCGCCGGGCAGGTCCACGGCGTGATCGGTCTCTCCGGGGCCGGCAAGTCGACTCTGATCCGCTGCATCAACCTGCTCGAGCGCCCGACCACCGGCAGCGTCAGCGTGGACGGCCAGGAGCTCACCGGGCTGTCGCGCCAGGCGCTCAACCAGGCGCGCCATCGCATCGGCATGATCTTCCAGCACTTCAATCTGCTCACCAACCGCACGGTTTTCGCCAACGTGGCGCTGCCGCTGGAGCTGATGGGCATGCAGCGTGCCGAGATCCGCGAGCGGGTCACACCGCTGCTGGAGCTCGTCGGACTCGCCGACAAGACCAGGCAGTACCCAGCCCAGCTTTCCGGCGGTCAGAAGCAGCGTGTGGCCATCGCCCGGGCCCTGGCCAGCCGCCCCAAGGTACTGCTCTGCGACGAGGCCACCTCGGCCCTGGACCCACAGACCACCGGCTCGATCCTGGCCCTGCTGCGGGACATCAATCACAAGCTCGGCCTGACCATCCTGCTGATCACCCACGAGATGGAAGTGGTCAAGTCGATCTGCCACCGGGTCAGCCTGATCTCCGATGGCGAGCTGGTGGAGGAGGCGGATGTCGGCGATTTCTTCACCGCCCCCCGGACGCAGCTGGGGCGGGAATTCCTTAACGACTTCCTTCAGCTGGAACCGCCCAGGGCGCTTTTCGAGCGCCTGAAGGCGACGCCCGGCGAACGCACCCACCCGGTAGTGCGCCTGGCCTTCTCGGGGGACGCCGTCTCCACCCCGCTGATCTCGCGGCTGGCCCGGGAGTGCGGCGTCGATGTCAGCATCCTGCAGGCCAAGGTGGAGTCGATCCAGGAGCGTACCCTGGGGCTGATGATCGCCGAATTAATGGGGCCGCCGGCCAAGACCCGCGAGGCCATCGACTACCTCGAAGCCCATGATCTGCACGTGGAGGTGCTCGGCCATGTCCAGCGCGATGATTGACCTGATCCTGCGAGCCACCCTCGACACCCTCTACATGGTGGCCATCTCCGGCGTCCTAGCAGCCCTGGTGGGAATCCCCCTGGGAGTGCTGCTCTACGTGACTCGTCCCGGCCAGGTACTGGCCCAACCGGCGGTCAACGGCGTACTCGGCATCGTCACCAATATCGGCCGCTCGATCCCCTTCATCATCCTGATGGTGGCGATCATCCCCTTCACCCGCATGCTCGTGGGGACGTCCATCGGCACCAACGCCGCCGCCGTCCCGCTGACCATCGCCGCGATTCCCTTTATCGCCCGCCTGGTGGAGGGGGCACTCAACGAGATCAATCCGGGGCTGGTGGAGGCCGCCCAGTCCATGGGCGCCACCCCCTGGCAGATCATCACTCGAGTGTTGCTCCCCGAGGCGCGAGGCGGCATCTTCACCGCCCTGACCATCACCGTGGTCACCCTGGTGAGCTACTCGGCCATGGCCGGCGCCGTAGGCGGCGGCGGCCTCGGCGACCTAGGCATCCGCTACGGCTACAACCGCTTCAACCCCACCGTCATGCTGATCACCGTGGCGATTCTCGTGGTGATGGTGCAGGGTTTCCAGAGCCTGGGGGACTATCTCGTTCGCAAGAGCGATCACAAATAGCGAAAAGCTATTTAAAATATTTTTTTTATTCCATTATCATCACTTTATCACCACTGGAGATAGCTTCCATGCGCAAGACACTGATCAGCACCCTGCTCGCCTCCAGCTTGACCCTGGGCGCAGGCGCCGTCCTGGCCGATGAACACCGCCTGAAGGTGGGCACCGTCGCCGGCCCCGAGACCGACGTGATGCAGGTGGCCGCCGAGATCGCCCTGCGCGAGTACGGCCTCACCGTCGAGATCATCGAGTTCACCGACTACGTGACCCCCAATGCCGCCCTGGCCGACGGCAGCCTGGACGCCAACGCCTACCAGCACCGGCCCTATATGCAGGCCATGGTCAACGATCGTGGCTACGACCTCGCCATCGCCGGGCTCACCTTCGTCTATCCCATCGGCGCCTACTCCGAGAAGTACTCAAGCATCGACGAGCTGCCCGAGCGCGCCCAGATCGCCCTGCCCAACGACCCCTCCAACGAGGGCCGCTCGCTGATCCTGATGCACAACGAGGGCCTGATCCAGCTCGACGATCCGGAGAACCTCGAGGCCACTCCGCTCAACGTGGTGGAGAACCCCCGCAACTTCCGCTTCCGGGAGATCGAGGCCGCCCAGCTGCCCCGCGTCCTGCCCGACGTGGATATGGCCTTCATCAACAATACCTTTGCCCAGCCCGCTGGCCTGAGCCTGGACGACGCCCTGATCAAGGAAGGGCCCGAGTCGCCCTACGTCAACCTGATTGCGGTGCGTGGCGGGGACCAGGAGCGCGAGGCGATCCAGCAGCTGGTGCGCGCCTACCAGACCGAGGAAGTGAAGGCCAAGGCGGCCGAGCTGTTCGGACCGTCTGCGGTCCCCGGCTGGGAGTGACAAGGTGGCACCCGACTACGCCCTGCTCGCCCGCCAGCTCGCGGCCCTGCTCGATACCCGCGACTGGCTGACCAACAGCGCCCAGACCTGCGCCTTCCTGATGGAGGAGATTCCCACGCTTAATTGGGCGGGCTTCTATCTGCATCGAAAGCCCCAGACGCTTTGGCTCGGCCCCTTCCAGGGCAAGCCGGCCTGCCACCCCATCCCCTTCGCCAAGGGGGTCTGTGGCGCGGCGGCACGCACCCGCCGGACCCAGCGCATCGACGACGTCCACGCCATCGCCAACCATATCGCCTGCGACGCCGCCTCCCGCGCCGAGCTGGTCGTGCCCATCGTGGTCGACGACCGGCTGTGGGGCGTGCTCGACCTGGACAGCCCGATGGCGGGACGCTTCAGCGAGGAGGACCAGACTGGCATCGAGATGCTGGTCGGCGTGTTCATGGGCCGCACCGATCTCGTGGAGCTTCCCTAGCCAGCGCACCTAGCCAGCGCACCCAAGAGACGCCAGTTTACTCAGAAGGCGCGCACAGCAAGTCGCCCCCGCAGCAGGGCTGCGGGGGCGACTCGGTATCTGGTAGGACCAGGCGGATTTGAACCGCCGACCTCCACGATGTCAACGTGGCGCTCTAACCAACTGAGCTATGGTCCTGCTATAACATAACGCGGGCTGCTGGTAGGACCAGGCGGATTTGAACCGCCGACCTCCACGATGTCAACGTGGCGCTCTAACCAACTGAGCTATGGTCCTGCATTCAGCATCTTGCGGCTACCGAGGCCATCATTCGCCTCGTCAACGGATGCATATCCTACCGATTCCACCGGCTTTTGCAAGCCTTCAGCGATCACTTTTGACCCGCTCCACCGCTTCCTGCCAGCCGTCGTAGAGCCGTTCCCGCTCCGCCGCATCCATCTGCGGCGTGAAGCGCCGCTCGCACTGCCAGAGCTCGGCGATCTCGTCGAGGTCGCGATACCAGCCCAGGCGCAGGCCGGCCAGATAGGCGACCCCCAGGGCGGTGGTCTCCAGCACCGTGGGGCGGTCCACGGCCTGCCCCAGCATGTCGGCAAGGAACTGCATCACCCAGTTGTTCGCCACCATGCCGCCATCCACGCGCAGGGTATCGGGCTCGGCATCCATGTCGTCACTCATGCAGGCCTGCAGATCGCGGGTCTGGTAGCAGACCGCCTGCAGCCCGGCGGCGACGATCTCGGCGATGCCGGTATCCCGGGTCAGGCCGAAGATCGCCCCGCGCGCCTTGGGATCCCAGTGGGGGGCGCCGAGCCCGGTGAAGGCGGGCACGAGATAGACGCTGTGACCATTGCGCGTGCTGCGAGCCAACGCCTCGGTTTCGGCGGCGTCCGCGAACAGCTGAAGGCCGTCGCGCAGCCACTGCACCGTGGCACCGGCCACGAAGATGCTCCCCTCCATGGCGTAGGTGGTCCTGCCGCCGATGCGATAGCCCACGGTGGTCAGCAACCGGTTACGCGACAGCTCGGCCTTGTCGCCGGTGTTAACAATCATGAAGCAGCCGGTGCCGTAGGTGCTCTTGCCCATCCCAGGGGTAAAGCAGGCCTGGCCGATCAGCGCCGCCTGCTGGTCGCCGGCGACCCCCGCGATGGGCAGTTTGGCACCCAGCCACTCGGGATCGATAACGCCGAAGTCATCGCTGGAGTCCTTCACCTCGGGCAGCAACGATTCGGGAATGTCGAACAGCTCGAGTAGCACCGGATCCCAGCGCTGTTCATGAATATTGAAAAGCGCGGTGCGCGACGCATTGGTGGCATCGGTGGCATGCACCTTGCCACCGGTGAACCGCCAGATCAGGAAGGTATCAACGGTACCGAAGGCCAGCTCGCCGCGCTCGGCACGTTCCCGCACCCCTTCCACGTTATCGAGGATCCAGGCCAGCTTGGTGGCCGAGAAGTAGGGATCGATGAGCAGCCCGGTACGCGCCTGAACCTCTCCCAGATGCCCGGCCTCTCTGAGCTGCTCACAGGCATCGGCGGTGCGACGATCCTGCCAGACGATGGCGTTGTAGAGCGGCTCTCCGGTTTCACGATCCCATACCAGAGTGGTCTCGCGCTGGTTGGTGATCCCCACCCCGATGACAGGGTCGAGCCCCGCACCGGCCCGTTCGATGGCCTCGCGACAGGTGGTCAGGACGGTGGACCAGATGGACTCTGGATCATGCTCGACCCAGCCGTCATTCGGGAAGAGCTGAGGGAACTCCCGCTGCGAAGACGCAATGTTGTGGCCTTCGCGATCGAAGAGAATGGCGCGCGAACTGGTGGTGCCCTGGTCAATGGCAAGCAGATAATCGGCCATGTAGGCTCCTGTCATTATTCATTGTATGTTCGTTTTTTGATCACCAAGAGTACTCCAGCATGTTCGGAATTCACTGCCACCTTGGTCGGGTACGGACAGATCGACGGCTGCCGAACGCGGCGATTATCGCCTACAATGGCGACATCATAAGGAGTCCGCATGAACCAGCAACAGCGACAGGAAGCCATTGTCGACCTGGTACGCCGACAGGGATATGCCAGCATCGAACAGCTGACCGAACATTTCACGGTCACCCCCCAGACGATTCGCCGCGACCTCAACGCCCTGGCCGAGGAAGGCCTGATCCGTCGCGTCCACGGCGGCGCCGGCCTGGAATCAAGCACCGTCAACACCGCCTACAGCACCCGCAAGACCCTCAACCTCGATGCCAAGCAGCGCATTGCGGCATTGCTGGCCAGTCATATTCCCGACGGCTCCTCGCTGTTCATCAATATCGGCACCAGCAACGAGGTCGTGGCCGAGGCGCTGCTGGGGCACCGCGACCTCGAGGTGATCACCAACAACCTCAACGTGGCCGCCATCCTACAGCACAAGGAAGATTTCAACGTGATCGTCGCCGGCGGTCAGATTCGCTCCCGTGACGGCGGGATCATCGGCGAGGCCACCATCGACTTCATCAACCAATTCAAGGTCGACTACGGCATCATCGGTATCAGCGGCATCGACGAGGATGGCTCGCTCCTGGAGTTCGACTATCAGGAGGTACGCGTTGCCCAGGCCATCATCCGCAACTCACGCCAGGTCTACCTCGCCGCCGACCACTCCAAGTTCCACCGCAACCCCTCGGTGCGCCAGGGCAATGTTTCCCAGATTGGCGCCCTGTTCACCGACCGTCGCCCGCCTCAGGCGATCAGCCAGCTGATGGCCAGCCACGATGTGACGCTGCATATCGCCGACTGACGCTCCACCGGGCTCGCTATCGCCGCTTGATGTTCGATTTCGAATGAACTATGTTCGTATTCGAGCAACATCCGCGGAGCGGGACATGACGTCGACACAGCAGGCAGCTAACCTCGATCTCTTCGTGATCGGCGGCGGTATCAACGGCGTGGGTATCGCCAACGATGCCGCTGGACGCGGACTGTCGGTGGCACTATGTGAGCAGGGCGACCTGGCAGGCGCGACCTCCTCGGCCAGCAGCAAGCTGATTCACGGCGGGCTGCGCTACCTGGAGCATCGCGAATTCCGACTGGTCGGCGAGGCCCTTCGCGAGCGCGAAGTACTGCTGGCCAAGGCGCCCCACATCATCTGGCCGTTGCGATTTGTCCTGCCCTACCGCGCCCACTTGCGCCCGGCCTGGTTGATCCGCGCGGGGCTCTTCCTCTATGACCACCTGGGCCGTCGTAACCGGCTGCCGGGCTCAGATGGGATCAGGCTCGCCCCATCACTGGGGCTCCGGCCGGAGATCACTCGAGGATTTGAGTACTCCGACTGCTGGGTGGACGACGCCCGCCTGGTGGTGCTCAACGCGCTTCAGGCCAGCGAGCACGGCGCCGAGGTACTGGTCCGAACCCGCTGCGTCAGCGCAAGGGACATCGGCGACCAGTGGGAGATCGAGCTGGAGGATACCCGCAGCGGCCAACGCTTCCTGCGCCGTGCCCGCGCCCTGGTCAATGCCGCCGGTCCTTGGGTCGAACGGGTCGTTCGTCAGCAGGCAGAACGCGACTCCCACTATACTACCCGCATGATCCAGGGCAGCCACCTGGTGGTCCCCCGCCTGAATCACGACGACCGCGCCTATATCCTGCAGCACCATGACCGGCGCATCGTCTTCGTGCTGCCCTGGGAGGACGACTTCAGCCTGATCGGTACCACTGACCGTCGCTATCAGGGTGATCCCGCCAGGGTAACCGCCAGCGACGAGGAGATCGCCTATCTACTCTCGGTGGTCAACGATCACTTCCGCACCCAGCTGACCGCGGACGATGTGATCCATACCTTTTCGGGGGTTCGGCCGCTGTGCGACGACGAATCGGCCGACCCCTCTGCCATGACCCGCGACTACACGCTTGACCTGGACACCCACGGTGCACCGCTGCTCTCCGTGTTCGGCGGCAAGATCACCACCTACCGCAAGCTCGCCGAAGCGGCCTTGGCTGATCTCGCCCCCTATCTGCCCAGCATGGGTCACGCCTGGACCGCCTCCGCGCCGCTGCCCGGGGGTGACATCGTCAGCCAGGGGGACTTCGCCGCCCGTCTGCTGGCAGCCTACCCCTTCCTCGAGCCCGGGGAAGCTCACCGCTACGCCAGAAGCTACGGATCGCTCTGCCTGGTCTTCCTGAACGGCAAGAGTACTCGCGCAGCCCTCGGCGAGGCATTCGGCGCCGGGCTCACCCAGGCCGAGGTTGACTACCTGGTGGCGAAGGAGTGGGCCTGCACCGCCGAGGATATTCTCTGGCGACGCACCAAACTGGGCATGCGCCTCGACGAGCCAGCAAAGCGGCGGCTCGCCGACTACCTG
>SL_3KL_010_SEDDRAFT_10005570_pt1 | contig 11278 bp, 10 predicted proteins | sample SodLakKL_010_SED_2_FD_10381 | JGI IMG/M metagenome (IMG submission 10381)
CGAGACGTGGGCAGTGACTGAACCGGTGCCGGAACAGCCCCCCGCCGGCAAACAGTACCGGGTGGTGCCCACGGCTTCCGATGTCCGGGTGGTGATCTATCCTGATGGGCGTCTCGGGCATCCTCATGTCTTTTCCGGTGACGCGCTGTCGGGGGCCGTTGTCATCCCTTCGTCCGCCGGGGAGGCGCGGGACCACCATGGAATCTGGCTGGATCTGGCGCTGAAGGTGAGCGCGCTGGCGGTGGATGAGCCCGGTTGGCGACTTGACGAGGGCTTTGACCCGGATATGAGCGAGCGCGCGCGGACCGGCACGCTGGAGAACATGCGCTCGGATGCCGTGCTGCACGAAAATGAGTACCCGGAGGTCCGGATCCGCGCCGCCGAGGCGGTAGGTCCGCACTGGCAGCCCGATCTCACGATCCAGGTCACGTTGCGTGGTGAAACCCGCGTACTGACCGTGCCGGTGGCGGTGCGCGAGCAGGAGGGTGGTGCGCTGGAGGTCACTGGGCGCTTCCGGATCCGGCAGTCCGACTTCGGCATCGAACCCTTCACCGCCCTGGGTGGAACCGTACGGGTGGCCGATGAAGTGCTCATTCGGTTCCGTGCTCATGCGGAGCCGGATGTCCGGCATTCCGAGTGAGATGAACGCTGGCACGCCCAATGCTGCCGGTGTCAGGCGGGCGCAGCGGCTTGAAATGGTGCACCGTGAATCCCAGCTTCACGGGTAGAGAGACCTGATTTTGATCCAAGCGGGGTGGTCACATGGCGCACAAGAACATCTTCGTATTCGGCCTGAACGAGGAAAACCACGCCTTCCTCAAGCGCGTCCGGCACGCGGAGGATTACACCTTTCACCGTCTGCTGGACCGGTCTGAGCTGGTGGAGCGGGATGACTACGACATCCCCCACCTGATGGAGAAGGTCCATGCGCGACTGAAGGGGTTCCAGGGCTCGGTGGACGGGCTGATCCACTACATCGACTTCCCGGTCAGCACCACGGTGCCGCTGCTGGCTCGGGAGTACGGGCTGCCCTCCGCCTCCCTGGAGGCTGTTCTCTGCTGTGAGCACAAGTATTGGGCCCGGGTGGAGCAGGCCAGGGTGATTCCCGAGGCCTGCCCGCCCTTTGCCGCCTTCGACCCCTTCGATGAGGGCGCGCGGGAGCGGCTGGAGGCCGAGATCGGGTACCCCTTCTGGGTGAAGCCCATCAAATCCTTCTCCAGCTACCTGGGCTTTCGCATCGACGGGCCGGAGGATTTCGAGCGGGCCCGGAGGCGGCTCCGTGAAGAGATTGGCCGCTTCGCCGAACCCTTCGACTACCTGCTCGACCACGTGGACCTCCCGGAGGCCGTGCGCGGTGTGGGTGGTGGTCACTGCCTGGCGGAGGGCATTATCGGCGGCGAGCAGTGCACCCTGGAGGGCTACGGTTACCAGGGCGAGATTCATGTCTACGGGGTGATTGACTCGGTACCGGAGGCCAACGGCATTTCCTTTCGCCGTTATCAGTACCCCTCGGCCCTGCCGGAGTCGGTGCAGCAGCGCATGATCGACCAGGCGCGCCGGTTCATGCAGCACATCGGCTACGACAATGCGCCCTTCAATATCGAGTTCTACTGGGATCGTGCGCGCGATCACGTCTGGCTGCTGGAGGTGAATACCCGGTTGTCGCAATCCCATTGCTATCTGTTCGAACAGGTGGATGGCGTCTCGCACCAGGAGGTGGCCGTCGACCTGGCCCTGGGCCGGGCCCCGGAGTTCCCCCAGCGGCAGGGGGCGTCGCCCATGGCCGCCAAGTGCTTTGTGCGGGCGTTCGAGGACGGCAAGGTCACTCGGGTGCCCACCGAGGCGGAAGTGCGGGCGCTGGAACAGCGTTATCCGGGCACGCGCATCGAGGTGCACGCCCGGGAGGGCGCCTGGCTTTCCCGGCTCTGGGATCAGGACAGCTACAGTTACTGTCTGGCGCTGGTGTTCCTGGGCGGCGAGAATGAAAAGGACATCGAGGCCCGTTTCGAGGCGATCCGCGACGGGCTGGATTTCCGCATCGAGAAGCCGGAGGTGGCCTGATGCCGCAGAAACCGCAGGTGGTACCGCTGAGTGAACTGCCCGAACGTGTCCGGGTGGTCGAGAACCTGTGGATCCCCATGCCCGACGGGGTGCAGCTGGCGGCCCGGGCCTGGATTCCGGAATCCGCCGTGCACGATCCGGTGCCGGCCATCCTGGAGTACATCCCCTACCGAAAGCGGGAGTTCACCCGGCCGCGCGATGATGCCACCCACGCCTACCTGGCCGGCCACGGTTACGCCTGCGTGCGGGTGGATATCCGTGGCAGTGGCGAGTCGCAGGGGCTGCTGACCGATGAGTACCTGCCCATTGAGCTGGATGACGGTGAGGCCATTCTGCGCTGGCTGGCCGAGCAGGACTGGTGCAATGGCCGGGTGGGGATGATCGGCATCTCCTGGGGCGGGTTCAACGGCCTGCAATTGGCCGCCCGCCAGCCGAAGGAGCTGGGCGCCATCGTCACCGTCTGTTCCACCGACGACCGGTACACCGACGACGTGCACTACATGGGTGGCTGCCTGCTGGGCGACAACCTCTCCTGGGCGTCGGCCATGTACAGCCATTCCGCGCTGCCGCCCGACCCCGCGATTGTCGGTGACAACTGGCGGCAGGAGTGGCACAAGCGCATGGGAGGGAGCGGCTTCTGGCTGGAGGACTGGCTGAGCCACCAGCGCCGGGATGAATACTGGCGGCACGGCTCCATCAACGAGGATTACAACTCGGTACAGATCCCGGTGATGGCGGTCTCGGGATGGGCGGACGGGTACTCCAACGCGGTTTTCCGCATGCTGGAGAACCTGCCGGGGCCGCGCATGGGCCTGGTGGGGCCGTGGGGCCACAAGTACCCCCACCAGGGGGTGCCGGGGCCGGCCATCGACTTTCTGGGCGAGGTGCTCCGCTGGTTCGACCGCTGGCTCAAGGAGGCACCCAACGGGGTGGAGTCCGAACCCATGCTTCGGGCCTGGGTGCAGGACACCATGCCGCCGATCACCGGGGCGCGCCACCGGCCCGGGCGTTGGGTCGCGGAGCCCGGCTGGCCCAGCCCGGGCGTGCGCCGCGAGTGCCTCGCATTGCGTCCGGGGCAGATCGGCGACAGCAGCGCCCGGCCGGCGGAACACACCGACCTGACCCTGCAGTCGCCGTTGTCGGTGGGGCTGTTTGCCGGGCGCTGGTGTTCGTTCACCGCCACCCCGGATCTGCCCCATGATCAGCGCGAGGAGGACGGCGGCGCGCTGATCTTCACCAGTGACCCGCTGGAGCAGGACCTGGAGTTATTGGGGCAGCCGGCGGTCACCCTGATGGTGGCGGCCGACAAGCCGGTGGCCCAGGTGGCAGTGCGGTTGTCGGAGGTGGCGGCCAACGATGAGGCCACGCGCCTGACCTACGGGCTGCTCAACCTCACCCACCGCAATGGCCACGACGACCCCCAGCCGCTGGAGCCGGGCGAGTTCTACAGCGTGCGGGTGAAGCTGAACGACATCGGTCAGCGTATCCCGGCCGGTCACCGCCTGCGGGTCTCCATCTCCACCTCTTACTGGCCGCTGGTCTGGCCGGCGCCGGAGTCGCCGCGGCTCACCTTCCTCACCGAGGGCTGCTGCCTGGAATTGCCGGTGCGGGAGTCGGCGGCCGAGGAGGAGAACCTGCGCCGGCCCGGGCCAGCGGTACAAAGCCCCGGACCGGCGATGACGCTGTTGCAGCCGCGCGATTACGGCTGGACGGTTACCCGGGACCTGGCGTCCGACCGCTCCACGTTGGAGGTCAAAAAGGACGAAGGGGCCTTTCAGCTGGACGAGATTGATCTCAGCATGCGTATCCGCACCGTGGAGTGGTACAGCCACACCGGCAACCAGTACGGCTCGGTGCGCGGCGAGACCCGGGCGGTGCGTGAGCTGTGGCGGGACGACTGGCGGGTGCGGGTGGAGACCCGCACCGTACTCACGTCCGATGCGGGCCAGTTCCACCTGCGTGCGGAGATGGACGCCTACGAGGGCGATGAGCGTGTCCACGCGCACAATATCTCGCGCAGCATCCCGCGGGACTTGATTTGATCGCGGCCCGGCGCGGCCTGCTCAGGGCAACCAGCGCAGCATGTCCGAGGGGCTGGCGATCAGGCCGTCCGCGCCCCAGCTGACAGGGTGGTCACCGGCCCCCAGGTAGCCGAACAGGGCGGCCAGTGTCATGCAGCCGGCGTGGTGGCCGGCCTGGATGTCCCGCAGGGCGTCGCCGGCGGTCAGGCAGTGCTGCGGGTCCACGCCCAGCTGGCTGCAGGCGGCCTGCATGGCCGCCGGGTGGGGCTTGGGCTTTGCGGCGGTGTCGCCGCAGACCACCGCCCCGGCCCGCCGGTCCAGGCCCAGGGCTGCCAGCAGCGGCCGGGTGAGCCGCTCCGGTTTGTTGGTCACGATCCCCCAGGGCAGGCCCTGCGCTTCCACCCGCTCCAGCACCCCCTCCATGCCGGGGAACGGGCGGGTCCGCTCGGCGATGTGCGCTTCGTAGTGCTGCAGCATGCGCTCATGCAGCCCCGGTATGCGGGGGTCATCCGGGGCCAGGGCCAGGGCGTGGCAGAGCATCACCACGGCACCGTGCGACACCGTGGGCCGGATACGGGCATCGGGCAGGGGGTTGCGGCCTTCCTCCACCAGTACACGGTTCAGGGCATCGGAGAGGTCTGCGGCCGTGTCCAGCAGGGTGCCGTCCAGGTCGAACAGGACCCCTTCTAGCTCGCGACCCCGCATCACGCCCCGGCCCCGGCCGGTGCCGGACCACGCTGGTAGTGGGCCAGGTAGTTGACGCTGGTATCGTCGGTCAGCCGGTACTGCCGGGTCAGCGGGTTGTAGGTGAGCCCCTTCAGTCCGCAAAGCTGCAGGTCTGCCTGGCGGGCCCAGCTGTCCAGTTCCGATGGGCGGATGAAGTGCTGCCAGTCATGAGTACCTTTGGGCAGCAGCTGGAGGACGTGCTCAGCGCCTACGATGGCGAAGAGATAGCTCTTGGGGTTGCGGTTTAGCGTGGAGAACACCACGTGACCGCCCGGCTTGACCAGGTGGGCACAGGCGCGTACCACCGAGGCCGGGTCCGGCACGTGCTCCAGCATTTCCAGGCAGGTGACCGCGTCAAAGCGCGGTTCGTCCGATTCCGCCAATTCCTCTACGGTGATCTGGCGGTAATCCACCTTCACTTCCATCTCCAGCGCATGCAGCCGCGCTACCTGCAGTGCAGGCTTGGACATGTCGATGCCGGTGACCTCGGCTCCCCGCCGGGCCATGCCTTCAGCTAGGAGGCCGCCGCCGCAGCCCACATCCAGGATGCGCCGGCCCTGCAGTCCGCCCAGGCACTGGGCGACGTAATCCAGGCGCAGGGGGTTGATGTCGTGCAGCGGCTTGCATTCGCCTTCCGGATCCCACCAGCGCGAGGCGGCGGCATCGAACTTGGCCACCTCATGGGCGTGGACGTTGCGTCGGGTGGTGTCGGTTGCCGATTCAGTCATGGGGGGCCTCCGGGGCGATACGGGCCTGCCAGGCCCGGGTGCGTGCCAGGATGTCGGCCTCGTCCAGAGTGGTGAGGCGGCGCTCATTGAGCAGCAGCCGGCCCGCCACCCAGACGTGGCTGACCTTGTCCCGCTGGCTGGTGTAGACCAGTTGCGAGACCGGGTTGTAGAGCGGTTCACTCTCCAGGCCGGAGAGGTCGATGGCGCACAGGTCGGCGTACTTGCCGGGGGTGAGCGAGCCGATCTCCTCCTCCAGTCCCAGGGCGCGGGCCCCGTCCAGGGTGGCCATGCGCAACGCCCGGTGGGCGGGCAGGGCGGCCGCATTGCCACTGGCCGCCTTGGCCAGCAGGGCCGCGGTGCGCACCTCGCCCAGCAGGTCCAGGTCGTTGTTGCTGGCCGCACCGTCGGTGCCAATAGCCACGTTGATGCCGCGGTGCTGCATCTCGTGCACCGGGCAGAAGCCGCTGGCCAGCTTGAGGTTGGACTCGGGGCAGTGCACCACGTGGACACCGGTTTCCGCGATGCGGTCCAACTCGTCGCTGTTCAACTGGGTCATGTGCACGGCGATCAGCGACGGGTTCAGCAGGCCCAACCGGTCCAGCCGCTCCAGCGGGCGCTGACCGGTGGTGGCGACGCTTTCCATCACCTCGCCGGCGGTCTCATGCACGTGCATGTGGATGCGGGTGTCCAGCTGATCGGCCAGCACGCGGATCCGCTCCAGCCACTGCGGCGAGACGGTATAGGGGGCGTGGGGCGCGAACACGGTGCTGATGTGCGGGTGATTGCGCCAGGCGTCGTGCAGGGCCAGGCCCTTGTCCAGGTAGTCCTCCGGGCCACTGCCGTAGGGCGTGGGCATGTCGATGACGATCATGCCCAGCACCGCGCGCATCCCTACCCGGTCCGCGAGTCGGCCGGTGACTTCCGGGAAGAAGTACATATCGGAGAAACAGGTGGTGCCGCCGCGCAGCATCTCCGCCATGGCCAGCTCGGCACCGTCGTGCACGAAGTCCGCTGAGACGTGCTTGCCCTCCGCCGGCCAGATATGGTCCTGCAGCCAGGTCATCAGGGGCAGGTCGTCCGCCAGGCCCCGCATCAGGCTCATGGCGTTGTGGGTGTGGGCGTTGACCAGCCCGGGGATCAGCGCGTGGGTGGCCAGCTGCTGGTGCCGATCGGCCTGGTACTGCTGCTCCGCCTGCGCGGTGGGCAGGCAGTCGATGATGCGCCCGTCGCGGATCGCCACGGTATGGTGGGACAGGGTGGTGCCTTCCGGCTCAACGGGGATCACCCAGCGGGCGGAAACCAGGCTGTCGACCTTCTGCATCGTGTCTTTCTCCGGGTGTCGCGTCGGATGCCGGCTATTGTGGCACCAACGGGCCGCCCCGGGAAATTGCCAATGCCCTGCTGAGGGGCGGCTGCGGGGCGGACCCCGCAGCCGGAGGGGTCAGTTCCGCGGGTCGTCCTCCGGATCGACGTAATCGATCCCCCACGGCCCGGTGCCGTGCAACTGGAAGATCACCTCGCCCTCGGCGTAACCGTACATCGGTGTGCCCGGGGGCATGATGAAGGTACTGCCCTCGGGCAGTGCCTTGGTGGCATCCTCATCGAAGGTCTCACCATGAGCGAAGTGGAGCGTGCCCTGCAGGACGGTGCCCCGCTCGTAGGCCGGGTGGACGTGCGGCATGATCTTGTAGCCGTCTTCCAGCCGGAGCCGGAAGGTGAAGGGCTCTTCCTCCGAGAGATCCCCCTCGATCACGGCGATTTCTGCGCCCTCACCCATGGAGCCCACCGGGCCCCAGTCCAGGTCGTCGGCCATCACGAACACGTGGTCGCCCGACCCGACCCGGTAGGATGAGTTCTCGGCCAGCACCGGCCCGAGGCCCAAGGCAAGCGTTGACGCGGTGGCAAGGGTAATCAAGGTTTTCATGATGCACCTCCTGCATCGACTGCGGTTAATCCGGGTGTCCCCGGATACTCACAAGGACGCATGGCGGGCCGTGAAGGGTTCCACTACGCTTTCAGTAACCCAGCATTGAGATCGCCTTTTACAGGCGATAGGGCTCTTGACGGGACAATGGCGTGCAACTGAACCCTCCCCCCGCGCGCGGCTTGATCAGTTGCGTTTCCAGCTGGAGATCAACCGCCTGTATGGCCGCCTGTACGCCGCCGCCCTGCGGATGACTCGGGATCCGGACGATGCGGATGACGTGGCGGCCGAGGCGGTTGCGCGGGCCTGGTGTTGTCTGGGCGAGTTACGGGAATGGGCGCGGTTCGAGGGCTGGTTATTCCGAATCCTGCATACGCGATTTATTGGCTACCTTCGGCGGCGCCGTTGCCGTGAAGCGCGTGAGCGGAGCCTGTCCGCCCTGCCACAGGAGCGGGCGGAGACAGTACCGCATGAGGGCCTCGGCGTGGATCTGTTGCGGGCCCTGGCCGCCTTACCCCCCGCCCACCGCCGGGTCCTGCTTATGGTGGCCCTGCAGGGGTATACCTACCAGGAGGCGGCGGCCCGGTTGGGGTTGCCCGTGGGCACGGTGCGGTCCCGGCTTAGCCGGGCGCGGCACCGGCTTCAGTTAGCGCTCATCGATTACCACCGGCGATGCCCGCCGCCTGAGTTCCCGCAGGCACGCCTGGGCGTGGCATGGGCGCGGGGGTGGATGACGGGGTGGACGCCGGACCCGACGGGATCTGGCCGGTTGCGCCGGCCACCAAGGCGATACAATGGGCCATCAAGGATGCAACCGAATCGGAGTGCCCATGCCCCGCAACGACACCGTACGCGCCCTGGACTGGCAGGGTGACAATCTGCGGCTGCTGGACCAGCGCCGCCTGCCGGTGGAGACCACCTGGCTCGACTGCCGTACCGCCCCCGAGACGGCCGACGCCATCCGCGACATGGTGGTGCGGGGGGCGCCGGCCATCGGCATTGCCGCCGCTTACGGTGTGGTGCTCGCGGCCCGCTCGGCGCTGCGCCGGCAGCCGGAGGACTGGCGGGGGGCCATCGCCAATGACCTGACACGCCTGCGCACTGCCCGGCCCACCGCGGTCAACCTGTTCTGGGCTCTGGACCGCATGCAGCGGTTGATCGACAGTGATCCGACCGACCCGCTGCAGGTGCTGGAGGCCGAGGCGGTCGCCATTCACCAGGAGGACCTGGCGGCCAACCGCCGCATGGGCCACCTGGGGGCCCAGCTGATCCCGGCGGGCGCCGGGGTGCTGACCCATTGCAACACCGGCTCGCTGGCCACCGGGGGCTACGGCACCGCGCTGGGGGTGATCCGCAGTGCCTGGGCCGGTAAGGGCCTGGCCGCTGTGTACGCCGACGAAACCCGCCCCTGGCTGCAGGGTGCAAGGCTGACCGCCTGGGAACTGGTGGCCGACGCCATCCCGGTGAAGCTGATCGCCGAGGGGGCGGCGCCGCTGCTCATGCAGCGTGGTGAGGTGGACTGGGTGATTGTCGGCGCCGACCGGGTGGCGGCCAACGGCGATACCGCCAACAAGATCGGCACCTACGCCCTGGCCCTGGCCTGCAAGGCGCACGGGGTGAAATTCATGGTGGTGGCCCCCTCCAGCACCATCGACCTGGACTGCCTGAGTGGGGAGGATATCCCCATCGAGGAGCGCCCCGCGGAGGAACTGCTTTATCTGAACGGGCGGCGGGTGGCTGCCGAGGGGGCAGGGGCCTGGAATCCCGTGTTCGATATCACTCCCGCGGAGCTGATCGACGTGCTGGTCACCGAACGTGGCGTGGTGAGCGATTTCGTCGGCAAGGGGGTCAGTGCGCTGTTCGATATCTGACGCGCCCGGAACACCGGTCGCCGCCCCTTGGCTACACTCCGGGCAACAGCCGGCAAGGGGAAGGTATTGCCATGAGGGAGCAGCAGTTCGATACCGTCGTGATCGGTAGCGGGCCCGGCGGTGAAGGGGCGGCACTGACGCTGTCCAAGGGCGGCAAGCGGGTTGCGGTGGTGGAGGCCCACTCGGAGGTGGGGGGTGGTTGCACCCACTGGGGCACCATCCCGTCCAAGGCGCTGCGGCACAATGTGCGCCGTATGATGGAGTACAACACCAACCCGCTGTTTCACGACGTGGGCGCCCCGAAGCGGCTGTCCTTCCCCCGGGTGCTGCGTTTCGCCCAGCAGGTGGTCAACCGGCAAGTGGGGCTGCGGGCGAACTACTACAGCCGGAACGATATCCCGGTGATCCACGGGCGGGCCCGGTTCATCGACGAGCACACCCTGGAGGTGCAGGGTGCCGAGGGCAAGGTGGTGCGCCTGCACGCGGAGCGCTTTCTGATCGCCACCGGCTCCCGTCCCTACCGCCCCGACGGCGTGCCCTTTGACCACCCCCGGGTCTGTGACAGCGACAAGGTCCTCTCCCTGGCGCACACCCCGCGGACCATTGCCATCTTCGGCGCCGGCGTGATCGGTTGCGAGTACGCCTCCATTTTCCGCGGGCTCGGGGTCAAGGTGGACCTGATCGACAACCGCGAGCGGCTCCTGACCTTCCTGGATAACGAGATCTCCGATGCGCTCAGCTACCACCTGCGGGAACAGGGCGTGATCATTCGTCACGACGAGTCCTTCACCGGGGTGGATGCCCACGACGACCACGTCCGTGTCCACCTGGATTCCGGCAAGCAGATCAAGGCCGACATCCTGCTCTGGGCCAACGGGCGCAGTGGCAACTCGGAGGACATGGGGCTGGAGGCACTGGGAATAGAGCCGAACAGCCGGGGGCAGCTGCAGGTGAACGAGAACTACCAGACGGCCCAGGCCCACATCTACGCGGTGGGCGATGTCATTGGCTACCCCAGCCTCGCCAGTGCGGCCTTCGACCAGGGGCGCTTTGCCGCCTCGCACATGCTGAATGGCCGCTGCGATTACCGGCTGGTGCAGAATATTCCCACCGGTATCTACACCATCCCGGAGATCAGTTCGGTGGGCAGCACCGAGCAGGAGTTGACTGCCGCCAAGGTGCCCTACGAGGTCGGGCACGCCTTCTTCAAGGACCTGGCCCGGGCGCAGATCGCCGGCCAGAACGCGGGCATGCTGAAGCTGCTCTTTCACCCCGAGACCCTGGAACTGCTGGGCATCCACTGTTTCGGGGACCAGGCCGCGGAGATTGTGCACATTGGCCAGGCCATCATGGCCCAGCCCGGAGAGGCCAATACGCTGATGTACTTCCTGAGCACCACCTTCAACTACCCGACCATGGCCGAGGCCTACCGGGTGGCGGCGCTGAACGGCTACAACCGCCTGCGCTGATCAGCGCCGGTCTGCATCCGCATCGGTTGGTCGTACCTGCAACGTCAGGCCCTCGGCGTCGACGATGCGCACTTTCGCCCCGCGAGGGATCGGGGCGTTGTCGATACTGCGGGCGCGCCAGCTCTCGCCCCGAATATGCACCCGCCCGACGGGGGCGAGCGCGGTGCTCACCCGGGCGGTACCGCCGATCAGGGCCTGCCCGCCGTAGGGGGCGTCGTGATCCAGTGCCGGTCGGTACAGCGGGTAGAGCAGCACGTCCTTAACCAGCCAGACGAGAAAGAGCGTGCCAGCGGTCCTGCCGCTCACCCAGCCGGCGGACCAGGCCCACCACCCCAGGCAGGCGATGAGCAGCAGGCCGGGGAGTTGCAGCAGCGTGTAACGGACCAGGGGGCTCATGCACGGTACTCCCACGGGTGACTTCGCGGCAGGGCCTGGGGCAGAGTGTCGGGTAGCTGCCGAGCCACAGGGGGTTCAATGG
>SL_3KL_010_SEDDRAFT_10005571_pt1 | contig 11278 bp, 11 predicted proteins | sample SodLakKL_010_SED_2_FD_10381 | JGI IMG/M metagenome (IMG submission 10381)
AATGCCGCGCCGGCTGTACAGGTAGGTGGCGAAGCTGGCCAGCCAGTGGCTGCCGGCGTAGAACTCGTCGGTCACGCCTTCCAGGCCGGATTCGGCATGGGCTGCCGCGGCGGCCAGCAGGGCCTCACGGCGCGGATCGTTGCCCGGCAGGCCTTGAGCGATCCCCTCCAGCATCCAGGCCCGAGACAGGTTCAGCCCGTCGATATGGGCCAGCTTGCCGTCCTCGCGGTCCGTGACCACGGCCACCGGCAGCCAGTCTTCTTCGCCGATGCGCGGCAGGAAGTCGCCCAGCCAGTCGGCGAACTCGCCGGGATCCAGCACCCGGCGCATGAAATCCGCCTCGGCCAGGCAGGGCGAGAGAAAGTCGTGGCCGGAGGGCTCGTAATGGATCGGGCAGTCGCGGTCGGCGCGGTAGAAGCGCTCGGCGGCATCGGCCAGCATGGCCAGCGTGCGTTCATCATTCATGCGCCGGGCATGGTCGTGGATCAGGCCGAAGGCGAAGGCGGTCTGCGAGTGCTCGCCGTCGCGGATGGGATAGTGCAGCAGGGGAATCCAGTCGTGCAGGCGCTCCACGGCGATCTGCTCGGCCGGCCTGAGCCAGTCGCGCCAGTCGCGGGCCTGCGCATCGTCCCACTCGTCCAGTTCGGCGGTCAGCTGCAGCAGCCAGGCCAGGCCGTAGGGCCGCTGGAAACCGGCGCGCTCCGGGTGGGCCATGTAGGCGGCCTCGGCCAGCAGCTTGTCGCGGGTCAGGTTCTCGCCCAGCTTGGTCCGGGCTTCATCGACGAAGTCGGCCTCCGGGAACAGCCGGCCCAGGCGCACCAGCAGCCAGTGGCCGTGGACGGCCGAGTGCCAGTCGAAGCAGCCGTAGAACGACGGCGTGAGCTGGCGCGGCGTGCCGGCGTCGTCGTCGCTGGTCATGACGTGGCGGATCTGGTTCGGGTATTCCCGATCGACGCAGGCCAGGGCGAGGGCGGCAAAGCGGCCGGCGGTGGCGGCGTCCAGCCGGTCTGCTTCAGCCTGGGCCATGAGCCTGGCCGGGTCGAGCAGCAGCCACAACAGCAGGACAAATGACAGTGTTCTGATCATGTTCCGGGTTCTCCAGGTGGCCCATCAGAGGTTCTTCAGCCGCGGCTTGAGCAGTGACCAGGCCTGAAAAGGCCCGATCAGGCTGGTCATCGCGCCCCGACGTTCCGATTCGCGCAGGTCGATCAGCCGGAGAATCGGCGCGAGGTCCTGAACGCCTTGCTCGACGCCTTCCCACTGTTGCCAGAATGATTCATCCCGGCTGCTGATCATGCCCCGGGAAATCTGGCGCAGCAGTCGGTAGCCGGCGCGCACGATGGGGTTGACGTCCTGGTTCTCGGCCAGTTCGGCATCGTCATACCGCGTATGCCGCAGGCCGGGGTCGAGGAAGCGGGTGGCGTAATCCTCAATCTGTGTCGGCGTGCTGGCGGCAGACGGCAGATCCAGCTCATCAGCCAGCCGGCTCAGCTGCGTGACGGGTGCGTCCATGAGGTCATCGTAGTCGACCACGACCAGCCGATGCGGGCGGGTGCGGCGCAGGTAGGGCACGATGCTGATCAGCCACTCGAGGTCGCTGGCCGCCTGTATGCCGCGGCGGGGATCGAGCCTGGCCCGCGAGCGCGCCACGCTCAAGGGATTGCGCAATGCGATGACGAAGCTCGGTTCGATCTCTAGATCCGCCAGCACCGGTTCCCAGAACGGCAGGATGCGCAGCGTGCGGCCGTACTTGAACCCCCAGATCGGGCAGGCGCCGAAGCGCTGGCGAATGATCTTGAGCGCGCGCCGGCGCAGATCGTCCATGTGTGGGCCGGTCAGTTCTTCGGGCGCGATCAGCCGCAGGCTGTCGGCGCGCACGCCGATCCGGTTGCGCACGGCCTTGCTGATCTCCAGCAGATCCGCGTCCTCGAAGAATCCGGTGGGATTCTTGCGCGTGGCCCGTTTGAACTTGTTGCCCAGGTCCACACCGAGCGCGCCGAGGGCACGGGTCAGCGTGCTGGTGCCGCTGCGCCCGGCTCCGATGACAAAAACCGCGCGTGCCGAGGCCGCAGCGGGCTCGTTGGGAATATGGGCGGCGGAGATTGGCGAATTCATGCGCGCATGAGTTTACATCGGAACCGCGGGGTCACCGCCGTACAATGATTCGGGAGTCTCCCCCGCAAGAGCCCATGCATGGCCGCCAAGATCCGAGTTCGACACGCAGTGCCGCTGTGGCAGCGGCTGCGTCGCCGCTGGCGGTCGTGGCGCGGCGCCGAACTCGGCAAGACGCACCTCGTGCATTTCGTGGATATCGGCGAGGCGCGCTACAAGCGGGTTGTCTTCGCCGAGGCTGAAACCGCCCAGGCGGCGGTCACGGCGCTGGAAGCGCTGGCCGGTTCAGGCTGCGTTCCCGCCCTGGCCCGACATGAAGCCGGCGAAGTCTGGGTCGATTATGTCCCTGGGCGGCCGCCCAGGCCCAACGATCCGTCCGACCAGGCACGCCTGGTGGATTTTTTCCTGCGCTTGTATGCCGTCGGTGGCGCGGTTGCTGCCGATCCGGCGCCGTTCACGGCCTGCCTGCGATCGGACCTGGACTTCCTGGTCGAAGCCGGCGTGCTGAGACGGGATTACGCCGCGAGCATCGAGGAACTGGAACAGCGCCTGCGCCCACCCGGCATCTGGCGGGGATTGGACTACATTGATCCGCTGGCCAAGAACTTTATCGTGGTCAATGACTGGCTCGTCGCAATCGACATTGAAGCCCTTGAGGCCGATGCGATTCTGGGGACAGGGCTGGCCAAGGCCCGGTTGCGCTGGCCGTTCGACCCCGGTGCGGACTTTTGCCGCCGACTCGAGGACGGCGGTGGTCCTGACCTGGCGGTTCAGCTGCCGTGGGCCGAGCTGTGTTTCCTGTGCAGTTATTTCAGGCAGAAGCTGCTGCAGGGCAAGCCGGGTTACGTTCGCCTGGCTGCGCTGGATCAGCTGCTCGAGAGCCAGAAAGCAGAAACCCCGCCGTAGCGGGGTTTCCGGGTCGAACCGTGAAGCCGGATGGGCTTTTAGACGGTCACGACATTTGCCGCCTGCGGGCCCTTGGGGCCGTTGGTGACATCGAAGCTCACCTTGGCGCCTTCGGCCAGGCTTTTGAAGCCGGAGCCGGTCAGGGCGCTGAAGTGAACGAAGACATCGGCGCCGCCGTTGTCTTGCGAAATGAAGCCGAAACCCTTGGCGTCGTTAAACCATTTCACGGTACCAGTCGTGCTAGACATGCTGTTTGAACCTTTGTAATAGATGAAATTCGCCAGCTTTGGTCACGCGTGACCAGCCGGCACAATGCTGTGTTTGTTAAGCGAGAAATGGACGAAGAAGGGGGTAAACGGGAAGGAATACAGCCAAAATCAGCCACCGCAATGCTCCGCAGCACCGCCACTATACGCGCCTGAGTGCAGGATAGCCAGCAAAATCTTGAAAAAGCGGCGGTCGGCCGGTCGGCTCTGCTGCAGGCAGACCACCGGACTGTGGTAATCTGTAGCGCAATCGTATTGTTCCGGTCAGCGTGGCCCTGGTAATTGCGTCGGGCCCGTCCTTGCTGACCCTATAGTTTCGGCCCGGAGGCCGCCCCGCATGAAGACGCTATTCGTTCGCAACATCCACCCCGAAACCCGTGAAAGCCAGCTGCGCGAGTTGTTCTCACGCGTCGGTACAGTGCGCAAGCTCGACCTGCCGCTGGATATCTTTACCCGCCGCTGTCGTGGCGTGGCCATGATCGACATGGAAGGGCACGAGGCCCGCGCCGCCATCGCCGAGCTCGACGGCGTCGAATTGAACGGTCAATCGATCCAGGTGCGCGAAGAGCGCCCGCGGGGCAAGAAGCGCGGCGGTCGGCGGCGCTAGTCAGACTGAGCTGATCCCAACTTCGATCACTTTCCTTCAGTCCAGGGAAGCAAATCCAGCCATTTCGGGCCTGAGCGCCGTGCCGTCGGCCGGCCCGAAATGCGCGCTCACGTAACAACTGCCGCCGGCGCGAAACCAGCGCGCCATCATTACGACCGGCCCGGTTTGCGCCAGCAGTTCGCGGGACACCGGCTTGCTGATCTCCCAGCTTGCCTGGTACGGTCCGAAGCGTTCGATGAAGCCTTGGGCGAACTCGTCGCGCAGCGCCCGGCAGGCCTCCAGGCTGTCGGCACGCTTCGGCTCGAACAGGGTCGCCTCGATCTCCTGGATGCGACCCTGCTGCGCCATCGCCATGATGCCGACCGGATGCTCGCCCAGCCAGCCGTCGTAGCGAATCTCGTCCAGACCGGAACAGCCGATGCCGGAGAAGGCCGTCTCCGGCGCGACCCGGAAGGCAAGGCTTTCGGCCGTATCGAAGGACTGGCCCAGGTACAGCGGTCCAATACCCTTGTCGCTGAGCGCAGTCGGATCCATGCGAGTTTGTTCGCCAGGTCCCACCGCGCCGTCAAGCCACAGCCAGCCGCCCGCCGCCGCAACGGCGGCGAGCGTCAGCCACGCCATGACCCGGCGGGCTGGGATCATTCAGCCGGCTGAATCACGCCGCAGGCGATGCGCGGCCCGGCGCCGCCGATCGGCTGGGTGAAGTGGTCGTCGCGGTTTTCATGGATGACGAAGGCCGCGCCGTCTTCATCGAAGATCGCCGCGCGGCCGCCGTTTCCATGCAGGGAGGCCAGGTGCGAAAACAGCTCCACCTGCACGGTGCCGTCTTCGCGTACGATGATGTTGGGCAGATCGCCGGCGTCCGGGCCTTCCGGATTCATGAGGCCGTGTTTCTTGCCGTCCGGGTTGAGGTGTCCGCCCGATGCCATGAATCCTTCGTCCGGATCCTCGCAGGTGCCGACCGTATGGATGTGTATTGCGCGCTTGCCCGGCGGCAGGCTGTGCAAGTCGAGGTTGATCAGGATGCCGTTCGGCCCGTCGGTGATCAGGCCTGTGCCGACCGCATTGCCCTCGCGATCGATGAAGTCGACGGTGGCCTGCCCGGCCCCGTGATCGTCTGCAAATGCCACGCCGGCAGCCAGGCCCATGGCGGCCAGTGCGGCTAAAGCGGTCTTGTTTTTCATGATGGTCTCCTCGAAGCAGTCTTGATGTGGGTGGCCTGCGGCGGCCATCCGGCCACCGCAGCAATCATTATAGGCACAGCGATTCGCTGGTTCTCCCGGCACTGCCGTATCGTGCGCGAACGGCGGCTTGTGCATAATGGCGACGGGACTCTAGCAGGGAGCATCGCGGTCATGAACATGAGCAAGGTCATCTTCGGCTTCTTCGTCTTGCTGGCGCTGACGCTGAACTTCAGTTTCTTTCTGGGTGAGATCGACAACCCCGATCACCACAACGTCTACGAGCTTTCCGCGGCGCTGGTCGTCGGCCTGATCGCCACCATCATGAAACTGGGTGAGCGCTCGCAGATGAGCGCCATGTTGCTGGCCTCCAGCCTGGTGGTAGATCTCCACCTGCTGGCCGCGGTAGGGGTCTGGGTGATGTCGGTGCACGTGCTGGATGTGGGCCTGACGCCGGCGGTCATGGCCAGCATCGTTTCGCTGTCCGGCGGCGCCTTGCTGGCCAACCTGCTGTCGGTGGTGTTGCTGACCATGGAAACCGCTGGCTTCAGCCGCTAAGAGACGATCCCGTGCAACGCTCCACCGCGCTGTTGTTCTTCCGGCGGATGCGGGTGCCGCTGATCGTGCTGGTATCGGCCTACTCGATCGCCACCATCGGATTCACCCTGATGCCGGGCGAGGACGCCCAGGGCGAGCCGTGGCGCATGAGCCTGTTCGAGGCCTTCTATGTCGTCAGCTACACCGGCAGCACCATCGGTTTCGGCGAAGTGCCCTACGAGTTCAGCAAGGCCCAGCGCCTGTGGACCATGGTCAGCATCTATCTCACCGTCACCGCGTGGCTGTTTTCCATCGGCAGCATCCTGTCGCTGATGCAGGACCCGGCCTTTGCCCAGGCGGTACGCGGTGCGCGCTTCCGGCGCGCCGTGCGCAACTACGACCGGCCGTTTTACCTGTTGTGCGGCTACGGTGATACCGGACGGCTGCTGACCCGCACCCTGACCGAGCTGCACCATCCCGTCGTGGTCGTGGACAAGATCGCCGAGAAGATGGATGCGCTGTCCGTCGAGGCCCATCGCGTGCCGGTCAACGGCTTTTGCATGGACGCCACCCTGCCTGACAACCTGGTCGCCGCCGGCTTGCAGAGCCGCTGGTGCATGGGAGTGATGGCGGTCACCGCCGATGACCGGGTCAATCTGAAGATCGCGGTGACGGCCCGGCTGCTGAACCAGCGCGCCGCCGTGTACGCGCGCGCCGACGAGGCGCAGGTGGCCGAGAACATGCGCTCGTTCGATACCGCCCACGTCGTCAACCCGGCCAACGAATTCGTGCGCCGCCTGCGCCTGGCCCTGACCCGGCCGCACACCTACCGCCTCTACCAGTGGCTGCGCTCCAGTCCGAGCGCGGAGGTGCCGGACCTGGTCGATGTGCCTCGCGGGCGCTGGGTGCTGTGCGGCTTTGGGCGTTTCGGCCGGGCGGTTTACCGCATGCTGTGCGAACTGGGCATCGAGGTGACCGTGATCGAGGAAGACACCTCGGTGGACGGCCTGCCGGACGGCGTCATCGCCGGTCGCGGCACCCAGGCCGAGACCCTGGAGGCGGCCGGTATCGCGCGTGCGGCCGGGCTGCTGGCGACCACGCGCGACGACGTCGACAACCTGTCGATCCTGATCACGGCGCGGGGGATCAACGACGCGTTGTTCACCGGTGCCCTGTGCAACCGCTGGTCCAGCGGGACCCTGTTCCGGGCCGCCGAGCCGGGTTTCGTGGGTCAACCGGGCGCGCTGATCGCGGGGACCGTGATGTCGCACATCCGCTCGCCCTTGCTCGAGCAGTTTTTCGATCGCTTGGAGCAGAACGGGGACGAACTGGCGGCGGAGGTGCTCCAGCGCCTGGCCCCGGACCAGGTGTCGTCCCAGCCGGAGTTCTTCACCGTTCGCGTCAGCAAGCGGCGTGCGCCGGCGCTGCACGCCCTGATCGAGCACGGCCTCACGCCGACCGCCGGTCTGTTTCAGCGCGACCCGGCACGACCGGGCAAGCGCGTTCCGGTCGAGGTGCTGATGCTGACCCGCGGCGACGAGCATCACCTGCTGCCGCCGGCCGACCTGGCGCTGGAGAGCGGTGATCGTTTGCTGGTCGCCTGTCCGGCCAAGCTGGCACGGCGCCTGAGCGGGCTGGTCGACAACGAGGCGGCGGCTTACCGGGCCCTGACCGGTCTGGAGCCGCCCAAGAACTTCTGGTCCGGCCGGCCCGACAAGGCGGCCACCTGAGCTCGGCGATAACTCGGCGATGGAGAAGCGCTGCATGAAGACACCGTACTGGCTGTTGCTGGTCGTTTCGGGCCTGGTCTGGTCGATGGACGAGGGCGATTACCTGGTCGACGTCGAGACCGAGGGCGCCGCCAGCCTGAGTGTGCTGTGGGTCGCTTCGAGCGGCTGGGCTGAAGCGGGTGCGGACGGGTATCCCGAGGGCTTCACCATCGATCTCATGCGCGAGTTTGCCGCCTGGCTGGCAACCACGCAGGGACTGACGGTGGAGCTGCAGTTCGAGCAGGAACAGGACTGGCGGGTGTTCTACGAAAGGGTGCGCATGGGCAGCGGCGGCGTGTTCGGGCTTGGCAACGTCACGATCACCGAGCCGCGCCGCCTCGAACTGAGTTTCTCGCCCCCCTACGTCCGTAACGTGGCCGTGCTGATCACCCATGCCGACCGTGCCGAGATCCTGCAGCCCGAGCAGATGCCGCAGGCGCTGGCCGGTCTGCGGGCCATGGCCTTTGCCGGCACCCTGCACGAGCGGCGTCTGCAGACCCTCAAGGACAGCGTCTGGCCCGAGATGACGATGGACTTCAGCAACAGCAACCAGGCCATCCTGGATGCGGCGGCCGCGGATACGCACTTCGCCTACATCGACGGCTACAACTATCTGCAGGCGCGTGGCAGGGGCGCGCCGCTGCGCCGCCATCCCGCGCTGGACGACCCCGGCGAGAGCTTCGGCGTCATCATGCCGCTGGACAACGACTGGCGCTTCCTGCTCGAAGCGTTTCTGGCCGAGGCTGTGGAGGGTGCCGGAAACGACTGGTACCGGGCGTCTCTGGAGCGGCATCTGGGATCGGAAATCGCCGCCATGATGGCCATCGAGCCCGACTGATTCGGAGCGGCGCGCCCCGCGGGAACGCCTACGACCGGCTGCTGATCTCGAGCCGGCCGCGCCCGTTTTTCTTGGCCCGGTACAGTGCCCGGTCGGCGCGACGGATCCAGGCGTCCATGTCCTCGTCGCCGTCGAGCACGGCCACCCCGGCGGAAAAATGCAACAGTCCCCCGGGGCCGTTCAGGGAGCCGCTCGTCTTTTCGTGCAGGGTGCGGGTCAGGCGTTCTGCGGCCTCGGCCCCGGTGTCCGGAAAAAGCACGACGAATTCCTCGCCGCCGAACCGAAACAGGCCGTCGATGGTGCGGATATGCGTGGCGAGCAGATCGGCAAAGTCACGCAGGGCCTGGTCCCCGGCGTCATGGCCGTAGGTGTCGTTCAGTTCCTTGAAGTGATCAAGGTCGAGCAGCATCAGTGTGTAGGCTCGGCCGGTGCGCGCGTGATCATCCAGGGCCCGAACCAGTTCCCGCCGCATGGAGCGGCGATTGCCGGCCTGGGTCAGCGGGTCGCGCGAGGCCATCAGTTCCAGCTGCTCCTGCTGGTAGGCGAGGCGGTAGGCAAAGATGTAACCGAAGGCGCTGGACAGCACGGCCGTGATCAGGTAGGTGATGACCTCCGTGCCGGAATCGAACAGGTGCTGATTGGCGACCAGGCCGATGAGCAGGGCGAGGTTGACGACCAGCGCCCAGCGCCGGTCGGCGAGCACGAAGTTGATCCAGAAGACCAGGTAACTCCACAGCAGGGCCGTTTGTCCCATGGCCAGCGCACTGCTGTAGACCCCGAGCGCGGTGACCAGGGCAAACAGGGCGCCTGCGCGGCCGCTGCGGCCGGTCAAGACCGCATAGGACATCACGCCCAGGACCAGCAGCATGATGCCCAGGTTGACCAGGGTGCCGATCCAGTATCCGGTCAGAAAGCGAAAGATGGCAAAGCCGAGAATCGCGACCGAGGCCAGCACCCCGAACGCGATGATCATGGCAAACTGGAAATCAGTCTGCAGGCGAGTCCTGATTCGCTGTGCCCAGGTTCCCGGCCCGGCGCTGTGCTTGCTCATCCTTCCCTCGAGCGTGATCGCGGTCCCCTGGGGCGACCGCTGACCAGTCCAAACCCCCAATATACGAGATGCGTGCCAATTTGCCCAATGTCCGTCAACGCCATCGTCACGGCCGCTCGATTCACGGCGGTGAATCTTGAGCAGCCGGATCGACGCCGCGACCCTGCTCGCCTACCGGCGCACCGAGTATCGAGTGGACGCCGGGTGGTCGATCCGGATCGACCAGCCCAGCGGCGAGCTCGCGGCCTGGCATGGACGCCATGGGGCCAGCGGCAGCGCTTTCGTCAGCGCGGTCAACCCGCGCAGCCGGCTGCTCGAGGACGAAGACAACCGGCGCCGACACCTGGATCTGCGCGCCTGGCTGGAGGAGCGCGGCCTGGCGTACCTGGCCGGTGCCGGGGTTGACCCCGAAGGCAGCTGGCCGGCCGAGCCGGGTTTCCTGATCGCCGGCCTTGGGCAGGACGCCGCCGCACGGCTCGGCCGGCGCTATGACCAGAACGCGGTGGTCTGGTCGGGCGCCGACGCGGTGCCGCGGCTGTTGCTGTTGCGCTGACGGCTTGACTCCCCTCAGGTGCCGGGGCCGCAGTCCATGCAGTCGGCCGGGCGTTCCGGTCCGCGCCGGAGTTTGGCGGCCAGATCCTGCAGGGCCGTGCGCAGGCCTTCCTCGATGACCGGGTGGTAGTAGGGCATGTCCAGCATGGCCTCGACCGTCATGCGCTGCTGGGCCGACCAGGCCAGCAGGTGGGCGATGTGTTCGGCGGCCGGGCCGAACATCTCGGCACCCATGAACAGGCCCGTGCCGTGCTCGGCATAGACCCGGAGCAGGCCGCGATTCTTGCCCATCACGCGGCTGCGCCCCTGACTTTGGAAGTTGACCGAGCCTATGGCATAGCAGCCGCGGCAGCGTTCGTCGGTCTCGGCCAGGGTGCGGCCGGCGGTCGCGATCTGCGGGTCGCTGAACACCACGCTCAAGGGTGCGCGCCTGAGACCGCTGCGCAGATCGGGCCAGCGACCGGCATTGGTGCCGGCGATGCGGCCTTCGTCGGCCGCCTCGTGCAGCAGCGGCAGATCGTTGTTGGCATCGCCGGCGATGAAGATCGGCGCATCGCCGCACTGCAGCGTGTAGCGATCGTAGAGCGGCATGCCGCGCTCATCCAGTTCCAGGCCGGTGTGTTCCAGGCCCAGGTCGTCGATGTTCGGGCGCCGGCCGGTTGCGGCGAGCAGGTAGTCGAAGGTCTCGGTGGCTTCGTCGCCGTCCTCGTCGTCGAAGGTGATCTGCACGCCGTGATCGGTTTCGCGGATCTCGTGGACTTTCGCATCGGCATCCAGCGCGAACTCCTCGTTGAAGGTCTTGAGCGCGATCTCGCGGATCTCCTCGTCCCGGATCGGGCCGACGCGGCCGCCGACCCCGAACATGCGGATGCGCACGCCCAGCCGGGCCAGGGCCTGACCCAGCTCCAGGCCGATCACGCCGGGTCCGAAGATCGCCACAGATTCCGGCAACTCGCTCCATTCGAAGACCTCGTCGCTGGTGATGAGGTGCTGGCCGGCTTGCTTCAGGAAGGGCAGGACGTTGGTTCTGGAGCCGGTCGCGATGACGATGCGCCCGGCGTGCAGTTTCAGGCTGTCCCCGATCTGCAGCGTCTGCCGGTCGAGGAACCTGGCGCGGCCCAGGACGCGGTCGGATTCCGGAATCTTCCCGATGCTCTCCAGTACGCCGCCGACGAAGCGGTCGCGGTGGCGGCGTACGCGCTGCATGACGGCGCGGCCGTCGACCTTGACCGGCCCGGCGTGAATGCCGAAGCGCTGGGCGTGGTTGGCCGAGTGTGCGACCTCGGCTGCCGCGATCAGCAGCTTGCTCGGCATGCAGCCGACCCGGGCGCAGGTGGTGCCGAACCGCTCGGCCTCGATCAGGACCACTTCATCGCTGTGCTTGCGGGCCTGGCGATAGGCCACCATCCCGGCCGTGCCGCCGCCGATGATGGCGATGTCGGTCTTGCGTTCCTGCATG
>SL_3KL_010_SEDDRAFT_10005572_pt1 | contig 11277 bp, 9 predicted proteins | sample SodLakKL_010_SED_2_FD_10381 | JGI IMG/M metagenome (IMG submission 10381)
GGCCTGCATCAGCAGCAGCTTGCCCAGGGCGCCGGCCAGTGGCGGCAGGCCGGCTACCGCGACCGCGGCGACCAGGAACATGCCGCCCAGCAGGTGGCGCTGGTAGAGGCGTCGGCCGCGCACCAGTCGCGTGCCCGCCTTTCCGCGCTGCTGGCTGATCAGTTCGGCGATCAGATAGAGGGCCCCGCAGATCAGCGTGGTGTGAGGCAAGTAGTAGAGAAGAGCTCCAACCGCTTCGACGGTGCCCAGCGCCTGGCCGGCCAACAGGGTGCCCACCGAGATCAGCACCAGGTAGGCGACGAGGTTGCGCAGGTCGCGCGCCGCGAGCACGCCCACACCGGCTAGGACGATGGTGGCCAGGCCCGCCCACCATAGCCAGGTGGCGATCGCCTCAGCCACGGGTGTGTCGGCGAAGATGAGCGACTGCACCCGCAGGATGGCATAGAGGCCGAGCTTGGTCATGATGGCGAACAGCGCGGCTACCGGTGCCGGGGCAGCAGCGTAGGTGCGCGGTAGCCAGAAGTAGAGCGGCAGCAGGGCCGCCTTGAGGCTGAAGACCACGATCAGTAGCAGGGCGCCGGCGGTCACCAGCGCCGCCTGGTCGCCGTCCATGACCGCCACCCGACGTGCCATGTCGGCCATGTTGAGGGTGCCGGTGGCGCCATAGAGCACGCCCAGCGCGATGATGAAAAGCGCCGAGCCGGCAATGTTGAGAATCACATAGTGCAGCCCGGCGCCGATGCGCTCCTTGCCGCCGCCATGCATCATCAGGGCGTAGGAGGCCAAGAGAGTGATCTCGAAGAAGACGAAGAGGTTGAACAGGTCGCCGGTCATGAAGGCGCCGTTGAGACCCATCAGCTGCAGCTGGAATAGGCCGTGGAAGTTGCTGCCTCGAATGTCCTCACCGGCGCAGGCGAACAGCACGCAGCCCAGGGCCAGGACCGCGGTCAGGGTGAGCATCAGCGCCGACAGGCGATCGAGCATCAGTACGATGCCGAAGGGGGCCTGCCAGTTGCCCAGGGCGTAGAAGAGCAGTTCACCGCTGGCCGCCCGTGAGAGCAGCCAGGCGCTGACCAGCACCTGGGCAACACACAGTGCAACGCTCAACTGACGACGACGGGAATCACTGGCCTGGCTGACCAGCAGCAGGACCACGGCGCCGATCATCGGGATCAGGACCGGCAGGGTGACCAGGTGCTGGATCATTTGGCGTCTCCCGCCTCACCCTGCTGACCGTCGACGTGGTCGCTGCCCAGTTCGCTGCGCGCCCGAATCGCCAGGATCACCACGAAGGCGGTCATGGCGAAGCCGATGACGATAGCGGTGAGTACCAGCGCCTGGGGCAGTGGGTCGGCCGGGCTGATCGACTCGCCGATGACCGCCGCAGCGTGGGTATGCAGGCCGCCGGTGGAGAAGAGGAAGAGGTTCACCGCGTAGCCCAGCAGGGCGAGGCCGACGATGACCGGGAAGGTGCGTCCGCGCAGCAGCAGGTAGATGCCGCTGGCGGTAAGTACGCCGACCACAAGCGAGAACAGGGCTTCCATCAGCGTTCCTCCAGCGTCGGGCGGTGGATCGTGGTGACCCGGCCCAGGTTGATCAGGATCATCAGGGTGGCGCCGACCACGGCCAGGTAGACCCCCAGGTCGAAGAGCATCGCCGAGGCCAGCTCGATCTCGCCGATCAGCGGGATGTAGAAGTGGCCGAAGGCAGAGGTCAGGAAGGGGTAGCCGAACAGCCAGCTGGCCATCCCGGTGGCCACGGCGATGGCCAGGCCGGAGACCGCCACCACCGGGTAGGAGACCGGCAGGCGTTCGCGTGTCCAGTCGTAGCCACGAGCCATGTACTGGAGGATCAGTGCCACCGCGGTGATCAGGCCGGCAATGAAGCCGCCGCCGGGCTGGTTGTGGCCGCGCAGGAAGATGTAGACAGAGACCAGCAGTGCCAGGGGCAGCAGAATCTGGGCCACCACGGCGAGGATCATCGGGTGGCGGTGCCGCGACCAGCGGACGCCTTCGACGTTGCCCGCCGGCATGAACAGCTTCATGCGGTTGAGCAGCTTGAAGGTGGCCAGGCCCGCCAGGGTCAATACGGTGATCTCGCCCAGGGTGTCGAAGCCGCGGAAGTCCACCAGGATGACGTTGACCACATTGGTGCCGCCGCCGCCGGGCAGTGCCTCGCGCAGAAAGTAGTCGGCAATGGAGATGGTTTCACGGGTCAGCAGCGCATAGTTGAGCATAGCCACCACCAGGCCCAGCGACACGGCGAGCAGCAGGTCACGCAGGATACGTTTGCTGGAGACCAGCAGCGGCGGGCGCTGGGGCAGGAAGAACAGCGCCAGGATAAAGAGGATCATCGACACCACCTCCACCGAGAGCTGGGTCAGTGCCAGGTCGGGGGCGGAGAAGCGCACGAAGGTGAGCGAGACGGTGAGGCCCACCACCGAGAGCATCAGCAGCGAGACCAGCCGCCAGCGATGGCTTAGAGCGCTGCCGATGGCGCCGAAGACCATCAGCGCCGCCCCCAGCACCAGCATGCCGTCGACCGGTTGCAGACCCAGCGGACCGGTCAGGGCATCCAAGTTGGCCAGCCCCACCGCCACCATGGCCAGGGCGCACAGCAGAAGCAGCGCCTGGTAGCGCTGCAGGGAGCCATTTTCCAGGCGCTGGGTGAGCCACAGGGCCGCCTTGACCACCCGCAGAACGGCGGCCTCGAAGACTCGCCCAGCATCCCGTGCCGGAAACAGGGCGGCGATCTCGGCCAGCCGCTTCTGCTGGCGCAGCACCAGTATCCCGGCAGCGACCGCTATCAGACTCATGGCCAGCGGAAGATTGAGGCCGTGCCACAGCGACAGGGCAATCAGCGGCGTGGTGTCCCCCTGCACGGCGAGACTGGCGGCGTTGACCAGGGGCGCTGCCAGGATCATGGGAAACAGGCCCACCGCCAGGCTCATGGCGGCCAGGAACAGCCCGGGTGCCAGCATGCCGCGGACTGGATCGTGTGCCTTGAGCGGCGGTTGGGCCTTCTGTTCGCGGGTCAGCTTGGGTGCGGCGAAGAACAGGCTCCAGATGAGTCGCAGCGAGTAGGCCACCGAGAGGGTGGCCGCCAGCATCACCAGCAGGGGGATCAAGGCGCTCAATGCCCCCAGCACGTCATTGACCAGGCTCTGCTCGAAGAGCATCTCCTTGGAGAGGAAGCCGTTGAAGGGCGGGAAGCCGGCCATGGCGGCACCGGCCAGGATCGTCATGGTGCCGGTAAGCGGCATCATCGACCACAGGGCGCCCAGGCGGTCGATGTCACGGGTGCCGGTCTCGTGGTCGATGATGCCTACACTCATGAAGAGCGCGGCCTTGAAGGTGGCATGGTTAAGGATGTGGAACACCGCGGCGACGATGGCCAGCGGGCTGCCCAGGCCCAGCAGCAGGGTGATCAGGCCCAGGTGGCTTATCGTCGAGAAGGCCAGGATGCCCTTGAGATCGCGCTCCAGCAGGGCAAACCAGGCGGCATAGAGCATGGTGGCGAGGCCTACCAGGGAGAGGGATACTGCCCACAGTTGGCTATCGCCCAGCGCCGGGGTGAATCTCGCCATCAGGAAGACGCCGGCCTTGACCATGGTGGCCGAGTGCAGGAAGGCCGAAACCGGGGTGGGAGCGGCCATGGCGTGGGGCAGCCAGAAATGGAAGGGGAACTGGGCGGACTTGGTGAAAGCGCCGAACAGCACCAGGGCCAGGATCAACGAGTAGTGATCCGAGGCGCGGATAAGGTCGCCGGCGGCCAGCACCTCGCTCATGTCGAAGCTGCCCACCGTCTGGCCGATCAGCAGCAGGCCTGCCAGCAGCGCCAGGCCACCGGCGCCGGTCACCGCCAACGCCATGCGCGCCCCGCGCCGGGCATCGCTGCGGTGGCCCCAGAACCCGATCAGCAGGAATGAGGTAATGCTGGTCAGCTCCCAGAACAGCCACAGCAGCAGCAGGTTGTCGGCCATGGCGATGCCGATCATGGCGGTCATGAACAGCATCATGTAGGAGAGGAAGCGGCCGTCATCCTCGTCGGCACCCAGATAGTGCCCGGCGTAGTAGAGGATCAGGCTGCCGATGCCGAGGATCAGCAGGGCAAACAGCATCGTCAGCCCATCGATGCGCAGCGCGAGATCGAGACCCAGCAGGGGCATCCAGGTCAGCGAGAAGTGGGCAATCTCACCGTCCATCACCGCAGGGCCATGGAGCAGCACCAGGCCGAGGGCAAGCAGCGGAGCGATCAGGGTGGCAAGGGTGCAGGTGCGGCGGCCGTAGCGGGAGGTGAATACCGGCACCAAGGCGCCGAGAAGGGTAAGGAGGGGTATCCACAGCAGTGCCATCGGTCAGCTCATCCACGCAGTGGCGGGGAGGCGCAATTGGCCAGGCCTGGCACCGAAGAGCAAGGGGTGCGCTGGGGCCCAGGCAGCCACGTCACCGCCTGGCTCGTCATTCATCGACGGGTGCAGCGTCGTCGAAGCATTGGCGCGCAACAAAGGGTTGCTACGAAAACGACAGGATAATCATTCACTAATGATAAATCGCCGCCTTTCGTTTAAGGTGTGGTCACGCCCTTTCTTGCCACTCGCCGGCGTGAGTCTATAGGCTTTCACTATTGATAAAAAGGCTGTTGGGTGCTGCGCTGCGTCATCCATTAGGCGAATGCCCGTGCATGCTCCGTCCCCACCGCTGGGCGGCTGATCCAGATCAGGAGAACGTTGTGTGATGCAATTAGCCGTGCTTTCGGGGTTCGCGCTGGCCGCCTTCGCGCCCCTCTTCCATCGCTGGTTTGGGGATCGTGCCAGTTTCGTGTTCGCCGCTTATCCGGCGGCGCTGGCGTTGTGGTTCCTGAGCCAGCTGCCGGCGGTGATGGCCGGCGAGACTCTGGTCCTCACCATGGAGTGGGTGCCTTCGCTGGGAATGAGCCTGACCTTCGTCATCGACGGCCTGTCGATGCTCTTTGCGCTGCTGGTTACCGGCATCGGCACCTTCGTGCTGATCTATGCCGGGGGCTACCTGAAGGGTCACCCGGACCTGATGCGCTTCCACCTGGCGCTGCTGGCCTTCATGGTCTCCATGCTGGGGCTGGTGCTGGCCGACAGCCTCTTCACCCTGTTCGTCTTCTGGGAGCTGACCAGCATCACCTCCTACCTGCTGATCGGCTTCAATCACACCGATCTCGAGGCCCGCAAATCGGCCCGTCAGGGGCTCTTCGTCACCGTGGCGGGGGGGCTGGCGCTGATGGCGGGGCTGGCGATGCTGGGGGTGGCCGGGGAGAGCTGGTCCCTCTCCGAGCTCAATGCCATGGGCGACGTGCTGCGCGAGCACGACCTCTATACCCCGCTGCTGATCTGCCTGCTGCTGGGCGCCTTCACCAAGTCGGCCCAGTTCCCGTTCCACTTCTGGCTGCCCAATGCCATGGCCGCGCCCACGCCGGTATCGGCCTACCTGCACTCGGCCACCATGGTCAAGGCGGGCATCTATCTGCTGGCACGCCTGCAGCCGAGCCTGGGTGGCACCGAGATGTGGACGGTGACGCTCTCGGTGGTGGGGGCGCTGACCATGTTCACCGGTGCCTTCCTGGCCATTCGCCATACCAATATCAAGAAGCTGCTGGCCTACTCCACGATCATGGCGCTGGGTACCCTGACCATGCTGCTGGGCATCGGCACCGAGGGGGCGATGATCGCCTTCGTGACCTTCCTTCTGGCCCACTCCCTCTACAAGGGCTCACTATTTATGGTGGCCGGCATTCTCGACCATGAAACTGGCACCAAGGACGTTACCGCCATGGGGGGGTTGCGTCCGCTGATGCCGGTCACCGCTGGGGTGGCCATGGTGGCGGCGTTGTCGCTGGCCGGGGTGCCACCGCTATTCGGCTTCATCGGCAAGGAGCTGATGTTCGAGTCGGTACTCGAGGCAAGCGCCTGGCGATGGCTGGTCCTCCTGCTGGCCTTCAGTGCGGCGATCCTGACCATCGCCGTGGCGGCTATCGTGGCGCTGCGTCCTTTCTACGGGCAGCGCCGACAGACCCCCCGGGTGGCCCACGAGGCGCCGGCCTCCATGCTGCTGGGGCCGGCGGTGCTGGCCGCGCTTTCGCTGCTGCTGGGGCTACTGCCGGTGCTGGCGGGCACCGGGCTGCTGACCGCAGCGGCCTCGGCGGTGGCCGGTACGCCGGTGGAGGTCAAGCTGTCGCTGTGGCACGGCATCAACCTGCCGCTGTTGATGTCACTGGTTAGCCTGGCGTTAGGCTATCTGCTGTTCAAGCGCTGGGATCGCGTCCGGGCGCGGCTGGCGCGCCTCGACCCGCTGCTCTCCCGCGGCCCGGAAGCCGGCTACGACGCCCTGATGGGCGGCGTGGTGGTGGTCTCCGAATGGCAGACCCGGGTGCTGCAGAATGGCTACATGCGCAACTATATCCTGGTGATGATCCTTACCCTGATCGCCCTGATCGGCAACTCGCTGCTGCTGCGACACGCGCCCCAGTTCCACGTCGCACTGGACGTCCAGTTCCACGAGGTCGTCGTGGTGGGCACCATGGTGATGGGGGCCCTGTTTGCCACCATCTCCCGCTCGCGGCTCGGCGCCGTGGTCTCGGTGGGCATCATGGGCTTCTCCATTGCGCTGATCTTCATCCTGTTCAGCGCCCCTGACCTGGGTATCACCCAGCTGCTGGTGGAGACCCTGACGGTGATCCTGCTGGTGCTGGTGCTGTTTCGACTGCCGCGCTTCTCGAGCCTCTCAACGCCCCTGGAGCGGGTGCGCGACGTGGCGGTGGCCGGTAGCCTGGGTGGGCTGATCACCCTGCTAATTCTTACCTCCTGGAGCATCGACCAGTTCGTGCCGATCTCCGACTACATGATCGCCAACAGTGCGCCGCTGGCCCATGGGCGCAACATCGTCAACGTGATTCTGGTGGACTACCGAGCGCTGGACACCCTGGGTGAGATATTCGTGCTGGCCCTGGCCGCCATCGGGGTCTTCGCCATGCTCAAGCTGCGCGCCCCGGAGAAGCGGAAGAAGAGCGCACCGGCCAAGGAGAATGCCGATGGTTAAGTCCGGCACCATCATCCTCAACACGGCGGCCCGGCTGCTGATGCCGCTGCAGCTGCTGTTCTCCATCTTCCTGCTGCTGCGCGGTCACGATGAGCCCGGCGGCGGCTTCATCGCCGGCCTGGTCGCCGCCGGTGCCTTCACCCTCTATCTGTTCGCCTTCGGGGTCAGCGCCACCAAGGAGGTGCTGCGCATGCTCGACCCCCGCGACCTTATCGGGATGGGGCTGCTGCTGGGCATGATCTCGGTGGTGCCGGCCTGGTTCATGGGCGAGGCCTTTCTTACCGCCCAGTGGTGGACCATCCCCGGCATCGACTTCAAGGCCTCGACGCCGCTCATCTTCGATATCGGCGTCTACCTGGCCGTGCTGGGCTCGGTGCTGACCATGGTGATGACCCTGATGGAGGTGGACAAGGATGAGCCCTGAGAACACCGCCCACCGAACAGGAGATGCCTCATGGAACCCTTGATGGCCGTCGCCATTGGCTTCATGTATGCCGCCGCGATCTTCCTGATGCTGCGCCGCTCCATCGTCAAGCTGGTGATCGGATTGATGCTGCTGACCAATGCTGCCAACCTGCTGATCTTTACCTCGGCGGGGATGACCCGCGGCGCGCCGCCACTCATTCCCGAGGGCATGCTGGCCCCGGAGGGGGCAGTGGCAGACCCGCTGCCCCAGGCAGTGGTGCTGACTGCCATCGTGATCGCCTTCGGCGTGCTGGCCTTCGCCGTGGTGTTGATTCGCCGGGCCTACGAGATCGTCAAGGCCGATGACCTGGACAAGATGAAGGATACCGACACGTGAGGCCTGAAGTTGCACTTCCCGTCCTCCTGCCGCTGCTGTCGGGCGCTATCTCGCTGCTCTTCTGGCGCTCGCGGCCCATGCAACGCTTCACCGCCGTGGCCGGCAACATTGCGCTGCTGGTGGTGTCGCTGTGGCTGTTCACCTCGGTGTATCAGGATGGCTATGTGACCATCCAGATGGGTGGCTGGGAGGCCCCCTACGGCATCACCCTGGTGGCCGACATGCTGAGCGCGGTGATGATCGTGATGACCGCCCTGATCGGCATGGTCATCGCCGTCTATTCGCTGGCCTCCACCGGGCCGGACCACGAGAAGTTCGGTTATTACCCGCTGATGCACCTGCTGCTGGCAGGGGTGGCCGGGGCCTTCCTCACCGGTGACATCTTCAACCTCTACGTCTGGTTCGAGGTGATGCTGGTGGCCAGCTTCGCGCTGCTGATCCTCGGCGGCGAGAAGGCCCAGATGGAGGGGGCGATCAAGTATGTGACCCTCAACCTGCTGGCCTCGGTGATCTTCCTCACCGCCATCGGCCTGCTCTACGGTATGGTGGGCACCCTCAACATGGCGGACATCGCCCTGCGCCTCCACGAGGCGGAGCATCAGGGCATGGTGGAGGTGCTGGCGGTGATGTTCATGGTGGCCTTCGGCATCAAGGCGGCGGCCTTTCCGCTGTTCTTCTGGCTGCCGGCCTCTTACCACACGCCGCCGGTAGCGGTGTCGGCGCTGTTCGCCGGCCTGCTCACCAAGGTGGGGGTCTATTCGCTGTTCCGGGTTTTCACCCTGATGTTCGACGAGACCATGGACTACACTCAGGATCTGCTGATCTGGGGGGCCGCCCTGACCATGGTGACCGGGGTGCTGGGCGCGGCGGCCCAGTACGAGTTTCGCCGCATCCTGTCGTTCCATATCGTCAGTCAGATCGGCTACATGATCCTGGGGCTGGCGCTCTACACGCCCCTGGCCATCGCCGGTGGCGTTTTCGCGATCATGCACAACATCGTGGTCAAGACCAACCTGTTCCTGATCAGCGGCATCACCCGGCGTCTGCAGGGCACCTATCAGCTCAAGAAGATGGGCGGTCTCTACAAGGAGCGCCCCTGGCTGGCCGTGGCCTTCTTCCTCTCCGCCTTCTCTCTGGCCGGGATCCCGCCGCTGTCTGGCTTCTTTGCCAAGTTCGTGATCGTGCGCGCGGGCATCGAGGCAGAGGCCTACGTGGTCACCGGCATTGCCCTGGCGGTTGGCTTCATGACCCTCTACTCCATGGTCAAGATCTGGAACGAGGTGTTCTGGAAGTCGCTGCCCGAGGATAATCTGGTGCCCGAGTGCGAGACCGCGGTAGGGGACGACGGTCGCATGGTCAAGCCCAACCTGTGGCTGATGACCCTGCCGGTGGGGGTGTTAGCCGCGATGTCGCTGCTGATCGGCGTCTTCGCCGAGCCGATGATGGGCTTGATGAATACCATCGGCGAGCAGCTGTTGAACCCGCAGGGCTATATCGACGCCGTGCTCGGCGATAACGTGGATGTCATCGAGGCCCTGATCGAGACGCCGGCACCCGAGGAGGTGAGCCCATGACCGGAGCCATCTGGAACCTGCTGCTGGCCCTGGCCTGGGTGGTGCTGAGCGGGGACTTCACCGGACTCAACCTGATGGTGGGGCTGGTGTTCGGCTACATCGCCCTGCTGCTGATCGAGCCCCAGGTGGAGTCCCTCAAGGGTTATCCGGCGCGTATTCCGAGGATCCTGGGTTTCATCGGCTTCTTCATCAAGGAGCTGCTGATGGCCAACCTCAAGGTGGGCTTCGATATCCTGACCCCGCCCTGGCATATGAAGCCCGGCGTGATTGCCATGCCACTGGAGGCGCGTACCGAGCTGGAGATCACCATGGTGGCCAATCTGATTTCCCTGACCCCCGGCACCCTGAGCCTGGACGTTTCCGACGACCGCAAGGTGCTCTACATTCACGCCATGTTCCTCGACGATGAGGAGGAGCTGCGCCGCAACCTCAAGGAAATGGAATACCGTGCCCTGGAACTGTTTCGCTGAGCCTGGCCGCGAGGTGCCGACATGGATACCGTGATCCTGATCAGCCAGATCATCATGAGCCTGGCGCTGATCCTGTGCTTCGTGCGCGTGGTGCGCGGCCCGAGCCTGCCCGACCGAGTGGTGGCCCTCGAGCTGTTTGCCAGCATCATCGTGGGCTTGGTGGGCGTCTACGCCATCAAGTCTGACGTCTCGAGCTTTATCGATGCCGCCATCGTCATCGCCCTGATGGGCTTCCTGGCCGCCATCGGCTTCGCCCGCTTCCTGGAACGGGGAGGGCCGCGCGATGATTGAGTTCATCAAGGGCACCTTTATTATTTCCGGTGCACTGCTGATGCTGCTGGCCTCGTTGGGCATCCTGCGCCTGCCGGATCTGCTGACCCGCATGCATGCCACTACCAAGGCCGCGGCCCTGGGGGTGATCCTGATCATGCTGTCGGTGGCGATGCACTTCGCCGAGGTGGGAGTGGCGGCGCGCGCTTTCGCCATCATCGTCTTCATCCTCATGACCGCGCCGGTGGCGGCCCATGTGATCGGCCGGGCCGGCTATTTTGTCGGCTCCAAGCTCTGGAGCGGCACGGTCAAGGATGAACTGCGTCCCAACTACGATCCGCTTACCCACGAGCTGAAGAGCGGTCACGAGACCGAGGCCAACGCCCGCCGCGAACCGAAGGAGACCGACCCCTCCTGAGTCAACACACGAGCTTGTCGTTGAAGGCCGCCCCAGGGCGGCCTTCTGCCGTAATGGGCGCGGAAAAAGGTCAGGGCTTTAAGTTATACATTTATTGTACGATAATAAATCATTGTCCATGATGATAGGCTCTGACCGTGCATCGCAAACCACACCTGCCCAGCAAGCCCTGCGGCTACTGCCAACGATCCTTTGCCTGGCGCCGCAAGTGGGCGCGCTGCTGGGACGAGGTGCGCTACTGCAGTGAGCGCTGCCGGCGTGAGGCGCGTCGCCCAGGAGTTACCCCATGAGCCCGACACTCATCTGGCTGCGCCACGATCTGCGCCTGGCAGATAACCCGCTTTTTCAGTTCGAGACGCCGCCCGAGCAGCTGATGTGCGTCTATGTGCTCGACCGTGCCTGGCTGACGCCGCTGCCTGGGCTCGGTGTGCCGCGAATTGGGTCGGCCCGGCTGCGTTTTTTGTGGGAGAGCTTGATCGCCCTGCGCGGTGAACTGCTCAAACGCGGCAGTGATCTGCTGGTTCGCGTTGGTGACCCGGAGACGGAAGTGGCCGAACTGGCCGCCCACCACGGGGCTCGCCAGGTGCGGGTGCGTCGCGAGGCGGGCTGGGACGAGTCCCGGTCCTTGATACGCCTGGCCGAACGGCTGGCGGGGGGCGTCGAGCTGTGGCAGGCC
>SL_3KL_010_SEDDRAFT_10005574_pt1 | contig 11277 bp, 12 predicted proteins | sample SodLakKL_010_SED_2_FD_10381 | JGI IMG/M metagenome (IMG submission 10381)
AGGCGGGCGGCGATATGCGGGCCCATCGGCTCCGCATCATCCAGACCTCCCCGTTGGACTCGAGCCGGTCGCACCCGGTCCGACTGGAGCACGATCGCCATGCCGATCCCCGCCAGGACAAGGGCGAACAGGAGCGGTTCGACTCCGCTGAGGAGGTAGTGGGACATGCGGGCCTTCACACTTTTTGACGGAAAAACATCGTATGGCCGGGTGCTCGTGGGACCACTTGCTCAATGATGGCCCTGAATCCCCAAGCTACGCCTGAACCGGCACCCGGCAAGTGTTTCCCGAACGTTGGGAAAAATCATCACAGAACGGATACCGTCAGATCATCACCTGGTTGCGGGTAAGAAACACTGGAATACCGGGAAATTCGGGGTTTCACGACTCGCCATGCCCCGCTGGGGTCAAGCCGAAATCAAGGCCCGACCGAATGGGACGCGGACCCGACTCAGAGTCCGACCGGAATCGGTGTCCGGGGGCCGAGGGGGGAGTCGGGAAGTACCACCTGCCGGCCGATGCCCTCATGGGGGTTCACCAGAATGGGCCCCTGCAGGTTCATGGTCGCAGGCTCTCCGGCTCCGGCCGGGAGGGTAACCATGGCCAGGGTTACCAACTCGTCGACCTGAGAGACACCCAGCGAAGCCAGCATCCAGACCTCGGGCTCCACCTGGTAGTCCGGGAGGAAGGCCAGGGGCTCCACCACGAGGAAGTCGGGACCGTGTTCCTCGGAGCTCCGAAGCCAGAAGAGCGGTCCTCCCACCGGCTCCAACCGGAAGCTGCGATAGGACGCAAACCCGGGGATCCCCTCCGGGAAGGTGAGTTGAACGGGGGCTTCCCCTCGAAGCCAGGCCGGGGATTCAGGCTCTGTGGGCTGCATGGCGGGAACGGTCATCGCAGGAAGTCGGTGAGATTTTGGCTGAGAATCCGTGAGGTGGCCAGGAGTGCTGCCTGGTAGGCCGTCTCGCGGGCGGCGAGTTCCGAGATCACCTCTTCGAAGTTCACGTCTCGGAGGTCGGAGCGATACTCCATGAGATTCGCCTCGAGGATCTCGAGTCGGGATCCTGCCGCCTCGAGGCGGTTTGTGAGGTTTCCGGTCTCGGCCACCAGGACCTGGAGTTCGGTCTGGGACTCGCGAAGATCGTACGAGGACTGCTGGATGGCGGTGGAGTCGTTGGCCAGAAGGCCCGCAGCCAGCTCTTCCAGCGCCGCGAGGGCCCCGGTATCACCGAAGATGCGGCTCGCCGACTGGTTCGGGGCAACGGCCCGACCGGGGCCGATCTCGATGGGGGTTTCCCCGTCGGGGAGGGGTCGGTCGGGGTCGGTCCCGAAGGGCTGGGTCGTGGCGGTGAGTCCGCCGAAGATGTAACGGTTCCCCAGCCGCGTATTCGCCAGGTCCTTCATGGAATCCACCAGCCCCAAGACCTCGCTTGCGGCCGCCCGCCGGGTCTGCTCGGTGGCGGTGGAGCCGGCCTGTCCGATGGCCAACTCCCGGCCCCGCACCAGCAGTTCGTCCATCTGGTCCAGAACGGATTCCTGAAGGGTATTCAGCGATCGGGCCCGGGAGATATTGCGGGCGTACTGCTGATTCTCCTCCAGGACCGAGTTCGTCCGGATGATGGACCGGGACGCCGCAGGATCATCGGACGGGACCTCCACCCGGTTCCCCGACGTCAACTGCCGGATCGCGCTGTCCATGGCTCGGAGGTTGGATTGGATCCCCTCCAGGCTGGTGCGCTGCAGATTGATCGTCGGGATTCTCACGGCCGGCCCCTCAGACAGGGGTGGACGACCGGCCGGGGTTGCTCCCTTCGGCGACCGGTCTCTAGCTTCACCCTGAGTTTCGGCCGGTCCGTTGAAAGCTTTAGTGAGGGTGAAGATCCAGGGTGCCCGGTCGGACCGGACTTCGCCAGCCCGACCACCCCGGCGTTCGAGCCTTCGTCCATTCCGCCCAGTTGAACCTTATATGGCAACGATCCTTCTGGTGGACGACGAGAGCGCCCCCCTCCAGGTGATGGAGCAGGCGATCCGGGGGATCGGCCACCAACCCATCCCCGTGCGGAATGTGGAGGCCGCCCTCAAGGTGCTGGAACGGGGCGGCGTCGATCTCATCGTCTCCGACTATCGGATGCCCGGTGCCACCGGTCTTGAATTTCTTGAGATGCTGGAGGAAGGGGGCTACGACGTCGGTCTCATCATGGTGACGGGGTACGCGTCCATCGAGCACGCCGTCTCGGCCATCAAGGCCGGAGCGGTGGACTACCTGACCAAGCCCTTCCGCCCGCAGGAGCTGGGCTTGGCGGTGGACCAGGCACTGGAGTACATCCGACTTCGAAGGGAGAACGAGCTTCTCCGGCGAGAGGTCGTGGAGCTTCGCAGTTCCAGGGAGATCATCGGGAGCAGCAAGTCGCTGCAGCGTGTCCTGGAAACCATCCGAACGGTGGCTCCCACGAAGGCGTCGGTCCTGATTCAGGGGGAATCGGGCACCGGAAAGGAACTCCTGGCCCGGGCCGTCCACAACTTCAGCGACCGGGCCGATGGTCCATTCGTCTCCGTGAACTGCGCGGCACTCCCGGAGAACCTGGTGGAGAGTATCCTCTTCGGGCATGAGAAGGGTGCCTTCACCGGAGCCGTCAAGGATGTGAAGGGTGCCTTCGAGCGGGCTCACCGCGGGACGCTCCTCCTGGACGAGGTCACGGAGATGAAGCCGGAGATGCAGGCGAAGCTCCTCCGTGCCCTCCAGGAGCAGGAGTTCGAGCGCCTGGGTGCGGTGACCTCCACAAAGGTGGATGTACGCATCGTGTCGACCACGAACCGGGATCTCGCCGCAGAGATCGAACACGGCCGTTTTCGCGAGGACCTCTACTTCCGGCTGAGCGTCGTCCCCCTCCGGGTCCCTCCTCTGAGGGAACGGGTAGAAGACATCCCGGAGCTGGTGGCCTTCTTCCTGGACCAGGCCGCGGCGGAAGCGGGAAAGCGGCTGGACGGGGTACTCCCCGACGCGCTGGAGCTGCTCCGGGCCTACGAATGGCCCGGCAACATCCGCGAGTTGTCCCATACGGTCAAGCGGGGTGCCATCCTGGCCCGCGGTACCAAGCTCAGTGCCGATGACTTCAACCCCGCCCGCTTCGGGCTGAGCCTCCCCAGCGGTGCCCCCGGTGCCGGCCCCGTCCCCGGCAACGCCCCCGCCCGGACCGCCCCGGGATCGGACCCGGACGGGGGGAATGGACAGGCGGAGTCGGGGATCCGCCTCGACACCCTCAACCTGTCGGAGGCGGAGGAAGCTCTCATCCAGAGGGCGCTGGAGATCACCGGAGACAACCGGACCCGGGCCGCCGAGCTCCTGGGGATCCACGTCCGCACCCTCCGCAACAAGCTGAACCGGCCGGACTGACCCACCCCGCCCCTCCTCCCCCTCCGTACCCGGAACGAACGCCCGCCTGTGCACCCCTTCCGCCCGGAAGGATCGTCCGGTCCGGCTCATCCTGCCCATTCTCGGGCTCATGACCTTTTCTGATTTTCCCCAGATCTACCATCGTACAGTAAAACCTCCAAAACACTGCACCGCATAGGTCTACGGGAAAGATACCGGACACACCTCCACCATAATTCCACCGAAATCACCTGTGGAACGCCCCTTGCGAAAGGGGAGGGTCGCATCTGTAGACCCTCGCGCCAGGAGTTGTCCCATGCTGACTCGCCTACTCGGCCCCGGAACCACGGCCCCGACCCTCAAGCAGGGTCTGGACCGGACTTCCGCCGACCTCCGCGAGGTCACCCATCGACTGGCCAATGCTGCCACCCCCGGGTTCCAGGAGATCATGGATGCCCAGGGCGGGGTGGCACCGGGTGTGAACCTGGAAGAGGAGATGGTGAATCTGGCCGACGGTCAGCTCCGCTTCGAGGCGGAGGCCCAGATCCTCCAGAAGGTCTATCAGCAGATCCGCTCCAGCGTCGGGCCCGGCCGATGAGTGTCGCCGCTGATGGACCCGGTATGCGGGGACTCCTGCGGGGGCTCTCGGCTCCTGCGTCGGGACTGCAGGCCCAGAAGGCCCGGATCGACACCATTGCCCTCAACCTGGCCAATGCCGGAACCACGGCGCCTCCAGAAGATGTTCCCTTCCAGCGCCGCATCGTGGAACTGCAGGAAGGGATCCAGGCCACGGCCGCGCCGGGTCTCAGGGCCCCCACCCCTCCGGCCATCCCCGGCGACTGGGGCACCTTCGGTGTCACCGCCGTCGATCGGGCCATGGGCGAGGACGGGGTCCGGATCGCCGGGGTCATGGAGGATCTGACCGAAGGCCCCCTGGTCTACGATCCTGGACATCCCCACGCCGACGACCAGGGCTACGTCCGGCTCTCCAACGTGGATCCCACCCGGGAGATGATGGAGCTCCTGGAGGCCCGCCGCCTGTTCGAAGCCAACGTCTCGGCCTTCGAGGCCATGAAGACGATCCTCCGCCGCTCCATCGACATCTGACGCCCAGGAGGCTCCTGTGTCCATCCAACCCACCTCGCTTTCCGGGATCAATCCCCTCCGTCCGGGCCCGGAATTGCGGCCCGACCGCACCGCCATCCAGGACGGCGCGCGGCTACCCGACGCGGGACGCCCGGCCGGGGACGCGGTGGTCCGGCCCGATACGGTTCAGACCACCCAGACTCAGGGAGCCGAAAGCGCCGAGCCACCCCAGGGAGTGGACCCGCAGCTCTGGTCGCTCCTCACCGGTGAGGAGCGCAGCTACTTCGCCCGGGCCCGGGAACTCGGGCCCCTGACCTACGGCCGGCAATCGGCGGCGACCTCCCAGACGTCGATCCGCGGCGCCCGCCTCGACGTGAGGGTCTGACCCATGGATGCCATCAGCGGAGCCGGCTCCATCCACTCGCAGGCCCTGCGGGCGATCCAACAGGCTGCCGGTGGTGGTCAGACGCCCCAGGCAACCGAAGCGGGACCCGGCTTCGCCGACACCCTGAAGCGGGTCATGGGTGAGGCCTCCGAACTCCAGGTGGAGTCGCAGAACGCCATCGACGCCTTCGTCCGAGGTGATCCCATCGAGATCCACCAGGTCATGGCGGCAGTGGAGGAAGCGGGAATCGCGCTGGAACTCCTCATCGAGATCCGGAACCGCCTGACCGAGGCGTACCGGACCGTCATCCAGATGCAGAACTGAGGATCGACTGTGGCCATGAGAGAGATCGTCCAGCGCATCGAGGGAGAAACGGGAAACCGTGGTCTGTCCCTCATCGTGGTCGGCGTGCTCACGGTTGTCCTGATCCTCGGGGTGACCCGGTGGGCCACGGCGCCGGAGTGGGTCATGCTGGTGGGGAACGAGGATCCCAATCAGGTGGGCCAGATGGCCCAGAGTCTGGACGATGAGGGGATTCCCTACCGGCTCGAAACGCGTGGCACCGGCCTCTCTGTCCGGGAATCCGACCTCCCCCGAGCCCGGGTCACCATGGCCCGGGAAGGCGTGGCCCTGGGGGGCCGCCCCGGCTTCGAACTCTTCGACGAACCGAGCTGGGGCATGACCGACTTCACCCAGCGCATCAACTACCGACGAGCCCTGGAGGGTGAGTTGGAGCGGACCATCGGCCGCATGCGGGGTGTGGACTACGCCCAGGTCCACCTGGGCCTCCAGGAGTCCGCCCTCCTCCGGCGCTCGGGTCAGGCGGCCCACGCCTCGGTGGTGGTGGCGCTTCGGGGCGGGGCCCAGGCCGACCGTTCCCTGGTGGCGGGGATCGCCTCGCTGGTCTCCGGCAGCGTGGACGGCCTCGAGGCCGCCGACGTGCGCATCATCGACGACTCGGGCCGCCTCCTCACCGACGAGGGCTTCGCCAGTGAAGCCGACGCCCTCACCGATCGCCAGCTCCGGGTCCGCCGCGAGGTGGAGCAGCACCTGGAGCAGAAGGTGGAGGATCTCCTGGTGGCTGTGGTGGGCGAGGGGAACCTCTCGGTGCGCGTCTCGGCGGATCTGGACTTCGACCAACTGGACCGGACGACCCAGACCGTGGACGGTGAGCAGCAGGCCATCATCCAGGACGACCAGTCCGAGATCGTGCCCGGGGCCCCGGAACAGGGTGCCGCGCAGAGCGCCCGCAGCACCACCTTCGAGCCCAGCCGCAGCATCGAGACGCTACAGCGGAGCGGAGCCCGGGTGGCCCGCCTCACCGCCGCCGTGGTGGTGGGCCATCATCTGGAGCCGGACGGGGCCGGAGCCTTCATCCAGACGCCGCGGGAGGCTCCGGAGCTGGAGCGGATCGAAGGGCTGGTGGCGCTGGCGGTGGGAATCCAGCCGGAGCGGGGTGACGCCATCACCGTCACCAACATGCCCTTCCTCCCCTTCAGCCGGCCGGCGTCACCCCCTCAGGAGCCGACGCCCACCGGGGTGCTGGACATCCTCCGTGAGTTCCACCGCCCCATCCTGGGTCTGGTGGGTCTGCTTCTGGCGGCTGGACTCGGCATGGCCATGATGCGCAAGGTGGGGAAGGCGGCGCCGGCGGGCGGTGGCCAGCTGACCGCCACCGGTCCGACTCCCAAGGCGCTGGGCGCCGGCGAGGGCGAGGACGCACCGGGCGGGACCAAGGAGCCGCCCAAGCCCAAGTCCCTCGACGTCCGCCAGGAATCGCAGGCCCTCCCACCCATGCCGGAGACACCCCGGGTGCAGGACCCCGAGCTCACGGCCCGCGTCATCCGCTCATGGATGAAGGAGGCCTGAGATGGCCCCGCCGTCCGTCCTGACCTCGGGAATTCCCGGTGAGGAGATTTCCGGTCCTCGCAAGGCCGCCATCCTCCTCATGGCCCTGGGCGACGATGTGTCGTCCAAGATCACCCGCCACCTTCCGCCGGAGGAGGTGGAAGCGCTGTCCTACGAGATCGCCCGCATGGACCGGGTGGATCCGGCGCTGGTGGAGAAGGTCCTGGAGGAATGGGAGCAGACTGAGCGTGCCGCCCAGTTCGTGGCCGAGGGTGGGACCGACTTCGCCCGCCGGATCCTCACCAAGGCCTTCGGGCAGGATCGGGCCGACCAGATCCTCAGCCGCATCGAGGTCCAGCTCTCGGAAACCCTGACCCTGGCCCCGTTGCAGAAGGCCGATCCCCAGCAGGTAGCCGGCCTCATACGGAATGAGCACCCCCAGACCGTGGCGCTGGTGCTGGCGCACCTGGACGCCCAGCAGGCCGGGTTCATCCTGAAGGAGCTGGACAGCCGGCGGGCCTCCGGAATCCTGATCCGCATGGCCATGGTGGACAAGGTCCTCCCCGAGGTGCTGCAGGTGGTGGAACGGGTGCTGGGCGCAGGCGGCGAGGTCTCCCTCTCCCAGGGAGGCGCCACCCGCGGCGGTCCCATCGCCGTGGCCAACGTCCTGAACGAGCTGGTGGGGGGTCTGGAAAAGGAACTCCTGGACCAGATGTCCGAAGCCAACCCGGAGCTGGCCCAGGAGATCAAGGACCTCATGTTCGTCTTCGAGGACATCCTCAAGCTCGACGACGACGCCGTCACCCGGATCATGCGGGAGGTGGACGTCCGCGACATGGCCACGGCGCTCAAGGTGGCGTCGGAGCCCCTCAAGGAGAAGATGCTCGCCGTCATGACGACCCGGGCCCGGGACGCGCTCCTGGAAGAGATGGAGTTCATGGGGCCGGTCCGCATGCGGGAGGTGGAGGAAGCACAGGGGAAGGTGGTCGGCTCCATCCGTTCCCTGGAAGAAGCCGGCGAGATCGTGGTATCGGGAGGCCGAGATGTCATGGTGGGATGAGGCGGCGTCGTCGTCACGGATCGTCCCCACCGGGGACGCACTCGAGCCCTTCGATTGGGCCGTTCTGGAGCGGAACCCCTCCCAGACCAATGGGAAACGGACCGAAGCCGACGAACGTCTGGCCCGGGAGCAGGCCCGGACCGAGGCCACCCACCAGGAGGGCTTCGAGGAAGGGTACCGCCAGGGGCTGGACGACGGCACCCGGGAGGTGGAGATCCTCCACGCCCAGGTCGTGGAACTCGCCGGGGTGGTGCGGGAGATGGAAGCGGCGGTGCGAGCTCGAGAGGCCGGCGTGGAGGAGCGGGTACGGATCCTGGCCCTGGCCGTGGCCCGCGTCCTCATGGAGCGGGAAGTGAAGGCCGAACCCGCCGAGGTCACCCGGATCCTACGCCGGGCCCTGGCCCACTTCCCTCCCGATGCCCCCCTGGAGATCCGCATGAACCCACGCGATCTCTCGGCGCTGGTGCAGCCCGCGGATGGCGAGGAGCATGCGCCCTCCCTGGGGCCCGAATCCGCCTTCCGCTGGCAGGCCGCCCCGGAGTTGGACCCCGGCGAGATCATCATCGAAGCCCCGGACCGCATCCTGGACGGGCGGGTCATCCCCATCCTGGAGCGCATCTGGGAGGAGTGGCACGGCAATGACTGAGCTCGCCATGGATTCCTCCACGTCGCTCACCGAGCGCCTGAAGGAGGTCCCGCGCTTCCTGGTCCACGGTCGCGTCACCCGTGTCGTGGGTCTGGTGGTGGAAGCGGTGGGGGTGGAAGGGGTTGTCGGCGACCTCTGCCGGATCCGCCCCCTCCGTGGCGGCGACGCGGTGGTGGCCGAGATCGTGGGGTTCCGGGGAGACAACGTCCTCCTCATGCCCCTGGGCCCGGTGGAGGGGCTCCGCCCTGGACTGGCGGTGGAACGGCACGAGCGCAGCTCCGGCGTGCCCTTCGGCCCCGAGCTCCTCGGTCGGGTCCTGGACGGGCTCGGGCGACCCATGGACGGGCAGGGTCCGCTGGTGGGGATGCGCCGTGTGCCCATCGCCGCCGAGCCACCCAACCCCCTCACGCGCCGCCCCATCGAAGAGATCATGGGCACGGGCGTCCGGGTCATGGACGGATTCCTGACCCTGGGTCGGGGACAGCGGATGGGCATCTTCGCCGGAAGCGGTGTGGGGAAGAGCACCCTCCTGGGCATGATCGCACGCCATGCCCAGGCCGACGTCAACGTCATCGCGCTCCTGGGTGAGCGGGGTCGGGAGGTCCGGGACTTCATCGAGAAGAGCCTTGGAGCCGAGGGTCTGGCCCGCTCGGTGGTGGTGGTGGCCACCGGTGACCAGCCGGCCCTGATCCGGGCCCGCGGCGCCCTGGTGGCCACGGCCATCGCCGAGGCCTTCCGAGATGAGGGCAAGGAGGTACTCCTCATGGTCGACTCGGTGACCCGGGTCGCCATGGCGTGGCGGGAGATGGGGTTGGCGGTGGGAGAGCCCCCTACGACCCGGGGCTATCCGCCCTCGGTCTTCGCCCGCCTTCCCCGCCTCCTGGAGCGGGCCGGAAATGGACCCACCGGGGGCATCACCGGCATCTACACCGTCCTGGTGGAAGGAGACGACTTCCAGGAGCCGGTGGCTGACCACGTTCGCGCCGTGGTGGACGGCCATGTGGTCCTGAGTCGGAAGCTCGCCTCGGCGGGCCACTACCCCGCGGTGGATGTGCTCGAGAGCACCAGCCGGGTCCGGGACCAGATCGTGGGGCGGGATGTGATCCGGGCCGCGAGTCGCCTCACCGGCCTCATGGCCGCCTATCGCGAGAAGCAGGACCTCATCGCCGTGGGAGCCTACGAGGAAGGGGGGGACCCCCTCCTGGATCGGGCCGTGCGTTTCCGGGCCCCCCTGGAGGCATTGATCACCCAGGAGATGGACGAGACCAGCGAACCGGAGGACGTCTTCCGGCGCATCCTCGATCTGGACCGAGCGGTCCTGGAGGATGCGTGATGAAGGACTTCAAGTTCAACCTCGANCCCATCCTGGAAGACCGGGANCGCCGNGAGCAGGAGAAGGCTCGGGATCTGGCCAATGCCCGCCGGGACATGGAGGATGCNCGGCTGATCCGGGAGGCNCTGGAGGTCCGCCTCGAGGACGAGCGGATCCACGCCAGCGGCGTCCGGGGCACCGAGAAGGCCGGGATGCTCCGGAACCGCCGGGTGGTGGTGGAGCAGCTTCGGGAGATGGTGAGCCGGGCCGTCCTCCGGGAGGCCGAGGCTGCGACCCTGGTTTCCCAGGAGAAGACGGCCTTCCGCCGGGCCCACCAGGAGCGGGAGGCGTTGGAGCGCCTGAGGGATCGGAGGAAGGAGGAGTGGCAGACCCAGAGCCGCCGTCACGAGCAGGCGGATCTGGACGAGTCGGCCCGCGTTCGTCACCTGCGCAATGAGGCGCTGCGCCAAAACGAGAATGGAGGCCGACCATGATCAGCTCCCTCCCCTTCCTCCTTCCGGGCCCCTCGGGGATTCCCGGGGGCGGCAGAACCGATCCCGGCGAGGCCGTGGCGAAGCCCGTGGACGTGGGCTCACCGGAGGCGCTCCGCGCGGGCCGCCCCCTCTCTCCGGAGCAGGATTTCCTGGCCCGCTTCCTCCTGGCCATGGGAAGCCTCTCCGCCCAAGGCGATGTGGAGGGCACCTCGGAAGAGGGCTTCAGCCGCAGCTTTGCCGACGGTGACACAGCGGAAGGGCACCCGGATGGGCTGCGGGAGCTGGCTGCCCTGGCCTTCCGTACGCTGGGGAGCGCACCGGGTCACGGCTCCGCCCCTGGAGCGTCCGAGGCCACCGGCGAGGTCTCGGCGGCCCGGGGACGGGCTCCGGGCGCCGCGCTGGCCGCCGCCCTCGCCGACCCCGCCCGTCCCAGCCGGAGCCTCGAGGGGGTCCATCCGGAGCTGATCCAGCGCATGGAACGGGTGGTGGAACGGATGTGGTCGGAGCACGGCCACCGCGTGGAGCTGGTGGAGGGCTACCGCACCCAGGCCCGTCAGGATCTTCTCTATGCCCAGGGTCGGTCCCGCGGAGGGGAGGTGGTGACCTGGACCCGGAATTCGGCCCACAGCCGGGGCCATGCGGTGGATGTGAAGGTCAACGGTGGCTGGACCGACACCGAGGCGTTCAAGCGGCTCCAGGTCATTGCCAACGAGGAGGGACTCCGGACACTGGGGATGCGGGATGCCGGGCACATGGAACTCCCCCGGGCCGTGGCCGCGGCCCACCCGTTCACCCCGGACATCCCACCGGCGGCGGCAACCATGGCCGAGGGTCCGGCGACCGATCCCCGGGGCAACGGTGCCGGCGATGGTCGGACCCTGGCCTCCCGGACTCCCCTGCCCCACCCGGCGGCCGTGGGCTCGTCCCTCAATGGGGGCGGGGTCGGACCCGAGGAGCTGAACCGGCCCTGGGAGCGAGCCAATGGAGACCGTGGGCTGGAGCGGGCGGGCGAACGCATGGCCGAACGAGCGGCGGAGCGGGTCGCCGAGCGGGCAGCGCCGCCGGCCCGCCCG
>SL_3KL_010_SEDDRAFT_10005575_pt1 | contig 11276 bp, 8 predicted proteins | sample SodLakKL_010_SED_2_FD_10381 | JGI IMG/M metagenome (IMG submission 10381)
CGCACGAGGAACTGGAGCGGGCCCTGCGCTCCATCTACTTGACGCTTCGGCCGGGGGGTTATTTCGTCTTTAATCTCAACGAGGTTGAAAAACTTCCTGCTTCTCAGCAACCGCAAACGGCCATGCTGGAGGAAGAAAACATGGTGTTGGTCTGGGAGAGTCAGTTTAAGCCGGAATCTAAAACCTGGGCGATAGCCCTGACGGCTTTTCTGCGCGCAGAGAATGGCCTCTATAGAATGTTTAAGGAAGAACACCAGGAGCGTTCCTATACGAGGGACGAACTTGAGCCTCTCCTGGTAAAAACAGGATGGGCTGTGCAGGCCTGTTACCGGGCTTTTACTTTCGAAAATCCGGGTCCGGCGGATCGGAATATCTTTTATGTACTGCAGAAACAAGGAGAACCTTCATGCACGTGGCGCTGATCAACCCGGATATTCCCCAAAATACCGGCAATGTCGCCCGAACCTGCGTGATGACCGCTACATCCCTGCACCTGGTGGGACAATTGGGCTTTTCGTTGGATGACCGCCATATGCGCAGGGCGGGCCTGGATTACTGGCAGCATCTCGATTTTTATTACCATGAAAGTTTCGAGGCGCTGGTAAAGGAATACGGGGATCACACCTTTTATTTTTTCTCCACCCGGGGGAAAAAGCGCTACAGTGAAATCGCCTATGGATACAACGATTTCCTGGTATTCGGGAGTGAGACGAAAGGCCTGTCGCCAGGCTTACTGGAACAGTGGGTGCATTGTTCTGCCAGGGTTCCCATGATCAGCGGCATTCAACGCTCTCTCAACCTGTCCAATACGGTTGCCCTTGTTCTTTACGAAGCATTGCGGCAGCATCACTTTCCCGGCATGGAATGACCGCGTGGGATTACATTAACGAAACGGAGTGAGTGTAGTTGGCGAAGCAAGAAATCCAGTTGAGGATCAGCGGAATGAGCTGTGCACACTGCAAGGCCGCGGTAGAAAAAGCGCTGCAGGGCCTGCCCGGTGTTGCCCGCACGGAAGTGTTTCTGGAGGAAGGACGGGCCGTGGTGGAGATCGATCCTGCCCAGGTGAAGGTGGAAGATCTCAAACAAAAGGTTGAAGAAGCCGGTTATACCGTTGCCTGATCCCGGCGATAAAAAAGCGGCTATTGCTTGATTTCAACTCCCTTTTCGATAAACGGGGGAGTTTTTTGTTTTTTTAGATCTTCGTCATATACACTGGTTTCTTCAAGAATTTCGATGCCCATTTTTTTGATGTAATAGTGATGGATTAAAACTTTGAGGATCGCCGTTACGGGGATGGAGAGGATGATTCCCAGTAACCCCATTAAACGAGCACCGCTTAACAGGGCGATGATGACCGTAATAGGCCTCAGGTCCACGGCTTTACCCAGCAAGAAAGGTGTTAAGATAAAGGGATCGACCGTTTGGATGATCAGGTAGAGGCTGGCAACCATGAGGGGATGGGGCGTGCCGGGAGTCAGGCTGAGCAAGACAGCGGGGATGGCTGCCAGCAGGGGGCCAATGTTGTGGATAATATTTAAAAGGCCCGCCGTTATTCCCAGGGTGACGGCAAAGGGCATGCCGATCCAGGTCAAGCCGAGGCCGGTAAAAACCCCGACAATGGAACAACGGATCACATTGCCCCGGAGGTAGGCACCTACCTTGGAATCGATAATCCCGATTACGTGAAGCACTTCGTGATGATAATTCGGAGGGAAAAGGGAAACAATGGAGGCCTTGACTTTCTCGATATCCAGGAGCAAAAAGAAGGTAAGAAAGAAAAGCCCGACCAGGGACCAGAGCTCGCTAAGAAATGGAATTTGGAAGGTCGAGATGCGGTTAATCCAGCTGATCAGGATCATGGGAATGCTTTCGATGAACTCCATGAGGCTGGAGTAAATCGTCTGGGAGATGGTCAAGTCGTAGAGGATGTCCAGTTCTTCCAGCTGGGTGGAGAGCATGATAAAATACTGGCGAAAGTCCGTGCTGATGTAGCCGGCAAGTTGCCTGATTTCTCGATAAATCATGGGGGGAATGAAATAGAAGATGCCGCCGATCACGAATAAGAATAGAATAAAGACCGTCACTGCAGCTAACGGATGAGGGATGCGGAGCCTGCCCAGCAGGGTAACCAGGGGGCTCACCAGGTAAACGATAAAAAGCGCAATTATCACAAGGGTAATGACTGGAAAGAGGATTTTTAGCGCCCATAAAAACAGAATAAGTCCGAAGATAAATAGAACAAGTTTAATATTAGACTTCAGGTTGTTATCCACGTAATGCCTCCAGTTTCTCGTACCTGGCCTTTATTATACCTGATTTTAAACCGCTTGAAAACATCAACCTGAAAAAGGGTTTTGACCTGGAAAAGTCGAAATTCTTTAGGAACGTCCAGGAAGATCAAGCGGCAATGGAGGGAACCCTTTGTTCGTTCACCTGCACAATCACTCTGAGTATAGCCTGCTCGATGGGGCGGCTCGGATCAAGAAGATGGTAGAAAAGGCCTCTCGCTTAGGGATGCCGGCTCTTGCCGTGACGGATCACGGGGTCATGTACGGCGCCGTAGAATTTTACAAGGAGGCACGAAAGGCAGGCCTGAAGCCGATTATCGGTTGCGAGGTCTATGTAGCGCCACGCCGCAGATTTGACAAAGAACATGGCAAAGATGATTTTCAGTATCACCTGGTTTTACTGGCGAAAAACAGGGAAGGATACCGCAACCTCATGAAGCTGGTTTCGGCCGGTTACCTGGAAGGGTTTTACTACAAGCCCAGGGTTGACAAAGAACTGCTGGCAGAACACAGCGAAGGATTATTTGCCTTGAGCGCTTGCCTGGCCGGGGAGGTACCGGCCTTGCTGCTGCAAGGAGAAGACGACAAAGCTTTGCAGGCTGCCGGCTGGTATCGCGACACGTTTGCGGAAGGGCATTTTTTCCTGGAATTGCAGGACCAGGGCCTCCCGGAACAACAAGAACTGAACCAGAAACTGCTGGCCCTGGGCGAGCAGGCGGGCATTCCCCTGGTAGCCACCAACGACATCCATTACCTGGACCAGGAAGACGCTGAGGCCCATGATGTGCTGCTTTGCATCCAGACAGGGAAAAATGTGGATGATCCCCACCGGTTGAAATTTGCAGGAAACCAGTTTTATTTTAAGAGCCAGGAGGAAATGAAGCAAACGTTTGCTGCCTTTCCTGAAGAGGTCCTCCTCAACTCGGCCCGGATCGCCGACCAGGTTAACCTGGAATTTGACTTTAGCCAGATGCATCTTCCCCCTTATGCCATTCCTTCGCCCTATGCGAACGCCGAAGAGTACTTGCAGGCCATGTGTTACCGGGGACTGGAAAAGAGATATGCCCGGGTAACCCCGGAAATTAAAGAGCGCCTTGATTTTGAGTTGTCGGTGATCAACCAGATGGGTTATGCCGGCTATTTTCTGATCGTCTGGGATTTCATTAAGTTTGCCCAGGACCATCAAATCCTGGTCGGACCCGGTCGTGGTTCTGCGGCAGGCAGCCTGGTGGCGTACGCCCTGCAGATCACCAACATTGACCCCCTGCGCTATGGTCTCCTCTTCGAGCGCTTTTTAAATCCGGAGCGGGTTTCCATGCCGGATATTGACATCGATTTCTGTTACGAACGGCGGGACGAAGTCATCCGCTACGTGGTGGATAAATATGGTGAAGAACGGGTTGCGCAAATCATTACATTCGGCACCATGGCAGCCCGGCTGGCTGTCCGCGATGTGGGCCGGGCGCTAAATTTCTCATACGGTGAAACCGACCGCGTCGCCAAAATGATTCCCTTTGAGTTGGGAATGAGTATTGAAAAGGCCCTCAAGATGAACAGCGACTTGCGAACTTTGTATTATAATGACGAACGCTACCGCCGGCTGCTGGACACCTCCAGGTCGGTGGAAGGTTTGCCACGTCATTCTTCTACCCATGCCGCAGGTGTCGTCATTGCCGGGGATCCCCTGGTCGAACACGTGCCCTTGCAAAAAACCAGCGACGATTCCGTGGTCACACAATTTTCCATGGGTAACCTGGAAGAGCTGGGCTTGCTCAAGATGGATTTCCTGGGATTGCGGACGCTGACGATTATCGGGGAAGCAGCCAGGCAGGTTAACTCACGCGGTATTGACCTGGATATTAACCGCATCCCCCTGGATGACCCCCAGACGTTCGCCTTGTTATCTCGGGGCGAAACTGCCGGGGTTTTCCAGCTGGAAAGCAGCGGCATGCGTTCCGTGCTTCGTGACCTGAAGCCCAACAAGTTTGAAGATATAATCGCCGTCGTGGCCCTTTATCGTCCAGGACCCATGGAGCAGATCCCCGTGTTTATCCAAAGCAAGCACGGTATAAAGCCGATCAAGTACCTGCATCCAGACCTGGAACCCATTTTAAAGGAAACCTACGGCGTGATGGTTTACCAGGAGCAGATCATCGAGGTAGCGGCAAAAATGGCCGGCTTTACGCTGGGCCAGGCGGATCTTTTACGCCGGGCCATCGGGAAGAAAAAAAAGGAGGTTTTGGATGAGCAGCGGGTGATCTTTGTCGATGGAGTTGAGAAGACGGGATATGACCGCAAGCTGGGCGAAGACCTCTATAACCTGATTGTCAAATTTGCCTCGTACGGTTTTAATAAGTCCCACGCAGCGGCTTATGCTATGGTCGCGTATCAAACGGCGTACTTAAAGGCCAATTACCCCGTGGAATTCATGGCGGCCCTCTTAACCGGGGTGATGTCCAGCAGCGAAAAAGTTGCCCTCTATATTGCCAACTGCCAGAAAATGGAGATCGAAGTGCTGCCTCCCGATGTCAACGAGAGTGAAACAAACTTTACCGTGGTGGGCGAGAACCGCATTCGTTTCGGGCTGGCTGCCGTGAAAAACGTGGGCAAAGGCGCCATTGAAGCGATCATTAAAACCCGGGAACAGGAAGGAAAATTTACTGGACTGCATGATTTTTGCAGCAAGGTTGACCTGAGGACCTGTAATAAGAAAGTCGTGGAGAGCTTGATCAAAAGCGGGGCTTTTGACTCCCTGGGAGGGCGGCGCTCCCAGTACTTAAACATCCTGGAGCCCGCCTTGACGCAAGGTCACCAGATCCAAAAGGAAAAAATGAACGGGCAGCTCTCCATGTTCTCCTTGATGGGTGAAGAAGGAACGTCTTCCAGCGTGGAAGATGAACTGCCTCCGCTTCCAGAGTTTTCCGCCAAGGAGAAGTTGTCCATGGAAAAAGAAATGGTCGGGCTTTACATCTCCGGCCACCCACTGGACCAGTATCGTCCCATCCTGGATAATATCAACCGCGTTGTGCCCCTGGGGGAACTGCCGGACGTGGGTGATCGACGGCAGGTTTCCATTGCGGGGATGATCAGTTCACTGCGCAAGATCTATACCAAGAGGGGGCAACCCATGTGTTTTCTCAAGATCGAGGATTTAACGGGAGAGGTTGAAGTGATCGCCTTCAATGATATCTATGAACGCTATCAGGAGGAGATTGAAGAGGACCGGGTTGTGATCCTGAAAGGCCAAACGGACAGCAAGGAAGACGACGAGGTAAAGATTCTTTGCAAGGAAATCACCTTTCTACCGAAAGAGGCCAAGCAGCTGCTCATAAAAATCTGTGGAGAAAAGCCCCTGGGGGATATGGTGGCGCTCAGGGACATTCTCACGGACTTCCAAGGGGGTATGCCCGTTTACCTGTATTTTGAAGACAGAGGAAAATTGCTGCTGGCCGGCCAGAATTGTTGGGTTAGGGAAGATGGCAGCCTCTACGAACGGATTGAGCGATTGCTGGGCCAGGATTGCTTAAAAATCCAGCAGATAGAAGCCCATTGAAGCGCCTCCGCGGGTGATGCGTCCCTGGGATTGCCCTGGATGAAAAAGGAGCGTCATGATACCATACTTGGAGTGAGGATCATTGAAAAAAATTGCCGTGTTAACCAGCGGAGGGGACGCCCCCGGCATGAATGCCTCCGTGCGAGCGATTGTACGGAAAAGTATTTACCATGAACTGCAAATTTACGGGATTATGCGTGGATTTCAAGGGCTCATCAACGGGGAAATGAAGCCCATGCTTCTGGGATCTGTTGCGGATACAATACACCGCGGGGGGACGATTCTCCACACGGCCAGGTCTCCCGAATTTTTGACAGAAGAAGGCCAGGCTAAAGGGATCGCCTTCCTCAAGCAAAAGGAATTGGAGGGGTTGATCATCATCGGTGGTGACGGATCCTTCCGCGGGGCCGGTGTGCTGGAGGCGGCAGGAATAAATACCATCGGGATCCCGGCAACCATTGACAATGATATCCCTTTTACGGATAACTGCATCGGTTTTGATACAGCGCTGAATACGGTCACCGATGCCATAAACCGCGTTCGCGATACGGCCACCTCCCATGAAAGGGTTTACGTGATCGAGGTCATGGGGCGGGATACGGGCCATATCGCTTTACTGGCCGGGTTGGCCGGGGGTGCCGAATCCATCATTGTCCCCGAGGTTCCTTTTGACCTGGCCGAAGTTTGCAGCCGCCTGATGCGAGGCGTGGAGCGCGGCAAACTGCACAGTATTATCCTGGTGGCGGAAGGTGCGGGAAGCGCCATTCAAATTGCCAAGGACATCGAGGAACTTACCCGCATGGAGGTGCGGGTAACGATCCTTGGCCACCTGCAGCGGGGCGGCACGCCGACGGCTTATGATCGGATCCTGGCCAGCAGGCTGGGAGCCAGGGCCGTAGACCTGTTAATGGAAGGAACAAGTGGGGTCATGGTTGGTTATTACCAGGCGGGGATTCAAGTCATTCCTTACAAGGATGTATTTGCCAACGAGAAATCGTTTTCTTGGGATGATTACAAGCTGGCAGGGATTCTGGCCATCTAACGAGGGGACAGGGTGATCGCATGAGACGCACAAAAATTGTTTGCACCATAGGACCGGCATCTGAAAAATACGAAATGATTCGCGATCTGATTGATGCGGGGATGGATGTCGCCAGGTTAAACTTTTCCCATGGCACCCACCAGGATCACCAGCTCAGGATACAGGAAATCAGGCGGGCCAGCGAGGTAACGGGAAAAAGGGTCGGGATCATGGTCGATACCCGCGGCCCGGAAATCCGCATCAAGGGGATTTTCCAGGGTGAAATTACCTTAAGAGATGGAGATACCTTCACCTTAACCACCGAAAACGTGGAGGGCGACCAAAATCGGGTAGCCGTAACCTATCCTGATTTTGCCCGGGAGGTAAAACCGGGGGCCCGTATTTTACTGGACGACGGCATGATTGAATTAAGAGCCGAGGAAAGCAGTGAAAATAACGTGATTACACGCGTGATCCACGGCGGACGTCTTTCTTCACGGAAAAGTATTAACTTGCCCGGGATCTCGGTGAACCTGCCCTCTTTATCGGAGGATGATATCCGGGATATCAATTTTGCGATTGATCACGGTGTTGACTTTATCGCCGCCTCGTTTATCCGGCGACCGGAGGATATTTTAGCCATCCGGCGGTTGCTGGAGAAAAGCAATGCGGATATGCGGGTTATCGCCAAGATAGAAAGCCAGCAAGGAGTGGATCATTTTACTGAGATCCTGGATGTTGCCGATGGGATCATGATTGCCCGGGGCGATTTGGGAGTTGAAATTCCGGCCGAGGATGTGCCCCTGCTGCAGAAAAAATTAATTCAAATTTGTAATCATGCCGGCAAACCCGTGATTACGGCGACACAGATGCTTGATTCCATGATCAGGCAGCCCCGGCCTACCCGGGCAGAAGCCAGCGATGTGGCTAATGCGATCTTCGATGGAACCGATGCCGTGATGCTTTCAGGAGAAACGGCGGCAGGGGCTTATCCCCTGGAAGCCGTTCAAACCATGGCCCGCATTGCCTGCAGGACGGAAGAAGCCCTGGATGATAAAAAGGTCATCGAGTCCCTGGATCTTCCCATCCAGAAAACGGTAACCGATGCGATCAGCTACGCGACGTGCCGGGCGGCCCATGAGCTGGGTGCTGTTGCCATCATATCTGCCACCCAGTCGGGACATACGGCCCGCATGGTGTCCAAGTACAGACCGAAAGCACCGATTATTGCGGTCACCCCCAGGGAAAAGATCGCCGCGGCCCTAACGTTGACCTGGGGAGTATATCCCCTGCTTTCTCCGCCGACTTTTCATACCGAAGACGTGTTTAACACGGCGGTTGACGTTTCACTGGAAGCCGGTCTGATCAAAAACGGGGATTTGGTTATCCTGACTGCCGGTGTGCCCGTGGGGGTTCCGGGCACCACGAATTTCATGCGCATTGATACGGTAGGTGAAGTGTTGGTGCAGGGTTTGGGTGTCGGTAAAGCCGCGGTCACGGGAGAAGTGTTCGTGGCCTTAACTGCCGCAGAGGTAGAAAAAATGGGTGAGAAGCAAATTTTGGTTGCCCCCTGCACGGACAAGGACTATCTACCTGCCATGGAAAAGGCATCGGCGATCATTACGGAAGCCGGGGGGCTCACCTCCCATGCTGCGATCGTCGGTTTAAACCTGGGAATACCAGTGATTGTCGGCGCTTCCGGGGCAACCCAGGCACTTACAACAGGCCAGCTCGTCACGGTAGAAACGGTTCGCGGGCTGGTTCACCGGGGGAAAGCCACTGTTTTATAAGGGAAGGGGAGACAGTAGTTGAAGCAGAGCGAGACTCTTGTCAGGGTCAGGTACAAGGATACGGACCAGATGGGCGTGGTTTATTACGCCAATTACTTTGTTTGGTTCGAGGTAGGGCGGACCGATTTTTTAAGGGAATTCGGCATGAGCTACAAGGACCTGGAACAAAATGAACTCTTTTTGCCGGTCATTGAAGCTTACTGCAAATATAAGAACCCGGCGCGCTACGACGACCCGCTGAAAGTGATCACTCGCCTGCAGTTTCTCCAGGAAGTCCGGCTGGGGTTTCAATATGAAATTGTGCACGCTGACTCCGGTGAACGGTTAGCCCAGGGAGAAACAGCCCATGCCTTTGTCAATAAAGCGGGAAAACCGGTTGTGCTCCGCAAACAGAACCCGTTTCTATGGAGAATACTGAAGGACCAGGTCCAGGAAAAAGAGATTTAGGTCAAATGGAAAAAGAGCGTAAACAGGAAAAGCCGAAGGGTGTAAACGTTTTCTGCCGCGCCGTGACGGCGCAAATATCCTGATGCCAGGAGGGAAATGATGAATAACATGCGAACGGGAATTGTCTACCACGATGATTTTTTACTGCATTTCAATTACTATCACCCGGAATGCAAGGAGCGCCTGGAAGCCGCCATGGCCAAGCTGAAGAAAGAGGGTGTGCTTCCTTCGCTGGTGCAGATTACTCCCCAGGAAAAAGCCCCCGTGGAAACCATTGCCCTGGTCCATGATGAAGACTATATCCGGAGCGTGGAAACGGCCTGTCAAAAAGGCGTTCGACAGCTGGACATGGACACGTATTTAACCCCGGACACCTATGAGGTAGCCCGCCTTGCTGTGCAGGGCGCCCTGGACGCCGTGGAAAAAGTGATGAACGGGGAGTTGGACCGGGTCTTTGCCCTGCTGAGGCCTCCCGGCCATCACGCTGAGCCGCACCGGGGGATGGGATTTTGTATCTTTAACAACATCGCCATCGCCGCCCGGGTTTTGCAAAACCGGTATGGACTTTCCAGGATCATGATCCTGGATTGGGACGTCCATCATGGAAACAGCACCCAGCATGTTTTTGAAAATGAAGCGGAAGTGCTGTTTTTCTCAGTTCACCAGAGCCCCGCCTATCCCGGAACGGGGGGGCTAAAAGAAGTAGGCCGGGGGAAGGGTCAAGGGTATACCCTGAATGCACCCCTGCCGGCCGGCTGCGGCGACGAAGATTACTTGAATCTTTTTCAGCAGGTTGTTGTTCCCGTGATGGAGGAGTATAAGCCGGAAATCCTGTTAATTTCTGCTGGCCAGGATGCATACATGGGCGATCCGCTGGCCTCCATGAACCTCTCCAAGCAGTTTTACGGCACCATGGCCCAGATACTCAAAGAAGGCGCAGAAAAACACTGCGAGGGAAAGATGATCTTGTTTTTAGAAGGCGGCTACAACGTAGATGCACAGGCATCGATTATCTTTAACGTGATCAATGTGCTGTCCGACTGGAACTTGCCCCTGGAGAAAGATCACAAGGATTCCAAGGGAGGTAGAGGGGGCCGGGCCATCCAGGCCGTGCTGGATACCCACAAGCAGTACTGGCAGTGCTTGAAACAACAGGATTAACGCAGGGTGTGCTCGATGCCACGCCCGCCTGCAAGTTGCCCTCGATTTCGTACAAGAGACCAGCAGTTTCAGCCAAAGGATGGAGGTAAACCGAGATGGTACAGATACGCCCGATCAGGGGATTGCGCTTTAAAAATGATGGCAGTTTGGACTTTGCGAAACTCATTACACCCCCGTATGATGTAATTGATGAGCAAATGCAGGAAGCCTTTTACCAGAAAAGTCCGTATAACATCATTCGCCTGGAGTACGGTAAATCATCTCCGGGTGATAACCCCGAAAGAAACAAGTATACCCGGGCAGCGGAAACCCTCTCTACCTGGCGGCGTGACGGTATCATCATGCAGGAAAATAACCCTTCTGTCTACCTCTACGAGCAGCATTTTGAAATCGATCAACAACATTATGTCAGGGAAAGCCTTTTCTGCGCAGTTTCCCTCTCTCCCCTTGAAAAGGGAGAGGTGATTCCCCACGAGGAAACCATGAGCAAACCGAAAGCCGACCGGTTGGAACTATTGAGGCACTGTGAAACAAATTTGAGTCCCATCTTTGTTTTATATGAAGATGAAGGGGGCTTCCTGGAAGAGCGCTTCGCGAACCTGAAGCGCTCTGTTCCACCCGCTGTTGATTTTTTCGATTTTGAGGGGCAGCAGCACCGGGTCTGGGCTTTGAGTGAGGCGCAGCAGATCGAGGAGCTTCAGCGCTTTTTTGCTAACAAGTCTTTGTTTATTGCGGATGGACACCACCGCTACGAGACCGCTTTACACTTTTACCAGGAAAAAAAAGCCCTGCAGGGAGGAGAGGCCCCGGGTTACGATCACGTCCTCATGTCGCTGGTAAACATTCACAATCCGGGCCTCCTGGTCTATCCGACGCACCGCCTGATCACCCGGAGTTCGCTTCACACGGAAGAAGTTTTGCGGGCCCTCTCCGCGCACTTTGAGGTGCATAAATATGCGGAGCCGACCAGCCGGGAAGACCTGGACCGATGGTTGCATCTTCATCAAACCAGTGCC